>Ga0206125_10000036_pt1 | contig 173908 bp, 149 predicted proteins | sample Helgoland_Spring_4_FD_148598 | JGI IMG/M metagenome (GOLD analysis project Ga0206125, IMG submission 148598) | Pelagic subsurface seawater microbial communities from Kabeltonne, Helgoland, North Sea - Helgoland_Spring_Bloom_20160331_1 | ecosystem: Environmental > Aquatic > Marine > Epipelagic...
TATGGCGTGTAACGGGAGTATTTAACATAAAGTTGGTTATAACTATCTTTTTTATGGAGTCGTGATGTTTACCAAACAAAGCGTTGCAAAAAAGTATTATAACCTAGTTTATGTTACAATAGCGAGGGAGGCGTGGTGGCTGAGACGTTGTACAAATGAATTAAACAAATGTTTAGGTAATTTTACTATATTTAGCCTGATGTAGAAAGGACGTTCTTTAAAAAAAAGTTGAGTTTTTAGAAGTGTATGCGTCAAAATAAGGGAAACCGCTGAAAAAAACGCATAAACTTGTACCCTTTTGGACTTAAACACAAAGGGTACAATAATGTGGTTTCTTCTAACGGGAATAGTACCGCGCAGAAGTTTGGGTATAATGGAGTTGAGTTGGAAGAATCTTTAGGACTTAATTTGTATGAAATGGATGTAAGAAGTTATGATCCTGCCATTGCAAGATTTACTTCTATAGACCCAGTTACACATCACTCCATGAGTACGTATACTGCTTTTGATAATAATCCAATTTATTGGGCAGATCCTTCTGGGGCAAACGCTGAGTGGATTCCTCAGGTTGACAAAAATGGTAATATAAACTATGTTGCAGAACAAGGTGATAGTGCTCAAACACTATCTCAACAATTTGGTATTAGTCAAGAAACAGCAGAAGAGATTACAGGTACAACTGGAGACACTGAAATAACTGAAGGAACAGAAGTTTCTGGAGAAACTGTTGAAGGGGTTACAGGTAGTGAAGTTTTAAGTTTAGATTTAAATTCTGAACAAGCAACAGATAGTAGAGTTATACAGCAATTTGTTTTTGCTAATGATTATACTAAGTCACAAGGAGATTTTGGCTGGTATGCGACTAGCTTTTATGGTAATCTTTTTAAACAATTACAACTTCCAAATACATACAATGGTGAGATTAAATTAGGAGGAGCAAAACTTAATGCAGAGTTGGTTACCGATTGGTACACTTCAGGAGGCGTTCCTTTTATAAAAGAGACTAAACACAGTATTTATTTTTCAACGGGAAGTCAGTACTCCGAAGATAGAACAGGGACATTTGGAGGTAAACCGCAAACTTTTACAAATTTAAGAATACCACGTGGATATGCTTTTGATAATCCTCCTACTATTCGTAGTGGAGACGGAATACAATTGAAGGTTGAAAAACAGAATGGCAATACTTTGATAAATCATTTTAATAAATAAATTTCATGAAAATGTCAAAAAAAATTATTTTCATATTTCTAATGCTGTATAATTTAAGTTATGGGCAGTATAATGAACTTAAAAATTGCATTAATGAAAAGTATGAGATATATAACAAATCAAAGAATTTGAATTTATTTGATTCTATTAAAAATTATGAAGTGTTTTTAATAGAATCAAAGTTGTTAAAAAACAAGAATAAAAAAAGTTATTGTGATTTAATAAAAAAAGAATTTTCTTTTAATGATCTCGAATCTATATTCAAGCAAGTGAAAAAGAGGCAGCCTTTTTATTATAATTTTAATGATTATAGTTACAATATGATAATGATGTATAATGCTTGTCCATATGAAGTAGCTAGAGTTAGTAAAGAGATGAGTAATAAGTTTTATCCGGTCATTAAAGTTTATAATAAGATTATAGCTAATAGTTATCCTACATCTGATATTTTACAAGAACTTTCGGGTAAAACGAATTATGATAATGAAGTATCTAGATTAATGCTTTGTAATCTAATTTATTGTAAGTGGGTTTCTGATTACAAAGAAGAGTTAATTATAGGTAACAATACTCCTAAATAGAGAGTTCTTTAACATAAGTATTACCCTTTTGGACTTAAACATAAAGGGCATAACAATACCATAAGTTCTTTTGGAAATAGTACTGCGCAGAAGTTTAAATACAATGGAAAAGAACTAAATGAAAGCCTTGGACTGAATTTGTATGAAATGGATTTTAGACAATATGACCCAGCAATTGGTAGATTTAATGTAATTGACCCAATCACACATTATTCATTGTCTCCTTACGTAGCTTTTGATAACAATCCTGTCTATTGGGCAGACCCGAGTGGAGCAGATGCAACTTCTTATATAATGAACTTGTTTAATAGTGCTTCGAGTGGTTACACACGTTATGATAGAAATGAAGAAGGTAATTTAGAACAGACAGCTCACGCTTCAGATGAAGATATTGCAACTGGTAAAGCAATATTAATTGCATTTCCTGATCAAAACCCAAATATCCCAAGTAATCAAAAGTTTGCTAGAAACCTAGATGCAGTATTTGGTGGAGATGATGGAAAAGTTGATGGAGCTGGTCATGCAGGAATAGTTATAATTGATGGAGAATCAGGAACAACACGATATTTTGATTTTGGTAGATATGGAAGACCAGATGTTAAAGGTTCTAGGGGCGTAGATGAAGGGGCTGTAAGGTCAAGTGCTAATTACAGAGGTTTATCTATACCTAATTGGGATTTTGATAAATCTAATGAATATAATATGGATAGAATTGTAGATGCACTTCATAAATCATCAATATTTAAAGGGTATGGTACAATAATGGCTTCTTTAGCAGAAGGTTTAGATTATAAAGCTATGCTTAAATATGCTCAAGAAATGGAAGCTAAAGGTTATCACGCATTTGGTGGATATGGTTCTTCAACTAATGGTAGTAACCCTACTTACTGTGCGAAATTTGCAAGAGGTTGTGCTGAAGCTGGAGACTTTGATTGGAGTTGGTATGTTTTAACAGGAAAAGCAAATGTTGAAGATGTTAATCGTACTAACAAAAATGGAATCAAAACAATTAAAGATTAGCATTTATGAGAGTTTTGGTAACATTAATATCTACACTGTTATTTATTAATTGTGTAGGACAAACAAAAAAAAGCGAGAAAACTATAGAAACTAAAGTTGAGAGTATGATTGAAATAGATTCTCTGCAAAGACCAGATGATGCGTTTCAAATGAATATGGGTTTTGATGACGCACCTGCTTGGGTTTGGGTTAAGTTCGACAATCATTTATCTTATAATGATAGTGAGTTTAAACATATTTATGGAATAAATTTTTGGGACAAAGAAGGGTTTTTATATAAAGGATATTATGAACAGGATAGAGAATTAAAATCAGATGAAGTAATCGGATTTGATGATTTTATTATTAAGAGATACCCAGGAGATAAAACATTACAGTTAATTAATAAAGAGAGTGATACGTTATACCTTTTCAATGTATTAGAAAATAAGGAGTTCCGAAGAAATTTTAAAGGAAAGCCTTTTCAAAGAATACCAACTGTTAAGCTAAATGATTTACAGCAAAAAGTCTCTGGTTTTGATATTGAAATCAATATTGAAACAGAAAATAACGGTATATATTTAGTTACTACAATTGATGAGCAAGGTGTTAAAAATAGAAGATATAAATCTAATTGCAGCAAAGGAGATAAAGCTTTTGTTTTAAGTTATTTTGATACTACGAATAATCGTATTTATTTACTGGAAAAAGATTGTTTGTTAGAAGAAATTACAGATTAATTATTTAATCTGAAGATGGATATGGTCGTCGTGTCTTACGGCACGACAACCGTGAAATCTTATTTTACTACTTTGCAGGTTCATTCTTGTTTTTAGATGTGGTTCAATAAAAATCTTACTTGTTGTAGGTTCTTTTACTAAAAGCTTGATTAAATCTTTAGTTCTATCTTCATCAAAAATCATTTTGGTTTTATTCCGTTGAGGAACAAATTTTTGCAATATATCATACTGCCAAAAGCCTTTATCATTACAGTTTTTAGGCATATTATATTCCCCTTTTCTTGGTTCTTCGTAAACACCATAGCCCATAAATGAGGGTGCAGTATTATTAACCTCTTTTCCAAACTTGTTTTTGTATAAAAATGCTATATCCAATTTTTTGCCATCATTATGGCTTAAATGAGGCAATAACGGAAACCCATTATAAAAAGGAAAGTTTGCATCAAGATAACTTACTATTGTATTAGGATGTTTTTTTGAAACCTTATTAGCAACACTTGTAATACTATTTTTAAGATTTGGTCTAACATAATGTCTGTTTAAAATACAGGTCATTAAGTTGAGTGGTTTAATTGTTTTACTATATAAAGGTAATGAGGTTCTTCCAAAATATTTAGCTACAGAAGGAATAATAAAAAAAGTAAAAAAAATATAGATTATAAAAAAAGAAGTGGTGTAAAGTAATCTTCTAAAAGCAGTTTTTTTAATCTTCTTTTTTATTACCCAAAAGACAGGGTAAGATAATGCTAAAATAATCCCGCCAACTTGAGTTAAAACAGTTAAGAGACTAATTAATAAAATAAATCCTATAAATTTTAAAATCCTCAAAATATACAGTTTATGTGTAGATTCCCCACTTTTTAGGACAACTTTAGGTTAAAAATAATATAATTAAGCGACCTGTTTAAATATATCCACAGGTTTTTGATATTTAATAGCTTGATGTCTTCTTTTGTTGTTATAATAGTTAAAATATTCCTTGAGCATTCGATACAAATCTATTCCATCTTTAGGATGGGCTTAGGTAAATTTTTTCGTATTTTACATTTCTCCAAAGCCTTTCTATAAAAGCCTTTCAAAGCTAAGAACTACATATGATCAGACGTTCAAAAGAACACATAAAAAAACTGTCTAAAGAATTACTTCTTTAGACAGTTATATTGTAATTGAACTGTTGTGTTATTCGTTAGGCATTTAGAGCTTCTGCTCCACCAACAATTTCTAATATTTCATTTGTAATTGCCGCCTGACGTGCTTTGTTGTATGTCAACAACAACTCATCTCTTAAGGCATTTGCGTTGTCTGTCGCTTTGTGCATTGCCGTCATACGAGCACCATGCTCAGCAGCAAACGAGTCACGTAATGCTTTGAACAATTGTGTTTTTAATGATTTTGGAATCAAAGCCGAAATAATTTCTTCTTTCGCAGGTTCAAAAATATAATCAGCACTTACATTTGCAGTAGATTCCACAGGTTTGATCGGTAAAAACTGCTCTACATTCAACACCTGAGTTGCAGCGTTTTTGAAACCATTGTACACAATTTCAATTTTATCAAACGCTCCAGAAACAAACAGTTCCATAAGGTTCTCAGCAATTCCAGCAACGTTCTCAAAACTTAAATCGTCGAAAACACCACTTTGATTGTCTACTACTTTGAATTCTTTCCCTAATAAATCGTTTCCTTTTTTACCTATGGTAAGAATGCTAACCTCTTTACCCTGGTATTGTTTGGCTACGTTTCTAGTTTCTTTAATTACTGAAGAATTAAAACCACCACACAATCCTCTGTTTGAGGTAACAACCACCAACAATACTTTAGAAACGTTTCTTTGTTCAGAATATACACCGCCAGTATCGGCATCTAAAGTTGCACTTAAATTTTGCAACAACTCAGATAGTTTATTCGAATACGGACGCATTGCAGTAATTGCATCCTGTGCTTTCTTAAGTTTTGCAGCAGAAACCATCTTCATAGCTTTCGTGATTTTCATCGTCGAACCTATAGAGGTAATTCTGTTTCTTATTTCTTTTAAGTTTGCCATGTATCTTAAAGTATTAAGATTTTAGCAGAAAGTACCAAATACCATTTACTTGATACTTTCTACTGAATACTGTTTATTAATAGTTCGCTGAAATTTCAGCAGCAGCAGCTTCCAATACTTCCAAAGAAGCTTTTTCCAATTTTCCTCCTTTTAATGAGTCTAACACATCTCTATGTTTTGCATTTAGGAAAGAAATATAAGCCGCTTCAAATTCTTTTACTTTGTTTACAGGAACATCCTTCAACAAGTTTTTAGAACCTGCATAAATGATTGCAACTTGATCTTCTACTGTATAAGGATCATTTTGTCCTTGCTTTAAGATTTCAACATTACGCTCACCTTTTGAAATTACATTCATGGTAGCAGCATCCAAATCAGAACCAAATTTAGCAAATGCTTCCAATTCACGGTATTGTGCTTGATCCAATTTCAAAGTACCAGATACTTTTTTCATCGATTTGATCTGTGCAGATCCTCCAACACGTGATACAGAAATACCTACGTTAATTGCTGGACGCACCCCTGAGTTAAACAAATCACCATCCAAGAAAATTTGTCCGTCAGTAATCGAAATTACGTTTGTAGGGATATAAGCCGATACATCACCTGCTTGCGTTTCAATAATTGGCAATGCCGTTAGAGAACCTCCTCCTTTAATTTTACCTTCTAATGATGGTGGTACATCATTCATTTTTTGAGCAATCGCATCGTTGTTGATTACTTTTGCCGCACGCTCTAACAATCTAGAGTGCAAGAAGAATACATCTCCAGGGTATGCCTCACGTCCCGGTGGTCTTCTCAATAACAAAGATACCTCACGGTAAGCAACTGCTTGTTTTGATAAATCATCATAGATAATCAAAGCTGGTCTACCCGTATCTCTAAAGTACTCACCAATTGCAGCACCTGCAAACGGAGCATATACCTGCATTGGTGCAGGCTCAGAAGCACTAGCAGCAACTACAGTAGTATACGCTAACGCACCTCTTTCTTCTAATAAGTTTACGATTCCTGCAACTGTTGAAGCCTTTTGGCCAATCGCTACATAAATACAGTATACTGGATTACCAGCATCGTAAAATTCTTTTTGATTTAAGATGGTATCTAACGCAACCGTAGATTTCCCTGTTTGACGGTCACCAATAATCAACTCACGTTGACCACGACCTACTGGGATCATTGCATCGATAGATTTGATACCTGTTTGTAAAGGTTCTGTTACAGGCTCTCTAAAGATTACCCCTGGCGCTTTACGCTCCAATGGCATTTCAAAAGTTTCGCCAACTATTGGACCTTTTCCATCGATAGGATTTCCTAAAGTGTCAACAACACGTCCAACGATTCCTTCTCCAACTTGCAAAGAAGCAATACGCTCTGTACGTTTTACAGTAGAACCTTCTACTACAGAAGTAGAGGAACCTAAAAGTACAACACCTACATTGTCTTCTTCAAGGTTCAATACAATACCTTCCAAACCAGATTCAAACTGAACCAATTCTCCGTATTGTACGTTTTCTAAACCGTATACACGAGCAATACCATCACCTACTTGTAAAACAGTTCCAACTTCATTTAGAGAAGCAGACGCTTCAAAATTTGATAATTGTTGTTTTAAAATTGCTGAAACTTCAGCTGCTTTAATTGTTGCCATCTTCGTTTATTTTGATGTATAATTAAATTTTTGCAACAAAATGACCGTGGTCAAATTGTCTTTTCAATTCGTTAAAGTTATTAGAAATACTAGCGTCGTATTGAAGGTCTCCCACACGCAATACAAAACCTCCAATAATGTCTGGATTTACCACATTCTCGATAGATGCTTTATTTCCAGTCAATTCTTCAATTTTAGCCAATACTTTCTTTTCCAAGACCTTTGTTAAAGGCACTGCAGTAGTTACTTTCGCAGTTTCGATAAGTTTATCATGGTCAAACAATATTGAATATTGTTTTGCTACCATACTCAACAAAGGCAATCTTTTATTTTCTCCTAATAAGGCAATGACTCCCAAAGAGATTTGATCAATGCTATCGGCAAAGATAGCTTTCAATGCATTTACTTTGTCTTCTGCCTTAATAATAGGACTATTTAATACCACAGCCAACTCTTTACTTTCAGCAATAGAATCTGCAATTACAAGCATAGATTTGTTTACCTCAGCTTCTTTTCCAGTTTCTTTAGATAAGTTTAAGACTGCTTTTGCATAACGTAATGCTGCTCTAGTTCCTTTCATACTTTTATTTTAAAGTAACGTCTCCTAAAATTTTATCTACCAATGCCAATTGATCATCTTTCGATGCCAATTCACTTTTTACTACTTTTTCAGCAATTTCGATAGACAATCCAGCTACTTGTGTTTTCAATTCAGAAATCGCCGCTTTCTTTTCTACTTCAATAGCAGCTTTTGCGTTTTCAATAATTGTTTTTGCTTGTTCCTGAGCATCTTCTTTAGCGTCAGAAATTAGTTTATCTTTTACCTCACGTGCATCTTTTAACAAGCTATCTCTTTCAGCTCTTGCTTCTTTAAGGATACGTTCGTTATCAGCATTCAAAGATTGCATTTCTTTTTTAGCTTCTTCTGCAGAATCTAAAGCATTTTGAATCCCTTCTTCTCTTTCGTTAACCGCATCTAAAATTGGTTTCCAAGCGAATTTTTTTAATAATAATACTAAACCAATAAATAATAGTGATTGCCAGAAAAACAATCCTAATGAAAACTGTTCTATTAATTTGTCCATAGTATAGGTGTCTTATTTAATTAATGTTTGATGAAACAATAGCTACAACCAACCGTTGTAGCTATTTGTTTTGTCCTTGTTATGCAGCAAATAATGCAGCAAATCCAATTCCTTCAATAAGGGCAGCAGCAATAAGCATAGCCGTTTGAATTTTTCCTGAAGCTTCTGGTTGACGTGCGATTGCATCCATTGCTGAACCACCAATTCTACCGATACCTAATCCAGCACCGATTACGATCAATCCTGCTCCTACGAAATTTAAACCTGTCATAATATATATTTATTAATTAATTAAACATTCAATTTTTAGTGATGGTCGTGCTCTTCAACGGCTGAACCGAAATAAAGTGCTGATAACATCGTGAAAATATAAGCTTGTAGCGCGGCTACTAATAATTCTAATAGTGAAAGTGCAAAGGCCAATCCAAATGACAATGGACTACCAATCCAATTTTTGAAAATAAACATCAAACCAATGATACTCATCAAAACAATATGTCCTGCTGTGATATTCGCATACAAACGAATCATCAACGAAAACGGTTTGATTATAGTACCTAACAATTCGATAGGTGCCAAGATAATTTTCATTGGCGTTGGTACACCTGGCATCCAAAAGATGTGTTTCCAGTAATCTTTGTTCCCCGAGAAAGTAGTGATAAAGTAAGTCATTAAAGACAACGCCAATGTCACTGCAATATTATTGGTTACATTTACTCCTAAAGGCGTTAAACCTAACAAGTTGATGATCCATACAAAGAAAAACACCGTTAACAAGTAACTCATGTACTTCTTGTATTTCTTCTTTCCAATATTTGGAATGGCAATATCGTCTCTAATATACAAGATGATTGGCTCTAACAAACGTCCAAAACCGGTAGGCAATGCACTTGTCTTATAGCTCTTTGCCATACGACTAAAGATAAAGAACATCAACAAGCTCACTAAAAAGATGACTGCAACGTTTTTAGTGATTGAAAAATCCAATGGCTTTTCATTCGTTGCATGGTGGTGATCATCTAAATGAATCGTACCTGCTGCATCCGTTTTGTATATTTTACTATGGTAAACTTTGTAAAAATTCCCTTTGCTTTCTGCAGGTGTTTCACCGTGGTGAAAGTTCGATGAAGAAAACACATTCAATCCTGTTTCCGAATCCCACAAAATAACTGGCAATGGCGCACCTACATGCACATCCTTACCGTGTTCATCTTCATAAGAAAACAAACTAAAGTCGTAAGAATCCAACAAGTGATGACCAATAAACTCTTTAATTTCTTCCTTTAATGACGTTTCTGAAGAAGTTTCAACAGCCGCCGCGCCATGATCAGCGTCGTGATGCTGCGCAAACGAAACAAACGATACTAAAAGTAATATAAACGTAATCTTTTGGATTAAAAATTCTCTTCGCATATGATAGTAATAATCGTGTCTTAAAAACCGCTGCAAAGATATATTTTTAAATCCAACTGAAAAATAATTTTTTGGATTATTTTCAAAAGGATTTAAGAAAGTTTTTTAATTTGATTTTTGAGGTGAATTTACCAATTCAATTACAGACAAAGTCTCTGTAAATAAGCAGACTACATATGGCACAAAGAAAGAAAAGAATTCTAACCGACTCATTTCACCATCTGCCCGAAAATCAGGATAAAAGAAAATAAAAAATACCGCAAACTTCAACATACTCCCAAACATAAACAAAAAGCCGAGTTGATCGTTGTATTTTTTTCGCAACTTATAGAGTGATAAAAAAATAAATGCTGCTAAAATTACATTTACAGAATAACTTAGCACAATACTATTTTCAAACATGGGATTGCCAAAATGTTTTAGCACCATGAGATGCCCACCAAAAACGAATACTATAAAAACAATTAGCCGTAAAAAAAACAATACAATCAGTCGAATCATAAGCTATTCTTTCTCTTGTATCTTTTTAAGTTGCTGCAACAGACTATAAATGGAGACAATAAATGCTATCAATACAAGCGAGAGTGTAATGGCGTTATGATACCCAAAGTAAGCATCCAATTTTTTACCAAAATAAGCAGCCACATAAATGGTTACCCCCATTTGTACTCCAGTCCCAGAAAGACGGATAAATTTATTAAGCGGTTTTATCGGAGGCTTTTTGATCGTCATTTGAATTGAGTTCTTTGATCATACCTTTCATACTACAGGTTGCGTTAAAACAAGCTCCTGGTTCAACAGTCAACTTTCCTATGACCACATCTCCATGAATTACTGCTGTCGATTTCAAAGTAAGCATATCACTCACAGATATGTTACCAGAGACATCTCCTTCAATATCTGCATTTTTACACTCAACCAAACCTTTAACTATCCCTTCTTTTCCTATGATTACCCTTCCTTCAGCACGTATACTGCCTTCTACGGTACCGTCAATTCTAAAATCGCCTTCGGAATGAATATCTCCCACAATTTCGGTTTTCTTACCGATGACATTTCTTTCTAATACTTGATTTTCTTTCATTTTATTTTCTTTAAACATATTCAGCAAATCTTTACTTCAACATTTTCAACAATTCTTTGGCTTTTTTACCTTCTACTGTGTTTGCATAATTCAACACAATATAGTCCAAAGCTTTCTCAAAAGCCTCTTTTCCTTTTATTTTGGCGATACAATAGGCCTTTAACAATTCAAACTTTGGAACTAGTGGATCTCCTTCAAAGATACGTAACGCATCTGATATATCATAAACTGCCTGAATATAGTCGCCAGCATCGTAGAGCAAATAGACTTCCTTATACCTACTTTCTGAACTCACACCTGTTGCGCGCTCTTTTAAAATTTCTTCTGGATTTAAAATCATTTTTGCAAATACAGAATTAGGATAACTATTGACTACCACATTACTATAGTATCCGGCTTTTGGATCATTTTCCAATTCTGAATAAATTTTATACAAGTGATAATTCGTTCCTAAAACTAATTTATCTTCAGGGAAAATCACCAACAATCGTTCTAGTTTTTCCGCTGCCAATTCATATTCTTTAAATTGTTCTTTATAAATAAGTCCTAGTTGATAATAGGTACTACTTCTCAATGCAGAAATACTATCCAATTCTTCTAAAGTACTTGGTAATTGATCTAAGTAGTAGGAGGCTTTATATTCTGGTCGTTCGGTTGTTTCTTCTACGCTAGCAACGCTGCCTTGTTCTTCATCTTCTTCCAAATCTCTCTTCAACACCGACTTATCAGACCACCTCCAATTGTCTTCTAGTTTTCGCTTTCCCCATTGCTGTCTAAACTCCTGACTTCCATAGCCTTTTGTTTGGCTGTTATAAAAGTACCATTTTCCACTTCCGGCGTTCGTCTGCACATTCACACTTGCCAATCCTGTATCTTCATACTTTTCCAAATCTTTTAAAAACGCTTCTTTTTCTTTGGCTTCTTTTTCTTTTTCTTTCAGGGTGTCAATATAAGCATTGAAATACAGTATTTGTTCATCTTTATCCATAGACATCACCTCCCAAATACTATCGTTTCTTATGATAATCTCTTCAAACACCAAAACGGTTTCCAAACTCTGTCTTTTCTTGTGTAATCTTCGTATCCGTTTTGTATTCAATTTACCAGACAACTGAAGCACACTATCATAGTATGCACCTGCCTTCGCATAATTGGAATTATCAAAATAAATATTCCCTATCCCCTCGTAAGACATTCCTTTCTGAAAATCCTTAGCTTGTTTTGTATGTACGGACATCTGATAGGCTGCAATAGCGTTTTCTTCATTTCCTTGTTGCTTTTCTACTTCCGCCAATTGGTAATACAATGCATCTAAATAGGGTCTATTCTCTCGTATACTTATCAATTTATTTAATCTCTTAATGACCGTTGTAGCATCACTACCTTCTGGGTGGTTTTTAACCTTTTCAATTTCAGCATAGACCTTTAATTTATAAGGCGCTTTTCTGTAATCAATCAATTCTTGAAAAGTCTCCTGAGACCTATTCATGTAATTTTCTTGACGATACAATTGTCCTAAAATAAAAAGATTTCTCGATTTTTGATACGGGTCTTTACTCACCGAAATGGCTTTTTGCAAACTGTTAATCAAAGGCACAATACTGTCCAACTGACTATAGGCTAATGCCAATGTAGTATAGGAATCTTCACGCAATTCATCAGACAATTTTTCTTTTTCGAGCAATTCATTTAACATAACTATCGCAACATCTTCATTCTGTAAGCGAATATCTGTTTTTGCCTTCCATAGCATGGTTTCATCAATTAGATTTGCTTCCGGATAATGTTTAATTACATAGTTAAAGGCTTCCATTGCAGGGACAAACCTACTGGTATAATACCTAGATTTTCCAAGGAGCAAATACGCATCATCAATTTTCCGATTGCGTTCTACGCCTCCAATATTCATACTGTGCTTTTGAACTGCTTTTACCGCTTTGGCCTCGGCAATATCAAAAGGAGTCACTGGCTTTTTTTTCTCTTTTCCTTTCTTAGTTTTATCCGTCCCTTTTTGAATCGATGAATAATCTGGCACTTCTAAAACATCATCGTAAATTGTTAATGGCTCTATTGGCAATACTTTCCAATAATTATCCTCGTACTTTTCATTAATTTCAGTAAGCCCTTTTTGAAAGGCCAACTCACCATTGTACATCACATTGTACTCTGTAACCATTGCATGATACTCTCTATTCAAGAAAGTATCTTTTTTAGTACTACAGCTCGCAACAATGAAAAGCACGAAACAAGTAAGTTTATAAAAATGAAATTTGGCCAATTCTATTAGGTATTAACAGCACCTATTTTTAGGTGGTTCTATTTTTAAGATACGCATATCAAACGCAAAATTACAAATTATATTATGAATGCTATGAGAAAACAGTGCATCAAAAGCTAAATTTATTCATGTCGACCTTAACTTATATGAAGTAAAATTTTAAGGTTGAATAAACCGATTTAAAATAGCTTCAACCGACTCTACCTTATGCGTATGTTCAATACTAGGACCTGCCACCCATACGGTTTTATATGTGGCTTTTTTTGCTGCTAAAATCACATCAGAAGACCCTTTGCGATATCTTAAATATTTGACCCATTTCTTCAGCAGTACATTTCTATTCAGTATACGTTCCAATGCGGATTCTTTGGTGCTAATTTTTTGCATATACGGTGTATTTATAACCGTACAAGGTGTTCCAGAAATTTTTTGTGTTACGACTATATCATGAGCACCATAGGTTACACAAGCCTTTTTATAGGCATCAGAAACGGAAGCCTCGTGTGAGGCTATAAAAGGACTTCCTATTGAAACGCCTACAGCTCCAAAAGAAAGCATTTGCATCATTTCTTCTTTATTCCCAACACCTCCAGCAGATATCACTGGGATATCGCAGTAATGAGACAACTGAACAATCAAATCTTCAGGCTGCATTTCTCCACGGTGTCCTCCAGCTTTACTATTTACAGCAATCAAAGCATCACACCCTAAAGAGGCGACCTTTTTACCATGTTCTAAGTTAACGACATCACAAAACACTTTAATACCTTTCTGATGCGCTTTTTTTATAACTTCAGAAGGGTTTCCTAAGGATGTTATTATAAAGTCGACCCCTAGTTCACAACAAATTTTAAGTTGCTCTTTGTATTTTAAATTGGATTTATTGACAATAATATTGATCCCAAACGCACCTTTTTCTGTTTTTGCCCCTTGCATTTCTAGGATAGCGCTCCGTAATTCTTGGACCGTCCTATAATTCAATGCAGGAATACAAGCAGCAACATTATTATTCATCGCAGCCTTCACCATCGCAACATTTGATACTAGGAACATAGGCGCTACAATTATTGGATGCTCTATTCCAAGTAGTTCTTGTAAGTTTTTGGGTTTTATAGACATGCAATTTGTTATAATGAGAATAAATATACGCATTTTTTACACACTGCTCTATGTACAGCTATAAAAATATAAAAATGAATAATTTCTCAACAAATTCACCCAGCCTTTTAAGAAGTTTCTTACTTTTGCATTCAGATTCAATACCGAACAATTATGCCTCAATTTCACGCGTTAGCTATCAAAGAAATCATAAAAGAAACAAGTGCTTCTGTTTCTATTTTATTTGAAATCCCAGAAGACTTAGCTCAAACTTTTTCCTTTACAGCGGGGCAATATGTAACCTTACGAACACGTATAAACGAGGAAGAAGTAAGAAGGGCGTATTCTATTTGTTCTTCCGAAGACAGCGGAGAACTTCGAGTAGCGGTAAAAGTTATTAAAAATGGTTTGTTTTCAAACCATGCTTTCAACAACCTAATATCTGGTGATTTCCTGGAGGTAGCTCCACCAGAAGGAAACTTCAAACTACATACGGATAGTAGTCAATTAAAAAATTACCTCGGTTTTGCGGCAGGAAGTGGAATTACACCAATTCTATCCATGATTAAAACGGTATTAAACACGGAACCAAAGTCAACCTTTACCTTGGTGTACGGAAACAAAACGGCAGAAGACACTATTTTTAAAAACGAATTGGATGCTTTTGCAAAAAAACACATTGCTAGATTCAATTTAAAATATGTATACAGTCAAGAAGAAACAGATGCGAGTATTTTTGGACGTATAGATAAGTCCGTGGTTAATTATATTGTTAAAAACAAGTTCAAACACCTGAGTTTTGATGATGTCTTTATCTGTGGACCTGAAGAAATGATCCATACCGTGTCCGACACATTAACTGAGGATGGATTCTTAAAAGAAAGTATCAATTACGAATTGTTCGTCTCTTCCGCAGACTCCAAAGAGGTAAGCATTGCTGAAGGTATTTCAGAAATTACCGTACTAGTAGATGATGAAGAGACCACATTTTCTATGGATCAAAAGGATACGATTTTGGCAGCCTCTTTACGTCACAACCTAGACGCTCCATATTCATGCCAAGGAGGTGTTTGTAGTAGCTGTATGGCCAAAGTCACTGAAGGGAAAGCGGTTATGAGTTCGAACAGTATTTTAACGGATGACGAGATTGCGGAAGGTCTCATACTAACCTGTCAAGCACACCCAGTTACAGAAAAAATAGCCATTGATTTTGACGATGTTTGATAAGCTTTAAGACTCAAAGCCTTCCTATTTAAAATCGTACTTGTTACCACTTAAGATTCACTCGCCGTAAAATCGATCAGTACATTTCCTGTTTTTTGTGCACTTTGAACATATTCATAGGCACTTTTAATTTCTTCTGGTGCATAATTCCTATCGATAACTGGCACATATTTCTTCGCTTCTAATAAATTATTAAGGTATTCAATACTTTCTTTACAGTTTTTAGGAATCGGAAAAATCACTCTTTTTCCTCCCTTTATATAGGTTAGGATTGGTAAGTATAGATTCTCAGCATTCGGTCCCAATTCAGAAGAAATATAAATCCCTTTCGGAAGTAACAGTCGCTTACATTTCTTAAAAGAACTTTTCCCTACTGCATCAAACACACAATTATATTGAAGTTCATCTAGCTCGGTAAAATCCTCCTTTTCATAATTGTATACTTTATCTGCACCTAATTTTTTTAGCAATGTCATGTTTTTGGTGTTTCCAACAGCCGTGACAAAAACCCCTCTGCTTTTTAAAATTTGCAGGGCCGCAGAGCCAATTGCTCCCGTAGCACCATTTACCAACACTTTATCTCCTTTTGAAAGCGCTACCTTGTTTATAAAATTATAGGCATAATGTCCGCCTTCTGCACATGCGACGGCTTGATCATAAGAAACCCCTTCTGGAATCAGATCGACTGCTTTTGTTTCTTTTATCACCATAAACTCAGCATGAGAGGCCAAACCTTCATCGTTAAGTCCCCACACCCTATCACCAACGGAAAACCGCTTAACTTTTTCACCAACCCCTACAACTTCTCCCGAAAAATCTGTTCCTGGAATGGGCGATGATGGTTTTGGCAAACCTGTAAAAAAACGAATTAGAAAAGGCTTTCCTGTTAAGATTCCGCAATCAGTCCTGTTGACAGTGGTATACCTCACACGCACGAGCAATTCGTTTGCTTTGGGTACCGGTTTTGGAACAGATTGAAGGGTTAAAACATTCGGACCTCCATACGTTTTTCGAGTAATAGCTTTCATCATCACAATACAATTTATTTCACTCGAATCTATTTTCGAGTCATACATTTGGGTGAGATTCCAAAGATACTATAAATCTTAAAGTTGCACTATTGTTTGATAACTATCCTTTGAAACGCAATAGCTCCATTTTTTTTATCCTCTAATGTAATTAAATAAAATCCTTTTGGGTAACTAGAAATATCTATTGACAACTCTGTGTCTTTACTGGCGGTCGACAACAAATTATTTCCTTTAGCGTCAAAAACATGAATTTTATAGTCCTCTAATATCCCTTTTACCACAAATCGATTTTTGGTTGGGTTGGGAAATACTTCGAAAAGAACTGAACCACTGTTTTGGTATTCAATCAAAGACATTGGATTTGTTGGAACTTCATCGCAAGTCACTTCGCGTAAGCCTTTCCATTCATTATCTACAGGTGTGTATTCATCTGGGAGAAAGTCATATCCCCAATAACTCCAATTGGACGAGCAATTCCATTCTATTGCCGCTACTTCAATGGCCTCTTTTTGAGCTGCATCAAAAGACCCGATAAGGTTTGTCGTTTCATTTCTATCGAGTATCATATTATATGCCTCTGTTGGCTCTCCATGTACATTGAGTCGAAATTTATAATCTCCATCTATCCAAGCCATTTTTTTACTATGTAAAAATGGAATTGCATTTTCACGCTGCGCAATGTCCCCATTTAACATCGGTATTAATGAAGTTCCATCTATGGGGCGATCATCAGGCATATCATAATCAATAATATCCATCACGGTTGGAAACAAGTCTAGTACACTTGTCTGATATGTAGATTCGGAAGGCGTATCTGTCTTTCCAGGCCATTTTATAAAAGCAGGTACTAGCACACCTCCATTATACAGGCTTCGTTTTCTATCTCTCAAACCTCCTGTCTCACCGGGCTTGTTTTTTTCAGGACCATTATCACTACAAAAAAGCAAAATAGTATTGTCATCAATTCCAAGCTCCTCAAGTTTGTCTTGTAATCTTCCTACTTGATCGTCCATAGCAGTGATACATCCAAAGTAATTTTGTTCATCTTCACTATAAGCGCTATACATTTCCTTATATGAAGGTCCCGCAACAAATGGTTCGTGTGGCGCATGAAACCAAACCACCGACAAAAATGGTGTATCGTTATTGACAGCATTTTCAATAAAAGGAACTACTCTATCCATCATTACTTTTGAGTCGTCTCCTAACAAAGTATTGTTATCTGTAACTACCACTCCATTTTCGTAATAGGGATTTTTAGAACTTATGGGGTCCCATGTCGAAATAGAAGACTCTGTTACAAAAGACACATCATAATCTCGCTCCCATGGTGGCGCAAAAAACTGAGGAAATGCCCTGTCTGGCTTTGGCGAATGATTAGGGTCTAAAGTTCCAATATGCCATTTTCCAAAATGCCCGGTGGCATATCCTTTTTCTTTACAAATACGAGCTAATGAAATTTCTTCTGAAGGAAACACGCCTTCATTGGCCGCAAAAATACCAAATCTAGCATAGTGCCTTCCCGTCAAAAACGAGCCTCTCGTTGGTGAACAAACGGGTCCTATGGAATAAAAGTTCAACAACTCCATACTCTCCCCGGCCAACATATCAAGATTAGGTGTTTGAATAGGAGTGGTATGATTTGGGGTGTTGTTTGCTGTAAAACCGACATCGCCAAACCCCAGATCGTCGGCCATCATTAAAATAATATTTGGTCTTTCGTTTTGCGCGTATATTTGTGTAGAAACAAATAATACAACTACCCATACAATCCATTTAGATTTCAAACTATGCATACAATATATTTTCGTACAAAAGTATATTGATTAATAGAAGTTCAAGAGTCGAGGTATTGCAATAATTACTACAAAAGAAGCACAAGACAGCAGAAACCTAACAATAACTACGCTTAATACAGCACATGTTAGTAGCCCTCATCTCCAACAGAAAACCTAGGCTCAACAACAAATTCCAGTAACCTAATAGCTAAATATTACTTCTTTCTCAGAGCGCAGGTATCTATACATTCTTGGCTTTTGAATGTCCTCCTTTTATCGCTTTTGATAATTTCTTTAAAACTGTGTATTGATTCTCTCCTCAAACTGTTTAGGTATTTCCTCATTGGATTCTCCTAAGTTTTGTCTTAAGTCAATTTCAATACCCCTAGCAATTGTAGAAATCGGCACATCATTTGCAGTTCCCTCGAAAGGATTTTCACCGGTGCGGCCAATACGCTCCATGGTATGAAAAACCCACGCAACAATAAGATAAAACGGAATGGTAAACCAAACAAACAATTTCCCTACCAAAGGGCTTTTATCTCCTATTTGACTACCAATCTCTGCAAATTGAGGCACCAATGCCAACGGTAACAGCAATACAAAAATCCACATAAAAAAGTGGTTTAGAGTAGCGAAATGTCGTGGATATGGAAAGTTCTTGATACGTTCACTTTTCCCTTGCAAGGTAAAAAGCTCTTCTAAGACACCTTCTAACTGTAAAAACGCAAACTCCCAAATAACCCCTTTGTCTTTTAAGACTTTTAAATGATGTGATTGTAAATACAACAAGGCTGTTTGCTTATTCCCCTTAGAAATCACATAATCCATATCCTCTTTTGAAATATAAGGTGTTAGATCCGTTTCAACATCTGAATCCTTTTCGGGAGGTCGCAAGCCCCATTCTTGATTGGTTTTATGATGTACATTGGTTTCCCATGATTTTGGCTGTCGCATTGCATGTCGCAAAGCCGTCATCCAAGCAATATGTCTATAGGTTAAAGTTTTTATTTCTTTTTGCAGTTCTTGCTCATCTATGGGTGTTTCCATGTGCTCATTAGATATCATATCTTGTAAAAACATCCCTAAAGTTCTAGAGGTATTTACGATACCTCCCCATATTTTTCGTGCTTCCCAAATCCTACCGTACGCGGCATTGTTCTGAAAACCAATAACAAAAGCTACCGCAGTACCAATAAGTGCCAATGGAGTCCAAGGAACTCGAAACCAATCTAATTGAAAAAAGTAATAGAGTGCAACCCAAAACAAAATGATTATTAAAAACAAAAGTGTTTCAAATCGTGTCCACCAAGCCATCTGATAGGCCGTGTAATTCTTTCTAGTATGCATAATTAATCGTCTTTGTATAAAGTGTAACTGATTTCTTCAAATTGAATCCTGTCTAAAATACAAAAAAAACACAAGCTATAATAGCTTGCACACCGAATAGGAAAGTCAACTCAAAACCACGGTTAACAACGCTTCACATAGTACTCAACACCAAATTCAGGACTCGAATATATTTTTTTTGAAAATGTTTGAAGTAACTTTATCGCTCCTTCCATAGACGCTTGAGCCAAGAAAACAACTTCCACATCGTTTTCTATCTTTAGTATTTCCTTTGCTATAGATTCTTCGTAAGCCTGTGTATTCCCTTCTTTGAAGTACTCCCACGACGCAACACAATCTACCAATTGTATTTGAATGTTTTTATTTAAACTGACGGCAAATTTTTCCAAAATATTTTCACTGACTTCCTTGGTAGAAGTTGCGGCATACACAAGTGCAATTTTTGTATAATTTTCAACTAGATACTTTGCAATTGGCATATCTATTCTAAAAACTCCTTGCAAACTATCTGCCGCTTCTCCATACGTAGAACAGGTACAAACTAAAATAGTTGGCTGTAAGCGTTGAATGTCCGTAACTTCTTTCTTAAAAGTTATCATATCAACTTCACCTTTGTCTAGTGCATAACTTAGCAAATCTTCATTGACAAAATGTTGTATTGGAATATCAGCATTAAACTTTCTTACCAAATTTTCAAAACGCTCTTTGAGCACCTTAGTCGTATGTAGAAAAGCAAACATAATCGTAGTAATTTTGTAGGGTTCAAACAGGTTTTAAAAAAAACTCGGACTTTCAACTAAATGAAAGTCCGAGTATAAATAAATCCTACCCCTAAGATTTACATATTATCTTGATTCTTATTTGTATTGACACAAATAAGAAGTTTGTCCAATAGATTTCACTTTAAAAGAACTATTCGCGTCTACTTCAAAAGAAGTTCCTGCGCCAAAAGATTTCCATTCAGTACTTCCTGGTAACAAGGCTACCAATTCACCTTCAATAACACGCATCGTTTCATGAGAGGAAGTTCCAAACTCATAATCTCCAGGCTCCATTACTCCAATTGTTGAATTTCCAGCAGCAGAAGTATATCCTAAAGACTTCACCTTTGCATCAAAATATTCGTTGCTAGCAATCATAGTTTCTTTTTTGTGGGAAGCAAATATACTTAAAATTATATAGTTACCAAAAAAAAATCAACTTAGATTAAGATTTCAAACGCAATTTCCCTGTCTCAATACCAATTGCCGTTCTTGCCAAAATAGTAAACACAAAAGCACCCATCGCCCAAATACCAAGTGTTACTCCTATTTCAATACCCGTTGGCAAATACTCCACAATCTTCCCATAAGGCCCAGGAATAAACCCTGGCACTATCAGTCCAAATCCTTTTTCTATCCATATAGCAACAAAAAGCAAAAAACAACAGATATACAATATGGTTAAATTGTTTCGAAACTTGTGAAATGTAAGCGTAATCGTAGCAATTATATTTAGTGGAATTGCTGTCCAAATCCAAGGCATTAAAGCATGTTTACCATGCAAACCAAAATACAAATAATAAGCACTTTCACTATGATGTGTAGGTGCATAAAATTCCTTAAACAACTCTGAACCAAGCATGATTAAATTTATCTGAGCAGCCACAGTAACCACCAAAGCAATCTTCTTAATGGTTTTATCTGGTAAAGGAAAATCCGTATGTTTTCGGATGACCGATAACACCAAAATAATCAAAGCAGGCCCGGCAGCAAATGCAGAAGCTAGAAAACGAGGTCCTAAGAGTGCATTATTCCAAAAAGGTCTTGCTTGTAAGCCTTGGTATAAAAACGCAGTAACCAAATGAATTCCTACAGCCCAAAACACAGATAAAAAAGCCCCAGGTACATAGACTCTTGACAAGGCTTCTTTACCTTGATAATGTCGAAATAATATATAGAAAGGTATCGTTATATTTATAAACAAATAGCCGTTGAGCACCAAAACATCCCAAGTAAGCATGGAGTTTGGAAAGTTAAAAACTCCTAATCCCGGAATCATATGCCAGAGTACAGAAGGGCCTCCCATATCTGCCACTACAAAGGCAAGACACATCAATAACGCTGCCACTGCAACACCTTCACCAATCAATACGGCTTGTTTAAAATCTACATCATGCAAAACATAAGTCGGCATTACGAGCATGACTGCTGCAGCCGCCACCCCTACCAAAAAAGTAAAGTTTGAAATATACAGGCCCCAACTTACACGATCTGTCATTCCTGTCACCACCAAACCTTCTTTAAGTTGAATGGCGTAGCAATACATTCCTGCAAGCATAACAGCTGTGAGAAATGCCATCCATAAATGATACTTACGTGTACCATGTGTACTAATATCAATACTGTCTTTTACCAGTTTTTTGAACACTTTTAATCTTCCCATTTCTATCTTTTAAACGAAATTATTTTTTAGTCGCACCTAATTAATCCATAAAATACCAGAACTTAGGATCGGTTCCTAAATCTTCTTTGAGACGGAATACTTTTTTGTTTTCCAAGACCCAACGCAAAGTACTATTAGGGTCTAAGAGGTTTCCAAAAATTCGAGCTCCAGTCGGACACGCTTCAACACAAGCTGGGTTTTCACCTTTTCTTGAGCGCTGAATACAAAAGGTACATTTTTCCATTACCCCTTTTTTACGCAGACGATTCCCTAAATAATGTTGATTTTTATTCACTTCTTCTTGTGGTACTTCTGGTGTTTTCCAATTGAAACGTCTACCGTCATATGGGCAAGCCGCCATACAATATCGACAGCCAACGCACCAATCATAATCTACAACCACAATACCATCCGGTTCTTTCCAAGTAGCTTGAACTGGACACACCTCAACACAAGGTGGATTATCGCAATGAAAACATTGAGTTCCCATATAAAAATGACCATCTGCAGGAACTTCATGGTAGTAGTTATCATCTGCCTCACCAAAATTAAGCCCTTTTCCGTCTTTCATTTCATGGATGCGTATGTATTCCATTTGAGAGTCTCTATCCTGATTGTTTTCTTCAACACAGGCGCTCACACAATCCATATATCCTTGACATTTCGAAATATTAAAGGCATAACCAAAAAGCACATCTTCTTCTGCCGATTTTGAAGACATATTCAAAGTATCTTCTGTTTTCAACTGATGTTTACGCACCAATCTATCCACAGTCGATTTCTTTTCTTCTTCGGTCATTAATTTATAGTTCCCTTTGAATTGTTCTTCCCAATCGATTTGTGCTTTTTCTTTGGCGGTGTCACTAGATGAAACTGAACATGCCGTAGAAACAGCCCCTGCTCCTGCCAACAAACTTGCTGTGAGTTGTTTGAATGCATTTCTACGATCCATATTGGCACCCAATACTTGATCAAAACCATCTTTTCTCTGCTGAGTTTGTTGTCCATGAGAACCACATCCTCCTTCACTTTTTCCACAACCACATCCGCTCGAAGGAGCTTGTTTTTTCTTATTTGTAAGGTTTAGAGAAAACCACTTTTTATTGTTCGTGCTCATATTTTCATTTCAGTTTTGGTTGGTTCGTACTTGATTTTACATGCCACTCGTTTTATAAGGAGGAGCTCTCAATCTCTATCTTGTCGTTTTTGCGTATTGAATTTTGCAGGCCATTTGGATTCAAACCCTGGTTTATGAGGATTGTGACAGTTCACACAGGTAAAAGAAGCTCTAGGAGCTGCCCAGCTTTCAATTCGTTTACCATGCGCACCTCCCTTCCAGTCTTCAAATTGTTTGGAGTGACATTGGTTGCATACTTTGTAACTATAATTGAAATCAATTTGACTTCCTGTCAAACTTATTAAATGATCCATATCTTGTGCATTGTGACAGGTCAAACAATTCATCGCATCTTGGTTTGCATGTTGCAATTTAATATTCCAATGTGCCTTTTGAAATTCTTTCCCTTTGAGTTGTGCTACTGGTTTGCTATGGCATTCAGAACATTTATAGGATTGCAATTCACTTTTCCGTTCTGGAATCAAAAAAGTATGTCCGCCCTCCGTAATTTCAATGGTATTGTATTCTTCAAGAAAGGGGTCTGAGGATAGCGTTGTTCCTTGATAGTCCTTTCCTAAGTCTTCAAATTTATCGACCACGCTGTGGTATTCATCTTTGTGATGCCCACAAGAGCCTAGAAAGATAACCCCCATTAATAATAGCATTTTTTGCAAATACTTCTTATGAATACCTTTACGCATTTTCATAGCCGCTCTTCTCCTTTTGGTTTCTCTAACCCGTTCCATAAAATTGGAAACACTGTATAACACACTATTTTTATTTGATGTATCCATTATTTTCTTATAAAATTACCAATATCTGTTACCTCCTTATTGTTGATGACATGACATTGTCTACAATTGACACGTTCTGGATGCGACACTCTAATTTCTTTAGGAGCACTTGGTCCTGCATGGCACGACAAACAGTTTTCTCGCAGCTGCAATTGATGTGGAATTACCGGAGGACTTCCTGGCAAGGCATTGTTGATACCCGCCTTAGGTGCTGCTACTTTTTCAAAGTTGGTTATCTTAAATAAACTTTGTGTTTTCTGAGACACATGGCATTGCCTACAGTTTATCTTGTCGGGATGCGGTGTTACGGGGGCATACGCGTCATACTTACTTACAAAACCACCATTTTCATGACATTTTAAGCAGGCGTTCCCTCCCATATTTCGCTCGCTCGATACCTCATGAGGAATGCTTGGAGGGGCACCGTGATACGCCCGATTGTCATAATAGTCTTTCAAGCTTCTTTGATGTGTAGCATCTATTGGCATAGCCGCGTAGTCCAATGCAAATTCAGACCGTTGAAAAACCCCTTTCTCCGAAGGAATTTCAGGATAAGGTTCCTTCTTCTCTAAAGGAACATAAGCCTCTTCTAAACCAGCTTGATAACTGTAATTCCAAACAGAGAGAAAAGCTACCAATAGCAAAACAAATAATGATACGATTCCGAGTCTTTTCATCTTTTATGCTTTTTCAACTTTTACGGCACATTTCTTATAATCCGGTTGTTTTGATATTGGACAAAATGCATCCAAGGTCAAATCATTTATCAAGATATTCTCATCGAAAAACGGAACAAAAACCTGTCCTTTTACTGGTACCCCTCGCTGGTTGACAGCTGCAGGTATTTTCATAGAACCTCTTCGGGTCGTCAATTTCACCAGATCACCGGTACGAATTTGCATACGCTTTGCATCGGCAGGATGCAGTTCTACATACCCCTCTGGCATGGCTCGGTGCAATACAGGAATTCTACGCGTCATCGAACCTGAATGCCAATGTTCTACAACACGCCCCGTACAGAGCCAAAAATCGAATTCTGCATCGGGTTCTTCTGGGGCTGGCTCATAAGGTCGTTGCCAAATCACAGCCTTTCCGTCTGGTTTTCCATAAAAATGGAAATCTTCTCCGTTACTACAGGCCGGATCATAGGTTGAATTAAAACGCCATTGCGTAGATTTTCCGTCTACATAAGGCCACATGGCTCCGGGTTGTGACTTCAAGACTTCCAATGGAGCCATTCCGTGTTTCTTTCCTTCGTGATGCCTTCTATATTCGTTGTAAATTTCTTCTATATGTGTTTCTTCTTTGTAAGCAAATTGCTTTTCAAAGCCCATTCGACGTGCTACCTCAATCAATTGCCAGGTATCACTCATAGCCTCCCCTGGTGGTTGCACCATTTGTTCAAAATATTGGGTGCGCCTTTCGGAATTCCCATACATTCCTTCCCTCTCAATCCACATGGCAGACGGCAATATCACATCGGCAATATCCGTTGTTGGGGTTGGGTAAATATCGGAGACCACAATAAAACGTCCTTCTTTCTTCGTCGCGTCTCTATAGCGTTTAAGTTTTGGCATTGTCACCATTGGATTCGTGACTTGAATCCACATAAATCGAAGATCGCCACGATCCAATGCACGGAACATTTCAACCGTATGCAAGGATGGTTTTGGGTCGATGTTCTCTACAGGCACATCCCAAATTTTAGCAGCGTGTTCCCTATGGGCTTTGTTCATCACAACTCCATGTGGTAATTTATGTGTCAAGGTACCTACTTCCCTTACCGTCCCACAAGCACTTGGTTGCCCCGTTAAGGAGAATGGACTGTTTCCTGGCGTTGAAATTTTCCCGGTAAGCAAATGAATATTATAGACTAGGTTATTAATCCATGTACCTCGTGTGTGTTGGTTCATACCCATACACCAAAGCGACATCACCTTGGTATTTGGATCGCCATAATAGGAAGCCATATATTTGATATCCTTTGCGGACACACCTGCAATTTTCTCTACTTTTTCGGGTGTATAATCTTCTAAGAATTTTTTATACGCTTCAAAATCAATTTTTTCTGGTTTGTCTTTAAAACTGTATTTGTCTTCCAAACCATAGCCCATATTGGTGAGTCCTTTACTCAAGCTACAATGTTTTTCTACAAAAGAAGTGTTCACCCAACCGTTGCGAATAATTTCATAACAAATAGCATTGGCTACGGCCAAATCTGTATTTGGCTTAAACAAGATCGACTTATCGGCCGCCATACTTGTTCTGGTGGTTCGGGTTGCGAAATCAATTATTTTTACACCTCGTTTCAAACGTTGGTCTAACAATCTTGAAAACAATACCGGGTGCATTTCTGCCATATTATTTCCCCATAGGACAAATACATCGGCATGATCGATGTCTTCATAACATCCCATGGGTTCATCTGAACCAAAGGAGGTTAAAAATCCGGTAACTGCACTTGCCATACACAAACGCGCATTGGCTTCTACATTGTTGGTGCCTATACAACCTTTAAACAATTTTGAAGCTACATAACCATCTGGAATAGTCCATTGTCCAGACCCATAAATAGACACTGCGTTTTTACCGTAATCTTTTATAGTCTCTTGCATTTTTGAAGCGATTAAATCCAACGCTTCTTTCATCGAAGTTTTTACGTATTTCCCATTCTTTTTTACCAAAGGGTGCTTTAAACGATCTTTTCCATACATGGCCATCACGGAGTGATATCCTTTTACGCAGCACAGTCCTTTATTTACCGTAGATTTAGGATCTCCTTTTACTGCAACTGCTTTGCCTTTTTCTACACCAACCAATACGCCACAACCTACACCGCAAAATCGGCAAGGTGCTTTCTTCCAGTCTAAATTTCCAGATTTAGGCAAGTTCCGTTCCTGTTCGTCAGCAAACATAATTCCAGGAAACATGGTTGCTGCAGCCGTCATTGCAGACAGTACAGCCATTTTCTTAATAAAACTTCTTCGGTTAGTCAAAGTAGAGGTGTACATAGAATACTAGTTTTTTGTAGTGTTAAAGCCAGAAACCATGGCTAATAATTTCATGCTATCTATTGCTTGTAATTTTTCTTGCAGACGATCTTCTTCAGAAGAAGAATCTGTGTCTGTAACTAAAATCAACAAGTCTTTGTTTTCTGCTGGAATGACTTCGCATTTCGAAAGTGCGCTCAATGTTTGGTACAATTCCATTTTTTTTCCTTGGTGAGGATGTGCTAAATAACTCTTTATTGGCATTTTGATGGTTTTTTTAATACAAGGATAAATAACCGACATAAACGCAGGTATTTCTATGACAATTGTCATGCTTGTAAAAATTAGTAAAAAGCAATAAATTCAGTTTGCAGCAGCAATTACAATCAGCAAACAACTCCCCACCCAAGGCATCCGTGGTAAGTCTTTTGAGTCGGGGACTTAAAAGGCACAAAAAAAATTAGTACACTACAAAAAGAAAATGAAACAGCGAGATTTGAACTGTATCTTTGGAAAGCATTATTCTCTCTTACTTTAAGTAAAGACAATTTTTCTGATAATCGACGATAGCCTTACGCCTTCTTAACAAATCTGCACCGAGAATACCGTGTACCTTTTTTGCTTTGTATGCTTCGAGTGCCTCGTTTACATGTGACAAATCGAAGACCACCAAATCGACATTCTTTATTTTATAGTCACCGATCAAGATTTTGTTCGCTTCGGATTTTAAGGTTTCCATTCCAACGGCTCCTGCTCCAGCAGCTTTGGTTTCAGAGGCACTAGTTTTCATTTCAAAGTAGTCCACCTGATCAAAACCCACGCAAGAATTTGAGGCCCCTGTATCTAAAATAAATCGTCCCTTTTTACCATTTACAGCCATCTTTACTACAAAATGATTGGTTTTGGTCATTTTTAAAGGGATACAGGCATATCCTTTTTTATTCAATGTTTTTTTGAGACTTGCCATTTTAGCGTATTTTTGTAGTCAAAGATAACGCTATTAATTGAAAGTAACGCGGTGCCTAAAAACGTACTATCTGTTGTTACTCCTTATGAAGTTCTGCCGCAATGCAAATTATAGACACCCACACCCATTTATACAGTTCACAATTTAACGAAGACAGAGACGCGGTAGTGCAACGCGCTATCGAAGTAGGGGTTTCCCATTTTGTCATCCCAGCAATCGACAGTACCTACACTCAAAAAATGCTCGACTTGGAAGCAAATTACCCGGAAAACATTTTTTTGATGATGGGCCTACACCCTACCTATGTAAAGGAGAATGTAGCTGAAGAGTTGGCAATAGTAAAGGAGTGGATTGACAAGCGAAAGTTTGCTGCTATTGGAGAAATTGGTATTGATTTGTATTGGGACAAAACCTTTTTAAAGGAACAACAACACGCCTTTAGAACGCAAATTCAATGGGCAAAAGAAAGAAAAATGCCTATTAATATACATTGCAGAGAGGCTTTTGATGAAGTGTTTGAAATACTTGAAGAACAAAAAGGTCCTGATTTATTTGGTATTTTCCATTGTTTTACGGGAGATTTAGCGCAGGCCAAAAAAGCTATTTCATACAATATGAAGTTAGGCATTGGTGGTGTGGTTACTTTTAAAAATGGAAAGATTGACAAGTTTTTAAACGAAATTCCACTTTCTGAAATTGTCTTAGAAACAGATGCTCCCTATTTAGCACCTACTCCCTATAGAGGCAAACGAAACGAAAGTAGTTATTTGACCAATGTCATTGACAAACTCGTAGACATTTATGGAATTTCGGAAAAAGAAATAGCTCGTATCACTACAGAAAATGCCAAAAAAGTTTTTGCTATCGAATGAAAACTGCCTTCCTAAATACCCCTATTGGTAATTTGGAAATTACTGGAAACGATGAAGGAATTGTCTCTATTGCTTTTACAGATGCAACCGAAATTGTTTCGTCAGACATCCCAAATTGCCTTAAAGATTGTGTACGGCAGTTACAAGAATATTTTTCAGGACAGCGCAATACGTTTTCCTTAGTACTGCAACCAACAGGTACTAATTTTCAGAAAAAGGTTTGGAATAGTATTCAAAATATACCTTTTGGAAAAACGACGAGCTACAAAGAACAAAGTAGTGTCCTAGACACTACTAAAGCTATTAGAGCGATTGCCAACGCCAACGCTAAAAACCCGCTACTCATTGTAATTCCATGCCATAGAATTATTGGATCAAATGGAGAACTTACTGGTTATTCTGGAGGACGCTATCGTAAAAAATGGCTACTCGATTATGAGTCTAAAAACAAACAATACAATTTATTCGACAGCAACACTAGTATTGAATAAGACCGGTTTCGATGTAGCTCGGTTTTACTATTTTTGTTTTTTGAACGTTATCTCCTTAGATGTATAAATTTGGACTGCTTTTTTTACTTTTATTTGTTTCTGCTCTTTCGGCTCAAACGCGGTTCTCCAATTCAAAAATAAAAACGTTTCAAATTGAGAATGACAGCGTTCAGATTTCACCTGTCAGCATCAGTCCAGTTGGCTTTAAAGTATACCATAAGGAAAAACTACTCAGTCCTAGTATATTCACAATCGACTTTGAAAAAGCGGTACTCATTGTATCATCAAAAAATTACGATGTTTTGACGGTTCATTATACTGCATATCCCGATTTTCTAACGCAAACCTACAGCAATTTAGACAAGCAGCTTATTGTACCTAGCAGTACAAACAGTTCTCGCATGTTTCGCATTAGCAATAAAACAAAAGAAGATTATGCTCCTTTTAAAGGTTTGAATACACAAGGTAGTTTGGCAAGAGGGGTTACTGTTGGAAACAACCAGGATGCTGTAACTACTTCGAGTTTGGATTTACAGATTTCGGGAAAACTCTCGAAAGATGTCAATATTCGAGCGTCTATTTCAGATAGTAATATTCCTATTCAAAAAAATGGATACTCTCAACAAATTGAAGAATTTGACCGTGTTTTTATTGAACTGTATACTTCGCAATGGGCACTAAAAGCAGGAGATATTCTCTTGTCAAACAATGAAACCAACTTTATGCGTTTCGACAAAAAGGTAGCAGGACTGTCGGTCGACGTTACGCCAACAAAGCCCGAATCTGAAAACCACTTTAAAGCATCTGGCGCATTGGTACGAGGACGATTTACCAGACATCAATTTACAGGAATCGATGGCAATCAAGGCCCCTATAAACTTTTAGGTCCAAATGGCGAGACTTATATTGTGATTCTCTCTGGTAGCGAAACTATTTATGTTAATGGTCGTGCTTTAAAAAGAGGTGACCAAAACGACTACACCATCGACTACAACACTTCAGAGCTAACATTTACAACCACCTTTCCGATGACTTCTAATATGCGGATTACTGCAGAGTTTCAGTATTCTGACCGAAATTACACTCGTTTTGTAAGTTACAATAAAGCGTCTCATAAAGGAGAAAAACTTGAAGTAGCTGGCTATTTCTACACGGAAAGTGATGCAAAAGACCAGCCTTTACAACAAAACCTTAGCGATGTGCAAAAGCAAGTACTCGCAGAAGCTGGAAACGATCCTTTAAAAATGGTTTCTGAAAGCGCCTATCCAGAAAGTTATGATGAAAACCGAATACTGTATCGAAAAACACAACAAGATGGACAAGATATCTACATCTTTTCACAAGATGAAACGGAAGCACTGTACTCTGTATCTTTTAGTTTTGTAGGAGAAAACAACGGAGGATATGTTTTAAAAGAGACCGCTGCCATTGGAAAGATATACGAATATCTGGGACCGAACACAGGAGCTTATGCACCCATTATTCAATTGGTAGCCCCCACAAAATTACAAGTGGCAGTAAGTAATATTAAATACAAACCTTCGGAAAAGACCTCCTTCGATTCTGAAATTGCTTTTAGTGATAACGACAGCAATTTATTTTCCGCTATCGATGACGAAAACAATACTGGAATTGCTGCCAAGATAGGTTGGACCCAAGTATACACTGATAAAAAATGGCTCTTAAAAAGCAAGGTAAATTTCGATTACCTCGAGGAAGATTTTAAAAGCATTCAACGTATCTATAATGTTGAATTCACACGAGATTGGAATTTGCAAAACACCACCGGCAACCAAGAGTTCATTAGAACAGAACTTTTGCTATCTAACAAAAAATACACCCACGCCTCCTACCAATTTGAATCGCTTCGTTTTGGAGATTCTTTTAACGGAACTAAACACAATATTTCTACCAATACTACTTATAAAAACACTACGTTTTCTGGGGCTGCCAGCTTTCTTAAAAACAAAAGCGAACTGGAAAGTGGAAGTTTCGTAAAAGTCGACGCCCTCTTAAAACAACATTTTGAAAAAACTTGGATAGGCGCATATTTCAATACAGAAGACAATGAAAGAACAAACACCCCTACTCAAAAACTTTCTATCCTAAGCCAGAAGTACACCCAATATGGAGCCTATTTTGGCGTTGGTGACAGCACGAAAGTACATGCGAAGTTTGGTGTTGAGTTTCGAGAAAACGACAGTATTCACAACGATGCTCTCACCCGTGTTAACAACACTAAAAATTATTATATCCATTCGAAACTAGCGCAAAACAAAAATGCACAAATTAACCTCTTTGCAAATTATAGAACGGTAGACAATGTTTACTTTGAAGACAACAATGTTTTAAATTCAAGACTAAACTACAGCCAGAAACTCTTTGAAAATTTTATAAGGTGGACTACGGTTTATGAAACTTCTTCAGGAACCTCACCACAACAAGAGTTTGCGTATATCAAAACAGAACCCGGTCAGGGATATTATACTTGGATTGATTACAACAATAATGGAATTCAAGAGTTTGACGAGTTTGAAGTTGCGAAATTTGCTGATCAGGCCGATTACCTTCGTGTAGTACTCCCTTCTGTAAACTATATAAAAGTAAACCAAACAAAATTTAGTCAGGCATTCCAAATCAATCCGCAAAAATGGAGCAATGCTACTGGTTTCAAAAAAATAGTCTCACAGTTCTACAATCAATCTTTTATCTTAGTCGACACTCAAAAGAAAAAAGAAGGTGATCGTATTGAGTTAAATCCGTTTGACACAGAAAATTCTGATGTTTTGGGCTTAACACAATCTTTTAAAAACAGTTTCTTTTTTAGAAGGGGTCAGCAACGCTATTCTACCACCTATAGTTATTCAAATCTTCAAAACAAGAGTAATTTGGGTATTGGGTTTCAGGAAAACAAAAACAAATTACGTCAGCTTTTATTTCAACACAAAATTGGACATGTTTGGTTGATTGACCTTACGGCGAGTCGCCTTGAATCTGAAACTATTTCAGAAAATTACAGCGACCGAAATTATCAGATACACAGTAACGAGCTAAAACCACTGCTTACATACACCTTTAAACAAAACAATAATTTCTCTATAAATTATGAATTTAAAGATAAAGATGACGCCGTAGGTACTACTACTTTAGAACTGCACAAACTAGGAGCATCTTATCAATATGCCGCGCCAAAAAAAGGTGCTGTTTTTGCCGATTTCAATTTGTACAAAAACACATTTACAGGTGCCATAAATTCCCCAATTGCCTATCAAATGCTAGAAGGTTTACAGCCTGGAAATAATTTTGTTTGGAATCTTATCCTACAAAAAAAACTAACGAGTTATCTGCATTTAAATTTAAATTATTCTGGAAGAAACAGTGAAACAGCAACAACAGTGCACACGGGAAATATTCAAGTGAGGGCTCTGTTTTAGAAAAACCCTATAGTTTATTATGAAAATTATTCTTTCTAATATTATTCAATTAATATACCTACATTTGTGTTAGACAATATTGAAAATAGTACACTTCTAATGAAAAAAATAGCTACGCTCCTTTTGTTTGCATTGACACTTCCAATTGCAGCACAAAAAAATGAAATCAAAATAGATGTTTTCGATGTCATCGCTTTAAAATCTGTCGACGCTACTTTTGAACGCATCATAAATTTCGAATCTTCTGTTGGCGTTTCTATACTCTTTAATTTTGAAAAGGAATCTTCGAGTTTTCGATACAATGAGGAATTTGTTCTAACCCCCTATTATAGACAAGTTTTGTTCTCTCGAGGTAATATAGATTATTTTGGCGAGTTTTTTGGCGCCATTAACACAGGAAAAGTACCTATTGAGGATTTAGAAATTGGAGATGACGACACCTATACCGATTTTGCCTTGGGCTTAAGTTTTGGAGGTAAATATGTTTCGAGTAGTGGATTTGTAGCCGACTTCCATATTGGAGTGGGGCGAAATTTATTCAACACAAACCCATCTCCAGAAGTAGTTCCCCGTGTAGGAATAGCCTTAGGAAAACAATTTTAACAAAAAAAAAGGCTGCCTCCTAGAAGACAGCCCCATTAAAGGGGGGGAGTAAAGTTTTTCAACTTTACCTATTCCAAATATACGGCTAAATTAAAAACTATGAAATCCCTATTTATAGTGAAATTTCAATAACCCTATAAATAACTAGCTATAAATTACTTAAAACGCTTTACTATTATTCCTATGATGTTTTCACCATCTTGTCGAAGAATTTTATAATAGCTAACCAGGAAAAGTTGCGATTTCGTAGTTGTTCAATAATTTTCCTTGTTTTTCTCTATAGTTGCTGTGCCATACTACTGCCTTTGTAAGTGTTCAAACGAATGTTCTTGAAGTGATTATTCTTTTTGTTTCTTCCAACTCTTCGTACAAAGCCCTTTGAAAAACCTTTTGTACCATCCTTTCTTTTTCTTTAGGCATTTTTCCTCCCCAAATCCAAACCTGTTTTACATATTCAATACTTGTTACCGAAAATTCAGGATTGGCAACAATAGCGCTTACAGCTCTTGTTTTTGTTATGGGTTGCATTCGATCCCATAAAATTTTTAGTTCTTTCCTCATTGTCTTATTTTTTAGTTACTATTAATTCTATTCTAAATTGCACCCAAGCCTGCTATCCCTCTTTTTTCTATCATACAAGTATTTTACAACACAGCCTTTGTTTACTGAATTCTTTTTGCTTACTTTGGAACAAGATATTACAAATATACAATATTTTTTGTGTATTATACAACTTTTTATATGTACTTGATTTTAGGATTTAATTAAAACAAGAGGATAAGTACATTTCGTTTACTAAATTGGCTAAAAATTATTTTAAGAAACAAGTGTCTATTTTACTTACGCTTAAAACAACACAATGGACAAAAGAATAGAAAAATCAATCGCTGTATTAAATCACATCATGAAAGATTTAGGAATTCAAAACCTAAATCAACTTTCTGAAAAATTACAATTTAATCGTCCCGAAAGACTTTATAAGATTATGAGAGGTGATGTTTCAATTAGTAGAAACTTGGCGGAAAGAATAAATGAAGTGTTTCCTAAATATAGCAAAGACGAAATTTTAACAGGTGATATTTTAGTTAATTCAGAAGTGCTATTGACTAAACCATCTGAAAAAGAACTCACTACATCTGAATTAATTGATATTATTGAGGTATTGTATTATAAAGAGGACGAACTAAAAAAATACAAGCTATATACAAGGTGGAAAGAAAATATTGAGCAAAAAGCAATTGCTAGGTTTATGGATGAACAAAAAGAAAAACTAGGAAAACAATAAAGTAAATTTTTCGATATTTTCAGCAAGCAATAACTTTCTCTGTTCATCTAGGTCATATGATTTGGAAACTAAAGCGTTTATTTTTGACAATTCAATTACCAATACTTTTACCATATTTTCTTCTTCATCACCATATTTTCGCTGCAATATGGATTCAAGTACGAGTATTGTCTCCGAACTGGTTATATTCTTATTAATTAGTTGTTTTTTTAATTCCAATAATTGCTTCAATGTCTTTTCCATACTCATTTGCTTAACAATTCTTCTTTAAGTTCTTCGATAATCAGTTGGGTCTCGTTTCTGAATTTTATCTTTTCTTCAGACTCTATGTTCTTCCTTTTTTGTTTATAAGAAACAAAATAAACCATGCCTGACCCAATCAAAACCGATCCACAAACTACTGCCAACCTATACGCAGACAAGGGGAAATCTTGATCCTTCCAGAAACACCACACTAACAGATATACACTTAAGCCCCAACTGGATATTTCAAGGAACCTGAATGCCTTTTTTAGATATACATCTTGTATTTTAATTAGTGAAATGGTAAAAGTCAATATCAAAGTTAAAAATACGATAACAATTCTAATACCAAAACCTATAAAAAACGACCTTACAGACCTCCATCCAAAAAATCTATTCTTATCGATGGTTTGTTCAATTAAAATTTTATTTTGTTTATTAACTTCGTTGAATTTTGAAATCAGCAGATCATTTTGATCGATATATTCTTTCGCTGAGATTTGCGAAGTATCGTACCGCTTCCTGTTTTCTAATATTCTTAACTCTATTGGCTTAATGGTAGTTTTGTATAGGTCAGTCTTGAACAACTCGACAACCCTATTTTCTTTCGGAAATAACATATGTACAAAAGGCGCTGTAAATAGAAATACAGCGCCAAATACAATTAACAAAGATTTGCCTAATTCAATTTTCTGGTTCTTCGTCTTTGTCAGAACTCGGTGCCCGTTTGCTATAAGTATTCTGTTTTTCATCCTTTAACTTATATTCTTTAATTTCTTCCATTTCCTCTTCAACACTGGTTGAAGTACAACTCGTTATACATACAGCTGCAATACATATTATTGCAACGAGATAAAATAAATTCTTCATAATGTTTGGTTTTTAAATTAGACTATTCAAATATAAGCCAAAACCAAACACATAACCACCTGTTTACCAGCTAGTTATACAATTTATTTGTTAAAAAAAAACGGGGGGAAGGTGTATTCTCTTCGAGATTTTTACACTTTGTAAATATCGAAGATAATTTTTTTTAATACAATCCCTATAAATAATGATTTTTAAAACTCACTATAAATAAGGATGTAAATTACATACAAAGATTGAACTATTGTTAGGTATACTAACTTTTGTATGTCTCTTAAAGAACCTATTAGCGCATAAAAAAAGCTGTCAATTTCTAGACAGCTTTTCTTTATATGAATGAAGTTCTTATTTGCAAAACTCGTTATACGCTTCAGACAAATGTGCTGAAATCATTTCCGCAGAACGTCCTTCAATATGATGACGCTCTAACATATGTACCAACTGACCATCCTTAAACAAAGCAACTGCTGGCGAAGAAGGAGGAAAAGGCACCATAAATTCTCTTGCTTTTGAAACTGCTTCACCGTCAACCCCTGCAAATACTGTTGCCAAATTGTTAGGTTTTGCGGCTCCTTCTAAAGAAGCAATTACTCCCGGACGTGCCGTTCCTGCTGCACAACCGCATACAGAATTTACCACTACCAAAGTAGTCCCTTCTAATTTTAATGTGTTTTCTACTTCCGATGCCGAGTGCAAAGCTGAAAATCCTGCTTGTACTAGCTGCGCTTCCATAGGCGCTGTTAATTCTTGTGGATACATATGATTCTGATTCTTTATTGTTAAACTTTTGAACTGCAAAGATACGCATTGATTGTCTAATTAGTTATAGGAAAGTATAGATTTCGTTTATGGTTGTAATTGTTTCTTATATAGTCAGGAGAAAGGAGTTAGGAGAGAGTGGAGAGAAGAGGATGCGGTTTGCCGGTAGCCGAGAGTGAGAAGTGCAAAGAAAGAGAAAGGAGTTAGGAGAGAGTGGAGAAAAGAGGCAGCGGTTTGCCGGTAGCCGGTAGCCGGTAGCCGGTAGCCGGTAGCCGGTAGCAAAGTAGAAAGACAACAATTAAACGCCCCCACTCTCCTACTAATTAAGACTATCTTAACTTTTACAACAATGTCGAATTAAAGATTAAAGGTATCTTTGGTTTTTAAATTTTTAAAGATAATTATGGCGAGTTTTACAAAGTGGTTAGGCGCAGGGTTGGGATGGTCTTTTGGAGGTCCAATTGGAGCTATTTTAGGATATGCAATTGGAAATGCGATTGACGGGTTTACAAAAAAAGACATACAAGGTTTTAGAAGACAAGCTGAAAACTATTCAAACGGCACGCAATCGGGTGATTTTGAAATTAGTCTTTTGATACTCTCTTCTTTTGTGATCAAAGCAGATGGAAAAATAGACCCTAGAGAACTCGATTTTGTCCGTGCATACTTTATAAAAATGTATGGAAAAGAGCGTGCCAATCACGCATTTCGTTTGTTTAAAGGAATTATTAAAACGGAACAAGTTTCGGTACGACAAATCAGCCTACAGATTCGTCAGCAAATGCAACATGCCTCACGTTTGCAATTAATGCATTACTTGTTTGCCCTAGCAAAGGCAGACGAAGTGATTACTCCCGATGAAATGGACATGCTACACAAAATATCGGGGTATTTGAATATCAATCCGCACGATTTTACCTCTATCAAAGCCATGTTCTATAAGGATGCGGAAAGTGCTTATAAAATTCTGGAAATCGATAAATCTGCAAGCGATAACGAATTGAAAGCCGCTTATAGGAAATTGGTTAAAAAACACCATCCAGACAAGGTTCGCCACTTGGGAGAGGAACACCTCAAAGGCGCCCAAGATAAATTCTTAAAAATCCAGGAGGCTTACGAGCAAATTAAGAAGGAAAGAGGTATTTAGATTCTTGTTCCAACAATCATTAATTGAATTATCTTTTTTGCACCTAAGTCCAAAAAACGTAAATTCGCATTTTACTCCTAAACCTTAAAACTTTGGCAAAGACAAAAGCAAAGAAAGAGACGCCTTTAATGAAGCAATACAACAGTATCAAAAGTAAGTATCCAGATGCGATGTTACTGTTTCGAGTGGGTGATTTTTACGAGACTTTTGGTGAAGATGCTGTGGCATGTGCTCGTATCTTAAATATTACGTTGACAAAAAGAGGGGCTGGTAGTGAAACGGAAACGGCCTTGGCTGGTTTTCCACATCATTCCATCAACACCTATATGCCCAAGTTGGTAAAATCCGGACTTCGTGTAGCGATTTGTGACCAGCTGGAAGACCCTAAAATGACTAAAAAAATTGTCAAAAGAGGCGTGACTGAATTGGTTACCCCTGGTGTATCTTTTAACGATGAAGTTTTACAGTCCAACACCAACAATTTTTTAGCGGCGGTTCATTTTGGAAAAAAACAATTAGGTGTTTCTTTTTTGGATGTTTCGACAGGTGAGTTTTTAACCGCACAAGGATCGGATGAATACATTGATAAGTTGTTGCAAAATTTTCAACCGAGCGAAGTATTGCTTCAAAAGCAGCACCGTCAAAAGTTTACGGACATTTTCGGAACTAGTTTTCACAGTTTCTATCTTGACGATTGGATTTTTCAGGATGATTTTGCCAATGACAGTCTCAAAGAACACTTTAAGGTAAATTCCTTAAAAGGGTATGGAATCGACGACCTTCAAGAAGGTATTATTTCATCAGGGGCTATCCTTTACTACCTTTCTGAAACACAACACAACAAGCTAGCTCATATTGCTGCCATTCAAAGGATCCAAGAAGATCGCTATGTTTGGATGGATCGATTTACCATTCGAAATCTAGAACTATACGCTTCTACCGAAGCCAATGCTGTTACTTTGTTAAAAGTCATAGACCAAACAATTTCTCCTATGGGAGGACGATTGTTACGCAGATGGCTGGCATTGCCTTTGAAAGATATTGATCAGATTCAAAAACGTCAGGAAGTCGTTAAATACTTAATGGACACGCCAGATTTCTTTGAAATGGTGAACTACCAAATCAAACAAATTAGTGACATCGAACGTTTAGTATCAAAGGTAGCTACTGGAAAAATTCACCCAAGAGAAGTGGTGAATTTAAAAAATTCGCTGCATGCAATCATCCCAATAAAAGAAGCGGCCGAAAAAAGCAGCAATGCTTCTCTACAACAAATGGGGCAGCAATTACAAAGCTGTACAGAGCTTCGTGAAAAAATTGTCAATACATTGTTTGAAGAAGCACCCGTAAACATCAACAAAGGAAATAGTATCGCCACAGGTGTTTCACAAGAATTGGACGATCTGAGAAGTATTGCTAATTCAGGAAAGGATTACCTCGACAATATGTTGCAAAGAGAAACAGAACGTACTGGCATCTCTTCGCTTAAAATTGCGTTTAATAATGTATTCGGTTACTATATAGAAGTTCGTAACACTCATAAAGACAAAGTTCCTGAGGAATGGATTCGCAAACAAACTTTGGTTAATGCAGAACGCTACATCACTGAAGAACTCAAAGAATACGAGTCTAAAATTTTAGGCGCTGAAGAAAAAATAGCGAGTCTGGAATTGGAAATTTACACAGGGCTAATTCAGTACCTTGGTCAATCAATCAAAGAAATGCAAGTGAATGCTCAGTTAGTTGCACAGCTCGATTGTTTACGTTCATTCGCAACCACCGCTTCAGAGAACAGTTATGTGCGACCAGTACTGGACGACAGTACTGATTTGGAAATTAAAAACGGTAGGCATCCCGTAATCGAAAAACAACTGCCTATTGGAGAAAGTTATATTGCCAACGATGTGGTTCTCAATAGAACTTCGCAGCAAATCATTATGATTACTGGTCCAAATATGTCGGGTAAGTCGGCCATTTTAAGACAAACTGCTTTGATTGTTTTATTGGCACAGATGGGAAGTTATGTACCTGCTCAAAATGCCCGTATTGGTATTGTAGATAAAATATTTACACGCGTAGGCGCCAGTGATAATATTTCTATGGGGGAATCTACTTTTATGGTTGAGATGAATGAAACGGCTAGTATTCTTAACAATGTCTCCAACAGAAGTTTGATTTTACTAGATGAAATTGGACGCGGAACGAGTACCTATGACGGAATCTCCATTGCCTGGGCCATTGCCGAATATATACACGAACACCCTACCAAAGCAAAAACCTTATTCGCAACACATTACCACGAGTTAAACGATATGACTACCATTTTTGACAGGGTTAAAAATTTCAATGTCTCTGTAAAAGAATTGAAAGACAATGTTATCTTTTTGCGTAAATTGGTTCCCGGTGGTAGTGAACACAGCTTTGGTATTCATGTTGCCAAATTAGCAGGAATGCCCAATCAGGTGATTCACAGAGCTAATAAAATGCTCAAACAACTGGAGAAAAATCATACCAATGAAGAAATCAGGGACACGCTGAAAACTAGCAGTCAAGAAGAAGATTTACAATTGAGTTTTTTCCAATTAGACGATCCTCTTTTAGAGGAAATAAAAGAAGAAATATTAGAGACAAATATCGATGCTTTAACACCTATTGAAGCACTAATGAAATTAAATGAAATTAAAAGAATGCTCATTAAAAAGTAAAACGCTACGGTAATTTTGACACACAAAGCCTATGGAAATCATTATTGATCATATCAACATTATGGGTTCTTTTGTTTTTGCTATTTCTGGTGCGCTTACTGCCATGAAAAAAAAGCTAGATCCTTTTGGTGTTTTGATTGTTGCCTTTATTACAGCTGTTGGCGGTGGTACCATTCGCGATATGTTACTGGCAGAGCGCAATGTCTTTTGGTTGTTCGATATCACTGTAATTTACGCCATTCTGGTGGGGGCTGTGATTGCCATGCTCTTTAAAAGTAAACTTCACTTTTTCAACAAACCTATTTTCTTTTACGATGCTGTAGGCCTAGGTTTGTTCACTATTACCGGAGTACAAATTGGAATTGATGCTCAGTTAGCGCCTTCTATCTGTATCCTCTTAGGAACCGTTACTGGTGTTTTTGGAGGTATCCTAAGAGATGTGATTGTCAATGAAATTCCGGTTATTTTTAAAAAAGAAATTTATGCAACTATCAGTATTGCTGGTGGCGCTTTGTATTTGCTATTGGTACAACTTGAAATTAGCTACCCGTATTTACAAATAGCGCCTATTGTATTTATTATATTCGCCAGAATTATTGCAGTGACCTATAAAGTATCGCTACCCTCTCTCTATAAAAAAGAAGTATGATTGACAATTTAGAACAAGGATTTTTCGGTATCGGTATTCAAAACGGAAAAACACCTGAAAATTTAGGCGTGCTTTGGCGTTCGGCTCAGAACATGGGTGCTAGTTTTATTTTTACCATTGGTAATCGCTATGCACGACAAGCATCTGACACCCACAAAGCGGTTGGTGCCATGCCCTATTTTCACTATGATACTTTTGAAGAATTCTACAAACACATGCCCAAAAGCGCAATGTTAGTTGGTGTGGAACTCGATGCTAAAGCGGTTCCTCTAGAAACTTTTGAGCACCCTAGACGTTGCGTTTATTTGTTAGGTGCTGAAGACAACGGATTGTCTAAAAAAGCCATTGAAAGCTCGCACCATTTAGTGAAATTCGACACCCCTTTGAGTTTGAATGTCTCCGTTGCCGGTAGTATCGTGATGTATGATAGACGTGCCAAGGTTTTCTAACAAACCTACCATATTTTATTAATGTCGAATTCACTTTGAATTCCATACGATTGCTTATCTTTGTCTCAAATCTATTTTTTATTATGGTATTGTTTATTGGAGCTCCCGAAGTAATGATTGTCTTACTACTTGTAGTAATGCTATTTGGTGCAGATAAAATACCTGAAATTGCAAGAGGACTAGGAAAAGGGATGCGTCAAATAAAAGATGCTACCAATGACATCAAAAGAGAAATCAATACGACTGCAGAAAAGAATGATTTGGACCTAAATGTCACCAAAGACATTAAAAAAGAAATCGACGATGTAAAAGAAAACCTCGATGATATGACAGGACCTATTAAACGAACTTTTTAAGCGTTGCGTTTTAAACGAACAAAGTTGCAAAGGATTACAAATGGTTAGAAAACCAGAAGGCACACCATTGATACTTGCGCTAAAACTTCGGTAATTGAAAAAGCCCTCGCTGTGGTATGCTACAGGGTGTAGAAAGGTCATAAGATCCAGATACTCACGCAAGTCCTAAACACTAAATAGTTGTCACAACAATGTTAAAATCAAACATTTACTAGTCATTAACAAATGTTTATCACTATGTTTGCATTGGGTTTGCAAAAAGCAGCTCGTCAAACTAAAAGTATATATCAATGGACACAAAAATAAGAGTCGCTTTGTTCTCTTTTGTATTTACAGTTACTAGTATCGTGAGTGCACAAATTCCACCACCAACACTACATAAATCTGTCGACTATAAAAAAACTGAACTTAGAAAAACATTTGTTGACGTATTTGAAGATTCCTCCAAAAAACCAAACACCATTGTTAACACTAAGGAACTAGCTATTAATTTTGACTCGCAAAAGCAACCAAAATTGTTAGCTGTTTTAACAAAAAACCGCAAAAAGAAGCAAAAACAAAAATAACTCAGTTCAAGTTTACAAAACGCGTGTAATTGTCAACCCATCTCGTATTGGCAATAATACTGTTTCTACTCTAGGGTCTTCATTTATCAATTTGTTGTATTGAAGTAACGCAGCAGTATCAACATCTTTAGGCTGTAATGGCTCCGTTACCTTTCCACTCCACAATACATTGTCAGACAAAATAACCCCACCCGAATTCATTTTTTCAATAATCAAGTGAAAATAATTGCTGTAGTTCGATTTATCGGCATCGATAAACACCAAATCTAATTTGACATCGATCTGAGGAATAATCTCTAGCGCATTGCCAATATATTGTTGTATCTGTCCACCATATTCTGATTTGTCGAAATAGGTACGTTGCAAATCATACAACTCTTCGTTCCTATCTATGGTATGCAAACTTCCCCCAGCGTTCATCCCTTCTGCCATACAAAGTGCAGAATAGCCTGTATAGGTTCCAATTTCTAAAATATGGGTAGGTCGTACTAGTTTAGAAATCATAGACAATACTCTTCCCTGAAAATCACCACTCAACATACGCGGATTCAAAACCTTTTGCCAAGTTTCTCTATTGAGTTGTTGTAATAATTCAGGCTCTTTTTGCGAGTGTGATACAACGTATTCGTCTATTTTTTCGGGTAAAAAATTCATGCTTTATAATTGATAATGGGTGTTGGTTTTGAGTTTTGAGTTTTGAGTTTTGAGTTTTGAGTTTTGAGTTTTGAGTTTTGAGTTTTTAAAAATATTACCAAATACCTATTGCCTAAAACCTAAATTCGTCATTCTATTCTCCCTTGTGCGATTCTAATTCTTTACGCATTAATTCTTTTTCTGCTTCCGTCATACTACAAATGGTCTTACCATTTTTGCTCTTGTTCAAAATTTTTGAAAGCAAATTATTTTGCTTTGTATATAAGGCACATATCCTACAGGACAGAAAATGAATTCTGAGCTTCAACACTTCTCTTAAAGTGGCTTTACCGTACTGCGATTTGTCGCAAATAGTAGTTGCTTCGTCGCAATTTATTTTAAATTTCTTCAACATCTCTATTTAATAAACCAATTATCCTCCATACATTTTCTCAATTGTGTTCGCGCTCTATGAATAATCACCCAAAGGTTAGACGGCGTGATTTCTAGCTCCTTACAGATTTCATCTGTTTCAAAGTCTTGAAGTGTTTTCATACGAAACACCAAACTGTATTTTTCGGGAAGTTTCTCTATACAAGCTTCGAGAGCAGCCCCCAACTCTTCGTTTTCTATACCTTTATCAGCATCACTCCCCCAAGTCTGTGGTACGCGTTCTTCTAGCCAATCGCCTTCGTTTTCACCATCGCTATAAAAATTCATTCGCACCTCAGCCTTTCCTTTGGTCGAATTTATTTTGCGATAGTAATCAATTATTTTCCGCTTCAAAATAGCAATCAACCATGTTCTTTCGCTTGCTTTTCCTTCGAAGTTTTTCATGGCCTTCAGACCGGCTAAAAAGGTTTCTTGAACCAAATCTTTTGCAATCTCCGATTTACTCACCCTTGCAATGGTATAGTTGAAAAGGTAATCTGCATGCAAATCAATCCATTTATCAGGGCTTAATATGTGTTTGTTTTCAATATCCATTAATGAAGTCAATTTTTCCAATCGGCAATAAATATAATCAAATAGAATATTATCTTGTGATTTCCACCTTGTTTTTTTCAACACATGTCATAACTGCACTTTTGAGTTAGTTCAGATAAATTGAATATACAATCTAATTTGCTTTGTAGTTCATTATTAAAATCTTTACGTATTTTTGTTGCTACAATTTTGAAACGACCCACATGTCTACAGCTAAAAAAGAGTACAAAAGAGTGACTACTAATTCATTGATTGAGATGAAAAAAAATGGTGAAAAGATCTCTATGCTTACCGCTTATGATTATACCATGGCAAAAATTGTGGATGCGGCAGGTGTCGATGCCATCCTAGTTGGAGATTCAGCTTCCAACGTTATGGCTGGTCACGAAACTACCCTACCTATTACTTTAGACGAAATGATTTATCATGCAAGTTCTGTTGTTCGAGCTTGTCATAGAAGTTTGGTCGTGGTAGATCTTCCTTTTGGTAGTTACCAGTCCGACCCAAAAAAGGCTTTGCGGTCGGCCATTCGCATTATGAAAGAATCAGGCGGACATGCTATAAAAATGGAAGGCGGAAAAGAGATAAAACCTTCTATCAAACGTATTTTAAACGCCGGAATTCCGGTGATGGGACATTTAGGACTCACACCACAATCTATCTATAAATTTGGCACCTATACGGTACGAGCTAAAGAAGAAGCCGAGGCTAAAAAACTTATTGAAGATGCTAAAACTCTCGAAAAACTAGGCTGTTTTTCTATAGTACTAGAAAAAGTACCTGCCGAGCTGGCCAAAAAAGTTGCCGACCAAATTTCAGTGCCTATCATTGGTATTGGCGCTGGTGCTGGTGTTGACGGACAGGTGCTCGTAACACACGATATGCTTGGCATGACACATGAGTTTCATCCAAGGTTTTTAAGAAGATATTTGAACTTGTTTGAAGACATGTCAAATGCATTTCAACAATATAGCAAAGATGTAAAATCGAAGGATTTCCCTAATGAGCATGAGCAATATTAGATTGTTGGATGATGCATTCGGAAGTTTGAGATTACTTCGTCGTGTCTCCTCGTAATGACGGTTTGTTAAAATGTTGGATAATAATGTAAAATAAGCCAGAAACCCGAAACCAGTTACCAGAAACATGAAAGTACTACATCTCGACACAAATCATCCAGTATTGCTTTTGGGTCTAAAAAAATTAGGCTGTAGCAACGATGAAGATTACACTTCAAGCAAAGAAGAGATCGAAGCGATTATCCATAAATACGAAGGTGTTGTGATTCGCAGTCGTTTTACAATTGACAAAACATTTCTCGACAAGGCTACAAACGTAAAGTTTATTGCACGCGTAGGTGCTGGTTTGGAAAGTATTGATGTTGCTTACGCCGAAAAGAAAGGAATCAAACTTATTTCCGCTCCTGAAGGTAACAGAAATGCGGTAGGTGAACACGCATTGGGTATGTTACTTTCTTTATTCAACAAACTCAAACAGGCCGATAGTCAAATTCGAAATGGACGATGGTTGCGCGAAGAAAATAGAGGTCTCGAATTAGATGGGAAAACCGTTGGACTTATTGGCTACGGAAACATGGGTAAATCTTTTGCAAAAAAACTAAGAGGTTTTGATGTAGAAGTACTCTGTTATGATATCAAAGAAAATGTAGGTGACGAAAATTGCCGACAAACAACTTTATCTGAAATCCAAGAAAAGGCAGATGTTTTAAGTATTCACACCCCTTATAACGAACTATCTGACAAGATGATCAACCGCGATTTGATTTCCTTGTTTAAAAAGCCTTTTTACCTTATCAATACCGCAAGAGGTTCGGCCGTGGTAACCGACCACCTAATGGAAGCCATGGAAATGGGTAAAATCAAAGGTGCTTGTTTGGATGTCTTGGAATACGAAAAGGGATCTTTTGAAAATCTTTTTGAAAACGAAAATCTACCTACTTCTTTTTCCTATTTGACACAATCGGAAAATGTACTTCTGTCTCCTCATGTGGCAGGATGGACAGTGGAGTCTAAAATAAAACTCGCCCAAACTTGTGTAGATAAGGTTGCTGCACATTTTTTTGATATTCATTTAAAACCTACTGAAAACACTACTACCCTTGCAAAAGTAACTGGTATTGGCGGGGTGTTTTTTAAATGCCCATCCCCCGAAAAAACCAAAGCCTGGTATAAAAAGCACTTGGGCTTTGATGTGGATAGCTACGGAAGTACCTTTTGGTGGCAAGACCAAAACGGACAAAAGGCAAGTACGCAATGGTCACCATTTAAGCAGGAAAGTAATTATTTCGCTCCATCTACAAAAGACTTTATGTTCAACTACAGGGTTAAAGATCTGGATCAACTTTTAAAAGATTTAAAAGCAGAAGGTGTAACTCTTATTGACAAACCGGAGTCGTTTAGCTATGGTAAGTTTGCTTGGATATTAGATGTAGACGGCAACAAGATTGAACTATGGGAGCCGATAGATAGCGAATTATAATCATTATTCTCTATTCTCAACGAAATTGCGCAATCCCTCTGAATCCATCTGTACCACCTGCCAATCCTCTAAAATTCTAGCACCTGTACTTTTGTAAAAGTCGACGGCTGGCGTGTTCCAGTCGAGCACATTCCATTCTACGCGTTTTAAACCGAGTTGGTGTGCATAGTTCAGTACTTCGGTATACAACGCTTTACCAATACCCATACCTCTTTTGTCTTCTTGAACAATCAAATCTTCAAGGTGAATGGTTTTCCCTTTCCAAGTAGAATACCGGTAATAAAAGAGGGCAATACCCACAATCTTACGTTCTATTTCTGCTACAAAGACTTCAAACAGCGGATGGTCTGAAAAGCCGTCACGCTCTAAATCGGCAACCGTAACCACCACTGCATTGGCTTCTTTTTCAAATGCTGCCAACTCTTTTATCAAAGACAAAACAGCTGGCATGTCTTTTACTTTTCCTTTTCGAATTGTGTATTCCATCGTTTGTCAGATTTAGTGTGCTTCTTTTATTCCTTTCCGTCGTATCGAAGACGCAGTCAAAACTACAAAAAACATTTTTATGCTTACAAACTAGTTTTGGATGGTTGGATGGTTGGATGGTTGGATGGTTGGATGGTTGGATGGTTGGATGGTTGGATTACCCAAAATAAAATTTTTGACCCCGCCTAACTTGGCACTCAATACTTGTTTCTTTGTACTCACTACTGGTCTACTGGTCTTAGCGTCATGGAGTCTTGCGCTCTACCTTCTTAACACCTGCACTTCTTAACTTCTTAACTCCTTCATTCCTCCTAAGCATGGATAGTATTTGCTTATACCAATATAAAAAGATACAATTTCTATGATTGAATTCAGTTTAGTATCTTTGGGTTCACAATTAATAACTCAAAAAAATTATATTATGGCATTTGAATTACCACAACTCGGATATGCACACGATGCGCTAGAACCACATATTGATGCAAAAACTATGGAAATACACCATGGAAAACACCATCAAGGATATACAAACAACTTAAACGCTGCTATTGCAGGTACAGACAACGAAGGAAAGTCTATCGAAGATATTCTTGCTAATTTAGACATGAGCAACGGTGCTGTTAGAAATAACGGAGGTGGATTTTACAACCACAGATTATTTTGGGAAATCCTTTCTCCAAATGGAGGTGGACAACCAACAGGAGAATTAGCTACTGCTATTGACACTGCTTTTGGATCATTCGACGCCTTTAAAGATGCTTTTTCTAAAGCAGCTGCTACTCAGTTTGGCTCTGGATGGGCTTGGCTATGTGTTGCCAAAGGAGGTGCAGTAAACGTTTGTTCTACACCAAACCAAGACAACCCATTAATGCCTGGTGTTACTTGTGGAAACCAACCAATTTTAGGATTGGACGTATGGGAACACGCATACTACTTAAATTACCAAAACAGAAGACCAGATTATATCAATGCTTTCTTTGAAGTAATCAACTGGGAGGAAGTTTCTGCGAAATATGCAGCAAGTAAATAAGATTTTGTTAGACGATAAGAGAAGGGTGTATTTACGATGTAAATACACCCTTTTTCATTAGATTATTGTGTCTTGTGATCTTATGATCTCTTAACGAGATGGTTTAACAATTTCCGATAAAAAAAGCGCACAAAACTAGACACAAACATATCGAAGCCTCACCAGTTTACCAGATATAGCTCTTTAAAAGTTTGCATCTTGTCAAAAAAAACCTTTACATCATAATTGATGCAAAGGTTTAGATTTACGTTAAAAGTTGATTATTTTTAATATGCTCTTTTATTCTTCCCTTCATAAAAGTTGATAAACGCCTCATTTACCACACGTTTCCCTCCATTGGTTGGATAATCCCCACTAAAATACCAATCTCCTAAATGATCTGGACAAGCTTTGTGTAAACCTTCAATGGTCTGAAAAATCACTTCAACATCGGCATTGATTTCAGAAGTTTTGAGCATTTCTGCAATCTTATCAGAAATTTGAACCGCTGTAAAAGGCGCATATATCTCTTTGACAAAGTTTTCAATACCTGCATCCTCTTTTACCCGCTGCTTGATACATTTTTTATATACATCGGTTACAATGTGGTATTGATCTGTATCTTTTAACAATTCAATAGCAGCTCTAAAAGCGATAAAATCACCAATCTTTGCCATATCGATACCATAGCAATCTGGGTATCTGATTTGAGGAGCGGAAGAAACAATGACAATTTTCTTTGGTTGCAATCGGTCTAAAATTTTGATGATACTTTTCTTTAAAGTAGTTCCTCTTACAATACTATCATCAATGATCACCAAATTGTCAGTAGGTTTTACAACACCATACGTGATATCGTATACGTGCTCTACCAAATCGTCTCTGCTGTTATCATCTGCAATAAAAGTTCTTAGTTTTACATCTTTGATTGCAATTTTTTCTACACGCGCTCTTTCCGATAAGATTTCGTTCAACTTTTCTGCTGAAATCTCTCTTTTGCCTTTTAAGATTTTCGATAGTTTTTGTTGATTCAAGAAATCTTCAGCCGCTTCACGCATTCCAAAAAATGAGGTTTCCGCCGTATTCGGAATAAATGAGAATACTGAATTAGTAACATCATTATCTATTTTCTTTAGCACTTCTGGAAATACAAATTTCCCAAGGTTTTTACGTTCCTTATAGATATCTGCATCACTTCCTCGAGAGAAATAAATACGCTCAAAAGAACAGGATTTCTTTGGCAACTGTTCTAATACTGGTTTTACTGAGACAGCACCTGATTTCTTCATGATCAAAGCATGTCCGCGCTCCAATTCTTTTACAGCTTCTAAGGAAACATTGAAAACAGTTTGAATGACAGGTCTTTCCGATGCCACAACCACTACTTCATCATCTTGGTAATAAAAGGTGGGGCGAATCCCTGCAGGATCTCTCAACACAAATGCATCTCCATGTCCTAAAAGTCCAGCCATTGCATAACCACCGTCAAAACTTTTCGCAGCTCTTTGTAATAAATTTTGCACATCTACTCTTTCAGCAATTAAAGGGGAAGCATCTTTTTTACTCACCTCTCCTTTTACTTCTTGGTACAAACTTTCAACTTGGTCATCTAAGAAATGACCTATTTTTTCCATCACCGTAACGGTATCTGTATTTTCTTTTGGGTGCTGTCCCAATTCAATCAACTCTTCTAATAGTTGAGAAGAATTTGTCATATTGAAATTCCCTGCAACAATAAGGTTTTTATGCTTCCAGTTTGACTGTCTTAAAAAAGGATGCACATTTTCTATACTATTTCCTCCTGAAGTACCATAACGCACATGACCTAAGAACAGGTTTCCAATGTATGGTAAGTTTTCTTCTTGCCAAGCAACATCGTTTTTCTTGTCTGGGTTTTCTTCTAACCCTTTATTCAAACGTTCGTTGATTTGAGCAAATATATCTTGAATTGGCTGCGATTGATTACTTCTCACCCTGCTAATATACCTAGAACCAGGAGCAGCATTAAACTTCAAACTTGCAAAACCTGCACCATCCTGACCGCGGTTGTGTTGCTTTTCCATCAACAAATACATTTTGTTGATTCCGTAGAATGCAGATCCGTATTTTTCTTTGTAATACTCAAGGGGTTTTAGCAATCGAACCATTGCAATTCCACATTCGTGCTTAATAGCGTCACTCATAATATAGTTTCTCGTTTAAGAGTTGTATCTATAAATTTCTATGTTCCTTCTTTGCAAAGGTACACTATTTCGTAATGTTCATCTCGTATTGTGTCAATTCTCTAAAATGTGACAATCGGTCATTAATTTCCGATTCCGTCAAAGACTGCATACGCTCGGTTCCAAATTTCTCAACACAAAAAGAAGCTAAGTTTGAGCCGTGTACCACGGCATTTTTCATGTTTTCAAAAGAAACATCTTCCGTTTTTGCTAGATAACCAGTAAATCCACCTGCAAAGGTATCACCTGCCCCAGTTGGGTCAAAAACTTCTTCAAGTGGCAAGGCGGGTGCAAAAAACGCTTGTTCTTTATGAAACAAAAATGCACCGTGCTCTCCTTTTTTAATTACCACATATCGCGGTCCCATTGCTTGAATTTTTTTAGCGGCAACCAATAAAGAATACTCTCCACTTAACTGACGTGCTTCTTCATCGTTAATTGTAATAACATCCACCTTTTTAATCACTTCTTTTAACTCGCTCAACGCAATATCCATCCAAAAATTCATGGTGTCTAACACCACCAATTTCGGCTTTTCAGTCAATTGTTCAAGCACGGCATTTTGTACCAAAGGATGCAGGTTTCCCAACATTACAATTTCAGTATTTTTAAAATCTTGAGGTACCACAGGGTTGAAATGTTCCAATACATTTAGCTCTGTTGCCAAGGTATCTCGAGTATTCATATCGTTGTGGTATTTACCCGACCAGAAAAACGTCTTTCCGTCTTTTACAACCTCTACACCCTCTGTAGATACTCCTTTGTTTTGCAACATAGTAAGGTACTCCTCAGGGAAATCACCTCCTACCACAGACACAATTCCTGACTTCACATTATAATTTGATGCCGACAAACCAATATAAGTTGCTGCACCTCCCAAAATCTTATCTGTTTTTCCAAATGGGGTTTCAATTGCATCAAAGGCAACAGTCCCAACAATTAATAGTTTACTCATACTGATTTTTAGTCTGTTAAAAAGTCTGAATATTTTAAATAAAACAGTTCAAACTTCAATGTGATTCAATAACTTTGCAAAAATAAGTTTTAAATATGACTATTAAAGAATTACAGGAAGAAATTATTGATGAGTTTTCGATGTTCGAAGACTGGATGGAGCGCTATGAGTATATTATTGACCTCGGCAAATCGTTACCTTTAATTGACACAACCTATAAAATAGATCAAAACTTAATCAAAGGATGCCAGTCTAAAGTTTGGCTACATTCTGAATTGCAAGATGGTAAACTAATTTTTACAGCCGACAGTGACGCTATTCTAACGAAAGGAATTGTTGCTTTATTGCTGAGGGTCTTCAACGAACAAGACCCAGCCAGCATCATAGCTGCCGAAATGTCTTTTATCGATAAAATAGAACTTAAAGAACATTTATCTCCTACAAGAGCGAATGGGCTGGTTTCTATGATCAAACAGATTAAATTATATGCCTTGGCTTTTCAGACGAAAATGAGCTAGTCGACACCATTCTTATTTTTCACCAATTTCTCAGTAGGCCTATACCGTTGTTTTATTGTGTTTATTTATAAAAAAGCGTCTCAAAAGCAACAACTTACAAACCTTGTTTAATATGTGCTTTACAAATGATTGCCGTGCGCTCTTTGAGTACTTCAACTTTCGTTGCTAAATAGATAAGATCTTCTTTGGTAATCACGTATTCTTTCATTTTGTAACGAGCATCTATATAGGCTCTTCTAAGTAATTCGAAACGATTTTTCTCCTCTTCTGTAACCCTAGGAAACACATTAAAACGAACATCGCAACGACCTACTTGTTCTTCTAATTTATACAAATCGTGCTCTTTTGGGCGGTAATCCGTATACACCAAAAGAATGGTAGTATAATAGCGTTCGGTGGCCTGATGCAGTTGAAAAGCCGCGTTAAGATAATCCAAACGCTCCATCCCAAATTGAAAAGCGGAGAAGAATCCATATGCAGAGCTGAACCAATAATCAAAATAATCTTGTGCTTTTTCTTGTGCTTCTTTTCTACTTAAGCGCTTCGGTTTTTTAAGGCTGTATTTTTTAGTATCGAACAATAAAATCCCTTCTCTTTTGATTTCCTGAAAAAAGTAATTTCCCATTTCCAGCATTTCATTAATTTGTTTGATGCTATGAAAAATTAGGCTGACACGGGTTTTTATTCTTCCCTTCAACTTTTTCTCTATTTTTTTTTCAATTCCAAAATTATTCTTGGCATCCTCATAGGCCGTAATTACCAGAATATCAAAGTCGCTCATATACTCATAAAAAGTACCATCTTCAACATAGCGATCTTCAACAAAATTACCTCGAGCATAACTCCCAAACAACAGCACCATTTCAACCCCACGGCTTTTTTGCAAGAGCTCGGTAATCAGCATTAATTCTATTTGTTTTACATCGGGCAGTTTTGAAAGACTGTTTTTCACGTTCGTAAGATTCTATAGATTTTTAAATTGCTATATGTCCGGGGCACATTTTGTTTTGCAATGTATTTCTTTTTATGCGGTTTTGCAATTCGAAAGATAGATTGTTCAATTCTTAAAATTGTGACAAAACCATTTTAACTTTCAAGTTCCATCAAATTCAAATGCTTTTTTAACACACCAGAAGGGGTGTCTTTTGTCTCATCAAAAACACGGGTATCACCAAAAAGAATAAAACTATCGCGTGCTCTGGATACGGCCACATTTAACATGTTGGGTTTGTTGTCTTTATCAAAAAACAAGGTGCCTTCATCTTCATAACTGTAAACCGAGCTAAATAAAACAATAGTGCGTTCTGCACCTTGCAATGCATGAACGGTACCCAGTTTTATGTCGTTTACTTTAAAACCCGCAGTAGCCAACGCTTTTGACAATTCTCCTTTCTGACTTGTAAAAGGAGTGATGATACCTAAAATACTTTCTATAGCCTCGACATCATAGGCGTTTTGAATAGCTTCTTTGTTATTTACCAGCCAAGAAATAATGGCTTTTACTTCATTGAGGTTATAACGACTGTTGTATTTTCTCTCACTGACACCTTCGATATGGTAGGCCATCATTGAAGGAAATAGTTGTGCTTCACTCGCAATTCCTTTCATAGGTTTGAGTTCCCCTCCATAGGCCAATTCATTACAAAACCCAATAATCTCATCATTGCACCTTCTGTGCTCCAATAAGATCAATCCGTTTTCTCGTGTATTTGACAAGGGAGTTTCAAATTCGCAGGCATTTTGCGCCATTTTCATGATACTACCACTTGAAGCCAAAAAACCAAGTCCCTCCAAGTATTCACTTTGTGCAGTGCTATTCACCAATTGCTCGTTACTTAGATTTCCATAATCTATTTTAGTTGGAATTGACCAGATCGGCTCAATCTGTTTCAAATCGCCAACAACAATGGCTTTTTTAGCCAATGCAAATACGGGGATACTCACTTCTGGTGTTACTTGTCCGGCTTCATCAATTATCAATAGGTCTAAAAAGTTATACAGAGGAAGGTATTCGAAAACAGGATTCCCGTCTTCGTTTTCGCCTTGGTACTGACTGTATACAAAATGTGTAGGAGCCATATAAAAAGTGGCTACAAAACATGGGGTAAGCATAGCTCTACGCTTCCATTTGGCTTGAATAACACTTTCTCCGGTTCCTTTTTCAGTTTCATTGGTCAATGCATCTTCTGTGGCCAATAACCAACGTGCTTCCCAGTAATGGATTGCCAATAAAAATGCTTTATGTCGCAGAGTTAGATCTATTTCGTCATAAAAAAAACGATGATTTATATCCTGCGATCCCATTTTCTCATATTCAAAATCCCACATCTGCGCTTCGGAAACAAAAGGATACCCTTTGATCTTGTTTTGCAGCTTCCAATCGTTCAATTTTAAGTTTGCGTTCAGAGCAATATTTAGATTGGCAATATGTTCTTTGATGAACGCCAAAGTACTTTCTGGTCTTTTATAAACATCCACATCCATTTTAAAAACATGTGTTGACCGTTCTCCCTCCTTTCCTTCTACACTAAAATAACGTTGTATTTCTTCGGTGAAATTTGCGCCCTTATGTATAGATTTTAAAGTGCTTAGGATAGCTCTCCATTCTTGAAGTTTTACAATCTGAATGGTGTTCTTCTGAATTTTATCTGAAGAATGCAATAACAAGTCATTCACTTTTTCAATGCTACTCAAGTAGTCTCTAGAAATGCGCACCCCATTAATAAGTTTGTCTTCAATCAGTGAAATTTCTTCTTGCAAATGATCGCAAGCATCATTCAGAGACTCAGCTTCAAAACCGAAATAATCATTGTATTTTTCAAAAAAGTAGTCTTCTGCTTCAAACAGGTAACGATCACTTTCTAAATCACATAAGGTTCCTTCATATCCAAACATATTGCCTTTCAGAAAGTTGATGTTTTCCAAGGATTTGCACTTTTCGAATTCGAAGGAAGATAGGTAGCATACCCCTGAAAATTGGGAATCCAACGCTCTGCAAGTGCTCCCATACTACTTTCTGAATTGATAAAGCTATCTATGATATTGGTAACGGCTTGGTTGTTTGTGGAGCATGCTAAAATTAGAGGAGCTTCCTCTCCTTTGATAGCAGCACGCACTACTTCAGTAGCCACCAAACTTTGCAACAGGGTTGTTTTTCCAGTGCCCGGTGGACCGTTCACTGCGGTGATGGCATTTTCTTCTGCTGTTAAAAAAGACAATAAGGTTTTCCGCTGACTTATAGACAATGGAAATTCATTAGACATCTGCCCTAAATGCAAATGATTGTAATTTAAAAACCCTTGATCGGTAATGGGGTCTTTTCGACTTCTATCGACTGGGTTTACAATTTTTGAAAGCAAGGGCAATTCCTCCGTTTCTTTCAACAAGTTTTGGTATAGAAAAAGGATGCTCTTTGCAGTTGCTATTTTTGAACTTGTTGCAAAATAAGTAACCTTATATACAGTTGTATAGCCTTCGGCACGATAAGCATCCAGAGTACTTAGGGCAATTTCAGAAAACACTTCATTCAGGTATGCCCAATAGGCGTTCCAACCAACTGCTTCTCCCTCCACTTCCACTTCAGAAATAGGCTGAGCAATCTCTTTTGCTTCTGTAACTGTATCTAGTGAAGAAAACACAAAATCGTTTCCAGCATCGGCCATTGGATCTAAATAATTACGTACAATCAAAGGAAACAGGTCTTTGGGTGCCGACAGCTGTCCCGAGCGATTTACTTTTGCTTTGACCCAAAAAGGGTAAATAGGTCCTTGTTTAAATTCAGAAGTACTCGACTGGTATTCCAATTGAAAAGGCGCAATTAACAATTCGGTTTCGGTAACCTGATGCCAATTTGGGCTGTCTTTTTTTGCAATACCTTTAAGTCTATTGATACGACGCTCTTCAGCATCAATTAGGTCGGATGCATTTTTAGCATGAATACTAGCCGTGCTTAAATCACAAGAGTTTTGATGAAATAAGTTTTTTATTCTCGCAATGTCAACCGCTAGGTTTTCACTATCGGAAAGACTGTTTCTATAATATTGAAGCCAGCTGTTTTTGTTATTCATGGGGAATCACTTGTGCATGCATTTTTTTTATGCGACGACGAATATACCCCTTTCATAATAAGTTTCCCAGCCGTGTTTTCCCGTTTTTTGCTAAATTATTAACATTCGGTTCCTATCGCTTATTGCTGTTTTACTTTATGCTTCTTATTTTTCTTTTTTTTCTTTGGTTCAACAAGAATAAGTCGTTTTTCTTGTACTGCAAACCAGTCTTTTACGGTTGAAGGTCCTGAAAGATAGCCAAGTGACACCAAAAACGCATCCATTTTTTCAACGGTATCAATAAAATAGGTAGATTCTTTGGTGTTGTGAAGATTGAAAAATCCGTGTTTTTGGTTTTCGTAAATATACGTTTCACAGCGATTCCCATTAGCCTTCATTCTTTTTTCATAAAGTACGGTTGTTGCAACTGGCGTATGCTTATCATTATCTCCCATGAAAACAATCGTTGGAGGTAACTTACCTTGCAGGTTATCAATGGGAGAAAAATCTTTGTAATAGCCCTGTACACGTTCATATCCGTAGCCGTTGGGTCCATTGTCATATACAGGATTGAACAAAACCAGTGCATTGGGTACTGCGGAAAATGAAAGGTTATCTTCTTCGCTATCAAATTTTTTAATGGTTGCAGTTGCAGCTGCCAAATGTCCACCAGCAGAACCACCTCCTACAGCAAGTTTATTAGGATTTACACCAATAGCTTTAGCATTTTCACGGATAAAACGAACTGCAGATTTGGCATCTTGCACACAGGTATAGGGCAATGCTCCATCCTTCTCAGTTCGGTAGTTCGCACAAATAGCGATGATACCTCGAGATTTTAAATAAGCACTTTGAGGGTAAAACTGATTGGCATGCCCGCCTTTCCAGCCCCCTCCAAAGAAAAACAACACAGCAGGTCGGGTATCTCCTTGCTTAAAATCTTCGGGGTAAAACATAAAAAACTCAAGTCGCAAGGCATCTGTATGCTTGTAGGTTTTTATTTTATCCGGGTCAAAACCTCCTCCTTTTGTATAAATCTCTGGCATTAAATTTTGTGCATATCCACTATTTGACATACAAAGAATTAACAAAAATAGTAGTCGTAGTTGCCGTTTCATAAACTTGTCTGTTTTCAATTTCTCCCTCAAAGGTCTTTCTTTTCTTTTAATATTCAAGGTTCAATCTTTTCAAAAATTGACATATTTCCTTACAATAGCATATAAAATGTAAAGAATAAACTTCGTTAATAACGATCTTTCGAAAAATACATTAAGTTATTCACTTCATTAAAATACCCTTTAAGAATTGAATCTTAAAGGGTATTTGATACGGCAAATAAGCTCCTTACTTATTCAACAGACACATCAAAAGTTACTGTGATGTCAGTACCACCACCTGCATCTTCCAATCCTGTGTTTGGCTTTGTAGGCTCATGACGTAAGGTAAAAGTCAACGCACCTGAACTTGCCGCTCCAGCAGTAAGTGTAAATTCGGTACCAAGGTTATCTCCTGCAGTATCGAAATTAGCGTAGGCTACGGATACATCTAATCCTGAACCAACTGTATAGAAAAATTGGTGTTCCAAGTCTTCTTCTTCAACCTCTTCAGTAATGTCTTCTGCAGGGTCTTCAGTTTCATTCCATAATTTGATGCTTCCATCATAAACAACACCTGCTGCTAAAGGCCCAGAAACGGTAACTACAGGATCGTTTGGCCCATCGCCATCTAAATCCTGACTCTCTAAAGTAATTTCAGTTCCTTGCCCTTGAGGCGTAAGTGTTGCAATTAAAGTGGTAATCACTTCTTCTTCATGTACTTCTTCCGGTATGTCATCGTCATCTGAACATGACATAAGTAATGCTGCTGAAAGAATTGCTGTTGCTAATAATTTTCCTGTTTTCATTTGTTTTTGATTTTAAATAATTAATAATTGAGTTTTAGATTTAATAAAAAGTTTCTCCCTAAATCATCGGCATAATATCGCAAACGATTCAGGTAATTTCTGTAGGATGTATCCATAACGTTGGTAACGGAAACACCTACGGTAAGTGTCGATTTTTCTGTAGCTTTTACTGCTATACTTGAATTAAAGTTGAGTAGGTGATACGCGTCTGGTGGTGTACTCACATCTACTACTTTTGTCTCGCCTAATTCGGGAACATAGACTTCAAAGTTATTGTTGGGATATTCATTTTGACGGAATGCATACACACTTTGCAAGGACAAGCGCAGCTTATTGGGTTCCTGACTTTGATATACAATTTCATTCGTTGTGTTCACCGGAGGCATATGTATCAATGGGATATCCAAAGTACGATCATAGCCTTTTACCAATGAGAACTGGTGGTTGAAACGGAAATCGCTTGAAAAAGCATAGGAAGCATCCACATCCACACCTAGTAATTGCGCATCGGTCTGTCTGTATTCCCAAACCGAAAAACTACCGCTAAGTGTAAAGTTTACATCTACAGGCTCCAAAACAATAAAACCGTCAACTTTATTTACAAAAGGCTGAATTGAAAAACTGAATTTTTCATGATGGCGCTCCAATGTCATTGAAATTTTATGACCTATTTCTGAATGGAAGCTCAAATCCCCCAATTCAATTCGGGCAGCAGAATGGTGTAAACCTTCACTAAAAAGCTCGGCAGGATTGGGAGCTCTTGATGCCATAGAATAATTGAAATACACTTTGTGCTTTTCACCCAAAGCATAAGTGGCACCAACAGTTGCTGAAACATTGTTAAAATAAAGCTCAGGATGTGTGAGCACTTCATAACTACCTTCCTCAATTACTAATTCGGGGTAGCGTTCATCGTAGTTTCGCGATTCCCAAAATGAAGTACGATAATACTTATACACATCCATATAAGTAAAATCATACCTTCCTCCTGCTTCTAGAAGCAATGCATCATTCCATTTGTAGGTTGCAATGAGATACGTTCCTAATCCGTACTTTTTGTAATCCGGAATCAACCTTCTTACCCCTGTATTAGGATCTGGAAAGTTCTTTTGATAGTTAGCAGTTATACCGCTCTTTACGTTGAGTTCATCATTTGGCTGAGTATCTAAGTCAAGCAACAGACTGTGCGTGTCCAATTGCAAATCCATTGCCGGTTTGTACTTATCATCTCCTCTCCTTACATCATATTCCAATCGTTCGTTCTGTTGATAGTCATATTGCAAACTCAACTTTCCAACACCTTCAAAGTTTTTAAACCCTTTCAACCTGGCAAGGTGGTGTGTAACATCTTGTCTGGGAACATTAATAGTGTAAGTAAAATCTTTAATTATTAAAGGCTTATCACTTTCAATAGCCCTTACCAGATCCCATACACCACCGAGATGGGACGCCCTTAATATGCCAATCTCATTTTTAAAAAGCGAATAATAGGCTTCAAATCCATAAGAAAAGCGATTGAACCCTACATTTATTGACATACTTCGTTCAAACATCCCTGTATTGCTCAAATTGTAATCGGGCGCTTCAAAATCTCCAAAGCGCTTTAACGTTCCTTGAACTGTGGTAAACCAACCGGTCTGATAGCTTTTAGTCAATTGAGAAGTGGTTGAAGTACCTCTACCATTCGAGGCTCCGGTGAACAATGTTTTTCCATAGAGACTGTCTTTTACAGGCACCTTTAATGCTTCAGCAACAATCACCCCTCCTACGGCATCACCACTATATTGAAGAGCCGCAGCTCCTTTAATTACGGTAAGATTGCTCACAGAATTTATATCGATATTCGGTGCGTGTTCAGACCCCCATTCCTGATCTTGCATACGAACACCATTATTGATAATCGCTACACGGCTGCTATGCAAACCATTAATCATAGGCTTCACCACCGTATTTCCGGTATTTAGGGATGAAACACCACTCAAACTATTGAGCGCATCACCAAGAGTTCCGCTACTATAGCGCTCCAATTCTTGTTGTGTAAGGGTGTTTTCTAAAATTGTTTTGGATTTCACACTATACGCTTTACCCAACACCGTAATTTGATTCAATTCTTCTAAATGGTGTTCCAATTTTAGATTCTTACGCGTGTTACCACTTACTTTCACTTTGAAAGCCGTGGTCTCACAGTAGGGATGCGACACCTCAACTATATAAGTCGCGTCACATAAATTGGAAATAATAAAATTACCGTCAAAATCAGTCACAACGGCTTGTCCGGTATCCGTAACGATAATGGTTGCTCCACCAAGATTTGAATCATCGTGAAGATCAATCACAGCGCCAGAAAGACTACTGTCACAATTTTGTGAAATAGCTGAAATACTGCTACATAGCAGTATCCATAAGATATACTTGTGCATATAAATTCTTAATTAACATAATAAACTAGTTTTGTTGATTAAGAAAATACAGGTGGTGCTCGTAACTGAGCATTGGTTATTTTAAAGGAATGGAATAATAAAGAAGTGAAGTCAATAGCACGCTCAACAAACTGTTTTTGCACTACTACATCCGAAATTTTTTCCGCTTCGAAATTAAAAGAAGTAAAATGAAAACTACATATTTCACATTTTTCTTTTGTCGCATGTACATGAGTTTTCTGGTCGGTACAAGCTACGTGCTCATGCCCCTCCAAAACATGAAAAAGCTGGACAGCCGTAGGCAACATCAGTGCTAATACAAGCACGAATGCAGCTAAATGCTTACCAAACTTTTTACTTAAACCCATTGTTTTAAATTACATAGAAAAACGCAAAAGTAAAACATTATTTCTGAATTGAGCTCATCTCACTAGAAAAAAAGCGTATCTACGGCTTATGCTCTTATCGAAAATAACGAAAACCTTCTTGACTTATTTATAGTTTTTATCTTCAGGGTATTTCGCCATAAAGGCTTCTGCTTTTTCCACCATTATTGAACTTCCGCAAAAAATAGGCACTCTTTGATGCAACTCAGTAGGCTTCAAATCCAAAATTCTCTGGTAACCATCGGTTGCCTTTCCATTGGCTTGTTCTGCCAAGAAAGCAATGGGATTGCACTCATACAACAAACGTAACTTCCCCTGTGGCGCTTTAGAACTGGTTGGGTATATATAAATACCTCCCTTTATCATGTTCCTATGAAAATCCGAAACCAACGAACCTATATATCGTGAAGTATACGGTCTGTCCTCTTCTTCTGCCTGACAGTATTTTAAGTAATCTTTTACCCCTTGCGGAAAGTGTGCATAATAGCCTTCATTGATAGAATAGATTTTACCCGTTTCTGGAAATTGCATATCGGGATGCGAAAGATAAAAGGTTCCCAAAGCAGGGTTTAGGGTAAATCCATTTACACCGTGTCCTGTCGTATACACCAACATGGTCGATGTTCCATAAACAATATAACCCGCCGCTACCTGTTCATTTCCTTTTTGTAAAAAATCTTCAGGTTGTACTGGTGTGCCTTCTGGTGTAATCCTTCTATAAATGGAAAAAATAGTTCCTACGGACACATTGACATCAATATTTGAAGAACCGTCCAAAGGATCAATCAATACAACATACTTGTTCGAGTTGCAGTTTTCTTTTCCTTGAATCGTAATGAAATCATCTTCCTCCTCACTGGCAATTCCACATACAATTTCTCTATTGATAAGTGCCGACTTAAATACATCGTTGGCATACACATCTAATTTTTGCTGATCTTCGCCCTGAATATTGGTATCACCGGCTTCCCCCAGAATATCCACCAATCCGGCTTTATTTACTTCGTGATTCACAATTTTAGCCGCCAGTCGGATCGAATTTATCAATCTAGAAAGCTCTCCCGAAGAATACTTAAAATGTTTTTGGTTGTCGATGATAAATTCACCAAGGGTGATGTGTCTTTTTTCCATGAAAATGCTTTTTTGAATAGTTAGTTAAAAAAATTTCAAGATGAACATAGTTTGGTTGCAGCAAAAATAACGTATACCTAAACACTCAATACAACACATACATACTCATTTATTAACATATTTTGCTTAGTTTTTAACATTTTTGCAATAAAAGATAGTGACACTTTGACAAGTTAACTGCCCCCTATTAAAAACAACTCAATTTCTGGAATCAAAACAAGACTTCATTTTTTCATCTACTCATTCAATTAAAACCGAAAACCAACACCAGCAGTAGGTCCTGCCAGTATCAAATCCAAATCAAACTCCTTAGACTCTATGGAAGTTTCATGACTAAGATTCAAATAAGTCCAACCCAACTGCACATCGACTAGTTTAGAAAGCCGATAGCGCAATCTTGTATTTACCTGCCAAGACTGTTTCGCTTTATTAATTCCAAAATCGCCTTGACCTTCAAAACGAAACCGCTTGTAATCCAAGGGCACATACAAGCCAAAAACAGGTTCAAACCAATTTGGCTCCGTATCAATAGCCAACGAAGAATCTAAAAACTGTGATTCAAGATCAATATAGGCATATCGAATACCCGTATAAGGTACTATAGCCACCGCAAAATGATTCGCTGTTTGTTGCTCCCAAACCGTATAACCAGCAATTAACCTAGGCACGGTTCCCTGCACCGCAAGCCTAAAAAATTCTTTTTCTCCAGCACCAACCAAAGCTTCATAAGTAAAAACAGTACTCACTTTACCAGAAAACAAATCGGCCTGAAACCACCATTTATCATAGTTTGCCACAATCCTTCCCACTACATAAAACTCCAAATCGGGATTCCCTGTTAGTCGTTCAAACTCTCTTTCCTCATCATCTCCGGAAGAAGAGGAATCAAAACTACCATACACTAGTTTCCCTTGAAAACCAGGAATCCATAAAGGCAACTCAATAAGCCATTTCCGATTTCTGAAATCTGTAAAATACACCGATTCATCAGCTTCTTGTGCATGTAACGTTGAGGCAACATTAATTACCAAGCCTAAAAAAAGAATTCGAGCGAAAAATATTTGCTTATTCATAACCGTTGAAATGATAAATTATAACCCAATTTAATAAGTGAATCTATTTCTTCCTATTTCGAACAAAATGACTTTGTACCAATTGTTTTATCAAAACCTTTGAACTCTTTAATTCAAAAGCTTGCACAGCTGTCAACTTCGCAAACAAAGGAATCCCCCCTCCTAACAAAATAGGAATGGTTGTAAGATAAAGATCATCGATTAAATCTTCTTTTAAAAAATTTTGAATGGTTGCTCCTCCATCTACATAAAGCCGTTCAAAACCCAAAGCGTGGATTTCAGACAGCACTGCCTTAAGACCTCCTTTTACAAGAAAGACCTTCCCCTTCAAAGATTCAGGAATCAAAGTCATCGTATTACTCAATACAAACACCGGCTTTTCATAAGGCCAATCCATATCAAACCCATGAACGGTATCGAAGGTATTACGCCCCATAACGATAGCATCAATTTCTGAAGTAAAAGCTCCATAACCCATATCTGAATTGTCCGGATTAGGAACGCTATGCAGCCAATCTATACTCCCATTGGCATCAGCAATATAACCATCGATACTCGTAGCTATGTAGACACTGTTTCTTTTCATCCCATTTTTTTTAGATTCATTTTTCCCAAAAACGCCCTTTAAAATGCTTAACACTGACAATAACCTGTCACAAACACAGTTCTAAAAATACAATTTTTTCTAATGTAAACACAACAAACAAGAGCCTACACAACTACAAAAACAAAAAAAACATAAAAAATTTCGAAATGAAGGTAGGGTAAACAAATACTAGCCTGTTTTATATATAGAAACCGAAAATATAAACTTTTAAATAAAACACTTATGAAACGAGTTACACAACTATTTACTGCACTAACAGCATCTATGTTCCTTTTCACATCTTGTGAACAGAATTTAACAGAAGACCTTGCTACAAACGAAGCTTTGACAGAATTATCTTCAGAAGAAATTGCTTCCGCAATTGAAACCATGTCTATCGCCTATGACATCACGGCATTATCAGACGACGATACCGAAGTGACCATCTCTAGTGATGAAGAATTAGACTCCTATGGAAAAAAACAGAAAAGACCTCGTATTGTGTACCCTATTGAAGTAACAGTAGACGGAGAGATTATCACTGTAAGCAGCAAAGAAGAAATGAAAGAATTGATTGGTAAAAAGAAAAGAGGACACAGACCTCCTCCATTTGAATTCGTATTCCCTGTTACTGTAAGCACAGATTCTGGTGATTTAGAAATTACAGACAAAGAAGCTTTTAAAGCTTATAGAGAATCATTAGAAGAAGGAACACATCCAGCATTTGTATTCCCTATCACTGTAATTATGGACGACGAAACTATCGTTATCAACAGCGAAGAAGAATTGAAAGACCTAAAGCCAGATCACAAACCAAGACACAAACATCCTGAATTTGTATTTCCTCTTTCTGTAGTTACTCCAGATGGAGACCTTGAAATCGCAGACAAAGAAGCGATGAAAGCCTACAAAGAAACTTTGGAAGAAGGAACACGTCCTGAATTCGTATACCCTATCTCAATCATTGTCAACGAAGAAACTATTGTTATTAATAGTGAAGAAGAATTAAAAGACGCTAAGCCCAACCACGGTCCTAAACGTCCTGAATTGGTATTCCCTGTAAGCGTTGTTACGGAAGATGGAAACCTCGAAATTGAAGACAAAGAAGCGATGCAAGCTTACAAAGAAACTTTAGAAGAAGGAACACGTCCAGAATTTGTATTCCCAATTACGGTGCTTATTGACAGCGAGGAATTCACTGTAAATGATGAAGATGAATTAAAAGCCTTGTTTCCTAAAAAAGGAAAAAAGAAATAACATCCTACCACTATCTAGTTCTTCTCTAGCTTCCTTCTAGAGAAGAACTTTACCAACTAAAAACCGTCGTCATGAAAACAACTCTATTCTACATAGCACTCATCGTATGTCTTGGTATACACACAACGAGTATAGCACAAAAGAAAACTAGAAAAATTGACAAAACATCGGTAAGAATTTGGACACATCCAAAAACACAAAAATCGTTTAAAGGAAAGTTTTTAAAACAAAACAACGGCATCATATATGTCGTAAACACCCAAGGCGAAGTGATTGTGATGCAAAAAAGATTTTTAACAAAAAACAATATGAAATTTGTAAACAACAACGCAACAAGCAAACAAAACAATAAAATCGTTGTATCAAAACAACGAAAATATTTAAAGAAAGTAGCCAATGGTTAATGGCTAAAATTAAGTAGTTAGTATTTTTTTAGGGAGAACTCCTACAGAGGTAAAAGTCTGTGGGAGTTTGTTTTTTTATTAAAAAGCGAACATCCGTTATACTTATTGTGCTATATACCGTAAACAAATTCGTATAAAAAAGTGAAATTGCACATTCGTAAAGAATTATATTTCATGAAAATCAGAATACTACTTATCACTGCCTTTTGTCTTAGCACAATGGCATATGGACAAAAAAAATACAAAGCCGACTGGAAGAGCTTATCAAAACACAACGAATCACCTGAATGGTTTCAAGATGCGAAATTTGGCATTTACTTCCATTGGGGTCCTTATTCCGTTCCTGCTTTTGGAAACGAACACTACCCAAGAACTATGTACGGACATAAGAGCGGTAAAAAACCTGTTCAAAAAACAAAAAAAGAAGAAGGTGTTGGTGTTGGATTTCAAACCTATAGAGAACATGAATTTCACAAAGAAAACTTTGGGGCTCCTAAAGACTTTGAATACCACGACCTTATCCCTATGTTTAAGGGCACCAATTACAACGCTGAGCAATGGGCAGATCTTTTCCTGTTGGCAGGTGCTAAATTTGCAGGACCTGTTGCAATGCACCACGACGGCTATGCCATGTGGAATTCAAAAATCACCCCTTGGAACGCCGCACAAACAGGACCTAAAACAGATATTGTTGGCACCTTATCCAAAGCACTTCGAAAAAGAAACCTTAAAGTCATTACTACATTCCACCACGCAAAAGTAGGAAGATACCCAGAAGACGCCGACGCCAGAACCCAACACAGATGGCACTACCTTGGACGTGAAAAATACTTAGAAAGAGAAGCTCCTGAAAGAGTAAACAACGATACTGAAGCCTTACAATTATTGTACGGAACCATGCCTTGGGATAAATTTTGCACCAATTGGAATGGACTGCTAAAGGAAGTTATTGACAACTACCAACCTGACATGATATGGTTCGACTCTTGGCTAGATCGACTCCCTCAAAAAAACAGACAAGAATTTGCAGCTTATTATCTTAACCAAGCTAAAAAATGGGACAAAGAAGTTGTCATCACCTACAAACAAAACGACCTACCCCAAAATGTTGGTGTCCTTGATTTTGAAAAAGGGCGTATGGATGAGCTCACAGATTACACATGGCTCACCGATGGTACCATTAGCGACGGCTCATGGGCAACCACCGGAAGCTGGTCCTACACAGAAGAACTCGATATCAAAGACTCAAAGACCCTTTTACATATTTTGATTGATATTGTCAGTAAAAACGGAAACTTCTTATTGAACATCTCCCCTACTGCAGACGGTATTATTCCTGATGCACAGCAAAAAAGTCTTCTAGAAATGGGTACTTGGCTACGTGCTAATGGCGAAGCTATTTACGGCACAAGACCTTTTATAACCTATGGCGAGGGACCTAAAAGACTGCAAGGAAGTGGTCATTTTGTAGCCATGACAAAACCTTATGACAAAGAAAACATTCGCTACACTACCAAAGAAAATGACATCTACGCCATTCAAATGGGATGGGCGGGCAGCCAAAAAGAAGTACTTCTTACTGCCTTTGCCAAAGACAAAATAGGGAAAACTAAAATTAAAAACGTTTCAGTATTGGATTCGTCAGAAACTATTTCATGGGAACTAAACGATCAGGGACTTATCGTAAAAACTCCTTTTAAAGCATCCAACAAAAAAGCGTTGGTCTTTAAAATAGAAACTGAAAACGGATGGAAAACCATGACCACAGAAAATATAGTTCTCAAAAGAGCCCCAATACAAATTGATGGTTAAACACATTTTTACTTCGATCCCATGAACGCCAAACTTAAATTACCTTTAATTGCATTATTTCTCTGTTGTACATTAACTCAAATTCATGCCCAAAAAAAAGACAACAACGCAACTATAAAACGCAGCTTAGCCTTCCAAAGATACCAAACTAGCAACCTAAACTTTGAGGCAGAAAACCCATTTTTCCCAATGTTCAGCTATGCAATAACTACGGGACTCGGGTATAAAACAACAACTGAAGACGACGCACTCATTTCAAAAAAACTCACCGCCTATACAGGGCCATCTAACGTACCGCAACTAGTGCGCCTTAGAAAGCAACAACAACCCTTAAGAGCAGCCTACTATTTACGTCATGCGCTAGAAGGTTTTGAAGAAAACACCACCTATAGAGATGTTACCAGCCCTATAAAAATTGGTGACACCTACCATATATGGTATAGTAAATCTTGGGGCGTGCCCCCAGTTGGACAAAAAAATGGATCACAGGAATCCTACCAAGACATAAAAAACAACTGGAAACGCATCTATTCATGGGATTTCGTATCCATCTGGCATGCCACCTCAAAAGACACTTACAACTGGAAAGAAGAAGGCATGGCACTAGAACCAGGACCTACAGACTCCTTTGATGATCGCTGTGTTTTTACGCCCGACATTCTTGTAGCCAACGGTAAATACTACCTCTACTACCAAGTAGCAAAATCGCCTCATGTATACAGAGAAGGTCCCCATAGCATTGCCATGGCATGGGCAGACAACCCAAATGGACCTTGGCACAAATCTAAAAAACCAATCTTAACCCCTAGTGAACCAGGGCATTTTGACTCCAAAAAAGTGCACGACCCTAGCATCATTGTAAAAGGTGGAAAATACTACCTCTATTATAAGGGTGATGGAGATCATGAAAATCGAAAGCAATTTGGAGAACCTTTTTACATTGGATGGGGTGTTGCCGTTGCGGACAATCCTGAAGGGCCTTTTGTAAAATCTGAATTGAACCCTGTAGTAGCAGGTGGACATGAAGTGGTTATTTTCCCTTACAAAAGTGGTGTTTGTGGAATGCTAAGACAAGGTCCAGAATTGTACAGCATGCAATATGCCAAAGATGGATTGAATTTTGAAATGGTATCGCATGTTACTGATGTTCCACATGCAGGTACATTTTTTAGACAAGGAAAATTCAAAGACATTGACAAATACCCTGCTAAACTACCAACATGGGGGCTTTCACATAGCTACCGTTTGGGCTCTAGAGAAGCCTTTATCATTCGCTATGATGTTAATTTTAAGAAACTTAAACATTAATTAATCTTCATAGAAAAGATGAAGAAAATTTATATTCTTATTTTATACTTAGTTGTTTTTTCAATTGGAAATCTATCTACTAAAGGACAAAATAAAAATCGTACAACATTCCCAGCAGTTGTTCCTGAACAAAACAAACCTCCGTTAAAAAGTAAAAAAACTTTCTTACAACTTTTTTGCTCTAACAAACAGTATATTTACAAACCCAATCAACAAAACAAACCCTATAACATTTTATAAAAACACCTTCAACCTCCAAATGAAAACAACAACTAAAATCTTACAAATCATACTGTTTTCAGCATGCATAAATATAGCTGCACAGAAAACAAAACAAAAACCAAATGTTATTATCGTCATTACCGATGATCAAGGAAGAGGTGATTTGGGCTGTTATGGCAATACCGTAATCAAAACTCCTACTATTGACAAACTGCACCATACAGGTGTTCGTTTAAACAATTTTCATGTCTCCACAACTTGTGCTCCTTCCAGAGCTTCATTAATGACTGGGAGACACACAAACCGACTTAATTGTTTTCACACCATAGCAGGACGTTCCTTGCTGTTTGAAGACGAAGTATTACTACCTGAAATCTTAGCTCAAAACGGCTATGCCACAGCAATGTTTGGGAAATGGCACTTGGGAGACAACTACCCATATAGACCAGAAGATAGAGGATTTCAAACAGTCACAAGACATGGAGGTGGCGGAATTACACAAGGGCCAGACTTTTGGGGCAATGATTATTTTGACGATACATACTGGGTAAGAAAACCAGAAGAAACCAGCACAAAAACAAAAAAATTCGAAGGGTATTGTACCGATGTATTTTTTGATGAGGCGCAAGCGTTTATTAAAGAGAACAAAGACCAACCTTTCTTTGCTTATATTTCTCCAAATGCGCCACATGGCCCCCTTAATGTACCTCAGAAATATTACGACATTTACAAAGACGAACCAAAGCTCAAAGAAAAACAAAAACGTTTTTATGGTATGGTTACTAATATTGATGACAATATTAAGGCCCTTCAAAAAACGCTAAAAAAACTTAAAATTGACCAAAACACCTTGTTGATTTTTATGACTGATAACGGGACAGGTGCTGGACGTCCCCAAACTGCAAACGGAATCAATTACGGTCATGGAGGTGGACTTAGAGGACATAAAGGAAGTCAATATGAAGGAGGACATCGTGTTCCTTTTATCATGAACTGGCCAGCTGGTAATTTAACAGGCGGAAAAGATATCGATGCCTTATTAGCACACTACGACGTGCTACCCACTTTTATAGACTTGCTTGAACTACGCGATGTACACACAAAACCTCAGGATGGGAAAAGCTTTGCAGGTCTGCTTACTGGCACATCCGATGCATGGAAAAACCGAATTCTATATATGGACACCCAACGCCTACAAAATTTGGTAAAGGGACGTAAATATACCGTTATAGATAATGACTGGCGTTTGGTAGACGGAAAAGAACTGTACAATGTAACGGAAGACTTAGCTCAGAAAAACAACATCATTGCTGAGCATCCAGAAGTTGCAAAACGACTGGCTGTTGGCTATGAAAAATGGTGGAACTCTTTTGATGTCGATTATTTAAACAGCACCTATGCTTATATCAAAGTTGGTACCAAATATGAAAACCCTTCTCGAATTAGCGCCCATGACATGCTTACAGGTCGTCTCAACAAAGCATGGCATCAATACGGAGCCGCAACTGCTTCAAAAGCCAACGGTCGTTGGAAAATAGAATTTGTAGAAGAAGGCAACTATAAAATAAGCCTTAGAAGATTCCCACGCGAAAGCGGACTAGCAATTAACTCTAAGTTTCCTGCTGTTGAAAAACGATTTGAAATAGAACAAGATATGCCGGCCTCCAAAAAGGCAAATTTCAACAAGGCGTACATCTATGTAGCCGACTTTCAAAAAACCCAAGAATTTGAACAAAGCACCGATGAAGTTACTTTTACTATGAATCTTCCCAAAGGTAAGTTCGACCTTGAAGCGAGCTTTTTTGATACTGAAGATTATATCTACCCTGTATACTATTTGTACATAGAAAAAATATAAACATCGTTATGGGCTACCAAAGACAGGTGTAATCAATTATGTTATCTTTACAATTATCTAATTATTATTGCTAGTTTTGTAAATTAAGTATCATCAGCATTCTATGAAACTCCATTTAGTCGACAGAAGCAGCCTTAACAACAGCTCATTTACAACCAAAATAAACGAGTACCCTTATTTCCTAAAAATATGGCACTACCATCCTGAACTGGAATTAGTCATCGTTTTAAAAAGTGAGGGGACTTGTTTTGTAGGCGATAGCATTGAAAAATTTCAATCGGGAGAAATCGTACTTATAGGAAAAAACGTACCGCATATGTGGTTGAACGACGACGACTATTTTCAAGACAATTCAAACCTCTCCGCCAAGGCAATTGCCATACATTTTAAAGAAGACTATCTCGGTACTGATTTCTTTGAGACCCCTGAAATGATTCACCTCTTGGAACTGTTTAAAAGAGCGCGATTTGGAGTCAAATTTGAAAACATTCCTACAGCATTAATCGCAGAAATTCAAGAAATGCTCGAACACGACGGTTTTGAAAAAACCATGGCATTTCTAAACATCCTAAACAAACTAGCGAAACATAAAAATCACAAATTACTGGCGAGTCAAGGCTTTATAAATTCTTTTAAAATTACAGAAAACAAAAAACTCGACAAGATTCACGCCTATATTTTTAACAACTTCAACAAGACCATTACACTAGAAGAGGTGGCAGAAATTGCCCATATGAACCCCTCCGCTTTCAGCCGTTTTTTTAAACGTGTAAACCGTAAAACATTTTCAAGATATGTGTCTGAGATTCGAATTGGCTATGCCTGTAAACTACTGCTTGAAGACAAATACAATATTGCCGCTGTCTGTTACGAATCTGGTTTCCACAACATTTCGAACTTTAATCGACAATTCAAAATGATAATGAATTGTACGCCTTCTTCTTATGTAAAAGAGCATAAGAAATAGAATTCTATTACTCAAAAACCACTTCATCTATAAAAACATCTTGGCCACTTCCATAACTACTGGAAAAGAATGTGAACCCAGAACGTATACAGCTCAAATCAAGATTCTTAGTCTTTATCGTATATTTCTTCCATTTGGTCGTTAGCTTAATTTCGATTGCCTTTTTTGCCGTATCTGGAAAAGGCTTGTTCTTACCAATCAAACCAAAACCTATACTCACCTTTACATTCTTTTTACTCGCTTTTGCCCAAAAAGAAAACTTTTTCGCACCAGAAATATCATAACCTCCTAAAACATCACCCCAGACATTAGCAGGGTCTACCAACCCTAAACCATACCAATTGTGATCTTGATTGTAAGCAATTTTTAGGGCCGCTGTACCCGAATAAACATCCTCTTCACACCGAGTAACTACTTTCATAGCTTTGTAATTCCCCATATATGCACTTGCGGCATACGGTTCATTTTCACCGTCTTTATACACATAAAATGGCAATGCTACTTTTGGCACCAAGTATTTTATTTTTTTCGCTTCCTCATCGTTAACCACAATACCCGTACTCTCAATTCCCATATTCCCATAGCTATCCTCTACCAAAGCATACACTTTTACTGGTCCGTCCACTTCAGGCAACTTTATTTCGTAACCCGCCTCAGCATTCCAGCGATGCTCCAAAACAATTAATTGATCACGTCGTTTCCGACTCCCAGTTCTTTGATTGTAGGCAAAACTTATGGTTAATGAATCCTCTTCTACATCCTTAACCTCTAAATGAACTGGCACCCAAACATTGCTTTCTAAAGCGTTGGCTGACAATAAAAACCTTTTAATTTCAGGAACCTTATTTATAGCCTGTTCTCCGGTAAACGCCTCACGAATTGCCCAATACTGAGGACGTTTCATTCCGTTATAATGTGTAAACAACCAAGGTGCCATAAAATCAGTTCCCGAAGCATAATGAAACACAAACACACCTAAATTAGCCGACTTGTTACGAATCCAATTGGGATATCCTTTTGCAATGGCCTCATATTTTTGGGCATCATTAGGAGCAACGATTACGCCGTTCTTCTGTTGATTGACATCCCATTCTCCAGTGACCCCAAATTCAGTGATTATATAGGGTTTGTCAATCCCTCTTTTCTGAAGTTCTTCGGCTAGTAAATTCGCACCCGGTCCGTAACTATTCAATCCATAAACATCTAAAGACGGCACATACTTTTGCCACCAATCCATACCAAAAGTCCATGCTTCAACAGAAACAATTGGATGCTTTACATCCTCCTTCTTAATAGCGCTGCAAACGCGTTCTAGCAATTGAGAATAGACAACTTTCTCTTCATCTTTAGCAGTATTCAGATACACCTCATTGCCGACACCCCACATGAGCACAGCTGGATGATCCTTGTACATATTCACCACTTTTAAGGCATTCCGAAACATCTCCTCTTTTCCCTTTGCATCCTTTAGATAATCAAAACGATCATCATCCTCCATACCGGGACGTCCGTGACGCATCCATATTCCAAGCATCACTCGAATACCATGTTTGTGAGCAGCATCTAATAACGCCATCGTATTTTCACCTGTTGCCCAGGTGCGAATGGTATTTACACCTAAAAAACTCAATTCTTTGCAATAGTCCTCATACTTTGCGATATCGCTATCGTATCCAAAAGTAACTCCTTTAATCTCATAAGGTTCACCAGCTACAAATAACCCCCAATTTCCTCCTTCTTTAGCAACCGCTATTTGACCATCCATTTTAGCAATAGACAGTACATACAAAATTAGAAAATACAGCTTTAATTGACACATATTTTAAGAAGGTTCTGCAACGAAAAAAAATGGATTTACAACATAAAAACTTACCTATGCAAAAACCGATTAAAGATAACAAAAACAATATAGATTAAGAAAAGACTGCCATAAAAAATATTGCAAATTCAAACTCAAGTTGATAATTCCAACACTATAGTAAAAAAATCATCCGTCACTCGAGTCATCATTACTCACTCCTATCTCCTATCTCCTTTCTCTTAAGTCTTACAAAAACAACCAATAAATTGCATTAAAAGAATCATTACATACTTAAACAGCAAATAAAGTATCACAATAAGTCAAATATTAGGAAGACTCAGTTTGTTATTCACTATAATATTGTAGTTCTGTTTTATTAGTAGAAATACATACATGAAAAACCAACAAAAAGTACTTAGAATACATGGCAAAGACAATGTCCTTGTCGCCTTGACGGATTTAAAAAAGGGAATGAAAGTTGCCTTTGAAAACGTAACCTACGAACTTCAAAACGACATTGCTGCCAAACATAAATTTGTAACTGAAAACCTCTCAAAAGACGAAAAAGTTTATATGTACGGAGTTTTGGTAGGAAAAGCAAAAAAAGAAATACTAAAAGGAGGACTTATCAGCACCACCAATTTAGAACACGATACGGAAACCTATGGAACCGATAGTTCAGAAGCACAAACCGTTTGGAATGCACCCGACATTTCTAAATTTACAAACAAGACTTTTGACGGATACCACAGAGCCGACGGTAAAGTAGGTACTGAAAACAATTGGCTCGTAATTCCACTTGTTTTCTGTCAGAATCGAAATGTAGAAGTCCTACAACAAGCCTTGGTTGAAAAACTAGGTTTCGGTAAAAAACAGCATCTTGGACTGGATGTTGACAGCTTAATTGACGATTTCAAATCAGGAGCTTCTGCTGAAAACATCTTAGCCAAAGACATCGTACAGGAAAGCGAAACCATTGCTAAAAACCCCTTGTTTCCCAATGTAGACGGTATTCGTTTTTTAACGCATGAAGGCGGTTGTGGCGGTGCTACATCAGACTCAGTTGCGCTTTGCAATTTACTAGCTGGATATATTAACAACCCAAACGTAGCTGGCGCAACCGTATTGAGCTTAGGATGTCAACACGCACAGTCTAGCATCCTACAAACCGCGCTACAAAGCATGTCACCAGACATACAGAAACCAGTTTACGTATTAGAACAACAACAGAGTACTTCAGAAAAAGAACTCTTAGCTCAAGCCGTAAAACAGACTTTTGTAGGTTTAATGGAAGCAAATAAAATTGAAAGAAAACCCGCAAAATTGTCTAAATTAGTCATCGGTTTGGAATGTGGTGGATCGGATGGTTTTTCTGGAATTTCTGCAAATCCAACACTGGGCTATGTATCTGACTTAATCGTTGGACTAGGAGGTGCAACCGTACTCTCTGAATTTCCAGAGTTGAATGGTGTAGAACAGGAATTGATCAACCGATGTACAAGTACTGAAAAAGCTGAAAAGTTCTCACACATCATGTCTACCTACAATGCAAAAGCAGATGCATTGGGTTCAGGTTTTTACGCAAACCCTTCGCCAGGAAACATCAAAGATGGATTGATTACCGACGCTATAAAATCGGCAGGAGCGGCTAAAAAAGGCGGAAGTTCTCCAGTAGAAGATGTACTCGACTATACTGAACAGGTTACGAAACCAGGTCTAAGTCTTTTGTGCACCCCTGGAAACGATGTGGAATCCACGACCGGACTAGCAGGTTCCGGTGCGAATGTAATTCTATTTACAACCGGTTTGGGAACTCCTACAGGAAACCCTATTACACCTGTTGTAAAAGTGTCATCAAACACTAAACTGTACAAAAAGATGAATGACATCATCGATTTTAATACAGGCGCAATTATCGAAGGAACCGCAAGTATTGCCGAAACTGGCGAAGCTTTGTTAGAACATGTAATCGCTGTGGCAAGTGGAAAACAAACCAAAGCGAGAAAATTAAGACAAGACGACTTTATTCCTTGGAAAAGAGGAATGTCACTATAAGCTAACCATTCATTGTGGTTAGCGCCATAAATGAATGAATAACCTTATAAAGAAAGTAAAAATGAAACGAATTGGAAGCCTTTTAATATGTATGCTAGTAATGCAACAGAGCATTGCCCAAGAAACTATCGAAGTTAGAAACGATACGATTGTACAAGATAGCATCTACATACCTAGCGAATCAAACCTTGCGGCAAGACAATGGTTTGAAGATGCCAAATTCGGTCTGTTTATCCATTGGGGAGTCTATAGTATTTTGGCCGATGGCGAATGGGTCATGCAACGAAAAAATATTGCAATCGATGCCTATAATAAGTTACCCTCCTTCTTCAACCCCACCCAATACAACGCAGAAGAATGGGTCTTGATGGCAAAAAATGCAGGCATGCAATACATCACCATCACCAGTCGTCATCACGATGGCTTTTCCATGTTCGACTCAAAGGCTACAGATTACAATATCGTTCAAAAAACACCTTATAAAAAAGACATCCTTAAAGACTTGGCAGACGCCTGTCATAAGCACGACATAAAACTATTCTTCTATTACTCTTTACTAGATTGGCATAGAGATGACTATTTCCCTCGAGGAAAAACAGGAAAAGGAATCGCTGGAAGAGGCCAAGGAAACTGGAGCAATTATATTGCTTTTATGAAAGCCCAACTTACCGAACTTTTAACCAATTATGGAGAAGTCGCTGGAATTTGGTTTGATGGAAAATGGGACCGTAAGACTGCCAATTGGCATTTCGATGAATTATACAAAACCATTCACGACCTACAACCGCAATGTCTTATTGGGAACAACCATCACGAAGCGGTAATGCCAGACGAAGATTTTCAAATGTTTGAAAAGGACCTACCAGGAAAATCTACCCAAGGCTTCGCCAGTAAAAAAGAAGATATTGGTGATTTGCCAAAAGAAGTTTGTGAAACTATCAATGGCTCATGGGGATTCAAATTAAAAGACAACAAACACAAAAGTAAAAAACAACTGGTACACCTACTTGTCAAATCGGCCGCACATGGCAGTAATCTTTTGCTCGATGTTGGACCTATGCCTAACGGAAAAATCCAAGCAGAACATATTGCTTCCTTGGCAGAAGTGGGCGAATGGCTACAAGCAAACGGAAAGAGTATCTATGGAACACGTGCCGGACGTATTGCGCCAAATAAGGATTGGGTATCTACGGAAAAAGAAAACACCATTTACTTACACATATTTACAAAACCCTACGAGGAAATGCTAATCATTCCTTCTTTTGAAGGTCGGATTAAATCGATGAAAGCATTAGGCTCTGAAAACGAAATAGATTTTCAACAAACAAAAAAGAACATACTCATAAAAATCCCCGAAGCGGAACAAAACGACATCGACACCGTACTCGAAATTACACTCTTATAAAATGACAAAATTCAGCCTAAAAAACAAAGTAGCCATCGTTACCGGCGGTGGAAGTGGAATTGGAAAATCCATTTCCTTAACCTTTGGTGCACAAGAAGCCAAAGTTCACATTTTAGATTTCAATCTTGAAGGTGCTCAAGAAACTGTAGCAGAAATCAATGCCTTGGGAGCAGCTGCAGAAGCGCACCAATGCGATGTTGCCAACCAACAAAATGTAAATGACATCATTGCAAAAATCACTAAAAATGAAAGCATCGACATATTGGTAAACAATGCAGGAATTGCACATGTGGGAAATGTTGAGGCTGTTGAGGAAGCAGATTTAGACCGCTTATACAATGTAAACATCAAAGGTGTTTACAACTGTATCAAAGCAAGTATCCCTTCGTTAAAAGAAAATGGAGGTGGCGTTATCTTAAACCTAGCATCTATAGGATCGTCTGTAGGACTCAACGATCGTTTCGCTTACTCTATGACAAAAGGTGCGGTATTGACCATGACCTATTCTGTAGCCAAAGATTACATAAGTGACGGTATCCGTTGTAATTGTATCTCTCCGGGTAGAGTTCACACACCCTTTGTGGATGGTTTTATCAAAAAGAACTATCCAGGAAGAGAAGATGAAATGTTCGAAAATCTTTCCAAAACACAACCTATTGGACGTATGGGTACCACTCAAGAAATAGCCGACTTGGTGCTGTTCTTATGTTCTGATGAAGCCGGATTCATTACTGGTTCTGAATACCCAATCGATGGTGGATTTGTAAAATTAAATGGAAAGTAAAAGTTCATAGCAAAAAGCAGACAGCAGGTAACCGATAGCCGATAGCCGATAGCCGATAGCCGATAGCCGATAGCCGATAGCCGATAGCCGATAGCCGATAGCAAAACAACAAAAATAGAACAACAAAAAAAGTATCTAATGAAATTAATTAGATTTGGAGCCGAAGGGCAAGAAAAACCAGGAGTACAATTAGCAAACGGAACAAAAATTGACGTTTCGGCTTTTGGAACAGATTACAACGAAGAATTTTTCGGAAACGGAGGTATTGAAAAATTAAGTGCATGGTTGGAAGAAAATCAAGACAGCTGTCCAGAGATTGGAGATTCTGTTCGGTTAGGAGCCCCTTTAACACGTCCTTCTAAAATTGTTTGTGTAGGTTTGAACTACGCGCAACACGCAGCAGAAAGCGGAATGGACGTACCAAAAGAACCTGTATTATTTTTCAAAGCAACCTCAGCATTGGTTGGTCCAAATGACAATATCGTAATTCCTAAAGGAAGTACAAAAACGGACTGGGAAGTAGAATTATCTATTGTAATTGGTAAAAAAGCATCTTATGTTGAAGAAGCAGATGCTTTTGATCATATTGCCGGATATGTACTACACAACGATGTAAGTGAAAGAGCCTTTCAGTTGGAAAGATCTGGACAATGGGTAAAAGGAAAGAGCTGTGACACATTCGCACCTGTAGGTCCTTTTATTGCTACCAAAGATGAAATCAAAGACCCAAACAACTTGAACCTTTGGTTGAAATTGAATGGAAACATCATGCAAAACAGTTCTACTTCCGACTTTATTTTTAATGTCCAAGAAGTAGTAAGCCATATCAGTCAGTTTATGACCTTATTACCAGGAGATATCATTTCAACAGGTACGCCGTTTGGTGTTGGCTTTGGATTGCGACCAGAATTGTACTTAAAACCAGGAGATGTCGTTGAATTAGGTATTGAAGGTTTAGGTACTTCTCAACAAAATGTGGTAGCGTATTCTAAATAACAAGAATGGATTTACAACTGCAAAAAAAAATAATCATTGTTACAGGCGGTTCCAAGGGAATTGGACTTGGTATTGTTGAATCGTTGATTGAAGAGCATGCCATTCCTGTAATTATTGGAAGAAACAAAGAAAGCATATTGGAAGTGGTTGCTCGTTTTGAAAAAGAGGACAAAGAAGTCTTTCATGCCTTTGCCGAACTTTCAGACCCTAAACAATGTAAAGCTGCTGTCGATGCCGTGATTGAAAAATACGGCAGGATTGACGGACTGGTAAACAACGCAGGTGTAAATGATGGAGTAGGACTCGAAAATGGAAACTACGAAGATTTTATGCAATCCTTACAACGTAATTTGGTGCATTATTATATGATGGCCCACTATGCGTTGCCCGAGTTAAAGAAAAGTAAAGGAGCCATTGTAAATATTGGCTCCAAAACTTCAGTGACCGGTCAAGGAGGCACTTCTGGTTACGCCGCAGCGAATGGCGGTAGAAATGCACTGACACGCGAATGGGCCTTAGAATTATTACCCTACAGTGTTCGTGTAAACGCGTTGATTGTTGCAGAGTGCTACACCCCTTTGTACGAAAAATGGATCAGCACTTTTCCTAACAAAGAAGAAAAATTAGCAGCAATTACGAAAAATATCCCGTTGGAAAAAAGAATGACTACAGCTGAAGAAATTGCAGACACAGTTGCCTTCTTGTTATCTCCAAAATCGAGTCATACCACTGGGCAATTGCTATTTGTAGATGGTGGCTATACACATCTAGACAGAGCTTTGTAAAAAGCAAAGTACCGTATAGTACAGGACAGTTTACTATCCTAAAAATATTAATTTGCGGCCGTTATGGTTTCAATGAATCTATAGCGACAACAATAAACAAAAAAGTATGAAAGTAGGATTATTTATTCCTTGTTATATCAACCAATTGTACCCACAGGTTGGAATTGCCACTGTTGAAGTTTTAGAAAAACTCAATGTAGAAATTGTATACCCCACAGGGCAAACCTGTTGTGGGCAACCCATGGCGAATTCAGGCTATGAAAATGAATCTGTTGGAGCTTGCAACAATTTTGTGCAGAATTTTAAAGAATTCGACTATATCGTTACCCCCTCTGGAAGCTGCGCATACCATGTGAAAAAACATTACAATATCTTAGAACAAACACCAGAAGTTGTAAAAGTAAGAGACAATGTCTATGAACTATGTGACTTTATTGTAAATGTTTTAAAAATCAAAGATTTGGGCGCTTCATTTCCTGCCAAAGTAGGGGTACATAAAAGTTGTCATGGCTTAAGAGGCTTGCGTCTCGGTTCTTGCTCGGAGGTTGTAGGACCTTACTTCTCTTCTATTGATGACCTGCTAAAAGAGGTAAAAGGAGTAGAGCTTATGGAACTCAAAAGAAAAGATGAGTGCTGTGGCTTCGGAGGAACTTTTGCCGTAACCGAAGAAGCCGTTTCTGTAAAAATGGGAAAAGACAAAATTCAAGACCATTTAGACAGCGGTGTGGAAGTTATTACCGCAACAGACACCTCTTGCTTAATGCATTTGGAAGGACTGGTAAACAGAAACAAACAGCCCTTAAAAATACTCCACGTAGCGGAGATTTTGAACAGTCAGTTGTAGTTAACTGTTAGTAGAAGTAATAAAACTAAGATCTCAACACTAATTTATCCACCGGAGCACAGCGAAGGAGGAAAACGCACTCTATAGGGTGTTATATTTATAAAGATATGAGCCATTCAAAATTAGCCTCCATATTCAACAAAGACGAAAAAAAAGTAGATTGGCACGACAAGGCCCTTTGGTTTGTTCGTCATAAAAGAGACCTATCTGTACATCAGGTAAAAGGATGGGAATCTTTGCGAGATTTGGGACACGGCATCAAAGCACATATGTTGTCAAACTTAGACAGCTACTTGCAAGAGTTTGAAAAAAACGCACAAGCAAACGGTGTCGAAGTACACTGGGCGGCAAACGGCGAAGAACACAATCAGATTGTGCATAAAATCCTTAAGGAAAACAACGCCAAAAAGATTGTAAAGAGCAAGTCGATGTTGACCGAAGAGTGTCATTTGAACCCGTATTTGGAAGCCGATGGCATGGAAGTCATAGACACCGATTTAGGAGAACGCATTGTGCAATTAGCGAAAGAACCACCGAGTCATATTGTACTGCCGGCAATTCACAAAAACAAACACGAGGTAGATGAATTATTTCAAGAACACCTCGGTACTGAACCTTGTGATGGCGACCCTCAGTATTTAACCCATGAAGCAAGAAAACACCTCAGAGAAAAATTCATCACCGCAGATGCTGCCATTACAGGCGTAAACTTTGCCATTGCAGAAACAGGCGGTTTTGTAGTCTGTACCAATGAAGGAAATGCCGATATGGGCGCACATTTAGCACCGGTACATATTGCATGTATGGGAGTTGAAAAAATAATCCCAAAACAAGAACATTTAGGAGTGTTTTTGAGACTGCTTGCCAGATCAGCAACGGGACAACCGATTACTACCTATTCGTCACACTTTAGAAAACCTAAAGACGGTAGAAAAATGCATATTGTCATTGTAGACAATGGAAGATCAGAACAATTGAGCCGACCTGATTTTAGGGCTTCGCTACATTGTATTCGTTGTGGAGCTTGTATGAACACCTGCCCAATTTACAGACGTAGTGGCGGACATAGTTATGATGCGACAATTCCAGGACCTATTGGTTCTATACTTTCACCTGGAAAAGATTTAACCAAGCACAGTAGTTTGCCATTTGCATCTACGCTTTGTGGTTCCTGTTCGAATGTCTGTCCTGTAAAAATCGACATACACTCACAGCTGTACAAATGGAGGCAAATTATCACGAAAGAAACCCCGCAACCATTTGTTAAAAAGGCAAGTATGAAAATGATGGGGACTATGTTCTCCAAACCCTCACAATTTGAACGCGTAGGAAAACTAGCACGCTGGTCATTGAGAACTTTACCCAAATCGGTCATCAATGCAAAACCAAACACTTGGGGTAAGGAGAGAGATCTTCCAAAAGGCCCTAAACAGAGTTTTGATGAGTGGTATGCAGAAAAAAGGAAACAAGAGTAATGAACTGGTAGCAGGTAGCAGGTAGCAGGTAGCAGGTAGCAGGTAGCAGGTAGCAGGTAGCAGGTAGCAATATAAAAAAACACCTATCACAAAAGGACAAATAGTTACATAAAAAGAGTAAAATAAAAAGAGTAAAAAACATACCCAGTCAGAAGACGGGTGACATATCATAACCAGCTCTAAAAGGAGCAGAAAAAAACAACCCGTCGGTTGACGGGTGATATATCTATATGGGAAGTAGAGAAAAAATATTAGGACAGATAAAAGCGAATAAACCAGAATCGCTTGAATTACCAGCAATAGACCTCGGTCTTTTTGACGAAGGATTAGACTTACTTCAAGAGTTTACCAAAAAAGTAGAAGTCGTAGGCGGAAACGTTATTCAAATAGCTTCAGAAAACGAAGTACAGGCAAAAATGACTGAGTTATTTCCAGATGCTAAGGTAAAATACAGCACACTTGACGAAACTGAAGCCTTTAACACCCTGTCAATAGAAGCCATTCAGAAACCACATGACTTGGAAGATTTGGATATCTTGATTTTAAAAAGCGATATTGCAGTTGCGGAAAACGGGGCTGTCTGGTTGGACGATTCTAAAATCCCAATGCGTGTATTGCCTTTTATTACCAAGCACCTAGTTTTTGTACTGGAAGAAAAATCAATTTTGGGTTATATGCATGAAGCCTATGCCAATATTGATGATTTTGGCTTCGGTGTTTTTATCTCGGGACCTTCAAAAACAGCGGATATTGAACAGTCGTTGGTTATTGGTGCACATGGTGCATTGAGTTTAACTGTCTTTGTAAAAAAATAAACCACCTAATAATTAGTAGCATTAAAAAAGCACGCAAACAATTAAGTTTGCGTGCTTTTTGCATTTACATTGAGTACAGTACTAATTTGCTTTAAGCATTCATCACATGTTCGTATGCCATTTGATACAAATCTACCAATTCGGTATTTGGATTTGCTTCACGTATTGAGGTAACGTATCGCAACAAATCTTCTCTTTTGCTATGCACATGCGCACTATACAGGAGATCTTCAATTGTATTACTCATAGTCTTAGTTTTCGATTTCGTGAATTACTTTTAAGGTTTTCAACATAGAGTCTGGAGTTACCGATATAGTATCGATACCTTCTTCCACCAAAAACTGTGAAAAATCTGGAAAATCTGAAGGTCCTTGCCCGCAAATCCCCACCTTAGTCTTGTGCTTCTTAGCTGTTTTCAACAGCATTTTTATCATTGATTTTACAGCTTCATTTCGTTCGTCATACAAATGTGCCACCAAACTAGAATCGCGATCCAATCCTAAAGTTAGCTGCGTCAAATCGTTAGAACCGATAGAGAAACCATCTACCAAAGGAGCAAACTCGTCGGCTAAAATTATGTTCGAAGGTAGCTCTGCCATAATATACACCTCTAGGCCGCGTTCTCCTCTCTTAAGTCCATTTTCTTCCATGATTGCCAACACTTTTATGAGCTCTTGTGGTGTTCTACAAAACGGCACCATAATGGTAATATTCTCAAGTCCGTATTCATCACGTACTTTTTTCAAAGCTTTGCATTCCAACACAAACGCTTCCTTAAAAGTTTCTGCATAATAACGAGAAGCCCCTCTCCACCCAATCATTGGGTTTTCTTCTTTGGGTTCGTAATGATTTCCTCCTAACAAATTGAAATATTCATTTGATTTAAAATCAGACAATCGCGTGATTACTCTATTCGGATAAAAAGCAGCACCAATCTTGGCTACTCCTTGTGCCAATTTATTGATAAAGAAATCCTCTTCAGATGCATACCCTTTGATAAGTGCTTCAATAGTCTTGGTAAGTGGCGCATCATTCAAACTTCGATGATTTAACAAGGCTAAGGGGTGTACTTTTATATAATTGTTTATGATAAACTCTTCACGAGCAAGTCCAACACCAGCATTTGGAATTTTTCGATATTGAAATGCGAGTTCTGGAGAACCAATATTCATTAGGATTGGTGTCTTCGTTTTTGGAAAGGCATCGTAAGCTGTTTCTTGCAAGCTAAACTTTACTTTTCCTTCGTACACTTTTCCAACGCTTCCTTCCGCACAAGAAACCGTAATCTCTTGTCCATTTTTCAGGATGGAAGTTGCCTTTTGAGCTCCCACAATAGCAGGTACTCCTATTTCTCTCGCTACAATAGCGGCATGGCAAGTTCTCCCGCCTTTCTCGGTAATGATGGCAGATGCCTTCTTCATGAGCGGTTCCCAATCAGGGTCCGTCATCTCGGTTACCAGTACATCCCCCTCTTTGAATTCCGTCTCGTCTGAACTCCCATCTCTTCCATCCAAAGAATAGATACGATACACTTTTCCTGTACCAATTTTATCACCTACAGCAACCCCTTCTAGGATCAGCTTGTCTTCCAAATTACCAGCATCTTCAATTGCATACTCTTTAATACTGTTGGTTTCTTCTTGAGAGTGAATGGTTTCAGGACGCGCTTGCACTATAAACAGTTCATTAGAAAGTCCGTCAATTGCCCATTCAATGTCCATTGGACACCATCCGCCTCTCTTTTCGCTATAATAATCTTCAATTTTCTGTACCCATTCTGCCAATTGCACAATCTGTTTATCATTCAAACAAAAAGTACCTTGCATCGTGGTATTTACAGGAATGGTTTTTACGGTTTCAAAGGGTTTATTTCCATAAACCATTTTGTGCGTTTTTCTTCCCATTTTCTTATCGATAATTGCAGGAAACCCTTGTTTTAAGGTTGGTTTATAGACCAAAAACTCATCTGGAGAAATTTCCCCCCCTACAACCAATTCACCCAAGCCATACGCTCCATTGATAAGTACCACATCTTTAAAACCACTTTCGGTATCCAAAGAAAATGCAACACCAGATGCACCTAAATCGGAGCGGACCATTTTTTGAATACACACAGAAAGCTTTACCATAAAATGATCAAAGCCTCTTGACGAACGGTAAGAAATGGCACGGTCTGTATACAAAGAAGCAAAACAACTTCGTATAGCTGTCAATAACATTTCACCTCCTCGTATGTTCAAATAGGTAGATTGCTGACCTGCAAAAGAAGCGTCGGGTAAATCCTCTGCTGTTGCAGAGGAACGTACTGCAATATCCGTAGCTTCTTGCTCATAAGCTTCGGACAATTCGTAATAAGACTCCAAAATAGCTTTCTCGACAGTGACAGGAAACTTTCCATTGGAAATCAATTTTCTAATTTCAGAACCTGTTTTTCTCAATTGAATAATGTCTGTAGGATCAAGACCCTCTAAAATCTCATTGATTTTATCCTTGAGATGATTCTCTTCAATAAAAGCGTCAAATGCATCTACAGTTACAGCAAAACCGTTAGGAACACGGATGTTCTGAGCGGTTAAATTCTGAAGCATCTCTCCTAAGGAAGCATTTTTACCTCCAACAGTTGGTAAATCCTCAATGCCTACTTCATTTAACTTTTTAATGAATACTTGTGTTTGTTTCATGATGTTTTTCTTTGGTTTACTTTTACGAAATCGATTTCGTAAGATGAAAAAAAAATAGTTTTAAAAAATTGATCAATTATTGTACACTGCAAAATTTCATCATTTCTGATAGTTAACCAACCTAATTCATTGCATATAACGATACTATTTTTGCCCTGTATTAAATATAATAGTGTTTTTCGTTTTTTTAATATTATTTACAAAAAAACAAAATACGGACGTAAAACCCACAAATTCATCAAAAGAAGACGAATACCACGAAACAAAAGACAAGCCTAACAGCTTGATTTACTGCTTTCCAATTTATTTAAAACAAATCTCATTTTATATATTTGATAAGTTGTAAAAATATTTTAAGAGACAAAAAACCACATTTACTAATGCTTTCTAATAAATAAAAACAACTATGATATCACTTTTGTCAAGAATAATTTCACTAAAAAACATAAGCAACAACAGCTTAGCAGACTGAGTATAGATTTGGAAATTCATTTGTGTCTGACAAAAAATTTAGTGGTGGCAAATTTTTGTTTTTTAAGACTACCCTTCTCTTCGCAAGTTGTATTCTAATTAAAACTCACCCCCCTACCTGTATAAACAACTCCTTTCTCTTTCTGTCATCCTATTTAAAAATTGGGCAATAATTTTCTCAAAAAAAATTATTTAACATCAAATTTTCATAAATTGCATGACAATATCCTTCCTAATGAAAACATCCTACGTAACGTTATTTCTTTGGTCTATTTTAACTTTCTCCCCATTATATTCTCAACTGATCGATGGGAATCAACGAATTGAAACCTTTGGAAATGAACAGGGGTTTTTACAAAATACTATTAGTGCTATATCTTCCGACAACAAAGGGCATCTATGGTTTGCTACTCCGAATGGATTGATTCGCTACGATGGGTATTCGTTTGACAATTTCAGTCATGACCCTAAAGACCCAAGCTCTCTACCTGACAATTTTATCATCAATTTATTACGGGATAAAATGGGTAGATTATGGATTGGAACTAAGGAGGGCCTCTGCCTATATTTCTCCGATGAAGAACGATTTTTACGCCTCGATAACACCATTCGAAACGAAACATTTATTAAGGAGGATCATATCGGTAATATTTGGATTGGAAAAGATTCAAAACTCCATGTTTACGAATCAGAAAAAGTTCAATTCGAAGACAAATATAACAGTATTGACTTTACATCTGTTTTAAAAGGAAGATCCATAAAAGACATTTTATTTATTTCTTCTTCTGAGTTTCTTCTTGTGACAAATACAAAAATCTACAAAGTTGAACTTACCGACAAGAGCAAGTACACCTTTAAAATTAAACCAATTACATTTAATTATAAATTTAGAGGAATAAAAAACATCCTCCAAAGCGAAAATTCTTTTTGGATAGGAACATTTAATGGGCTACACCGTGCAATTATCGAGCACGACCACTTAACAATTGTGAAATCATATTTCACCAATATTCAAAAACCTTCGATTCCTAAATACTACATAACTTCTTTGTTCCTGGATTCAGAAAAACAATTATGGATAGGAACTTTTGACAACGGAATGCTACGATACAACGCTAAAAAAGACAACTTCATTTCTTATCGCTTCAATGGCATAAAAAACAAAACCAAGTTGAGCAGTAATCGTATTTTTTGCTTTTACGAAGACAGTTTTGGAGTACTATGGACAGGAACCGTACAAGGCGGTATAAACAAATTAGACAAGAATCAAAAGCCCTTTTATAATTACGCATACAACCCTTACGATGACAGTTCAATCTCTGGTAATTTAATTACTGATATTACCGAAGAAAAAGACGGTAAAATCTCATTTGCATTTTTCAAAAGTGCTATTTGCCAAACTGAACAGGTAATAACTCCGTCAAACCTCAACTCTATAAAGTTTAGAAAAACGCAAAACAAATTACAAAAGACAGAAAACCTTGCAGTTCTCACAAGTTTTACCGACACTAAAGGGTACCGATGGATTGGAACTGCCAATAATGTCTTTTTATACGATAAAAAGAAGAATTTTCTACATCTGGTGAAACTCAAAAAAAACAAAACATTAATTACAACAACTCAAAATTGGAAAATAGACCAACCAGATGAAGACCACATACTTATAGGAGGCTCAAATGTAACACTCTTGGAAAACCCATGGAAGAACATACTAAAACATCAGCCAGTTTCTGTAACGTACAATACACTGGACATTGGTTATGTAAATGACTTTATTGTCCTAGACAAGAATAACTACTGGTTTGCTACTCGTAAAGGGATTTTTAAAATCGCTTTAAAAAACAATAACCTAATAATTCAAGAGCATTTATCAACAACTCCTAACAATCAAAATATCAAGCTTAGTCATAATAACATCTTCTCAATTCATCAAGAAAAAAACAGTGACATCCTTTGGCTGGGTTCTTTTGGAGGCGGAATCATGAAGCTTGAGCTCGACGCTGCAGCTCTACCCAAAAAAATAAAGAGTTATCACATGAAAGACGGACTACCTAATGAAGCAATTTATGGTATTCTCGAAGATAGCGAAGGAATGTTATGGATAAGTACTGACCGAGGTATTTGTAAATTTGACACTTCAAATGAAACCTTTGATGTTTATAACGTAAATGACGGTCTTTCAAGTGAAAATTACCGACAGTCCTCTTATCTAATGACTAAATCCGGCTTAATATGTATTGGTGGTATTAATGGACTTACTGTATTCGACCCTAAAAAAATTAAGAAAAACCAAATTCCTCCAAAAATTATTCTTTCTAATTTAAAAATAAACAACCAAGTCGTTAAAGCAAAAAAATTACATCAGGGAAATTTGATTATCGAAAAATCAATCGCTGAAACCAAAAAGCTTAACCTTGAGTACGCCAATAGAAACATTTCCTTGGACATTATTGTACAACATTATGCCACACCAAAAAACAATAATGTACTATATAAGTTAGAAGGCATCAATGAGGAATGGGTAGAAAACGAACACGGAAAAGCGACTGCAACGTATACCAACTTAAGCCCTGGAACCTACACTCTTAAATACAAGGGCACCAATGGAGACGGTATCTGGACTACCGAAACCAATGAACTTATTATTCACGTATTCCCTCCTTGGTACTTAAAATGGTGGAGCTTATTAGGTTTTGGAGTCCTTGGAATTATTTTTCTTTATCTGATATTCAGGTACACAATTCGCCAAGAAAAACTACGTACCCCTCAGGAATGATCACATCGTCTGACTCTCCGGGTAATTGACCCCCGGGCCAAATGGCTGTACTTTGCCAACTACCGTTTGATATTGGTTGAATGGTATCGGCTAAAACAATTTGAAAGCAAAAAAATAAGCTTATAGCTAAAAATAGATTTTTCATTGGTTATTGGTTTGGTTAGTTGGTTGGTTTAAAAATGTTTTTGGGTAATATTCAAAACACTTTATATTCATATAAGATGCTTTTTGACTTTTTATAGACAATTTTTTTTCTGTTTTTCAAAAAAAACACTTTACATAAAAAAGTAAAACGCATATGAACTCACATTTTAAAGCAGTGATACACATTGGTATACGTATTTTAATAAAACCATTGCTCCAAAACCCATCACAGCAACCTCAAATGAGGCATTAGGCAAAAAGCAAGAGTAGGAATATTTTAAAAGCCTCTGCCTACTGAAACTCTGAACCTCTTCCAATTAAACCCTTCAACAGTTCAATTTATCCGCCGTAGCGAAGCGAAGGAGGACGATTAAACAATTCAACCGCAAATGAGGCAATAGGCATTGGGCAAAAGGCAAGAGAAATATTTTGAAAGTCTCTGCCTCTCTGAAACTTTATCCCTCTGAACCTCTTTCAATTAAACGCTTCAACAGTTCAATTTATCCGCCGTAGCGAAGCGAAGAAGGACGATTAAACAATTCAACCGCAAATGAGGCAATAGACATTGGGCAAAAGGCAAGAGAAATATTTTGAAAGTCTCTGCCTCTCTGAAACTTTATCCCTCTGAACCTCTTTCAATTAAACCCTTCAACAGTTCAATTTATCCGCCGTAGCGAAGCGAAGGAGGACGATTAAACAATTCAACCGCAAATGAGGCAATAGGCATTGGGCAAAAGGCAAGAGAAATATTTTGAAAGTCTCTGCCTCTCTGAAACTTTATCCCTCTGAACCTCTTTCAATTAAACCCTTCAACAGTTCAATTTATCCGCCGTAGCGAAGCGAAGGAGGACGATTAAACAATTCAACCGCAAATGAGGCAATAGGCATTGGGCAAAAGGCAAGAGAAATATTTTGAAAGTCTCTGCCTCTCTGAAACTTTGTCCCTCTGAACCTCTTTCAATTAAACACTTCAACAGTTCAATTTATCCGCCGTAGCGAAGCGAAGGAGGACGATTAAACAATGCCCCCTCAGCTCCTCCGATTCGCCAACAAAGGCGGTGGTTCTCCATTAAAGGGGTTCCACCGGCTGATGCTTTTGGCTCCCAATCCGGCAGCGCGGATAACAGCACGATCTCCGTGTTTTTCGCGCATTTTATCCATCGCCTGATAAAGGTTCAGCATTTTTTCATTGTCTTCAAAGAGATTTACCTGGTGTCCGCCATTGACTAAATTGCTGAACTTCACCCCAATCAAACGTACCAACAAACGTCTTTGATACAGACTGTTGTAGAGCTCTTTGACAATGGGTAATATGGCATCGTCTGAGGCGCTGTATGGAATGCTTTTTTGCTTGGTATAGGTCTGAAAATCGGAATAGCGGATTTTTACCGAAACACAGGCGGTGAGTTTGTTGCCACGTCGCAATTGAAAAATCAGGTTCTCGGTCATGGCAATCAAAATGGTTCTTAGTTTTTGCACATCTATGGTATCCTTGTCGAAAGTACGCTCTGTGGAAATAGACTTGCGTTCTTGGTGTTTTATCACGGGGTTATTATCAATACCATTGGCTTTTTTCCACAGTGTACTGCCGTGTTTCCCAAACACCTTGGTCATCATATCTATGGGCATTTCCTGTACAGTTTTTATTTTCCGAATGCCCAAATCGCACAAAGAGTTATAGGTTTTTTGCCCTACCATAGGAATTTTCCGAACCGACAAAGGCGCCAAAAAAAACTTCTCAGCACCACTGTGTATTTTAATTTCATTGTTGGGCTTTGCTTCTCCAGTGGCAATTTTAGAAACGGTTTTATTGACCGACAAACCGAAAGAAATGGGCAATCCCGTTTCGCTAATAATTTTTTGCCGCAATTCTGAAGCCAGCTGATGACAACCAAAAAACTGATCCATACCTGTTAGATCGATATAAAACTCATCGATAGACGATTTTTCATAGAGCGGTACTTCGGAGGCTACTACTTCTGTGACGAGTTTTGAGTATTTGGTATAGATGCCAGAATTGCCGCGCAAGACTATAGCCTCCGGACAGAGTTGCTTTGCCATACGCATAGGCATGGCAGAATGCACGCCAAATTTTCGCGCTTCATAACTACAGGAAGCCACCACGCCTCGGTCTGAGGTTCCTCCTATCAAGACCGGACGATCTTTTAGCCGACTGTCGATTAGACGCTCGCAGGACACAAAAAAAGTATCCAAATCCATATGTACTATTGAACGTTCCATTGTATTTAAGTGGTTATTTTAAACTATTACTTGTCTCTTCGAGCGGAGACGACTTCTCGACTCCGCTCGAAGGGACATCTGAATATCTTGGATCTTGAATGATATCTAACTTTTCCAAGGCACTGACCTCTATACTTACACAGTCGAACTCTTGAGTTACCTTTCCTGTGATTTTATAGATACCACGTCCCCGAAAAGGGTATTTATACGCAACCTGAGGAAAATGTACCGTATCGATATGAGCGCCTTTGGTGTCAACAAAAGTTCCGAAATACATCAAGTCTCCTTTGGCAGTGCTCGTTTTTTTTACGGTGACATAATAGCCGTATACGGTAACCTCCTTCCCTTCATAAACCAACAAGTCTTTGGCAAACAATTTAGGTTGCAGCGGTGTTTCCAAAAGATCGAAAGGACTGCAGAGCGGAAAACCAAAATACTCCAGTTCGTCAAAAGCATCTTCCAACGGGTGCGAGGTCAACTCCGGTGTTTGATAGCTTTTTGTTTCGGAAACAAACAGGGTGTTTACGGCGGTTTCCATAGAAACTTTGTGTACTTTCATATGGGCTTCCCACAGCAGTTCGCGTTTGTTTCTTCCTGTAAACCGAAAGGCATTTACTTTGATCAATATGGCAATTTGCTCGAGCGATATGGGCACGCGATTGATAAAATCGTCCAAGTCTTTATAAGGACCGTTTGCCAAACGTTCGGAGACAATTTTCTTTGCGTTTGCCGATTCAAAAGAGTGCAGTAGCATAAACCCGATATAAATCGCATTGCCATAGATATAATGCCTGTAAAATGAATGGTTTACCTCCACCGAATGAATCCTGGCACCGTGCATTCTGGCTTCGTGCACATAGTATTCGGGACGGTAAAAACCACCGTGATTGTTCAGCGTTGCCACCATATATTCTAAAGGGAAATACGCTTTTAAAAAGAGACTTTGATAACTTTCTACAGCATAAGAAGCAGAATGTCCTTTAGCAAAGGCATAGCCTGCAAAACTTTCTATTTGTCGCCATATCTCTTGGGTCAGTTCCAAGCTATGTCCTTTTGTAACGCAGTTATCGAAAAAGGACTGTTTTACTTTTAAAAAGGAGTCTTTAGAACGCAGTTTTCCGCTCATTCCACGGCGTAGCATATCGGCTTCCCCTAGGTTCAAACCTCCAAAATAATGCGCTACTTTGATTACGTCTTCTTGATAGACCATCACCCCATAGGTTTCGGGCATGATGTTGAGCAATATCGGATGGGCGTCTTTGCGCTTTTCAGGATGTCGGTAGCGTTGAATATAGGTACGCATCATTCCCGATTTTGCCACCCCCGGACGAATGACAGAGCTGGCAGCTACCAAGCCCAGATAATCCTGTACCTGTAATTTTTTTAACAGCATACGCATGGCAGGCGATTCAACATAAAAACAACCGATGGCTTTGGCGTTTTTTAAGAGCTGTTTGATGTTTTTATCTTCTTTAAAGCGTTTGATATCATGAACATCAATGGGAGGTAATTCGGGGCGGTTGTAACGAACAATGTCTACTGCTTCTCGAATTTTTCCCAGACCACGCTGACTCAAGATGTCGAATTTGTACAAACCGATATCTTCGGCAATAATCATATCGAACATCACCGTTGCAAAACCTTTAGGTGGCATATAGGTTGCGCTGTAATGTGTTAGCGCCTTTTCGGCAATTAAAATTCCCCCTGGATGAATGCCTAGGTAATTCGGAAATCCCTGAATATACTTACTATAAACCAAGACCAATTTTGCCAAATGATCTAATTGTTCCAGACTGTATGCACCGGTAGATAGTTTATCAATATCGCTTTTAGGCAGTCCAAAGACCTTGCCCAGTTCGCGTACGGAAGCTCTGTATTTAAACGTGTTGTATACGGCAATCAGCGAAGTGTTTGGAAAGCGATTAAAAATATACTGCATGATGTCATCGCGATCTCGCCAGGAGAAATCTAGATCAAAATCGGGGGCATTGCTTCGGTAGAGATTGATAAAACGCTCAAAATACAAATCCAGTTCAATAGGGTCTACATCGGTAATTCTCAAAAGATAGGCTACAATGCTGTTGGCACCACTTCCCCTTCCCACGTAATAATACTGTTTGCTACGGGCGTATTTCAGAATTTTCCAGTTGATGAGGAAATAGGAGACAAATTGCTTTTCTCGAATGATGTTCAACTCTTTTTCGAGGCGTTTAAAAATACGTTCGCCTATTTTTTCATAACGATATTGCAAGCCTTCATAAGCCAATTTTTGCAACAGTTTAAAGTCTAAGTCTACCGAGTTGGTATAGCTATCTTGGTTTTTAGGGCGATTGTCTAAAAAGGAAGTCTCCAATTGGCAACTGTCGAGCAATTTTTGTGTGTTTGCCAACAATTCGGGATAGGCGGCATACATGCCTTCTAAAACGGGCAAGGGCAATAGCATATCGGAAGGGTTGCCTTCTTCTGTTTTTGGCAACTTGCTCAACAGGGTATTGTTATCAATGGCACGGAGCAAACGATGGGTATTGAATCCTTTTTTATCCTGAAAGGAAACGGTTTGCAAGACCACCAGCTTGTCCAAATGAAAACGCCATTCCGAAAATTTCAAATGATTCAAATCAGAAACTTTTACACCAATAAACTCATTTACTTTTAAAGGATAATACGCCTTTGTATAAGGATAGATAATATAACAATCCGGCAGTTCTTTCGGCTTATCGGGCATCTTATAATTTTCGGTATGTAAAAAAGAAGAGAGGTATTCGTTGATCTGTACAAATCCGTTGTTGTTTTTTGCCAATGCAATGAATTTTTGCACCGCTCCCTGCCTAAAATCGACGCCCAAAATGGGTTTTATCTCGTTTTTGAGTGCCATTTTAGCCACATTTACACAAGCCGTCGTACTATTAATATCTGTAATCACCAACTGTTTCAAACTACAGTTTTTCACCAGTAAAACCAAGTCTTTGGGAGCAATTGTCCCATAGCGTAAACTGTAATAAGTGTGATTGTTCAAATACATTTTTTGACGTTTGTATATACAACTTAAAATTATTTTGCTAAATTAGCTCATATTTTAAACATTGATTGCTCAACCTATAAGCATTATGAAAAATCTAGCTAAAAACATCAAGCACATACGTGTCTTAAAGGGCTTGACTCAGGAACAATTTGGGGAAGACCTTAAGGTTTCTCGTTCGCGAATTTCTTCTTATGAGGAGCACCGTGCCATTCCTCCGATTGATTTTTTAATTGACTTGTCGGATTATTTTAAGATTCCGCTGGACGTTTTGGTAAAAAACGATTTGAGTCAGTCTGAAGAGTCTTCTTTTATAGAGATTGGCGACCGCCGGATTTTGTTTCCGATTACGGTAGATGGCACGGATGAAGATTTGATTGAAATCATTCCAACTACGGCGTCTGCAGGTTATTTAAGCGGTTATGCCGATCCGGAGTATGTGGCCGATTTAAAGAATATCAAGCTCCCTTTTTTGCCTACAGGCAAGCATCGTGCTTTTCCTATCAAGGGAGATTCTATGCTGCCTACCAAAGACGGTTCTTATGTGGTGGCACAGTTTTTAGAGGATGTACGCGATCTAAAAAATGGCAAAACTTATATTGTACTTACGCAAAACGACGGTTTGGTGTACAAACGTGTATACAGCCAAATTGAAGAACACAACAACTTGCTATTGGTGTCCGACAATAAGCGGTACACCCCTTATGAGGTGCCTTTGGAAGAGGTATTGGAGATTTGGCAGTTTACCTGTTGTATCAACACCCAGGAGTATGACGAGCACGAGTTAAAGATTAGTAGCATTGCCCTGATGTTGAATCAGTTTGGAGTAGAGTTGAAGGCGCTTGAAAAAATGGTCTCGTGAGGTATGCCATCATCGACATAGAAACTACAGGAGGGAATAAGATTACGGAGATTTCCGTTTTTATTCACGACGGCACACAAACCATTGATGAGTTTACTTCTTTGGTAGACCCGGAGTGCCATATTCCGGCGTTTATCACGAAGCTTACGGGGATTAGCAATAGTACGGTTCGCGGCGCACCGAAGTTTTACGAGATTGCCAAGCAACTGGTGGAGCTCACCAAGGACACAGTGTTTGTGGCGCATAATGTCAATTTTGACTACGGCATCATTCAAAAGGAGTTTGCGGCTTTGGGGGCGACTTTTAAACGTAAAAAATTGTGTACCGTCCGTTTGTCTCGTAAGCTGATTCCGGGTTTGAAGTCGTATAGCCTGGGCAAGCTCTGTGCTTCTCAGGGTATTCCGCTTGAAGACCGACACCGCGCCCGTGGCGATGCCGCAGCTACAGTAATTCTCTTTGAAAAGTTGCTGCAATTGGATACCGAGGGTGTTTTTGATGCGTTTCTTAAAGGCAATTCAAGACAGGGTACTTTACCACCACTCCTACCCAAAGAGGTGTTCGATGGCTTGCCTGAAAAGGAAGGGGTGTATTATTTTAGAAATGCGCAAAACGAGGTGATTTATGTAGGCAAGGCAAACAATATCAAGCAGCGGGTTGCTAGCCATATTTACGACAAGGCAAAAAAGGAGGTGTCGCTCTGTATGGAAACGGCAAATATTACCTATACGGAAACAGGCAGTGAGTTGTTGGCCCTATTGTTGGAGTCTTCCGAAATCAAACGCATTTATCCGAAGTTTAACCGTGCACAGCGTCGTACAGGCGAAAATATCGGGTTGTTTTCTTATGAGGACCGCAATGGTATTTTACATATTGCTTTTAACAAGCTACGTTTGGTAAACAAACCCATTCTTAAATTTTACAATGCTACGGAGGCACGCGTTTTTGTAGAAAAACTCTGCGAATCTTTTGAGCTTTGTCCGAAGTACTGCCATTTACAATCGAATGTGTCCGCTTGTTTTCATTACCAGATCAAACAGTGTAAGGGTATTTGCAAAGGAGAAGAATCCATTTCCGACTATAACCAACGGGTACATGTTGCGCTGGATTCTATACGTTTCGAAGCGGAGAGTTTTGTGATTTTAGAGAAAGGACTACAGCCCAATCAACAAGCTTTTGTTTTGGTGGTAAACAATGTATATAAAGGTTTTGGCTATGTTCCAAAAAAGAAAGTAATAGACCAAATTACAGAGTACACCCCTTACTTGACTCCACAACAAGACAACCGAGATATCCATCGTATCCTCAACAGTTTTTTAAAGAAAAACCCGGAACGTATGCTACCGGTTACGGGCAGTTTTGAGACCGAGTTTCGATTATTCTAGGGGTCTGTGTGGCATTCGAGGTTGATTAATTTTTCTTCTGAAAGCACTCTGAAAACAACTAACATCTTGCGAATAGAGCATTAGAAAATCTAAATGGTGCATTAATAAACCTTCCTAATCCTCAATTATTTCTTGACACAATTCGCTTACAGGAAGCAGCGCTACTTTCTCCGACTCTGCCCTAGCGCGTAGCCCATTTTGTTCTTAAAAACTTTTGAAAAATAAAACAAAGAATTAAAACCAGTTTTTATAAAAAGTATTTGGGCTATATTTGTCTGCCTTATACAATTCATTACGAACTCACTATTTTATGAAATTCACCAAACCAGCCAAAAGTGCAGCAGGATTAAAAGGGGTGTATTATGCGCTAAAAATTGCATTGAAAACAGTCGCTCCATTTAAAACGGTAAAAATTCTTAAGTCGCTCAACCAAAAGAATGGAATCGACTGTCCAGGTTGCGCATGGCCGGATCCTGACCATCGTTCAAAACTAGGGGAGTTCTGTGAAAACGGCGTCAAAGCTATTGCTGAAGAAGCGATGAATGCCAATGCAGATGCCACTTTTTTTTCCAAACATGACATCGAAGAAATGCGTGGGAAATCTGATTATTGGCTAGGACAACAAGGTAGGTTGACCCAACCGATGTACATTCAAAAAGGAGACACCCATTACAAACCCATTACTTGGGAAAAAGCCTTTGAACTGGTTGCTAAAAGATTAAACAACGTAGCAAAACCTGACGATACAGTTTTTTATACCTCAGGACGTACAAGTAACGAAGCTGCTTTTCTGTACCAATTATTTATCAGAATGTTTGGCACCAACAACCTTCCTGACTGTTCCAATATGTGTCATGAATCGAGTGGAGTGGCACTGAATCACACCTTGGGAATCGGAAAAGGTTCTGTAAAACTAGAAGATTTTTACGATTCAGAACTGATTTTGATTTTTGGTCAAAATCCGGGCACCAACCATCCTAGAATGCTTTCCGCTTTAGAAACGGCCAAGAAAAATGGTGCCAAAGTAGTAGTTGTCAATCCGCTAAAAGAAGCCGGATTGCTCAATTTTAAAAACCCACAGCAGCTAAAAGGAATGCTGGGAATAGGAGAAGATATTGCCGACCTGTACCTTCAAATAAAAATCAATGAAGATACTTCTCTGTTAAAAATAGTACTAAAACGCCTGTTGCTGCTTTCGGAGAAAAATCCTGAGATTATTGACAAAGGTTTTATAGATAAAAAGACGGTTGGATTCGAAGCTTTTCAAAAAGAGATTCTTGCTGTTGATGAATCCGAATTATTGGAAAGAACAGGTCTCAACCTTGAAGATGTAGACACTTTGGTGCAACTTTTAGCAAAACGAGATAAAATTATTGCCTGTTGGTCTATGGGGTTAACCCAACACGAAAATGGGGTTGATAACATTCAAGAGCTTGTAAATTTATTGTTGTTAAAAGGAAGTATTGGAAAGCCCGGAGCAGGAACTTGTCCTGTTCGTGGACATAGCAATGTACAAGGAGACAGAACCATGGGGATTTATGAAAAACCAAGCAAAGAATTTCTAGACACCTTGGCAAGCACCTTTAATTTTGAACCGCCTCGTAAAGAGGGTGTAGATGTGGTTGAAGCGATCAAATTGATGCATACAAAAAATGACAAAGTGTTTGTGGCACTAGGAGGGAACTTTTTATCTGCCGCTCCAGACACACCATTTACTGCAAAGGCATTGGAAAATTGTGGACTTACCGTACATATTTCTACCAAGCTCAATCGTTCTCATCTACACCACGGAACAGAAGGTTTGATACTGCCCTGTTTGGGAAGAACCGATAAAATAAATGAACGTTCAGGAGAACAAAAACTCACCGTTGAAAATTCTATGGGAATTGTACACAGCACCCGAGGGAATATAGAATCTCGTTCTGAGTACTTGTTGAGTGAACCACATATCATTGCACAAATCGCCTCCAAAACAGTAGGAGATAGCAAAGTTGATTGGACAAGTTTGATTGAAGATTACGACCGAATCCGGGATTTGATTTCCAAATCGGTAGCAGGATTTGAAGCGTTTAATGAAAAACTAAAAACAGATAAAATTTTTGAATTGCCCAACGGCCCAAGAGTCGGGAAATTTACAACTGATATCGGCAAGGCACGTTTTACGAGCAATGCACTTTCAGCACATACGGTAGAAACAGAAGAACTGATGATGATGACCATTAGAAGTCACGACCAGTTCAATACCACTATTTATGGTTTGGACGATCGCTATCGTGGAATTTATGGTACTAGAACTGTAGTGCTTATCAACAAAGAAGATATTCAGAAACTGGGATTGAACACTGCTAAGACGGTTACTTTGTACAATGATTACGATGGAGTACACAGAGAAGTAAAAGGACTGACTTTGGTTCCTTATGACATTCCTGTTTCTTGTGTGGCAACTTATTTCCCTGAGTGCAATCCTTTGATTCCTTTGAGTCAAACGGCAAATAAAAGCAATACACCGACGAGTAAATCTATTAAAATAAAAATTAGACAGGAATTGTAAGGGAAGGGTGAGTTGTGAGTTTTGTCTCATCTATTAAAAAAGCATTAAAGTTTTAGAAGAATTTTTTAAAAAGAAACGAATCATATATATGATTTGTGAAGCGCTCAAGCGGCTGACAGACTTTGAATCCATATTGCTACCAAGCGATATGAAACGGAAAAAGGAATTGTTTAATTATTAATTATGGCAGTAACTAAACTCGACGTATTTATACAATTTTCTAAACAAGAAGAACGCATAGGTCAGCTTATTATAGATGGTCGGTCTATACTGTTTAAATATAGTGATGCTTATTTAGAAACGGGAAATAACCTCTCACCTAATCAATTGACGTTTAACGATATTCCTCAGACTACAAAAGAAAAAGCATTCAATGGCCTCTTTGGCGTGTTCGCGGACTCTTTGCCAGATGCTTGGGATACCTGTTGATTAAGAAACGTCTTAGTGCTGATCGGATTGCCATTGAATCTCTAAATGCCTTGGATCATTTGACATTTGCCGGAAAGAATAGTTTGGGAGTACTAAAGTACAGGCCGAGTGTCGAGTTAGAGCAGGAGGCTATAGAAATTAATCTGGATACACTAAACAACACTATTTCCAAAGTAATTAGTGGCGAAAGCAGTGTCGTAATTGATGCGCTATTTAGAAGAGGAGGTAGTCCTGGTGGAGCAGGTCCAAAAATTTATGCAGGTTACAATCCGAAGACAGACTCACTCATCAGTGGCATCGCTCATCTTCCGGAAGAATATGAACATTGGATTGTCAAATTTGCAGCAGATGAAGATTCGAAAGACAGCGCCAATATAGAACTGGCTTATTATAAAATGGCCTTAGATTCAGGAATTGAAATGTCTGAGTGTCGTGTATTTACCAGTGACACTGGAAATAGCTATTTTGGCACCAAACGATTTGACCGTATTGGGAATGATCGGCTGCATATGCTCTCAGCCGCAGGACTTCTTCATGACGACTATGAGCACAGTACCCTTGACTATGGAAATTTAATCTTCCAGGCAAAGAAGCTAACAAATAATGCACAAGCTGCTGAACAAATGTTCCGTAGAGCTGTTTTCAATGTGTTGGCGCATAACCGTGATGATCATTCTAAAAACTTTGCGTTCCTAATGGATGCTAAAGGGGTATGGTCACTTGCACCAGCATATGACTTGACATTCTCTGCATCTTCTCAGGGATATCATAGTACTGCTTGTGCTGGAAATTATGTAGATCCAGGAAGCAAAGAATTACTAGAATTGGCAAGTGCGCTATCGATCAACAAGCCAAAAGTAACCATAGATGAAATAAAGGGCATCATCGATGATTGGAAAAGGTATGCTGAATTGTATGGCGTTTCCAAAATTTCAATAAAAACCATAGAGACGAGTCTGAAGACCATTCGCTCAAGATTTTAGAGGGTATCTGGGTTTCGAAAGTGACTTTTTTTGCTCTCTCTTAAACGAAGACAAAGACTAAAAAAAAACTAACAGGTTTGGGTCAAGATTAGCGAAGGTGATAAGCCCCCCCTCTTGCATGGGGAGCTTTTCAAGGAGTCGTTTGAGGAAGGTGGACGGGTTACCCAAAACCGGGAGCGACTCAAGAAGGTGGACAAGTTTCTCCAGCGTTTCACTAGTACACAGCATATGGGATTCCCGCTCATGATTCAAATAGAGGGCGACGCCGCCTACGCCACAGCTTCTCTGAACGAGCGGCACTACGACGAAACAGGCGAACCCACGGATAACTATCTGCTTTTCGGTCGTTATGAATTTTGATTCGAGAGAACCTAGGAAGGTTGGAAGATCAGTAAGTTGATTCAGGTGAATCGCACGCGTATCCATACTTCGGAAGCAAAATTCCCTGAAGAAAGTTCGCAATAGTCGTAAACAAGGAAAAAGCCGAATTCATTAGCAGAATGGAGTAGATTGAAAAATGAATATTTAAAATTACAAATCATAGTGCAAAAACGGTAAGTGTTGTTTTTTCAGTTCCATTTGTATTTTTCTATAGGATTGTTACTATTATTTTGCATCAGTCGAAAGTATTTTCACTGGTCCAATCAGTCCTGAATTCAGCAATTTGTCATTTTTGGTCCAATGGCACCATGCCGAAAAAGCTTTTTTATCATCCTCAGGAATGGATGCTCCATTGCGCAGCCATTCAGGGAATGAGCTGTAATTCCTTCCGCGTTTCTCTTTATCACCATTTGCTCTTCCTTCCCAAGCTGGAAAGTGCTCATCTCCAATCAATCTGTTGACCCATAAATTGGTTACTTTCACTTCCAATTCATTTCCACCCGATTTTACAACATCAGAAATATCAATCCTGAATGGTGGTTTCCACAAGGTCTTAAACGCTTTTCCGTTTAACTTGATTTCGGCAATCACCTGAACATCGCCTAAGTCGAGAAATATGGCTTCCTTCTCCTTTTTAAGTTCAAATTTGGTAAGATAGGTTGCTGTTCCTGAAAAGTGACGGACATCAAAATCGCTGTGTTCATTCAGTGGAATGAGTTTATCGAGCGTGATTTGGCCTTTTGGCACATAATGCTTATCAAAAGACACCTTCCAGGCATTATCCAGTTGAGCGATCTCTTTGTATACAGGTTTTGCTGTTGCATTGCCTTTTTTATTTGTGTTTTTTCGGAATACTACAAAAACGGATGCTGCTTCAGACATATTCAAGGCCACCTCTGTTCTACCATCGGCAGTAATTTTCCAATTTTCGGCAGGAGCAATTTCTCCCGTTTCGGGATTCCAAATCTCAGGCAGCTTACTTGCCACACGAAACTTGCAATTCAGTTCCCTTTCTTCATTCAACTGATTAGAAACAAAGTAGTAATCATTTCCATCAATGATGTGATGGCTATACTCTGTTTGTTCCGGTATTTCGCAATCGTTTTGTATCGTTAAGAGTGCCGAATTGAATTGTTCTGGAGCTTTTATTTTACCCGAATCCCAATATTTCGCCACCAACCGTTGTAATTTTTTATCATTTCTTTTAAAATCGGAAAGCCCTGGTGTTCGCAAGGGTTTAGGTGCAAATATTGTCGCGCCTTGTGCTACCAGGTTTGCTATCTTTTCCGCAGTTTCAACGGTCATTAAATCTGCACGTTCAATTAAGAGCAATTTGTATGTATTCTCTAATAACGTACCGTTGTAAGTCACGCGAATATTTCCGGTTTCATCTACCGAGAGCGTATTGAGTGTTTCAATATTACTCAGGTCAAATTTCAATCCTGATAAATAATCATCAAGCGGCTGTTCATCTTGACCAATAAAACTGATAGCCCCTTGCTCTTCACCATTAAGTACAAGTAAATCAGATACATATCTTCCAGTTTGCATAATGTATTGACAACGTGCAATGTATTTGAGCCAGGCTTTAGATTTGTAGAACCAGGTGTTGTTTCGATGAAACTGCGTCCCAAACTGACCCATGGTAAACCCGGGTTTTACATTGTCATTCCATGGTTGGTGTACAGAAGTGTGAAAATAGTACCGATTTACACCCGCAGCAAAGGCTCTGTCTCCACGTATCTTCATGCGGTAGGGGTGGGCTGTCCAATCGCCTTGCATACGAGTAAAAGATTCGGCACCAACAATTTTTTCACCTTTTAAGCGCACAGCAGACGGCACTATTTGACTGGTCCAATCCCATAGATTTCTTCTACTCTTAGGATCATCTCTTATCCAAAACTCAGTCAATGCCAAATCGGATATCTTAGCTACCGTTGGCGCATCAAATGAACCTGTTCCGTAGGGTTCGATGGCTAATTTAAATCCTTGTTCGTGGCATTTGTCTTTGAAATACTGAAAGTAATTCTTGTGCATTAAATCAGCCACTGTTGTCCGCATATCCCACAGTACTCTTTCGGTGTATTCGGTACTTTCTACAATTCTACCTGTCATGCACACAAGATTTGGAATAATATCGTAGTGGCGTAAATTATTAAACTGCTTTGGAAAATCATCCGTCCAGTTTTGATGCCCCACTTCGTAGCTGTCAATTAAAATGGTGGTAAACGCCTTTTTTTCTTCGGCATCGGCAATGATTTGGTTTAGCAGTTCATTCCAGTGAATATCAGCAGCCTTTCTACTAAGTTTATCAATTTCAAGACCCAATCCACCTTTTTTTGTTAATGGTTTATTGGTGACAGCAGTTGTTGTGTACCCTATTCTAAGCACTGTCCAATTCCCTTTCGGGACATTCCAGTGCAGCGTTCCATCCTTGTCCATTTTTTGAGTAATGACCTTTATTTTATCGGCATCAATCACACTGTTTTGAGGAGCATCATCAAACGATGGGAAGCGTTTATCAGGATATGCCATCAGTTCGTTCAACGATTTTGCCTCCCACTGGTCTAATCTGTATGCTTTATCTTCTGGAATTACAAGGATGCTTGGCTCCTGTAACTTCTTTAACCGGAATAGGAAAAGGATCGTATTCAAGACTTCTATTCCAAAAAATAATCTCGATATGCTACCAAGCATTTGAACGAAAAGAAACCGTTACACTAACCATTAAATCTTAATTATGAAACTTATTGAACGTTATAGAAAACCAACTCCCAAATTTTTCAAATTGTTACGAAATATTGGAATTACCTTGGCTTCTGTTGGGGCTGTTATCATTACCGCTCCTATTTCACTTCCTGCCATTGTTATCACCATTGGTGGTTATTTGGCAGTTGCTGGAGCAGTTGCAACCACTGTAAGTCAGGCCGTAGTGTCAGATCCAAAAAATGAGTAAAACGATGATCCTAAATGATATCCAATTAAAATCTGGAGTTATTGGAGGTACACTCCTATCCACCATCATCAATATTACATTTCATGATGTTTTATTTACAATCATCATGGCTGTTATCGGAGCGGTGGTTAGTTTTTTGGTCTCCTATATATTGCGGAAATTGTTTTCAAAAAAGTAATTGGAAAGCATCTCAACACGAGATGCTTTCTTATTGAATGCCGATTAATAATAGAATACATAAACTTTCAACCCCTCTTTTTCTGCCAAGTTTATCATGTTCATGGTTCCTCTACTTTTTCCATCCCAAAAGGCTATTAAAATAGTTGCATATTTTGCCATTTCTGCATTTCGGATGACTCCAGCGCCCCTTCCAAATTTGCTCCATGCTGCAGGAAATTGTTTCAGTCCATAATTTCGCTTCTTTGCGTACTTTTCTCCAAGTGAATCAGTTCCTCTGGCTCCACCGCTTACAATTTCAATATTGATTTGATTCTGGAGTACCTTATCACAATAAAGACATAGTTCATTGTAATTGTCAAAATATCGACCTCCGGCTATTATTACTTTCATAGTTTAGGACCTCAACAAGGCTATTTTTAAATTTGATATTGTTTTTAACTGTAACTTTAGATTCTCTTCAAAAGCAGTGATCTTCTTCAATTTTTCTATCTTTTGCTCCCATTGGCGCTCCTTGTTATTTTGCAAGGCTGTTTTTATCACTGATCTTGCATCCGAAATACAAATGAATGGTATCACACTTCCTTTGAGATAGAACCCAAAGTGCTTGCCTATTTTAAGCGACAGACATAGGTAAAAAAGTGACTCCCGGGATGCGCTCGATAGTGTTGTAATCACAAAACAGTTTGGACAAGGTTGATCTAGTGGTTTTCCACTATTCAACCCTTTGTTTAGGATAAAAAAATGAGGTTTGGAATAGGTTCTTCCCATCTGGTGCGTTTTGATTTCAAAATTTTGCATAGCTCTCCAATTAATATTGCTTTGCTGCGCTTCGCGCACATAATTTTTTTGAAAAAGAAAAAAGAAAGCAATCTCATTTGTGGCGTGGTGGCGGCTGTCAAGTTTTTTGAGAAAAACACTACCTGTGAGAAATGCTTAAATAATAAATGAAAGTTTGTGAGGTGGAGATTTTTTTCAAAACCCAGAGGGCTTGAACTTTATAGCCTAAAAGAGATGGCCGGAGGGAGCCACATAGATTTGCTATCTTTTTTATTTTTTTTACAGAGGTAACTTTTACCTCTATTGAAACAACGAGGGTAATTTCTAGACTTATTTACCTTCGTTTCAAAATGATTCTAGATCTTTTGATTCAGTTAATATAAATCCGAGTTGTAGGTAAGCTAATTGCTGAGGTACAGCAGAGGAAAAATAAATAAAGGGTGCAACGTACGCAGTAGTTGTTGCGCTTTTTTTATGAGCGGTGTTGAGGTTGGTGGTTGTATGGATGAATTCCTGGAAGGAGATGAAGACATAGCCACCACCTACCGCAGACACATGATACCTCAACAATTGACTTTACTGGCTCGGGTAAAACGTTGTTTATCGAAAGTAGGATTAACACGAATGCTTTAAAAACTATGACTTAGCGAAATGAAACAAGCAAACACTTGAGATAAGCGCTTTCCGCTTAGTGATGGTTTTGCGAAGCTTGAATGAGGTAAATTATAGTTTTAGACGTCTTATAATTTACATACTCACAGATAACCATTTTTAAAAATGAAGTTTAAGTTACGGGGCAGGAAGCGGCCATTTAGTTCACGCCTTATTATTGTTTTATTTAGGAGCTCATGAATAGCGGCTAATAAAATTGGTAGTTAGAATTTGAGCGTTGGGGAGCCGCTATTTAGCATAATGGCGTTATGAGCCAGAAAGTGAATGAATGCGCTTATAACTGCGCATTATGTTAATATAGCTTGGGAGGTTTTGGGTTTTATGAATAAATAACAAGGGATTGCTTTTTATAGTTGTGAATGAGTTCACGATTGAACAACCTATAAAGTGCAATAACCAATAGAACGTTAAAAGGTTAAACCAGTGAAGAAAACGGAACAACGAACAATACAAAGGCTTGTTGCAAGGCAATAAATTGGATTGAGAGTTGTGGGGAGGTTTTATAATATAAGATATCGTTATTACTATAAATTTTGATGCAAATCTATGAAGTCTAACTTAATGATATCCCAATCTTTCTCTTTATAGCAATTAGGTGTAAATTCACCCTCTGCAACTTCAAAGTCTATTAGTTTGTCTATTAATTCTTCCCTTGTAGCACCATAAGGGTTCCTTTGCGAATAAAAAACCATCATTTGATCTAAAGTGAAATTTTCTAACAGTTCATGTACGTCCCAAAAATCTTTTTTACGACCACCATTGGCTATAACTTCAAATTTCATTGCTGCAATTTCTTCAAGACTCGCAAAACGGACACCATCCTCAACTAATAAGGGAAATACAAAAGGATCTGTATAATACAAATCTAACTTCACCAACTCATCTTCGTTATTTCCAACAAAGTAGGACCTACCATTGGCTACTCCCCCAATATTGTGTGAATCAACATAAAGGAAGGTTTTTTTTAAAATTACTTCAAGGTCATCAAAATCTATGCTACCATATTCAGCATCTGTAAATAAATCTATATCCACTGACTCTCTATGACCTAATTGCAAACTTAGTGAAGTACCACCAACTATTCTGAAATCATTAAAATCTTCAATATCCATTAAAGTATTTAGCGAATCCCAAAGCAAATCAGAAACTGTATTTAAGTATAATGCCATTAATAACTCAAATTAAGTTAAAGGCTTGAGCATTATTTTTGAATGAAGGCATACGACTGTTCTCAATCGTTTTTATCTCATTAGAAATTTCTTCTTTACCATAGAATACAATAATTTCATTTAACTCATTCTCATTACCTCTTTCCAAAACCCTTTTAATAATGGCTCTTTTATTTTTAGCCCAATCAATTTTATCTATAGAAGTATCCCAAAATAGTACCTTTCTAAAATTTTCTATATTCGGTATTCTTTTAGTTTTAGGTATTAAGGCTTTTTTGACATCATGACTTGCTTGGAGCAGCATAAAGTAATCTTCATCTATGTCAAACTTATTAGCAAGTTTTATTGATATACTTGGATTAATACCTCTTCTTTGATTTAGAATAGCACTGATGGTTTGCTTATGCACACCAATATCAATAGCCAAGTCGTTACTCCTTATATTTTTACGCTTTAATTCACGCTTTAATATAAGGCCTGGGTGTATTCCTTTTATTTTAGATAATTGTGGTAGCATTGTTATTGATTATGATGCAAAATTACTCATAATTAATTAGTAAACAAAATTGTTTACTTTTTTATTTAAAAAAGCGCTCCATAATATGACAACTGACAATCAACTCATTACACTAAGTGTCAAGGTGTTTTTCTTAATAATTCAAAACTTCTCTTTGTAAATTATCATAAACCATCCCACAGTTTTAAATTTTAGTCCTAGTTCACTCATTAAAAAACTTTATGAAACAAAGATTAAGCCTTCCGGTTATTAGTTCTTAAACTCCATTTTTCGCAACCGTTTTACTGGGCTCCCGGGCTATAAATTTTCAAAAATGTGCTCAGAAACGTATTCCGATTTAGAATGATATGTTGTACAAATAATTCCTGCAATTTAATAAAAACAACAAATTGACCAACGATGTTTTAAGAACCGAGAACGTTGCTGTTCTTTCTGATTCAGGGATCAAGCCCATTTTGTTTGTGACCAATGACCTTATATTCCCCTATCGCCCATCTTTTTTTAATTCTGAAGGAACCACTCCATATTTTTCTTTAAAACATTTACCAAAATATTTGGGATTGCTAAATCCAACCAAGTATGCTATATCTGACACACGCATACCTTTAGTATCAGATAAAAGCTGATGTGCTCGTTTCATTCGCATATCCTGAAGTAACTCTTTACCCGATTGGCTCGTTAAGCTTTTAATTTTCGTGTAAAAATTGGCATGGCTCATTCCCATTTCTACTTCCAGTGAGTTTATATTAAATTCAGGATTCGGAATTCCTTTTTCAATTGAATCCATGACAGTTGTAATAAATTTCTCGTCGAGTGAAGTAACTGTTACCACCGCAGGATCTAAGCGGTTCGTTTTCTGGAAAATTTTGCGGAGTTGTTCACGTATTTTAAGCAGATTTTTTATCCTAAGAACCAAATAGTCCATTTCAAAAGGTTTCGAAATATAATCATCGGCACCGGTTTCAATACCCTCATATTTTGTTTTTTTATCGATCCGGGCAGTCAACAAAATCACTGGGATATGGCTTGTTTTTATATTGGTTTTTATCTGTTTGCAAAATTCAATCCCATCCATATTAGGCATCATTATATCGCTAACTATTAAATCGTGTTTTCTGCTAATCCTTCATCTTCTATAACCTGCATAATAGTACCAACACTTCTATCAATATGTTCTATCATTGCTGCGTACACTGCATTGCCAGGATAATCTGGATCCTTTTCTTTGTTTTTGTATTTTTTAATCAAGTCTTTGTCGGCGTCTAGTTGTACATGGACATCGTAGTGAGAAACAAATAAAAAGAAAGGTTTTTCTTTATTCTCTTTGATAAAGTCAACTCCCATGTCGGTGAGCACATCGCTCAATCGTTTGTTTTCTGGAGCTTTAAATTCGGGCAAAAATTTGGGATTGTAAAAACCTCCACCTGCATACATATGAGCCGTATCATAGCCGCGAGCATTTGGTAAAAGATGCGATTCATTACCTAGGTGCCACTTGCCAAAATATCCCGTTTTATATCCAGCAGATTGCATAGCATCTCCAATAGTAGTACTATTTTCGGGTAAGTGCTGTGTTTTATGAATTGGAACTGTTACTTCTTCATATGGACGCCAATGTCCCGGAATAAAATCAAAAATCCCTACACGAGCTGGATATTGACCAGACTGTATACTCGCTCTTGTGGCTGAACATACTGGTGCTGCATAGGCATTGTGAAACAGCATTCCCTGCGATTTTAATTTATCAATATTTGGAGATTCGTTGAAGTTGTTTCCATAGACTGCTAAGTCTCTTCCTCCCAAATCATCGGCCATAATCATGATGATGTTTGGACGGTCTTGTGCAGCACTTCTCAATGATATGAGTATTGTAAATAGGACGAGTGTTGCTGTTTTGATTTTCTTCATTTTGGTGAATTTTGACTCAAAAAAAAGTAAAAAAAAGAAAATGACTATCCTGCTCTGTCTTTTTTCTTTTACAACATCTAGCTCTGAGAGTTCTGCATAATTTTTACATCCATGTTACCTATCCGTAATTTTTGGTTACGAAACGCATTGGGGCAGCACTTCCATCAATGTGAGCTTTTCAGGAAGTACACTTATTCCTGATCAAAAGTATTACTGGAAAGTAAGAATCTGGGATAAAAACAATAGACTCAGCCGTTACTCAAAGCCGCAACTATTTCAATACAAAAACTAAGTATAAAAATAATTAATGAACTTATACAAGTAGCCTTATCAAATGATATGGATGAGTGAGAGAATTAGATTAGGAGTTTTAGGTGGTGGAGGTGTGTTTTATCTAGTTTGGGAAGAGAATGTAGGTTTTGAAGAGGAAATAGGGTTCAACTATAAAAATGAAACCCAAAAATCCCGCTGAAAAAGCGGGATTAGCCTGCCTGCCGGTCAGGCAGGTTCAACTATCTATTTTGAAGGCATTGCACCGCAACTATTCAAAACGGAGTTTCCCTAATAAAGTATTATTATTTTAAATTGGTCCGTGCTATATAAAAGCCTTGACGCCTAACAGAATTAATAAGCTTACGTTCTTTTAAAATCTTATACGCCTTTTCAACAGTATCTCTCGATAAATAAAGCTCTTCACTGAGCATATTTATGGAAGGTATTTTATCGTTTATCGCAAAATTGCCAAGAGAAATGTTCGTTGTAACACAATCAACTATTTGCACATACTTTGGTTTTTGGGAATTTTCGAGAATTGAAATATTCATTTTGTCTCTGGTTTTAGATGGGGAGGTAAACAGTTAGCTCCCCGATTTTCATGAATAGTTAAGAGTGATACCAAATAAACTTCTAAATGACTGATTAAATTCATTTCTATTTTCATCTAAAGAAAATATAATTCAAATTTATGATCAATCATTCTAAAATTCATTTGATATTATTATTTTTCAAACACATTTTTTATGGCGATTAGAGATTCCGACAGGTTTTTCCTTAAAAGGATATCGCTATAATCACGTCCGGTTTTAGGGCCGCTTATTTCTAAATACCCCACAAGGTCATTTACAGGGAATAATTCCATGTTAGTATCGATACAATTTTTCAACTCTTGAAGGTCAACAATCCCTTTTTGTTGTTCTTCTTTAGAGAAACCAAAAGTGCTTGAGAAAATAGCATCCGTGTTTTTAAAATGAAATTCTGCCATCATTGGGATGCCGTGTTCAAACAGTTCCGTGTTGGAGTGAATTATTTGTTCTGTTTCATTCGCCAAACCATGGCTAATGTCTCCACAAAGAAAAACAGGAACTGTATTGGTCTTGTTTTTTTTATGATAGTCGTTTAATGTGCCTATCATATAATTCATTTCTTGGGGAGTGGTTGGAGGTTCTGCCATACAAGACATAGGTTCCATGTTCAATGCCTTTAATCCACTTTCAAAGGCAAGCTGTTGCAATTCTTTCATGTGACTCAAATAGCATTCAATTCCTGCTTCTTTTAAGTGGAATTGATCACGTAGCACAGCTCCCGGGTTGGATCCACAATAGTCGGCTCCTAGGATTGAGGACACTTGGATAAATCGTTCAAAATTTTTGCGTGCGACTTTTTCCATATAAGGGTCGCCTATAAAAAAACCACCGAGTTCTCTATGTGCTGTAAACGTACTTTTGATGTTGATGTCTCTTTGGTCTGCTTTTTCTTTTAGCTTGTGAAAGTAGTCGTCTTCGAGGGAGTACATTTCAAAAGTAGAACCCATTTGTAAATTTTTAATATTGTGCTCTGCCATCAAATCGAAAAGCCATTCATAGCTATATCTGTATTCAATTGCATCAGATTTAATTCCTAATTCTATCATAATGTATCTGCTAGTTTAATAATTACTTTGTTGTGGAATTTTCTTTTTTCTACCACACTATTAAATATTTCTTTTCCTTGTTCAATTGGAACGATGTCTGAAATCAATGGAGCTACTTGTAACTCTTTATCCATATAATTCAAGACTGTAGACCAGTCATCATTTCCAACAGGTACTGTTTTTGAATTCCACGTCCCATAAATGGTAATTTCTCTTCGTAGTAAACTAGAAAAATCTTTTTCTCCAATTTTAAATTCACCGATTATATTACCCATAAAAACAACCTCGCCATTTCGGCTTGCCATATTTAGGGCTTGTAAAAAAGTTTGAGGAAGTCCACAGGCTTCTACCACGCGGTTTGCACCTTGATTGTTGGTTAGTTTAAAAACGGCTTCTACGGCATCTGTTTGCATGCTATTGATAGGGATGAATCCCATTTCTTCTGCTATTTTCAACTTTTTCTCATCTATATCTACGATGGCTACATCTTTACAGCCGTGTATTTTTAACCATTGTGCGGTCATATTTCCTATAGGTCCGGCTCCGATTACCACGCCAAAATCGCCTGCTGTGATGTGCATTTTTCTTACCCCATGTAAGGCTACAGCTGCAGGTTCTGTCATGGAAGCATGTGTCATATCTACATGGTCTGGTACAGGGAATAAGTTTTTAATAGGAACTCTTAGGAATTCTGCAAAGGCTCCATCGCATCTCGAACCAAAATAATTGTATTCTTTTAGTTGTGCATAGTCTCCTGTTTGAAAAGCGGGTTCCTTGGTGTTTGTTGGAACCAAAGGAAAGACGGCAACGCGGTCTCCTTTTTTATAAGATCCATCTGGAGCATCTTCAGCAACATAGGCACTGAACTCATGCCCCATTACTAAAGGGTAGTGGTAGGCTCCGTTTCCAAAACCTCTTTTTATATCAGATCCGCAAATACCGCAGGCTGCTACTTTTACAAGAATGGAGTTTTCTGTCACGGCATCTGGGATAGCAGCATTGCTATGTAAGACTAAATTCTGATCATTTTCTAATACGAGTGCTTTCATTAATTGCATTTTATGATTGTTTCGATTGCAAATATAATCTAAAATTGATTGTTAAAACAAATATATTGATTACTTTTGTCAAATAATGAATGAAATTATTCTGTTTTACGATAAATCAATCAATAAATGATTGTTTTAACGAGTATAGGATAAAATTTTAAATACAATACTAAAAATGAGTAAACCAAAAAAAACCTTATTGTCTCCTTCTATGATGTGTGCAGATTTTTTGCATTTAGAAGAGGAATTGCGTGTATTAAAGTCGGAAGGAGTTGACATGCTTCATATAGATATTATGGACGGGCAGTATGTTCCAAATTTCACTTTGGGAACCGATTTGGCAAAAACGATGTATGATTTTAGTGGTATCACCTTAGATTACCATCTTATGGTAGAGCAGGTAGATGATACCATCGAATTGTTTACGGAGATACCAGGTTCTTATGTAACCTTTCATCCAGAAACGAGTAAACATCCTGTACGAACCATTCAGAAAATTAGAGACAAAGGGTGCAAGCCGAGTATTGCTATTGACCCCGCCATTTCTATAGAAACCATCAAGCACCTATTGCCGCTTGTGGATATGGTATGTGTAATGACTGTGAACCCTGGATATGCAGGACAAGCGCTCATTCCTTTTTGTTTGGATAAAATAGAAGAATTAAAAGCGTGGCGAACACTTCATGAGGCAGATTTCTTAATAGAAGTAGATGGAAATGTGAGTTGGGAAAATGTTCCTAAAATGATTCGTGTTGGATCTGATGTATTGGTATTAGGTACGTCTTCTGTTTTTAACAAAAAGGAATCAAGACACGATTCTTACGAACGATTACGAAAAACCATTCAAACATCTTTATAAAAAAAAACAATGAACAAAATATATTATTTAGACAAACCAGGTGGGACTTTTACTGTAAAAGAAGTTGAAATTCCTACTCCTCAAAAAGGGGAAATTTTAGTAAAGACACGACGTACTTCTGTATGTCAGTCAGATGTAGTGATCTACAAGCACGGACTGCCAAGAATTAAAGAATGGCCGGCAGTAGTACTTCATGAAGTATGCTGTGAGGTTGTAGGATTAGGCGAGGGGGTCACGAAATTTTCAAATGGAGATATCGTAGGAATTGGTTGTGATATTCCTTGTGGAGATAGAGAATGTCTCTACTGTGGAGACGAGGGTACAGGAGATTGGACCAGTTGTCCAGATACTTGGGCTACAGGACATGAATTTCCTGGTTTCTCAAGAGAATATGCAATACTTCCGGATTGGTTTGTAGATTTGGGGCCTGTAAAAAAGTTTCCAAAGGATGTTGATTTAGATTTGGCTTGCCAGTTAGAGCCTTTGGCTTGTGGTTTGGAAGGGATGACCCGAGTAAACAATTGTATTGAAAATAGAGTTGTAGTTTTGATAGGTGCGGGTTCTCAAAGTACCTATGCATTACAAGCTGCACGTGCCATGGGAGCAAGAAAAATCATTATGGTGAATCGAGGAAAAGAACGTTTGAACCGAGTATTAGAAGATTTTGGTGACGAAAATACAGTGGGAATACTCTGGGATGAAAACGTGGTTGAAAACGTATTTAAGGAATGCAAGCCTTTTAATGAACCTCATTTTGTGATGATGAATGTGCCTCACCAAGCAGGGTATGAATTGGCGACTAAATTGGTAGGATACAATACGGTATTGGATGCGCATGCCGGTGTAAAAGGCCCTGAAGGAAAACCGGTCATCAAACACGAGTTGGATTTAAATAACGATGTTCACTATAAATTGCAGTGCTTTCAAGCTACGCATGGTTCTTCCATGCATGGTATAAATTTAGCACATGAATTGATTGCCAATAACAAATTGCCTTTGCTGAGTAAAATGACAAATGAGACGGAACAATTCAAACCGGATCAATTGCTAGAGGCTATTAAAAGAGCGGATGATAGAGATAGTCTAAAAATAATCATCAATTGGGATTAAGTTTTCTATTTTTTTCATAATATTGGAGTATGAATAAACACGAACGTTTGACTGAGATTTTAGACTATCTAAAAAGTCATAAGGAATTGTCTGTAGAAGAGGCATGTGCTCTTTTTAATAGTTCTGCGGCTACGATTCGTAGAGATTTTAGTTATTTGTTTGGCAAAGAAAAGGTTCAAAAAACTTGGGGAGGAATTGCTTCATTGCCTGAGGACTCTTCAAGTGAATTGCCTATTAGTCCTCAGGAAAAAGATATGGAAAGGCTGGAGGCAAAAATATCCATTGCGAGCTATGCTGCTAGTTTGATAAAAGATGGGGATGTTGTTATTTTAGATGGAGGTACTACAACACTTCAAATGATTCCATTCTTAAAAAACAAGAAGATTAGAATCATTACCAACTCCATACTCATTGCTCAACGAATCGATCAAATTTCTGAAGGGTTTGATTTTGAATTGTTTGTGACGGGTGGTTTTGTATATCCGCGTTCAGGGATGTTAGTAGGCGCGCAAGTTTCAAATTCTATAAAAGACTTTTATTCTAATTGGTTTATTATGTCTGTAGGAGGTATTAGTAACGATGGTTTTTTTAATTCAAATTCGCTGGTGGTCGATACAGAAAAAGAAATGATTCATCGCAGCGAGAAATTTGTTGTATTGGCAGATCATACGAAAATAGGGAAACGAGATTCTGTGAAATTATGTGATTTGCAAACACCTGATATGATCATTACCGATGCTGGTTTTTTAGATTTAGATCCAAAAACAAAAGATGTTTTAGCCAATATTGATAGTTTACAAGTTACTGAATAGTAATTAACTAATTGGCAGCCGGATCAAACAATGTAGCCAAAGGGAGAATATAAGCCAATAGAATTACGGTGGAAGAATTACCTGCATTTTACATTTAGACTAAAAAACACAGCTGCTTATTGCAGCTCAATGGCTCCCATATCTGGTTTTCCCTGAATAGCATTGCCCAAGATATCTTTTTTTACTTTCAACCCAACAAACAAACCCTTTTTATCGTTAGGAATTTTTTCAATGACGATTCCCTTATTTTGTACCAAAGGTATGTTTGTAGGCATATAATCTTTGCTTTCTTTTCCACCTGCATTGACAAACTCAGGATTTCCAAATAGCGGTGCTTCGTCTTGAATTAAAACATCATTTGGCCAGTTTTCCGACTTTAGAAATAGGTTGTTTTTAAAAACCACATTTGGTATCTTAGCTTCGCCTGCCTCTTGAGGCTGGTATTGATCTCCTAAAACGGCCTTGCTCTTTCCTTCTATATAAAAAATATTGTTTGCCAAAAGTGCGCCTTTAGCAACTTTTGCCACGGCCATTTTTGCCAGCACATCGCTTTTTACATAAATGGTATTGTTATAGAAATAGGAGTTATAAGGTCCATGTCTTTCTCTGTCTTTTCCGACGAAACCACTCAACCAGTAGATTTTCCCTTCCTGAAAGGCTACTCCTTTCTTTTTCACACGGTGTCCGTCATTGATACTGATATTATATCGATATGCACAGTTCCAATTGTTCCCAAGAATTTCACAAAAACCACCGGCATTGTTTTCGCTTATATTGTATTGTACGACAATGTTTTTACAGTTAAAGTCGATATGGCAACCCGCTGAATCTGCAGGACCGTTGGCATTTCTAAACTCGTTGTGTTCTATGAGCATGGTGTCGCAACCCCAGGTCCACATACCACTTCCCCGTCCCCATTTTCTAGAATCATCATTGGCACCTGAGTTATTCACAATGTTTCCTTTGATATGGCCATTCTCAATAAAACTAAACTGCATACCCGGACCTCCTACTTTATAAATCGTATTGTCGTGAATTTTTAAATTGACAATCACACCATTCAGTTTGATACCCGTATGTGCCACGTTTCTCACATCGCAGTCGCGAATGGTTACATCTTTCATTGTTGCACCAGATTTATTAGGAACGATAAAACGTATTCCCCAACCATAACTTTGTGTTCCGTTGGCAGTTTTTACTTCTTTGGCTCCTCTGGCAAATCCTTGATCCTCGAAATACACATCAGACACAGATACATTTTCAATGGTGATATTCTGATACTTCCCCGATTTGGTAGTCGTATAAAACACCCCACAACGCATCCCTTTTTTGGGTCTTTTCCCTCCGTTGGCTTTGATGCTTAGGTTGCTAATTTTGATATGACTACAATTGGTTAGCTTTATACCATTCAAAAAACCTTTTGCATTGATAATTGGTTTCTCGGTGGCATTGTTGTAGACATAACTGCTAATTTCAATGGGTTTCGACTTTTTTCCAGATTCAGATTCCAACACAATGGAACCAAAAAACTCTTGTCCGGTTGCCAAGAGGATTCTATCGCCAGATTGAAAGTTTTTTTTCGATACTTTTTTAAGTGACTTCCATGCGTTCGCTTCACTTTTACCGTCGTTTTTGTCATTTCCTTCCACTGTATTAACAAAATAATCTGTTGCAAAAACAACGTTGCTCACAAAAACAAGTAGTATGAAAATTTTTAATTCTTTTGGTAGTTTCATTTTGTGCTAGAATTACAAGTTTTTATTTTAATACGAATCAAATATTTCTCCGACAACTGAAACGTCTTCCTCTCCAAAACGAGGATCAGGATGTTTCAACCTGTATTTTAAAAACTTATACAAGGTTCTAAAATTTTTATCAACTTTATACAAAGGATTCGATTTGAGTTGTTCCAATATTTTTACTGGATTCCGTTGGATGTAATCAAAGTCTGTTTGAGTATCATTTCCTGTGGCTGTATATCCTGTTGTTTTCCCCATAATATATTCTGCAGTTTCCTCATTTCTAATGATGTTATTGGAGAAATCTGTTTGCTTTGGATAGGGACCTCCCCAGTTTCCAAATTCCAGCAAGGTATTTTCAATATCTGAACTGGGTTTTTTAGGAATTACAATAATATTCTTTTGAATACTTGTGTTTTCCGTTGGTCCGGTAATATGGAAAACAGGAGAAAAGAAACGTTTGTTATGTGCCTTGTACGGACGCAAGCCATCATTGACACTTAAATTGTATTGAATTTTTGTGTCTTTGGTACCTATATTATGTGGTTTCCCAAGATCTTGTCCTTTGTTACAAACCAACATAAAACCGCCCCAATTGTCGAAACTATAATTGTATTTTAGTGAAGTTTCTTCAAGTGTAACTGGCAAACCTGAATCCCACCACCATAAATCAGGACGGTAGCGTTCCATAACTTCAGCGGCCATTTTTTTCTTGTTTTCAACCACCCTCATAGGCAAGGTTTTTACGGCGCTTTGCGGATAGGGGTTTCCTTTAAAGTCCCAACCTTCTTTTCCTTTGCTAAAATAGTAGTTCATATAGTCTCGGTCTTGCCACCAGTCTACTCCTGAAAAATAAAAACCTACTTTCATTTCATGTTTGCGCAAGGCGTCTACATAAGGCCTTAGCAAATCGCGCCCATCCAGATAGTTGCTTACTCCCAAGTTAGAAAGTTTACTTGGCCACAATGCATATCCATCATGGTGTTTTGAGGTTAATACAGAATACTTGAAACCCGCTTTTGAAGCTGCATTTATCCATTTTTCTGCATCGTAGTGTTTTGCCGTAAATCCTTTTGGAGCGTTTTCGTAATAGTATTCAGGTGTTACTTTCGGTTCTAATGGTTGGCTCCCTTTTTTAGGTTGACGGATTCGCCAAAGATCTTCAATATCTGGAACTGAAGCAGGCCCCCAGTGAATAAACAAACCCAAACCTGCTTTTTTAAACCAGTCGCCTCCTTTTGGAAATGGAAGTGGATTTACCCTTCTATATCGTGTTGGTAATTTTCCTTTTTTATCTCCTCCGCTCATGGCAACAGCTGCTGCTGCAACTTCTGCCAGTTCGTTTTGTTCTGCATCTGCCTCTTGTGTGAGTTTTAATCCCCAAACATAGTTACCAAATTGCTCCTTTGGTAGGGTTACAACAAGGTCATTCCCTTGTTTGGTAAAATTCAAAGATTCTTTACCTCCAAGTGGCAATACATATTTTGTTTGAAAATTTCCTGCCTTAGGTAATGTTATTTTGCCGTTTTTTGGCCAGTTAACAAACCAAGCATAGAGTACACCATCTTTCTGAGTGTAACGAACTGCATTTCTTTCGTAATCATTGATATCTTTTCCTCCAGCGATTGTATTTAATCTACCTGCCCCCCATGTATTCCATGGTTTAGATTCATGAATTCCTTCTCCATTTATTTTCATCCATTCCCCAATTTGGAGTAATACATTCTCCTGATTTTTATCTAAACTTCCATCGGGTCTTGGTCCAATATTCAATAGTAAATTTCCGTTTCTACTTACGACATCTACAAAACAACGAAGTATGGCATCTACAGAGGTTGCAGGGCGTTCTCCAGCATAGCCCCATTTGCCATTTACGGTATAATGTGCTTGCCAAGGGCGATTCGGTATCCCTTTTTCTAAATTACCTTCGGTATCATAAATTCCTTCCCCTTTTTTCATGGCATCTCGTTTCCATGAAATCGCCACTTCTTTTTTCCAATCTACACTCTTGTTGTAATAATCTGCAACAACTCGATACATCGCATCTCGGAAATATTCTTTTTTGTATTCGGTATGTGCATCACAAACACCGCCATCTACGAAGATATAATCGGGTTCATACGTGTCTACCAATTCGTTCATGACGCGTTCCCATTGACGTGCGTCTTCTTTACGTGGAGGATCAGTATCTCCACGACGTTTCCCGTACAAGCCTTCGTTTGCTTTGTCCCAAGTATCGAATTCGGGACGAAAGGTGTAGTATTTCCAATGGCGTCCGTAATGCGTAGACACGCCGGTTTTGATTCCTTTGGCACGCATAGCCTCGGTCAGTTCTCCAACGACATCGCGTTTTGGCCCCATTTCTTTCGCATTCCATTCAATTTCTTTGGAATCCCACATCGCAAAACCGTCGTGGTGCACTGCCGGTGCAGCGAAATATGCGGCCCCCGATTTTTGTACCAAATCAGCATAATAATCTGCATCAAATTTTTCCAGGGTGAGCATGGGGATAAAGTCTTTGTAACCAAAGTCTTTTAAGTTCCCGTAGGTTTTTTCATGATAATCTCTAAATGACTTGCTATATTCTTTATGGATTATATTTGGGTTGTCATCTGCAAAATACATGTTCGTGGTGTACCACTCATTTTTAAATGCCGGTACTGAAAAAGCACTTAGATGCATGAATACTCCTAACTTTCCTTCGCTATACCATGCAGGTACGTCATAGGAAGCTATGGATTTGTGATTTGGTTTGTACTGAGCAAAACTTTGCAGTACGGACAGTAAAATACCTACTGCTAAGATTGTTGTTTTTTTCATCATTTACCGGGATATTTGATTTTAAATGTTTTGGTTGTCTTATAGTATATCTCTTAGAAAACTTACTAATTTAGTACTCGTACCGTTTTGAAAAAAACCTGAAGTTTTAAATAAAGTTTGTTTTCTTTTTCCTTAGACAAAACTACAGAAGAATGAAGCTGCCTTATAGCACATAGTAAAGCATTCTTAACATAAATTTGACCAGGGTAGATTTTATGCTTTCTTAAACACTATCTATGTCTTTTAATATCCGTTAAAAAGGAAAAAATCTATATACATAAAGGCACGAAACCATAAATACTCTTCATTATAATATAAAACGAGATCGAACTCAGGGTATTAGTTTGCTATGACAAATCGTTTGAATCTTTTTTGGTTTCCAACTATTAGTTTTGCAATGTAGAGACCTGGTTGTAAGTTTTTAGTATGGAATTCTGCTCTATTGTCAGTAAGTAGCACTTTCAATACTTTTTGTCCAAGAATTGAATAGATTTCTACGATTCCTGAACTTACTCCAGGGACACTGATTGTTGCATTTCCTATAACTGGGTTCGGGTATATTTTCACTTTTTCCACTTCTATGTGCTTAGAAACCCCCATTATATCTGCTTCCATTATTTGAATCCCATCTGCATAGGCATAGGCATTGTCACTCGGTGGTTGCCAAACGAATATTTTAACCGAAGTGGAACTCCCAGAGTTAAAAGATAAAGTATGACGAGTGTACGCTGCATCGTAAATACTTGAAGATTTAATTAATGCATCATCTGAATCGTACACTCCAAACACAACTCTTTTAGCGGTGTTGCTTGTTTTAAAAAATCCCGAAACCTCATAGTCGGTATTGGCTTCAACAGTCACCCATTGGTTCACTGCTCCTTTATTATAGATTCGTACGGCCGAACTGCCTTCGTAAGCATCATCACTATTTACTGGATTATTGGAAGTTAGCCAATTATTCAACCCATCTTCAAAATCTCCATTAAGTACGTTGACCACAAATTCTTTTGATAATTTCAATCCCCAAACATACTTTCCAAACTGATTTTCAGGTAGATTAACAACAAGATCATCTCCCTCCTCTGAGAATTCCAAGGTTCCTGTGCCGCCTAAAGGAATAATTGATTTGGCATTGAATCCACTTGCCATAGGCAATACTACTTTCCCATCATCCGGCCAGGTTACAAACCAGGCATAAAGAAAACCGCCTTTTTGAGTATAGCGTATTGCATTGGTCTCAAAATCATTGATATTTTGACCTCCTGCAATTGAATTTAATTTACCTTCTCCCCATATTTCCCATGGTTCTGACCCATTAATTCCTTCTCCATTGATTTCCAACCAATCCCCCAGTTCTAACAATACCTCTTCTTGGTTAGCATCCAAACTTCCGTCGGGACGCAGACCTATGTTAAGCAAAACATTTCCGTTTCTACTGACCACATCTATAAAACATCGTAGAATAGGTTCCATAGAAGTAGCTGGACGCTCCCCTGCATACCCCCATTTCCCGTTTATGGTAAAATGTGCTTGCCAAGGACGTGTTGGAATGTCTTTTTCTAAGCTTCCTTCTGTATCGTATACGGCTTCTCCTTTTTGCATAATGTCTCGCTTCCACGAAAGCACCACCTCTTTGTTCCAATCTACACTTTTATTATAGTATCTAGATACAACGCGGTACATAGCCTCTCTAAAATATTCTTTTTGATATTCGCCATGTGCATCACAAACACCGCCATCTACGAAGATATAATCTGGTTGGTAACCGTCTATCAATTCATTCATTACGCGCTCCCATTGAAGAGCGTCTTCTGGAAGAGGAGGATCGTTGTCTTCACGACGTTTCCCGTAAATCCCTTCGAATGCAGGATCCCAAGTATCAAACTCAGGGCGAAAAGTATAGTATTTCCAATGGCGTCCGTAATGTGTTGAGACGCCTGTTTTGATTCCTTTTTCACGCATCGCAATCGTCAATTCTCCAACTACATCACGCTCTGGCCCCATTTGTTTTGCATTCCATTGAATCTCGTTAGAATCCCACATGGCAAAACCATCGTGATGCACAGCAGGAGCTGCGAAATAAGTTGCTCCCGATTTTTTTACCAAATCGGCATAGTAATCTGCATCAAAGTTATCTAGGGTGAACATGGGAATAAAATCCTTATAACCAAACGCGTCTAATGGACCATATGTTTGCTCATGATACTCCCTAAAAGAATTACGATATTCATTATACTCAGTATTCGGAGTCGTTGGATCATAATACATATTGTGAGGGTACCATTCGTTTTTGAACGCTGGTACAGAGAAAGCACTTAAATGCATAAAGATTCCTAATTTCCCTTGACTGTACCATGTGGGAACATCATAGGAAGCTATGGATTCATGACTTGTGTTGTACTGCGCAAAACTTTCGCCTATGGACAATAAAAACAGTACTGCTAAGATGTTTGTTTTTCTCATGCTTTACTGGAGGTATCTCAATTCAATTATTTTGTTGCCTTATGGTTTATCTCTTAGAACGACCGACTAATTTCGTGTGTGGACCGTTTTAAATTAAACCTGTTTCTCTTTTTCAACAAAACTAAAAAAGAATACAGCTGTTCAATGACACAAAGTACACCAATCTTAACATAAAATTGACTAAGCCAACTTTGGCGCCTCCTCATACCCTTTATTGCGAGAAACGCTTCCTGTATTTATCAAGGGGAATCTTTCTATTTAAAACTACTCTCTACAATACTTTTCTAGTCATCAAATGATTTCCCATCAGTAATTCCTTCCCAGTCGTCCGTTCTAAACGGGGAGGCCGGTAGTCCTTCTTTATTGTACAAATTCAACTCAGCAGGATTTGCTGACCATGCAAAACGTACTGCAACTGGGTTTTTTACATTATCCGACCAAAGCACTATTTTATCTCCTTCTAATTTTGCTTTTGCCCAGTAGAATTTTTTATCGGCTCCTGCCATTTCGAACTCATTGACGTAGCCATGTTTGCTTTTAGTAAGTAATCCCGAACCGATATAATCAAAACTGATAATGGCTTTGTTTTCTTCAATCTTCATAGACTTATAAATAGGACCAGAATGTACAATGTCTTTTCCATAGGCCACTTTTAGAGCAGATAGCATCAGCCTATTTCCAACGTCTTGTTTGTTAAGAGGATGTATATTAGAGGCATCACCTATGTCAATAGCAACCGCCATTCCTGTTTTTTTTACAGACAGTGATTTGGTTTGGGTTTCACGAAGTTCCGCCCAATTATCATCTTGAGGATTGGTACTTGGACGCATGAAATTGGCCAGCTGAACAAATAGGAATGGAAAATCTCCTTGTTGCCAGTCTTCTCTCCAATTTTGAATCATGTTTGGAAAGGTGATTTCATATTCTTTTGATCTGGGTGTATTCGATTCTCCTTGATACCAAATGACACCTTTGATTCCATAGGGGATAATAGGGTGTATCATACCGTTGTACAATAGGCTAGGCACATCGTTGGGTGAATCTTTAAATTTCACCAATACCTTGTCAATCTTATATTTCCAGCTTCCACTGAGGGCAATGTTTTGGTTTTTCAATTGAAGAAACATTCTATCGGACTTACTTCCAAAACCACCCTCATATCCCGGAGATTCAACTCGTATGGAAATGTTGTTTTTTCCGATTTTTAAAAGATTCTTAGGTACAGTGTACAATCGTTCCACATCATAACCCCATTTCATTTCTCCTACTTTTTTCCCGTTTACCCAAGTAATATCCGAATCATCGATCTTTCCTAAATGAAGGAAGGCATCATTTTTTAAGTCAGTACTATCCAAATGAACGTCTAGACTGTACCAAACCACCCCGTTGAGGTGTTTATAGCCAGCATCTCCCCATAACGTGGGTAAGTCCATGGTTTTCCAGTCACTACGATCTGTATCCGCAATCATCCATTTTTCATTCATTCCTCTTTCCTTTTCTGGAAAGCTACCAATGGCTTTTGCAAGTGATTCTTTTTTTTGCGCTTTTAATTTTTCTGGATCGTAATTATCAATTCTTTCACCCATGTTCTCATAGTTGGGCAATTTGGTAATAGATGCTTTTGAGGTCCATGTTTCCACACAAGTGCCACCCCATGAGCTGTGAATTAATCCAATAGGGACATTTATTTCTTTGTATACATCTCTTCCGAAATAGTACCCAACAGCGGAAAAATACTTTACAGTTTCTGGTGAACAGATTTCCCAGGAGGCATTTGAGACGGTTTCAAGTGGAGTAGTGCTAACCGTGGTTGGAACCGTAAATAACCTTATTTCGGAAAAATTAGCATTGCTTATTTCTTTTTGTGCATTGCTTGTTTCTGAAACTTTCATTTGCATGTTTGATTGTCCAGAACATACCCATACATCTCCTATTAAAATATTTTTAAGGACGATTTCATTTTTACCAATGATCTTCATTTCCAATGGTTCACTAACTGCTTTCATTGGTTTGAGCATTACCGACCATTTTCCGTTTTTGTCCGTTCTCGTAATTTGTTTCTGCCCGTTAAAATAGACCCATACTTTTTCTCTAGGATCGGCTTTCCCCCATACTTTTATGTCGCTATTACGCTGCAATACCATATTAGTAGAAAAGACATCTGCTATTCGCACCTCAGCGTTTGCAACAAGACTGCTAAAAACAAAGGCTGCCATTACTGCTATTCGTTTTGTGTATTTCTCTCCCATCAGGCGTTTTAAGTACTTTAAAGATTCAATTGTTGATTCGATGCTTTTCAAATTCAAAACTACAAAAGAATCGTACCACAGCTTAGCACAAAGTCTGCAATAACTAGCATAAAAAGTACGAATGTAATTTTTAACTTTTCTCCATAAAAAAACCTGCTTTAAAAATTAAGCAGATCTTTGGAGTTAACACAAATGCCCTATGTTTTTTAACTCAGTTCTTTGTTGTACTTTCGATATTTTCTAGTTATGACATAAAATACATATATGCTATACCTACTAGTATTGATAGACCAAAACTAATTAAAGATCCAATAAGCATATATTCTGTTAATTTTCGGTCTTTAGCTCTGGAAAGGTCACCAAATCTAAATACAGATTTAGCTGCAATAAGTAGTCCGATAGCTCCCCATTGATTTAATATTATAAATCCAAAAACAAATAGGCGTTCTAAAATTCCGATGTACAAACCTGCACTTTTGAGAGAGTCATTTGAATTATCTTCTTCTAACTCCCATTTACTCATAATCATTTTCATTATAATTGATGAAACAGAAGTTACTGTAAGTATCGCTAGTATTAAAAATAATGATTCTTTTGAGTATATTTTTTCTATATCTAATTTGTATGGGTATTCTAAATAGACAACAATGCTTATAATGATCATGTGTAATACTTGATCCAAAGTAAATAATATTCTGTTATTTATTTTATTAATTAGGTTTAGTTTGATCACATCAATGATCATATGACTGAAAATAATAAAGGCTATATATGGCCAGTATGACCAGTTAAATTTTAGCAATATGATTAAGGCCAATAAATGAATTAAGCCGTGAAAGTATAAGTATTTTGATTTATGTTTTTTTATGTTTTTATCTTCAACCCATTTGCTAGGTTGTAAGACAAAATCACCAATTACGTGTGCAATGAGTAATTGAATTATTAGAGTTATCATAACTTATTTATTTGTTCTTCATAATAATTGTTCATGTTCATTATTTCTTCAAAACCACCTCTTTTAAGAGCTTCGCTAATGCTACTTTGAGATTTGTTCAGAAGATTTGCAATTTCTATTTGCTTGGTCTCGGAGTGTTCTATGTTTTTTTTAATTACTTTAGAGACTGTACTGCTCCAGCTGTTTGACGTGAGTAATGCTAGGCTTAGCATTATATTAATCGTGTTATCTAGTTCTAAATTATTGGTTTTTATGGCGAGGGTTTGTTTTTTTAATGATTCGAAACATTCGCCGGACCTTATGTAGGCAGAGCCATTTGATTCTGTAGTTTTATTGGAGTTATATCTAACTTCTCCAATACCTATTCCCATTCGAACGTCATGTTTTTTTGTTTGTCTAATTGCTGACTTAATATGAAAAGCCGCTAATATTGCTTTTTTAGGAGCGACTGATAATTGAAAACTATCACCTCTGAATATTTCCCAGTCCGTGGGCTCTTGTCCATATTGATTTAAAACCTCTTTAAGAAGTGGTAACCATGTTTCGACTTCTCCTTTTCGCGAATCTATTATGTCACCAGTTATTATTGCTGTCATTCCTTGTTTTTCACAAATATATTGTATTTAATCATTACATCCAAAAATATCGGCTCTCTGTCCGATTTTACAACATATCGGCTCTATATCCGATTTTATTACATATCGGCTCTATATCCGATTTGATCGTATGTTGGCTCTAATTAGGGTTTTAAGTTGATCTTTTCTCTAATAAAAATAGCAGCATTCGCATTAATTATAATAACTAAATTCGAAAGAAATAAGTGAAATTTTATAATGAAGTACAACAAGTAGACAACCCGTCCTGACCGGCAAGCTCAATTACAGTTATTTCTCTTATCTCTGCAATGTATTTCTTTAACAAAATACACAAAGACCAATTACCATTACAGGTTTTTTTCTGTTTTCAAAGCGTCTATTTGGCTATGCCATCCGCCTACAAGAAACCAAACGCTTTGTGACCCTACAGTGCATGTTTCAACTAAGTTATTTAAAATAAACCAAACATCCAATACAAATACCAGTTAGCCGTATCATAACCGTTAAAAACGACTCGTGCTAAAATCATTGATTTTCTGTATATTACACCTTTTTTAAAGCGTCAAAATGGCCATAACAAACAAAAACCCATACCTAGTTCGTAGGGTGCTATAAACATAGAAATTCCACTATTTCAATAGGTATTCGATGCTTCCTCTACGCTTCTTTTTAAGTCAAAAAAACAAACCCCTACTCAGATGAATAAGGGTTTGTTGGAATTTGGAGAGGTTATTATTTTTAATTCGTTTTCTTTTGCAAGCGCTTGCTGAATACCATAAACAGGAACCCGCATAACAACCAAGATGGTAAGGTTACGAAGGACAAGAACACATCGAACTTTACTGAGATAAAGTAAAATAAACCAAAACTGATTGCCCAAGCAAAAAGTACTGCTTTGTTTACTTGCAATCCTGCGACTTCTGCGTAATTTTTGGTAATGCCCCAGTCTTTATGAAAGAAGTGCTCGAATGCTATAATGGCTCCAAAAGGAGATAAGATAAATCCGTATAAAGCGACAAAACCTAATAGTTTCATGGCAAATGCAGGGAACAAACCAGCGATGGTAGCAATGGCTCCCGCCAATATGGTAACCCAAAAAGTAGACAGTTTTGGCAAAATTGCCTGAAATGCCAATCCGGCTCTGTAAATGGTTGGGTTTGCTGTAGTCCAACCTGCCAATACTACGGCGATGATTCCAAAAACCCCAATGGCATTGTAGGCCATAGGTCCGGGTGCTACCGGAGGTGCTTGTCCGTTATTTAAATAAGACAATGCTTCAGGAGATTGAATATATACTGCATACAATAAGGCGGCTGCAATCCAAGCCATATAATGACCTACATACATTCCGGCTGCGGTTGCCCAACCAGCTTTGGCTTCTTTGGCAAAACGGAATACCGACAAATCAGACATTCCAACATGCATGGCTCCATTCGCAAACCACGACCAGATGACTACATGCCAAAAGGTAAATTTTATTTGCCCAGGAAAGGGTTCTGCGCCTGTTCCCCAGATATCCCAAAATTCTGCAAAGCTTCCTACTCCTAATTGCCCCAATGCGACAACTCCACAAGCTACAAAGGCGAGTACAATAATGGGCGACATCCAGTTGGCCGCTTTGGTAACGGTGTCATATCCACGGGCTGCTATCAATGAGATTACTGCGCCCAAAAGAATTACGATGATTACCCAAGTCATTCCGTTAGGAAGGGTATCATCCAATTTTGGCATGGGCATATCGAAAGGAATTCCAACCGCTGTTGCCGATACGGTAATCATAGATCCCGCTAAAAAGCAAAACAAAACTCCATTGGCAAGGTTGTATCCGGTTACCAATTTTTTACCACATATCTTTTCGAGTTGAAAATACAAAGTCAACCTGTTTTTTACAGCAATTTCAGCCGTTAGATAACGCCAGCTTAACACTGCCAATAGGTTTCCAAAAATAAGCCCTATGATCAAATCAAAAGCACTAACACCTGCAGTTAAAAATAAGGGACCAATCATAAATTCGGTTCCTGCGGCATGTTCTCCGGCATACATTCCAATAAAACTCTTCCAACCTTTTAGTTTGGACTGAGGAACGGGTTCTCTTTCAAATTCTCCGGATTCTTGTGCTACTGTTACTTCTTCTAAATGTGCTTGACTCATTATTGTTTGGTTTTTTGTTATTAGTTTTTAGCTTTCGACTTTTGGCTATCGGCTGGTGGCTTTCGGCTTTCGACTTTCGACTTTCGGCTTTTGGCTATCGGCTGGTGGCTGGTGGCCGGTAGCCGGTAGCCGGTAGCCAGTAGCCTTACGTAATTATAAAAGGAACATGCTTTTTTAAAGCATAGTTCTCTTTTAAAAATTTGGAATTTAATTTACTGTCAGATATCACGATCGCAGCGCCTAAGGCAGATCCTAAAGAGGAACTGGTAGAGCGTAGCTTCATATCTCTTAAATAATGCGATAAAAGTTTTATAAACACATCATTGTCACTAAACCCTCCATCTAAAAACAAACGTTTGATGCTTTCATCACCTCCTTTTGCCGCTTCGATATTCTTTACTTGTAGATGTGTTAATTCTATCATCAACTGATGGTAAGCCGCTTCATACGTTGTATGGGTAAGAACTGTTTCCTTTGGCGCATTCTTATTTGATAAGTACTTCCATTGGAAACAAGGTGTAAAATCAGACTCTAATTTTTGATAGGTATCGTAGTCAAATTTTACGGATACGTGTTGTTCATAAGGAACTTTAAAATATTCGCTTAAGAAAGTTACCTGATGTTTGTATTCGTTTCCTAACAACAGTTTTGAGGATTTGACTGCTTTTCCATTGATGCGCATGTAGTTGATGCAATCTTCCTGCATTTCCTGCTCGGTCAATAAGGATTTTGAATAAGGATTTAGCGAAACACTCCAAGTACCTGTTGAAACCAACACAAAAGGTTTTTTTGAACCTCGGATGTACGGAATCAAAGCAGATGAACTGTCGTGAATTCCCACACCTATTTTGATGCGCTTTCCGTTGTAGTTCATATTGATACTTGTCTCTGTTGAAACTAAAGGAGGCAAAATCTTATTGATTTCTTCAGCATATACCCATTGGTGGTAGTCTTTCTTTTCGTAGTCCCACAAGGCGGTATGACATCCAATACTGGTATACTCACTCAAAGGAATCCCGGTAAATACATAGCTTAAATATTGGGGTAGGTGTAAGGAATATTTAATTTTCTTGTATACTTCTGGCTGTTTGTGTTTCAACCAATAGAGTTGCAAACCAGAATTCAACATCCCCGATTTTGGAGAACCTGTTTTTGTGGACAATTCTATCTCCGGTCCATATTTTTTATAAAAGTCATCTACAAATGCTTCGTCAATATCTTTGAGGTAATTGTACAATGGTGTTAGTACCTGTCCATTCTCGTCGAGATGGACAAAACTTGCGCCATAGGTAGAAAAATTAATGGCTTTTACATTGTATTCTTCTGCTTCTAATATGCGATGAAATAAGTCCTTAAGCCAATTTTGCAAGGCAGCTAAGTTTTCTGTCGGATAGCCATCTTCGTCTTCAATTTCTTCAAAACGCGTATATTCTCGATAGACTTCTTTGAAGTTTTTATCGAAAAGAAAGAATTTTTTATTGGTTTTTCCGATGTCGAAAACAGCGGTTACTTTTAGTTTTTTCAAAGGGGAAATTTTGTAGTTGTGGTCTCGGTTCTGCAATTAAAATATCACCACAACGATGTGAACACATTGTTGTGGTGACAAAAGGGATTACAAACCTGTTGCAATCGTGTGCTTTCCTCTGGAATCGATAAGGTGGTTTCTCAAATCCAATTCGCGGTAGGCTTTGATTGGACTGATAGCGCCTCCTCTATTCAAACGCGCTTTTTCAATTAGCGGACGCACATCGGTTCTATACGCTGTTTGCAATATCTCTTGACATTTCACAACATCGTTGTCCAACTGAGCCGCTTTTAACTCGTCTTGATCTATCAATAAGGCTTTTGCAAAGGCCTCTTGAATTGCTTCTAAAGATTGGATCAAATCTTCTAATGGATCTTTTACGTTATGACTTGCATCAATCATCCAAGCTAGGTCTGGATTCTGAGGATTGTTTTCCATTCCATATACCAGTTCGTTAAAAATTAAGAACAAAGCATAAGGCTTGATGCTTCCAACCGTTAAATCGTCATCACCATATTTACTATCGTTGAAGTGGAATCCACCCAACTTTCCTTTCAATTGTAATATTGAAACAATTTGTTCGATGTTGCTATTTGGAAGATGGTGTCCTAAATCTACAAGTGTATACGCTTTTTCACCACATTCGTTAGCCAACATCAACGAAGCACCCCAATCTTGGATAACTGTGCTGTAAAAGTTTGGCTCATAAGGCTTGTATTCTACCAACATTTTCCAATCGTCCGGCAATCCTTTGTAAATGTCTTTTAAGCTGTCTTGTGTGTTTTGGAAAGCGGTTTGGAAGTTGTTTTGTCCCGGAAAACAAGAACCGTCTGCCAACCAAACGGTCAATGCTTTAGATCCTAGTTTGTTTCCAATATTGATCACATCCAGATTGTGTTGAATGGCTTGTTCGCGTACGGCTTGACTCGTATTGCTCAAAGAACCGTATTTGTAGGTTTCCGCTGCGTCTTTTTGATCTTGAAAGGTATTGGAGTTCACTGCATCAAATTTGATGTCTAATGAACTGGCCAACTCTTTAACTGCATTGTAATCTTCCGGCACATCCCATGGAATGTGTAAAGAAACCGCTCCTGCAGTTTGTGTAAGTGAATGTAAAATTCCAACATCTTCAATTTTTTGTTCTAAGGAAGAAGGTTCTCCATAAAAAGAAAAACGCCCAAAACGCGTACCTCCGGCACCCAAGGCCCAACTAGGAATGGCTACTTGAAATTCCGCTAATTTGTTCAGAATATCCTCAACTTTATGACCGTTTTTAGTGAGTTTATTCGCTAAAAAATCAAAGTTTTCATTATGTGCATCCAAAAGGTTTTTGTTTGCATCTTGTATGTTTTCTGCTTGTATCTTCATGTTGTTATTTTTTTTGTATAAAAACTTCCATAGTCCTGGCAATGCCAATATATGGAAGTTTTTGAAATTAAACTACTATCTTACGAATGCATTCGCCATTCCACCGTCTACATTTAGGATGTTTCCTGTTGATTTGTCGGTAACTCCAACAAAAGAGAACACTCCGTTTGCAATATCGGCAGGGGTGATGATTTCATTCAATAAATTTCTTTTTGCATAAAAAGCAGGGAGTTCTTCTACGGTAATACCGTTGGCTTTGGCTCTTCCTTCTGCCCAAGCACCTTCCCAAATTTTACTTCCTACAATGACACCATCAGGGTTTACGGTGTTTACTCTTACTTTGTCTTTTGCCAATTCAGCAGCTAACAAACGTACCATATGTTGTTGTGCCGCTTTTGCGGTTCCGTAGGCTACATTGTTGGGTCCTGCTACCAATCCGTTTTTACTGGCAATTGAGATATAGTCTCCTCCCAATCCTTGTTGACGTGTAATGGCTGAGAATTGCTTTGCCAAATCGAACTGTCCTTTTACTAGGATGTTTTGTAGAATGTTCCAATCTTTATCAGTGGTATCTTCTAAAGGCTTAGAGATTGCCAATCCAGCACTGTGTACAACAATGTCAATACCTCCAAATTCTACACAGGCTTTTTTATAAGCGCTTGCAATAGATTCAGTATCTGTTACATCACATACTGCATAAGTAGACACATCTCTTTTGTAGGTTGCATTGGCTTCGATCAAGCTTTCTTCGTTGATATCTGTCAATACTACAACCGCACCTTCTGCTGCTAATTTATCGGCAATGGCTTTTCCAATTCCTCCACCTGCACCAGTAACCAAGGCTACTTTTCTAGATAAAGGTTGTTCTTTTGGCATACGTTGTAGTTTTGCTTCTTCCAACAACCAGTACTCAATATCAAAAGCTTCTTGTCTTGGCAATGAAGTATATTCAGTTATTGCTTCTGCACCACGCATTACGTTGATGGCATTGATATAAAATTCATTCGCTACACGTGTCGTTTGTTTGTTTTTTGCAAAACTAAACATTCCTATTCCTGGGAAAATGATGATTACTGGGTTTGCATCACGTACGGCTGGACTGTTGTCTTTTTTACAGGTATTGTAATAGTCTACATATTCCGCTCTATACGCTTCAAACGCAGGTGTTAACTTTTTCAAAATAGCTTCGCTGTCAGACAAATCTTCATTTTTATCCAAAGTCAATACCAACGGTTGAATTTTTGTTCTTAAGAAATGGTCTGGACAAGAAGTTCCCATAGGCGCCAATCTTTCCAAGTCATTACTATTGATGAATTCCATCACAACATCAGTATCAGAGAAGTGCCCAATCATTCTGTTTTCAGAAGAACACAACCCTCTTAATAAAGGCATGATTTGTGCTGCTTTTTCAGTTCTTTCTTCTTTAGGAAGACTTGTTATTTTTTGTCCTCCAAAAACACTACCGTTTTCAGCAATTTTATTTTCTATGTATTCAGAAGCCATTTCAATAACTTCCAAACTGTTCATATAACATTCGTATGAGGTGTCTCCCCAAGTAAACAATCCATGAGAACCTAATACGATCCCTCTGATTCCTGGGTTTTCAGCCAAGCATTTCTCCAATTGCAATCCTAAGTCGAAACCTGGACGTTGCCATGGCACCCATCCCATCGTGTCTCCCCAAATTTCTTTGGTTACTTGCTCACTATCTTTTGCAGCAGCAACAGCAATCAAGGCATCTGGATGCAAGTGATCGATATGTGCAAAGGGTAACAAACCGTGTAATGGTGTATCGATAGACGGTGCTTTACTATCTAAGTCATAAATACAATGGTTAAACAAACCTACCATACGGTCTTCATCTGCCATACCTCCGTATACATTTTTCAAATCACGCAATCTATTGGTATATAAACCAGCAATTCCAGCTCTGTTCAAAGTACCGATGTCACCACCAGATCCTTTTACCCACATTACTTCTACCTCTTCATTTGTCAACGGATCTTTTTCAATGGTTTTACAACTTGTGTTTCCTCCACCGTAGTTGGTGATTCTTAAGTCCGCTCCTAAGATATTAGAACGGTATAAAAATAATTCTACTTGATCATCTCCTATTGCTGCGACTTTTTCTTCGTCCCATAAATAATCTACGTGTTTGAATTCTGCAATTGCTTGTTTCATTTTGTTTGTTTTTATGATATAATTCCCCGTTAGAAATGGGTATTTTATAAATATATTCGACAAATGTACTTTCTGTTTTTATTTATTCTATCCTGTACTGTACTGTGCTGTTCACTTTTTTTTAAAATTTTTATAGATTATTCAACAAACACCTCCTTTAGAATGGGTACATCGTAAGGCTCGTTGCTTGGCTTAATTTAAGAAGAAGAAGAAGTTGATTGCTCTAGTACAAGCAGGTACAACGGCAGGCGTTTTTTGTCGACCCAATTTTTTATTTGGGTGCCTTTAGCTATGACATGGATGGTCAGGAAAAATAGAATTGACAAAATTTTATAATGTGTACCGGTAAACTAGTTCACTTTTTATATCTTACACCTTATGAATAAACACGCGCTTCCATTGTTGCTTTTAGGGCTACTTACTATTTCTTCAGTAGCACAGCAAAAATCAAGTTTTCAAGAATTAAATAAGTCCGACAATTGGCGTTTGTCATTTGATGATTCATGCACTAAAGATTGGCAGTCACATTGGTTTTTAGACGGTTTAAGAGCTACGCTAAAAAACACCAAAGACGGCATGATTTATAGCGCAGGAACCGTAAACAAAGATGATGCCTGCCATGCCGTACTCTGGACAAAAAACGCTTTTAAAGGAGCTGTTAAGATTGAATTTGACTACACAAGAACTGATGCTAGAAATGTATGGGTTAATATTCTATATATTCAGGCAACTGGACACGGAAAGCCTCCCTACTCTAAAGATATTACTGAATGGAACGAAATGCGCATCATTCCATCAATGCGGAACTATTTCAATAATATGAACACACTCCAAGTTAGTTATGCCGCTTTTACAGGTGATAATACAGATCCTGAAGATGATTATATGCGAATGAGAAAATATCCTCGAAAAGAAGGAGAAAATTTTCAAAAATCAACCGAAATCCCTTCGGCATATTTCCAAACAGGCTTGTACAAACCTGGAGAAACCTATCATATTACCGTTATCAAAAACGACGATGAGGTGTTTTTTAAAGTTATTGGTTCTGACGTCGAAAAATTATTTTACTGGACTTCTCCAAAAATCAAAGAGGTCACAGAAGGGAGAATTGGACTTCGACATATGTATACAAGATCTGCTCGCTATAAAAACTTTAAAGTTTACGAATCTCAATAGACAAACAGTTGAACGCTCTAATTTTCGCTGATTGAAAAACAACTCAAAACATTGGACATCAATTCCCCTAAGTTTTGAATATTAATTTTGATGTTTCTTTAAAATACCTGTACTTTGCTCTAAATCTAAAGCTCCCCAACTATGGACATGCTCAGTTATATCGAAATTGATGAAAATTCTCGGAAACCAAAGTATTTGCAAATTGTAGATGCGGTGACTAGCAATATATCATCCGGTAATTTTGAAATGAATGCCAAAATGCCTTCCATCAATGCTATGAGTGAGGAATTCTATTTGTCGAGGGATACGGTTGAAAAAGCCTATAAGATTTTGAAAGACAGAAAAATTATTATTTCTGTACGCGGCAAGGGCTATTATATTTCGAATACAAAATTAATTTCGAAAACTAATATCTTGTTTCTTGTCAACAAACTCAGCTCTTATAAACTGAATATTTACAATTCATTTAACAACCATATTGGCGCCAATTCGCACACCGATTTGCAAATCTATCACTGCGATGAGTCATTGTTTTTAAACTTATTGGAAAAAAACAAAGGTGCTTATGACTACTATGTTATTATGTCTCATTTTAAAAGTGACGATTTTAAACATGTTGCCACACCAGAAAAGGTAGTCAAAGCCATTCAAAAAATCCCAAAAGACAAATTGGTCATTTTAGACGATCTTAATTCGGGTATTGATGGTGCTATTGTAGAAATCTATCAAGATTTTGAAAATGATATTTACAATGCCTTATTAGAAGGTTTTCAAAAAATAGCGAATTATGACAAGTTGGTTTTGGTGTATCCGGAAAAGTCGGTCTATCCCTATCCGAAAAGAATTGTTCAGGGTTTTAAAAAATTCTGTATTCAAAAATCCCTCGAATTTGAAATTATCGATGAAATATTTGATGAAATTGTTCTCAAAAAAGGAGATTTGTTTATCACCATTGGCGAAGACGATTTGGTAAATCTCATTCGACAAATCCGCGAGCAAGAGTTCGATTTAGGCAAAGAGATTGGCGTACTTTCTTATAACGACACACCACTGAAAGAACTCTTGGGTATTTCTGTAATTTCAACTGATTTTAATACCATGGGATCCACTGCTGCTCAAATGATTTTGAACAAAAAGAAAGGGAAGGTGAAAAATCCATTTAATTTTATCGATAGAGCGTCGATGTAGATTACATGTTGACACCGACATCATTGGTGTTATGGAAGGGGTTATGATTGCGAGTGGTCATAAATACTTTTACGACTCACGGTGCAAAAACGTTAATGCTTCCATCAACCCATCTCCTTATAATTTTTAATAAACTGAGTTGGTGTTTGTCCGAATTGCTTTTTAAAACAACTTCTAAAATGTTTAGGATCAGAAAAGCCTACCATAAAAACAATTTCTGTTATTGAATATTTACCGGTTTTCATGAGGGTTGCGGCACGTTTTACTCTTATCGCTCTTATAAACTCAGTGGTAGATTGCCCGGTTATCGCTTTGAATTTTTTATGCAATGCGGAACGACTCATACCAATATCTAAGGCAAATTGCTCTACGGAATACTCCGTATTATCAATATTTTTTTTAATGATTTTTAAAGATTTCTTTAGAAAATCTTTGTCCAGTTTGCTCGACAATTCTTTCCATGCCGATGCCGTGGGTTTGGTTTTAAATTTTTCTGCCCATTGCTTTTTCGTTTTTAAAATATTTGCAACACGAAGCCTTAAAAGTTCAATATTAAAGGGTTTTAAAACAAACTCATCAGCACCTGTTTCCAGGCCTTCTTTTTCGTTTTCTAGCCCCGACTTTGCCGTAAGTATGAGTACCGGTATATGACTTGTTTTTATATCGTTTTTAATGATTTTACACATTTCAATACCTCCCATTTTTTTCATCATTAAATCGGAAATAATAAGGTCTGGGTTTTTTTCTAAAGCAATCCTAAGTCCTTCCTCTCCATCCGGAGCATTAAGCACATGGTAGTATTTCTTAAAATAATTAGATAAATATTCTTGTAAATCTACATTGTCTTCCACTATTAAAACCGTAGGGGTGTCAGAAGAGTGCTCCATATTTACTGCGGTTTTAGGGAACAATAGCGTAGTATCTTTTAGCCCTTTTACTTCTTTTTTGACAAAATTAAAAGGATATTGTTTCGGTTGCACTTCCAATATGGCGGTATCTTCATAGGCTGTTTTAGAAAGGGGTATAGAAATGGTAAAGACCGTACCTTCATTTAGCACACTCGCGATTTCAATAGTTCCGTTATGCATTTCAACCAAACGCCTTGTATACGCCAATCCCAAACCTGTTCCTGTTTGTAGGGTATCGTTTTCATTCTTCGATTGGTAAAACCTTTCAAAAATACTTGGTAAGTCGTCACTTTCTATACCAATACCTTCATCCATAACTTTGATAATGGCATGTTCCTTATTGTCAATCTTCTTTTGTTCCAGTACTATTTCAATTTTGCGATTGGCCGGTGTAAACTTAAAGGCATTAGATAGAAGATTGTATATAATCTTTTCTATTTTATCATTGTCGAACCACCCACGAATAGCGTTTTGGTTAGCTCCAAATTTGAATTCAATCTGCCTTTCGTCAGCGATTTCTTTAAAAGCATTGTAAATCTCTTTTATAAAGTCCGCCAAATCACCTTCTTCAACAATTAAACTCACCGTCCCCGATTCTACCTTTCTAAAGTCTAGCAATTGGTTTATCAAACGCAATAAACGTGTAGAGTTTTTATACATGATACCATTCAGGCGTTTCAAATACTCCGCATCATTACTGCCTTCCAATATCTGCTGAAGTGGTCCAATAATTAGGGTTAGCGGGGTTCTTAACTCATGAGAAATATTCGTAAAAAAACGCAATTTCATCTGATTAATTTCAATAGACTTTTCATGCAGCGCACTTTCTAGTCTTAAATCATTTTTCAGCTTTATTTGATGCCATCTAATTCTATACCCGATATAAACAATAAGAATGACTGTCAAGATAAAAAACAGAATGGCGAGGGGTGTCAGGTACCATGGTGGTGTAATCGTAATTTTTATTTCTTTGGGAACAGCACTCCATACCCCCGAACTGTTAGAGCCTGAAACCTTAAAGACATACTTACCGGGAGGAATGTTTGTATAGGAAGCAAACCTACGCTCTTTTCCTACCGATATTTGAGGCTTTTCTTCAAAACCTTCTAAAATAAATTTATACTTGTTCTTTTCGGGGTTTGAAAAATGCATGCTAGAAAATACAAACTCAAAAGAATTTAAATCATGTGGCAACTCAATTTCTTCTTTATCGTTTATCTCTTTTTCAAGAATGACCCTATCCGCTGTTTTTTCGCCTACCTTGATCGACTCATTAAACAATTTAAAATCGCTGATGGTCACCTGAGGTTCTCGTTTATTTACCTGAATATTGTTTGGCTGAAAAAAGGTAAATCCATTTACGCCCCCACAAAATAAAATCCCGGAAGACGTAAAGGTCATGGCACTGTCTCTAAACTCATCAACATCAAAGCCGTCTCCTTTCTCAAAATAAATAATCTCTCCTGTACTAGGGATTAATTTTGAAATTTTACGGGCATGCATCAGCCAAATATTGCCTTCAGCATCTTCTCTTATTTGATAAATTACATTGCTTGGCAAGCCATTTTCAACGGTATAATGCATGAATCCTATATTCCCTGAATCATTGTAATTCAGGCGATTCAATCCGCCGCCAGAAGTTCCAACATACAATACGCCATTTTTGGCTTCATAGATGTCTAAAATATGATCATTACTCAATGACTTGGTGTCTTCCTCACTGCTATAAAATTTTTCAATACTAAGGATGTCACTTTCCGTGTATTTTATTCTGTTTAAGCCATTGCTCGTACCTATCCATAGATCGCCATGTTCATCCTCTACGATGTCACGAATATTGTTGTTGGATATACGCGAAAATTCAGTACTCGATGTGCTATACTTCGAAGTTTGGTAGCTTTCTTTATCCGTATCGAAAGTCATTTTTACCAAACCGGCTCCCCAGGAACCATACCAAACATTGCCATACCTATCTTCTTCTATGGCAAACACACGGTTGTTAATACCATTTGTTGGGCTCTTTCTCAACGCATCTAAGGGGGTTATTTTGTAAGTTGAAGATGCATCATGATACTGAATCTTTCGCAAACCACTTGTGGTCCCAACCCAAACAGTTCCATTTTTACCTTTTTTCAAACGTGTTATTTCACCTGTGATTTTGGGTGCTTGTGTATTGTTTTCTTTTTGAGAATAACTATAGACCAAAGTTGCATTTGAGCTGCTATTCAAATTGTTTTCTAATTTAATATCGCGCAAGGCTATAATAGCACCATCTTGGGTTCCAAACCAAACGGCTCCGTTTTGCCCTTCACACATCGTTATGACAGACGATTTAAATAGATTGGATACTTCTTTATCGTTTAGAAATTCATTTGAATTGTAAAAAGTATGACTGTCTAAATCCAATTTATACAAACCATGATTCGCAGTACACACCCATAAAACATTAGAGTTGTCAATAAACAAACGCTGATTATAGGTATCTCCGATAGCTTTCTTTACTTCGGTATCTCTTGTAAAATTAACAATCTCACCAGATTCCATATCATAACTCAGCAACATCTTATTACCCCCAAACCATAACCTGTTCTTGTCGTCGACAACCATATCTATAAGCCGCTGCGCACTTCGGGTCTCTTCATTGACACTTTTACCCAAATCTATTTTTTCAGAGGCAACGACCTTTAAGTCATTGTTTAGTTTTAGCTTCAATAATTCCAGGCGATTATTCACCATCCAAAGGGTATTCTTTGGATATTCTACAATATCCAAGACCGCCAATCCCTTTCTAAATAAGGGTACTGTAAAATTGGTTGGCGTTATTTTTACCTTGGGTTTCCCCTCTTCTTTAGCAATATCTAACTGGTGTAGTTTTACCCTTCCTGAAGAGGTAACAGCCCAAAATTCCCCATTCAATCCTGGAGCCAATCTTTTTATATTAATTCCTAAATCCTTATTCTTTTCCAAAACGGCATCGTATTCCAGTTGCCCTTGTTTATCTACTTCAAAAAGCTTTATACTCTTAGGTGTATTGATAACAAAAGTGCCGGATTTCGATTGGTGGATATTATGTATTCGCAATGGTTTCTCTCCATTACCCCCCTTAAAATAGTTGATTATTTTGTCTGTACCGGTATCTATTCTATTGAGACCGGATCGTGTAGACACCCATATAAAACCGTCTTTATCCTCAAAAAGTCCTAATACAATATTACTCGTCAATCCTACGGAATTCACCGCATAGTTATATTCTTTCATGGAATAACCATCATATTGGTTTACCCCATTATAGGTACCAAACCATAAATAGCCTTGTCTGTCTTGGATAATACTCGAAACTCGGTTATGAGATAAACCTTCATCTCCGCCTATATGATTTAAACGCCATTGTGCATACGTACTTAAGGACAGAAGTAAACAAAAGAAACTAATAAAGTAACAATTCTTAAGAATTTTTATCATTTCCGTGAAAAAGGTTTTTACTAAATTTTTTCTAAATATATAGATAAAAATCTATATAGGAGACTGTTTTAAAATTTACATAAATCACTTGTATCACTGAAGAAGTGGTCATAAACAACAACGTTGTTATTCTTCTTTAACAATTACGAAAACAGGGATTTTAAGATGTATATTAAAAAGAGCCTCTATCAATAAAATTAAAAGGCACTTTAAACGCTCCTTGTTCTTTATTCAAAAGCATGTTCGCCCCGGTTTCTCCCATTATTTTGAAATCCGTCGAAATAACAGAAATACCATAAACATCTTTTAACGGTGTATCATTATAGGAAAGAATACCGACACCCGCTCCTAAACTATTTTTGTGCTTTTTTGTTTGTTTGATAAAACGAACCAATTCGGAGTCTTCAATGATAATGAATAATTCTCCTTTTTGAAGCTTCAAATCGTCGTCAATCTCCTCCATAACTTCAAATTCAAAATTGCATTCAAGACAAAACCTCTTCACGCCATTGAGAATTCTTTTTGGGTAGGGCAACACCTTCTTAGCGGGGTAAACAAGGTTTATTTTAGTATACTTATCTACTTTATGTTTTACCTTCTTCAGTGCCCCATAAACGTCCTTTTCAAAATCTTGATAAACCGTAATCGATTGATTGAAATCGGCTCCCAAAGCATTGTCCATTAAAATTAATTTGTCCTTTGGTATTTTGTTAAGCGCCTCAGAAACTCCGTCTGTCATACTTATATGTTCTTGGTTTTCTGTTTTAAAATGTGGCATGACAACATAGTAATCATAGGCATTGGCTTCCTTTTCTAAAATATTTAAAAACAAGGCCTCATCACAATGATACACGCGTAAATCTGTATGGTAATTTTCGTCCAGGGTATTGATAAAAGCATTGTATATTTCTAATTTATAGGCGCTGTACTTATTCGTTAAAAATAAAATGTTGGTTTTTGAAATTAATTTCGTTCGGGTAACAAAACTACCTTTTCCTCTAATGGAAGTTATAATGCGCTTTTTCTTTAAAATATTATAAGCTCTTTCAACAGTATCCCGAGAAACATACAGCTCTTCACTAATATCATTTATGGAAGGAATTTTTTGATTCACAACTAAATTCCCAGTAACCACATTGTGTATTATCGATCTAACAATTTGCTGATATTTAGCCTCTGATGATTCCTCGTTAATTTTTACGTACTCTGATATTGCCATCATAACATTAAATTTTAAATCGTTTCTTCTAAGTATTAGCCAAGTATTTCGCAAAAGAACCGACAGCAGTACGTTAGAATTAGTAAAGAGAATAATGCATGTCTTCTTTCACTGGTTGATACAAACGTAGCACTAAAAAAAAGATGAAATAGGGGTAGCACGTGTATAGTTTAGGGGAATATGTTGACAATTTACAGTCGGTTCTCAGGTTATTAAAACCACACAAAAACTTGTCCTACAATACTTTAAAAACACATCAAACCATTGATTCTATATTTTAAAACAAAAAAAAGTTTTTTTTAAAACACCTTTTGAAGTACAATTATCCGCTCAATCTTACATTGTATTACTTCTATTTAAAAGATAGCAACAACCTAACTTGAAGTATACAAATTCGGAAAAGCGTTTTTATTAGTAATAATGGGATTGTAAAATAAATTCAAGATGCCTCGTAAGAAAAAGCTCCTTACTTTATAAACACAGAACCATAAAAAACGCATCAACAGGTATTCCTATTGATGCGTTGTTTTAGAAATTTAATAGAAAAATTACGTCTACTCCTTAACCACTTCTATACTTGTAAGGTAGTTATTTTGATAATCTTTAAGATTAAGTATATAAATCCCTTTGCTCAAGCCGCCTAAAGACAAACTTCTATTGACCAAAGTTTTGATACTTACTTTACGACCCACTATATCATATATTTCAACGGTTGCTACATCATCGCTGTCAATAACCAATTGATCTTGTACCGGGTTTGGATAGACGTTTACTGATTGTACTGAAATTCCATCACTTGACAAATTAGCGGCATCATATAAAGCTTGAACATCCGCCTGTGTTAACGTACCATTATATACGCGAACGTCATCAATAGCCCCTTCAAATCCTCGGTCGGTAAGGGAATTTAAATCATTACCTATCAATAAGGGCCTTATAGATGTGTCTAGTGTTCTAACAGGATCAAAACCATTCCAATCTATGACCAATTGCTTTGCTCCATCTACATATATGGTAGAAGTATTTGCTGTACCGTCAAAAACGACAGCCAAAAGTTTCCAATTATCATTTGTTATTGGTAGACTTGCGGTGGTACCTCCACCCGCTTGAATATCATTTCTCACTTTATTATCAATGAGCATCAAAGTAAACCTTCTGGATGCGGCCTTATGCCCCATGTTAACCAATCCGCGTTGTGTTTTGTTAGCTCCATTCGTACCTGTGCTTGTTTTTATCCAAGCCGTTACCGTTCTATCAGCAGCTCCTGTGATGGCAAAATTTTCGTTCGTTTGTAAATATTCAGCAATCCCGAGACCCGTAATGGCACCATTAGCGGTTCCGTCGGCGCCTTCAACATAGGAAATCGATGGTGCATTTGCAGTACTTAGTGTGTAATTTCCTGTTTCATCGGTTAAATTAGCATCAAATTTAAAATGCGCTTCAAGTGTTTGTGCAGTCAGGCCGGGAATTGCTAGTAAGCCCAATGCAGCTATTGTTAAGAAAGTAGTTTTTTTCATATTATTCGTTTGTATTTAGTTAATACTATCAGGATTTTCCTGAAATTTTATTTAAAATTTAAGGCAGAAATTAAGTCTATTCCTTAATTACTTCTATACTGGTCATATAATTATCTTGATCGTCTTTACATGTAAGTACATAGATACCTTTGCTTAAGTTTCCTAAAGATAACCTGCCGTTTATTACAGTATTCGTGCTTAATTTTCGACCCATAATATCACAGATTTCAACGGTCGCCACCTCGTCATTGTCGATAACCAATTGGTCTTGTACCGGGTTTGGGTAGACCTTTACAGAGGTTGAAGAAACTTTTTTATTTGACAACGTACCGCCAGTAAATAAAGTTTGGATTTGAGCAAGGGTTAAAGCAGCACTATAAATTTCAACATCATCAATAGCGCCTTCAAAACCTCGTTCACCTGAGTTTCCTGAATCATTACCAATCCATAACGGAGCAGCAACTGTAACTAGAGTAGTTGCACCCCAAGCCTTGTCCACTACCTCAACTCCATCCATATATACAGTAGAAGTATTAGTTGCATTATCATAAACAGCAGCCACATGGCGCCAAACACCATTGATTAATGTTCCATTAGCTGGAGCTGAAACACCTCCAGTTTGAATCTCATTTCTCAATCTGTTATTTATTAGCATCAAAGTAAACTTTTGCTGTGCCGCCTCATTACCCCATTTAACAATTCCACGCTGTGTACGCGTACCATTCGTACCTGCACTCGTTTTTATCCAAGCTGATACCGTTCTATCGGCAGCGCCTGTTATGTTCACATTTTCGTTCGTCTCAAAATATTCAGAAACCCCTATGCCCATAACAGCCCCATTAAGGGTTCCGTCGTGCCCGGTAACGTATGTGAATGAAGCCGGATGGTTCGTGTTCGTAGTAGTATTGATCGTGAAATTTCCTCTGAAATCAACTAAATTGCCATCAAATTTAAAATGTGCTATAGGTGCTTGAGCACTTAGATTTCCAGCAGTCATAACTACTAATGTCGCTATTAGTAAAAGGGTAATTTTTTTCATGTTATTCGTTTTAAATGGTTAAGTTCACCAGGAAACATCCTGATATTTATTATAAATTTTTTAAGTTTATTCCTTCACTATTTTAGAAATCCCTAATAGTTCTTTATCATTATTAAAGTATTTTACTATGTATACATTTCTACTAAGTGAGGCTATATTTATGCTATTCTCAACAGCTTTTTTTTCGTACATTTTTTTTCCTGTCACATCATAAACCGAAACAAACGCAACACCGTTTGCATTAAAACTAAGTAGGGTTTTCACCGGATTCGGGTAGGCATTGATTTGAGTTTTACTGCGCTGTAATTTGTTAAGAGACAAAGGGATTCCATTGTATAGATTGCGTACTTGATCGGCTGTCAAGCCCTTGTCATAAATTCGAACATCGTCAATAGCCCCTTCAAAACCTCTTTCTCCCGAAAAATTCATATCGTTTCCAATTCGCAATGCCGATGCCGTTGTATTAATTCCGTCAACTCCAAAATCATTAGAACCTGTACTTAGCACCTCCTTTTCGCCATCTACATAAAGTGTTGCTATATTATTTGTGTAGGTAACCACTATATGCTTCCAATCATCTGTATTTAACACACTAGCACCTATAGATGAAATGGGTCTTGGATCGCTTCGGGTTATTGCTCCTGAAATTAATACATTAAACTTCGCTTTAACTCTATTCTCTCCGTGCGCTATAATGCCTCTTGGAGTTACCATATCGTTATCATCTACCCCTGTTTTTACCCAAGCTGAAAATGTTCTTTCATCATTTCCCGAAATGGATAAATTTTCTGTGGTACTTAGGAAGTCCGAAATTCCAAATCCTGCAATCGCAGTATTGGCCTCTTGATTTTTCCCGCTTACAAAAACGGGGGTAAATTCTGAAGATGCAATTAAATCGTACCCATTCATGGTTTCATCCATCAAAGTACCGTCAAACTTGTAATGGGCAACAAGTTCCTGGGCGTTTGTTGTCATCCCGTAAAACAGGATAAGCGCAAAGACCATATGTATACTTCTGATTTTCATTTTTTCTCTTCTAATTAACTTCCTAACTCAAACCTTAGATTTGCTTGGGGAAATAATATTCGTACCACGGTTTTTCATTGCCTAATTGACCAAATTCGAGCACTGGATTTTTCAACGTTCTGTCCCATTTTGCCAATAACTTCTTTATCTTTTTTACGGTTTTAGGATGCTCCTTTATGATGTTTTTACGCTCATGTACTTCGGTAGACACATCAAAAAGATACTCCCTATCTCCGGCCTTTAAATACTTTAAATTCCCTACACGAGCAGCGTGCTGTCCCCAAAATCTCCAGAAAAGAACTTCGTGGGGATCTGCGTCCTTTTCACCATTTAAATAGGGAATTAGATTCACCCCATCTAAGTCTTTTGATCGTTTTCCTCCTGCTACTTCCAAACAGGTAGCGGCCACATCCAAAGTACTTACAGGTCTGTCATACACCTTACCCTGTGGCAAACCTGCCGGCCAGTTTACGATATACGGAACCCGAATTCCTCCTTCCGAAATCATCCCTTTTTCTCCTATCCATGGCGTGTTTAATGAGCCATCCCAACCGGGCCCCACTCCTGGAGCATCTTCCATATGCAACTTAAGAGGCGCGCCATTATCGCTGATAAAAAACAGGATTGTATTGTCTAGTTTTCCTACTTCTTTCAATGTTGCTCGCAGCCTTCCTACCCCATCATCAATAGCCGACATCATGGCCAAACAATACCTTCTGCGCATCGGCATATCTTCCGGAAACCGATCCATATACTTTTTTGTAGCTGCCAAAGGTACATGAGGACCGTAATAAGACAGGTAAAAGAAAAATGGCGCTTCTTTATTTCTTTTGATAAATTCGACTGCAGCTTCTGTTTGCACATCCAATCGATACCCTTCCTGCTTGATCCACTGCGCTTTCAAATCTTCTCCGTCTAAGGTATAGGTAGCCCAATAGTTCGTCATATAGCCCTGAAAGGTTTTATCAAAACCTCTGTTAGAACTCATATAGGGTACCTTTTTCTCAAAAGGAATATCGCTTGCTTTGTAGGTGTTTTTTACACCCAAACTAGGTAGATTCTCTACAATCCATTCTCTGGATTGATGGTTCGGTTCTAAATGCCACTTCCCAGCCATACCTGTTGTGTATCCTTGTTTTTGTAAACGTTGCGATATCAAAATCTCATCCAAAGGCAAAGGAATCAAACCATTATGATCCAAACCAAAACGTTGTTGATAGCGTCCTGTTAACAAACCTGCACGAGAAGGCATGCATTGAGGTGCCGTTGCATAACCAGCCGTTAGACGGACTCCTTCATTCGCCAAGGCATCAATATTTGGCGTTTTTATATCTGTAACCTGACCGTTCGCTCCAATATCGGCATAGCCCTGATCATCGGTATATATGACAATAATATTGGGCTTTTCTTGACCGTATGACCAAGAAAACAAGGAGACAAACACCAAGCAACATAAAATTCGAATCATTGTAAGCTTTCCTATTTTGAGTAATTAAAACAAAACTATGCTTTACAAAACGCAAAAACATCCTGCATAATCCTGCTTAATTTGGACTGCAATAAATATGCACTCGTCGCCTGATGGATAAGCCTCATCACTCTTACCTATTTACATTTAAGCAATCTTCTATTTTCAATTTATCGTACACATGTACATTTGTTATGCGAGTTTCTTCAATTTGTGCTGTCGGTTGCACATAGCCAACAATTTGGTCAATTATTTCTTCACGTGACAGACGCCAAACCACTTTGCCTTTGGGTGTAATCTCCGCCAAAAGATCTTTATTCTCATCGGCAGATTTCAAATGAAAATCGCTACAGGTAACCATTATATTTCCATTTTCAAGCAATTGCATGCCTTCAAATTGACGTGTCGAAATACCTAAGTCTTCAGATGTCCAACGACTGATTAATTTTCCATCTTTACCAATATGTACGATCCTACGGCCGTCTGATGTGGTGGTATAAAGAGAGCCATCAGGCGCTTGAACGACTGCAGAACATTGGTCTTTTTGAGCAGAAGGTTTCAGATAGGAATCCAAATAAATTTCTTTATGAATCCTGCCGGAATTATAATTTACTTTCACAAGTGTTTTCCGCCTTTTCTGTGCGACCCAAAATGCGTCTTCCCCATTTACTTTTCGAATCATTCTGTATCGAAAATGCGGATGTTCTTTCGTTAAGTCTGGCAATGCTATAGAATTCAACACTTTGTCATTTCGATCGATAATAAGAATCTTATTAATCCCGCTTTCCATGACCGCAAATTTCTCTCCTCCATCTAATACTTCAACACTGTTTATTTCAGCACCTTCCCGTCCTTTAACGGCTTTATGCTCCATCAAAATATTGTTTTCCGCATCTAACAACACCAACCCCAATCGATGCACATAAACGACACCTCCATCAGGTAAACGCCAAGCATCGTATATACCATCCTGATCTGGAAATTTGATGATATCCAGCACCTCACCATCACGATTCACCTCTATCAACTGGTTCCCTGCAGCCAATAGAATCCCTTCTTCAACGTCTGTACATGAAATACAGATGGCGTACAATAAGACCATAACAGTCCGCATTGTTTTCATAATTCTATCTTTCGCAAATTTCATCAGGTCGAATGTATTCAATAGTGACAAATAAAATATCCTGTAAAAACATGTATTGATTTCTATGAAATTAAATAACCTAGTGATACAGCACATAACAGGATTGTTTTCTAAAAACTGCGGAATACCTTTACTTTTATTTTCAATATCTTTTATGAAAACAGTAGGCTTCTTACTTTTTATTTTTTCTCTCAACCTATACGCCCAGAACGCTGAAATACAGTTGGCCCTCAATTCGAAGCATGCACACGATGTTACACTAGAGACCTCAGACAAGACTTATACGATTGCAACCTTAGGCACAGATCCTTACTTGTTTACAAATGCGCTGAAAACACAATTAGATAAACAAAACACAAAATTAGCTTTTGAGTATTTCTGTCCTCAAGGATTGGACTTTATCGAAGTCCATTTTTACCCGATGAGAAAAAACCTAAAACCAAAATTAGTTAAGGACGTTGGTGCCACCGAAGGTTGGGTAAGCTTTACAATTGATTTGGAGAAAGCCCTTACTAAATGGGGTGCAAAAGGAGACTTTCTCCGTTTGGATTTTGGTTCGGTACCAGGCGTGAATCTACAAATCAGAAACCTAGTCCTAAGACCACAAACTTTACGAGAAGCTGAACTAGAAAAAAACAAAGAAGAAAAACTGCAAAAGGAGGCTTTACTTCATAAAAACTTACATTCCTACTTAAATAAAACCTACCCAAATCACATTCGCCATGTTGCAGTGGGGCCGAAAAAGATTCAGATTACAGGCGATCTTGTGGTTTCTAAAAACGTATACCTGGCAGAAGTAAGTCCTTACGAACACCTAACGGAAATGCACTCTTTTGAGTTTCTAACACCTATAAAAACAGATCAAAAGGAATTTGAAATAACGGTAAAACGAAGCATAAAGAGACATGGTTTTAAACAAGACCGTGTCCTATCCAAATGGGTGCTTGTTCAAAAAAACAATAAGGGAGCTTATGAGCCTATATCACATGCACGGTATGCCGACACAATTGCTCCGAAATACACCTATCCATTTATAAAACCCGCCACAAAAAAAGGATTAGGAGGCTACAGTGCCAACCGAAAATCACCGATTTCTGACTTGGATGATTTAGGCATTAGTAGTGTTACCGTAAACATATTGATTGCCAGTTTTTTTAGACATGACCCCGCTCCTCAAAACATTCCTTTTGAATATATGGGGAAAACCTATTATGTGAACCGAAAACTTATTGAAAACTATGACAAAACCTTCCGAACGACTTCTGAACGAAACATAGAAGTATCTGCAATTTTACTGGTAGACAAGGCTTCAAAAGCGAAAGACCCTAAAATTGGCAAATTATTACAACATCCAGATTGTGACCCTGCAGGAATTTATAGCATGCCAAATTTAACGACCCCGGAAGGTATCCAATATTATGCTGCTGTTTTAGATTTTATAGCGGCCAGATACAGCAGACCTGATAAAAAATACGGTAGAATTCACCATTATATTATTCACAATGAAGTAGATGTTGGCTGGGTATGGACCAATGCCGGTACTAAAAGCGATTTAGTGTACATGGATCTCTACCATAAATCTATGCGAATTTCCTACAATATCGCCCGTAAATACAACGTCAATTCTAAAGTTTTTATCTCCTTAACACACTATTGGAATTGGACATCAAATCCAAAATTTTATCTTTCAAAAACAATCTTAGAACAACTATTACAATTCTCAAAAGCGGAAGGTGATTTTGATTGGGCTATTGCGCACCACCCCTATCCAGAGTCTTTATTTGAACCTAAAACCTGGCTAGACAAAAAAGTTAGTTTTAGTTTTGATTCAGAATTAATCACTTTTAAAAACCTAGAAGTTTTAGATGCATGGGTGAAAAAGCCGGAAGTGCTTTATAAAGGAAAAACAAAACGGTTGGTTTACCTTTCTGAAAATGGCACAAACGCAATGTCTTATAGTGATCAGGATTTAAAGGAGCAAGCTGCAGGTATGGCTTATGCTATGAAAAAACTAAACTTTCTAGATGGTATTGATGGATTTCAATATCACAATTGGCAAGACAATAGAAAAGAAGGAGGCTTGCGCATTGGTTTGAGAAAGTTTCCAGATGACGAAAAAGACCCTGGCGGTATCAAACCGGTTTGGAAAGTGTATCAGGCTTTTGGAACAGACAAAGAAAATGCAGTTTTTGACCCATACAAAAGCATAATTGGCATTGAAAACTGGGAAGACATACATTATAAAGAAACTATTAAAACTCAAAATAACACATTGCAACTAAACAATTAATGTGATAGCAGTGGCCAATACAACCCGTATACCAAAAGCGTATATCCTAGTTAGCAAACATTTAAAACCAAAAAGATGTATTCATATAAACAAAGCACCCTTTTAATTATATCACTCCTATTTAGTTCTCTTTTTTCCATCGCACAACAGAGCAAACCACTCTTCGTTTTTGACTTCGAATTGGATCAAATACCCATTCCTAAAAGAACTAGTATGCTGGTAGATTTGGGTTATTCAGGAGTAACCTTTGCCATGAAGAATAAAGACCAGATAGAAAAGTATAAGCAATACATGGCAACACCTGAAGCTAATGCTGGCCAGTTTTCTATCCCAATTGTTTATTTTCCTTATCATTTTAAAAATGATCCAGTCAAAGAAGATAAACTTTGGAAAGAAGTGCTGAAAACACCATCATTAAAATCCTTATGGGTGGTCCTTGTAAACAGAGGTTCAAATGCCACCCCCGAACAAGGAAGAGAACTTCTGGGTAGCATGGCAGATGCAGCAGAAAAACTAGGTAAAGACATTGTGATTTACCCACACGATAATTGCCTCATCGAATCAGTAGAAGAGGCCATACCCTATATTCAGGACTTGAAGAGACCTAACATTTACCTCAGCATGCATTCGTGCCACGAGCTAAGAGCAGGCAATGGCGACCGAATGCTTGAAGTGGCCATCAAAGCAGCTCCATACTTGAAATTTGTGTCGATAGCAGGATCAGATGTTACAATGTATTCTGAAGGTATTGGAGCATGGGGAGACGCCATCAAACCTTTGGATGAGGGAGATTATGACATGACTAAGTTCTTTTCTGCTCTCCATAAAATAGGATATGATGATGAGGTAATGCTCCATACTTTTGGCATAAAACAAGACCCCAAAGTACACCTTAAAAGGTCTATAGAAAAGTGGAATGAGATGCATTCGGAACAAGTAAATGAGAACACATCTGATATTACAACTATTTTAGATGCGCCAGAAAGTACTTTTTATGACCCTGCTACACAATCTTGGTTTGTTTCTAGTCTGGGAGGTGGTAAAGTTACTCTTGAAAAAGATGGTTACGGATGGATTACCCGCTTAGATAAAAACAGAAAAGTGATCTCAAAAAGATGGATTGAAGGACTTGATGCTCCAACAGGAATGTCAGTATTTAAAAATAAACTATACGTTGGAGATAGAGGCGTTTTGGTCGAAATTGACATTTCAAAAGGAGAAATCATAAGAAGAATCCCCCTACCAGGTGCCGAATTTATCAATGATGTTGCAATTTCACCCAACGGAGAGGTATATATCTCTGATACATTTAAAAATAGAATATATCGTATGAATCTGGGTGGAGAAATTGAAGTTTTCCTAGAAAGTAACAAACTAAATTTCCCTAATGGTCTTTGGCTCGATGAAGATCAATTAATTGTTGCTACTTGGGGTTCAATTACAGAGCGTACTACTTTTGCAACCAGTAAAAAAGGTACTTTATTGAAAGTCAATTTGAGCACCAAAGAAATCTCCCCTATTGGAAAAGGATTGCCTATCGCAAACTTCGATGGAGTTGTAAAATATGGTGATTATTACTACTGTACAGATTGGACTGGCGGACGTCTTCTTCAGATTTCGGAAGCGGGGGAAGTCACGGAAATTGCAACTGGATTTAATCAATTTGCCGACTTAGGAATAGATACAGAAAAAGGAATAGTTGTGATTCCTGAAATGAGTAAAAACAGACTGATTCTCATTAATCTAAAGGTTTTAAAAAACCCTTGATACCTAATGGGACTGAAATCGTTTATCGATACAATTCGCCTAACACCTCATAAACGCTAAATAAAAAACATGAAGCATTTAAAATTATTTCTAGTAACGATTATTTGTTTAACTGCGTGTAAAGAACCTAAACAGATAAAAGCACAGAACACCAAACCCAACATCATCTTTATTCTAGCCGATGATTTCGGTATTGTAGATACCCAAGGTTATGCGGAAAAAATAACAGGCATTTCAAAAGGCAGTATGTTCTACGAAACACCGAACCTCAATAAATTGATGGAGGAAGGGGTTTCTTTTTCTCAAGCCTATGCCAATCAACTATGCTCTCCTACCAGAGCAAGCCTCTTAACCGGAAAATATGCTGGGCGTCTTGGATTTACTACAGCAATGCCTCCTCGAAAAACCTATTACAATCAGAACATTCCGGTTCCAAACGGATTTTACCCGAATGATGTTTTGGAACATAAAGATGCCATTACCATAGAACAAGCACTTGATAACGGTATTTCGAACGCTGCGATTCCGGCAGGAACCCAAATGGACAATGGACATAATGAAATTTCTATTGCTGAAGCATTGACAGATTATCACTCTGCATTTATTGGAAAATGGCATGTAGGTGGATTTGGAGCTCAAGGTTACCAACCAAAAGACCAAGGTTTTGAACCCTTAGCATGGTTTGATGCAGGCGGTTCTCCTTACTACAATTGGAAAGCCGCTTGGAACGACAAGAAAAAAACACGTTTTCCTAAAATGCCGCAAACAACTTCTGAAATGGGTAACTCAGGACAAGATACTGGAGAAACCTACCTTACCGATGATTTAACAATACAAGCATTGAATTATATTGAAAAACGATCTAAACTAAAAGACCAGCCTTTTTTCCTGTATTTCTCGCACTTTGCGGTACACGCACCCTATCAGGGTAAAGAAAAAGAAGTCGCCTATTTTAACAACAAGAAAACGAAAGGTTGGAATGGACATAAAGACCCAATTTATGCTTCCATGATAAAAAGCATGGACCGTTCTGTTGGTCAAATACTAAACAAGCTAAAAGAAACAGGGATTGAAGAAAACACTTTGGTAGTTTTTATGTCAGACAACGGTGGTATTGATTCTAAAATCACTCCAAGAGGTGACGGTACTGATAACCGTCCTTTTTTAGGTGGTAAAGCTTGTTTGACAGAAGGCGGTATCCGAGTTCCTCTAATCTTCAAATGGAAAGGAAAAATAAAAGGGGGAAATTGGGTAGATGTACCGATAGATTGCACAGATATTTATCCTACAATTCTCGAGGCAGCAGGTTACGACTTTAACGCTATGATTTCAGAAAACAAGCTAGATGGTCAAAGTATCTTAACACTTTTAACGGACAACCAAAATGTAGCGAAAAGCTACACAAAAAAAACGCACTATTGGCATTACCCTTTTAATGTTATCTACAATAGCCCTTATGAGCCTTATGCCCTAACTCCCCATTCTGCCATACGTGATGGGGATTATAAATTAATCTTTGATTGGTACGGAAGAATTCGTTTGTACAACATTGAAGAAGACCCTTTTGAAAAGCATGACCTCTCAATTCAAAACAAGGAATTATCCAATGTTTTGTTCGCTAAGTTAATGGGCTGGATTAAAAACAATATTGAACCCAGGTATTGGCCCGTCATCAATGAAGACTACAATGCGCAAAAAGAAGTTCGTGAAATTCCTTTTAAAGACTTGTTCTCCAACTATCTAAAACACTAGATACTGTCTGTTATCAAAATCAATCCGTTTTTTGTTTTGGTGTTTAGGAGTCATGGAGTCTTCCTCCTTCGCTACGCTACGGCGGACAAGTGAGGTCGTGCGGTCGTTTACCGTCCACCGAATAATTTGGTGAACAACGAGCAACTCAATATACAGTGTGCTTGTAAGACATCAAAATAGAATCTTCACCAACCTTTATATAAAATCCTAGTTTTCAACAGTCAACTTTTGTCGTTCTACCAGAAAATCAAAAGTCAAGTCGGATAAGCTTTTACCGTCTACTGTGGCATCCCAGGGGCCATGTGCGCGCCCTTCTATTGGTGCCAATTTGGCGTATACGCCAATTGATTCATAGATATCTATAAGATCAAGAGAGCCACTATAGGGTACAAGTCTCTTGTCTTCTGTACCATGAATAATAAATAGTTCGGGATCATTACTGTCAAAGCGATTGTGTCCATAGACACTTTCATGTACACTCAAAACACTGTCACTTCCCCAAAAGTCAACAATAGTACGAATGTTGTATGTTGCTGTTAAGTTTGTCGAAAGCAAAGTTGGGTCTTCAGTAGTGCTCATTTCGTCTCTAAAATCTTCATCCGCTGATACCCCCACACCAACGGCTGTGATAGCGCCGGCTGAACCACCTCCTATTGTGATATAATCTGTATTAATATGGTAGGTTTCGGCATTGGCAACAATCCAGCGCAAGGCAGCTTTTGCATCTCTTGGCGCCGTATACATCGCAACCATTTGTGCGTTGTTATTGGATTCATCAATCCACTCCTGTGGCGCTACACCTGTATATATGTTTCCCAAAACCAATGAAGCTCGATAATCAATTGAAAGGAATACCCAGCCTCGGGAAGCGAAATAGTTCCCCATGGCTACAATTTCCGCTTTTTTTCGAGACCCTCCCCTAAAACTTCCGCCATGCATAAACATAAAAACAGGCCTATTTCCTAAAGCATTGTCAGGTTCGTAAAGATCTAACTTCAAAGGAATGGGTGTAGTGCTTGAACTCTGCCCGTCGTGAGCAAGACCTTCTCCATAGGTTATATTTCCTTTGACAAGTACGTTATAGGTTGCATCGGCCTTTACGACAGGATGCGCATCGGTAGGGTTCTTTGGTTCAGGACTTGCATGCAAATCATCTTTTGTGCTACAAGCAGTTATAAATAGAAACACGATAAAATGCTGGAACATTATTTTTTTCATTTGGATTTTTTAAATATTGAATCTGTGTTTAGATAAGTGAAATTAAGGGTTTTAAATCGTAAAACTAACCTGTATAAACCTGTAAGAGAGCTGCGGATATAGAATGAAGAACTATCAGCCTTTGATTTTTACAGGGCTGTAAATAAAATGTGCTGGCTATTTAAGAAAGCCAACACATTTTTAGTTGTAACTAGCATGTCAGAGATAACATGAGTGATACATCTTTATTGTATCATGACCTTAAAGGTATTTGATCCTTGTTTGATGATATAAAAACCATTTTCGGCATTTTGAAGATTGATGGTTTTTCCAGTTCCTTGTTTAATTAGAATTCCTGTTGTGGAATATACCTGCCAAGGTTCTGCACTGTTTAAATAAAACAATCCGGAATAACTTGGGTTTGGATATACAGCTGCTTTGGCTTCTGTCTCTTGAGCTGCTTTTTTAGCATCCCCTACTTTAGCCTGACTAGACTGATTGGTTACTAAACTCAATTCAAGATCTGCAATGGCATCTGCACATTCTTTTGGGGTTCCATAGACAAGGTATACTTCGGATCGATAGGTTTCAAATACTTCATTGATGTCTTGTCTTTCTTTTAAAGCCGTCGGATTAATTAGATAGCTCAATCTATCTGTAAATCCAAGTAAAGACATATGAACGGTTCTTGATCTATTGTCATTGGCTTCACTTAAAGTAGATCTGTTCTTACTGTATACAATAGAATCGGTTGCCTTCATTCTCCCAATAATGGAATACTCATTTATCTCAGAAAAGGGTTTGTATAAACCTAATGCCTTTCCTGTGGTAGCGTTGATACTATCTTCATCTGTAATTATAAGGGCACGACTCCCGTTAATTTGTTCTCTGTAGGCTTTATCGTCCGTTCTATGCTCTCTGTCCCAGGTACCAATATTGATATATCGATACGTTGGATCCCATAAGGCTCTGTCAAATCTTAAGTTAAAAGGAGTCAATGCATCTGTTAAATCTTCATAAGTTGTTGCATATTGATTGTTCTTTTTGTGTCTAGGCATCACATCAACGATAGGCACACCCAACACATTCTGATCTAAAATAGGCAAAGTATCTAAGGTTTTTTTGTCTATAAACTCCCCAAATCGGAATTGTTCAAGGCTATGGTCTGGTGCATTTTTATATTGAATTTCTGTATAATGTCTTATGACTGACGCACCTTGTTGTTGTAAAGTACTTGGAACGTTAGAAGACAGCAAAAAGTTTTCATATTCTGCGTAAAATTCAAAAGGTGTTCCTACCTCATCTGTATGCGTAATTTGAGCTGCCGGTTCTGAAATTAGGTCAATATCAGCGGCTCCCGGAATGATGTTTTGAGATTCGTCATAAGAATCAGATAAAACGGTGGGATTTCCATTATTGTCAAATCCTGTTTCATTTTCAGTATAATCGTACTGTCCATCTGCTTTCCATAAAGCCAGCCTAAACGGACCGACAATTAATTTCCTGTTCGAAATGACACCTTCCCCTGCATTGACAATATTTCCTTGGTTATTGGTTCTTTTCACCGAAATTACCGTTCCGAGTGTTTCATTAAATCCGGCTTGCGTAGGGTTGTATTTGCCTTGATGCGCTTCATCCCGTATAGATGTTTGGGTACACCTCCCGTAACGATCGGCGTGAAAATCAGTGATATCTCCAATATCGGGCAATACAATTTCGTTGATAACGCCTCCTGCATTGGAGGTAATCCCGATCCTGAATTCTCTACCGTTATTGACAGATCTTACATGGTGGGTTGTTACGCCCGCATCGGAGGGTTGCACAAGACTTGGTGTTTGGGCTGTACTTTTTTGCACGCCAAAAGCAATCAAAAATGCACTTAAAAATTGAAAAGTTGTTTTCATTAAAATTGGTTTTAAAGGTTAGTTTCGTAAATCTATTTAAAACAACATAGTTTATCATCCTGTATTCTCCTGTATGCCTGACCATTACGCACGTAACACCCGGACCTTAGACTTTTAAAATATGCAGAAATTACCTATAAAAAAACACCTGATTAACTACATAATCAAGTGTTTTCAAGAGTTTTGTTGAAGGCTATTAGACCTTCTGTAAAGAGGTATTAGCACATGCCTTATTGTGTATAAGGCACGGTTTCCGTTTCATCTAAGGGATACCCCCATTTTTTAACGTACTGCAATCCTGGTAGAAATGCATCTCCATTCTTATGAAGCATTTCAGAGAGTTGTTTGTCTAAATTATCTTGTAGTTGTTTGTAGGCATCATTACCCACAAGATTGTTGAGTTGGTAAGGGTCATTCGTATTGTCAAACAAGAGCCAGGGTCCGTTTAAATCTCTGGCATAGGTATATTGTGCTGTTTTAAGGGCCCGATATTCTCTGCCATCGTGCTTAAATTTATTCCATTGTCCAAAGGGTTGTACACAGGTCAGCAGGGTTGCGTCGCCTATAGCTTGTTTGCCTTCTAAATAAGGTCTGTAATTGATGCCCTCAACCGTATCGGGAATTGGGATGTTGCACAAACCTAAAAGTGTAGGCATGATATCTTCAGAATTCATAAGTGCAGCTCTCGTCCCTTTATCAATACGTAGCTTTTCCGGAATGTAATACAACATGGGAACCCTCGCAGACTCTTCATAAGGTTGTTGTTTTTTATAGGCTCCTTGCGATCCTAATAAATCTCCATGATCTGAGGTAAAGACAACAATCGTATTCTCTAAGCTGCCATTTTCCTTTAAATTATTCATTATTTTTCCCACCATATCGTCCAGTACCGCAATATGGGCATAATAGCCCGAGAGGTCTTTTTTTACTCTTTTTTCCATGTCTTCTGGAACATTTTCACGGAGGATCATTTTATCTGGATCAAAACGCTTTCTGTATGCAAGAGGCGCTGAATGGTAAGGCGCATGTGGTGTGCCGTAGGAAAGTACCATTAAAAACGGATGGCTGGCTTCCGTTCGTTTACTTATATAATCAAGAGCTTCATCCGTTTGTTTAAAAGTGTCGTAGCCTTCCCAAACTTTTTTGGAGGGGTCGTCATTCTCATAATAAACAGAGTGATTGTAATTATGGCTACATTCATTCGCTTTCCAAAATGCAAAGCCTTGTCTCCTTGGTCCGGGCGGAATCAGTTGTAACCTACCATGACCGTCCAAGTGCCATTTACCAATATACCCGGTGTCATAACCTGCTTTAGAAAATACCTTTGCCAGGGTTACGGCGCTTGTGTCTAGTTGCACATCATTCATAAAGACACCATGTGTTAAAGGCCTTTGTCCTGTTAATAGCGATGCCCTAAAAGGAGAACAAACGGGCATACCGGAAACCGCATTCTGAAAGTTGACACTTATAGAAGCCAAATGATCTATATGAGGTGTTTGTACATTGGGGTCACCCGCATAACCTGTGGCCTGTGCCCGCCATTGGTCGGTTAAAATAATGAGCACATTAGGACCTGCGGGTTTTGATTTTTTATCGGAATGGGATGCATTGCTTTTACAGGAATAGCATGCTAATAACAGCATGAAAATAGGGATGATTTTTTTTAGCATTGTACTTTTTTTGTTGAATTTAGTCATGACACTGCAAGCTAGTAAAAGGGTTGGATTGAACATGCTTTTTTGATTTTAGGACATATAAAAAACGGATTCTAGATCATGGGATACAGGACTGTTGTCTTTATTAGTTTCCATCAAGTCAGCCATATAAGCCCACCATTTTTTACAAACTTCTGTGTTGGCAATGGCCTTCCATTGTGCTTCTGTTTCAACTTCGGCATATCCAAATAGGGTATTGGTTTCTTTGTCTATAAAAATACTATAATTGTTGACACCGTGTTGTTTTAAGGTTTCTTGAAGTTCCGCCCAAATAGGATTGTGCCTTTTCGTATAGGCTTCAATTTTATCAGGGTAAACAAACATTTTAAATCCTTTTCGTATCATTTTCATAGTATTTATTCTGTAACAACATCCCAAACCTTGGAGCGAATAGATTTACCTTCAGGTCCTTCCACAGTTAAAATTACGGTCCATTCGTTGGCTTCATTATATTTGTGAGTTGGGTTCTGCTTAGTGGACGTGGTACCATCTCCAAAATCCCAATGCCACTTATTGATTATGCCACTGGAGTCATCTTTAAACTGAAACCATCGTTGTTTTCGATCCATTTCGATAAAAGACCACTGCGCATCAATGGGTTTATTATACGCTGCTTCAAGAGGCATGAGTCGAAATAGATTTAAATACGAAGCATCAAAAATCATCTTTGTATCATCAGCCAAATTTAAAAAGGACTCAAATTTTTTAGAAGTATCATAATCAAGAACACACCAGGACATGCCAATCAGGTTGTTTTCTTTTAATTGCGTTACGGTGGAACGATCGATACCTGCTACATCGGCATGGTCAAAAGGCGTAATCCAAAATTCCATTTTCAAAGTGCCAGATTCTCCATGCTTAAAATCATACTCATAGGCTGCATTGAAATAGGGGAATTCTTTGATCCAAGGTGTATTTCCCCATACCATTGCCTCATCTTTGTCTTGTACAGGCGTAAAGATATGATAGTTTTGTGCATGGGCACCATGTCCTTTAAAATGGAGTGCCTGGTAGGGAAAGTGCTTTGTATTGCCATTGCTTTTTTTAATAAACGGACCTCCTGATAAATTGCCGTCCACAACCAATTCAAAAATATCCTGAGCAAGTTTGGAATCCTCAAAACTCCAATAATCATCCGAAGCTTCCACATAAAAGTACAGTCTGTTTAGGTTTTTTACCCAGCCCACTTTCACGGTTATATCGTAGTCTTTTGGATTTAATTTTTCGAGGGAGTCTTTTCGAGTATCTTTGAGCTCTTCCAATCCAATTGCGTAGGAATTAGGAACCATGTCCCAATCACTAAAGTCACCATCAATTCGGGGAATCTGATTTTTAGGAAACTGAAAAATCTTGTATTCTTTGGCTGGAACTGTAAACGCAAACATAAAAAAACACATACTTACACAAGCAAAAGCGTAAAAGAGGATGTGGTGTTCTGACAGTTTCATTTTAATAATATCACGATTATAGTTGTCCTTTCCTGGGGCAGAGGAATGTTCTATTTTAGTATTTTCAATCCTTCCGGAGCATCGATTTCGGTTGCAATGGTTCCGTCTGCTTGTTTTATATGGCTTACTTTTAGCACCCCGTATTTGGTTGGAAAACTTCCTTTTGCCCATTGTAAATCGCCCAGGTTCGGAGCTATTTTTACCGAGTTACCTGCATTTGAGATGTTGATACCTAGTACGTATTGACTTAACCAAGCCGTTGGCCCACTTGCCCAACCGTGGCACAAACTGTGTCTGAAACCAACATAACAGTATTCTCCAAAATCACCATGAATGTCCGTTTTGTTTGGAGGAATCATTTCGTCAATTCGACTGGTATTAGCGGTGTCCAAAATATCAAAGTCCTCCCAAAAAGTAGTTGCACCAAGGTCTAGCATCGCTCCCCAATAGTCACGAATCACAGTTAAAGCTCCGTCATAGTCTTTGGCTTTTGCCATGGCTTCCAAAATATAATAGCCATAAAAGGTTGACATACGTTCCACACCGTCTTTTGTCAATATTTCTTTGTTGATTTTTTCAGCATCTTCCAAACCTGTTAAGGCCATAAGAGCGGCTGCTTGTTTTGTCGTATTTCCTTTGGGTTTGTGTTTTCTCAATTGCTTGGCAATCTTTTTGTATTTTTTGCTTAGTTTTTTGTTGTCGTATGCCGACATAATTTCACTGCCCGCTTCAAAGGTCATGATCATCATGGCTTGCAACCCTGCATGTACCGCTTCAGGAATTTCACTGGTAGGCCAATCCATAAAACGGCCTCCATTCAGCACTTCTTTGTTTTCTTCATCTATAAAGGTGCTCAATTGATCTAACAAGGCAATCATATAGGCTTCTTGTTCTTTTAAATACGCGAGATCTCCATGATAGTCATACACGTTTTTGTGAATTAAAATCCACCACATAGAGTAGGAACTGATACCATTCATCCATTGCGGTAAGGGATGTTGGTCTCGTGCCAAATCCAAACTCTTGGTAACCACTTCATGATTTCCAAATACGGTATTGATGGTCATTACTTCGGGATGCATGTCTCCAACCCATACCAAGCGGTCACGTTTTACACCGTCCCATAAATAATTTTGCATGTTTAAATGGACCGTATAAGCACCCGTACTCCAGATGTTGTTCAAACGTTCATCATTCGATTCAAAAGATCCGATGTATGGGATGTCTCGATACACAAAAGCAGCATCAATGGATTTAATCGGCGCTTGTTCATTTTCGTCTACAACATCGATACGTACAAAACGAAAGCCTGTTTCTCCTACTTCAATACTTCCTAGCCAAGGCACTTCCACAATAAAATCTCTTAAAGAATGCTCATTGGTTGCGTTTGTATCTCCTCCTACGGTAGACATAGTTTCACTTACAGATTCACCAAAACGGACTCTTAGTTTTAGTGGGTTTTTGTTTTGACGTATGCCCATAGAAATTTTGACACCTCCGTGAATTTCCATCCCATAATCCAACAAAATACCAGGTTTGTTTTCAGCAGTACTCACCAATTGAAAGAGACCTGTGTCGTTTACAGCCACTTGTCCATTCCCTTTTTTCAGTAGTGCTTCTGAGTTTTTAAGAAAGGTTCCTGTAGTATCCGATTGCCAAACGATACGTTGGGGTGTTAGGTATGTTTTGGTCATCTCGGAATGACTCACCTTGTTGTCATACTTCGCTCCAAAGACAGGAGGCAGTTGTGCATAGGCGCTTATTCCACATAAAAGAATCGTTAGGCTTATTATATTTTTAATCATTTTTTAGTTTTTTTAAGTGTGTTATTGAGGGTATATATTGTTGAACGGATCTCATCTACCGATCCTATAATGATGTAATAGTCATATTCAAAACTGTCGTTTTTTTCTAAAGCAACCATTTTCACGGGAGCTATATAAGAGGTGTGACTGTCTAAAGTTTCATAACCCGGATTGCCGGCCATACCCGCCAGGAAATTTGAGCTGATAGGCGTGTAAACACCCATGCCCCATTTGTTGTCATCAACAAAGGCCATCCAATGTTCTGTAACCATGTCGTCTTTGTATTTTCCCCAAAATCCATCTCTTAGTTTTTTTACTTTAGGGGTGCTTAGTGGTTTGTTGGTAAAGGGTGCATCGCCAAAATAACTGTACAAATTTTTAAGTACAGAAATGGGATAAACAGCAGGAAGTTCTTGGTTGCACAACCGCTTGTTCCCATACATAATGTCTGTACGATTACAGGTCAGCTTGTTGTGCACTTTGATAACGTTCCCTGTTAGGGTCAGCCACTGTTCCATAACAGCTTCGGCAGGTTCGTTGTTCATATCCCAAAGCATGGGGATGCATTTTACATAGAGTTCCTGCTCCTTTTTACGGTATTCTAGAATTTTTGCTCTGTTGTTGTAGGAATCTCCTACCTGAATTGGATTCCATGCCCAAGGAGACCAATTGGAATTTTGTCCTTCATGAGTTCTGTCTCGGTTTTGTCCGGCATAATAAGACTGTTGGATATAACGTCCCTCATCATGTATATTGACAAGATTTCTTGTGGTGTCAGACAATGAAATATAATTGATGGCACCGCCTCGGGTGAGATCTAATTTTACAAGTAATACATCATTACGAACTTCAAGTGTCTGAGTAGTTGGAACTAGCTTCACTACTTTATCTCCGTTTTGCTTTTGAGTACTTTTACACCCCATAGAGGATAAAACAACGAATATTAGTATTTGAATACGGTACATCAAATGCATCTTATTTGGTTATTTTTTGAAGGCTTACAGGACCTAATAATCCGGACGGAACGAGTTCTTCTTGAGGGGTAACGCTGTCTACCAATAACCAGGTACTACGGGCTTCTTTTGGAAGTTGTTTGTCTCCTGTGATACGGTTGCGGAATACATTGACCACTTCAATTTTAATCGTATTGTTTCCTTCTTTCAGTGCATCAGAAATGTTCAGTTTGTATGGGGCGATCCAAGTCGTTCCAACCTCTTTTCCGTTGATAGCAACTGTTGCCATCACGCCCACTTTACCTAAGTCTATAAAAATGGCATCCGTGTCGTTTTTAACTGAGTACTCAAAACTAGAGGTATAGGTTGCCGTTCCCGAGTAATACTTAATTTTCTCATTTTCATGCGACGACCAATCTGTCAACTTCGAGAAATTGACGGCTTCTTTTGGGCCGATATTTTTATTGTGAAAATCTACTTTCCAGGCTTTATCGAGGGTTTTGATTTGTGTTGATTTTGGAAAGTTGGTCGCATAGCCGGCATGCATGTTTGCGGGTGTGTCATTAGAAAACACGACAAACCAACTTTGCAACGGCTTCATGGTGATAGGAACTTCCATGTTTCCATTGTGTTCTTTGAACTCATGCAAAGCTCTTACCTCTCCTGTAATGGCATCCCAAAGCTGCGGTTTTTTCCCTTGCACTCTAAAGGATGGTGTAAAACTAATTTCCTGATCACTTTGATTGGTTAAAAAGTAAATTTCCATATTTGGTATGGTACGGTGTGTCCATAATACCGGTACATCAGTATCAAATTGAACATCTTTGGCAATACCCAATTGGTTTAAGGCATCTTGCAATTCCAAGCCATCAGCTACAAATCCTTTTTGGTAGGGTTTGATTTTTTCTGTACCCGCTCCCCACATGTTGGCTGCCAATGCTTTTACTCGTGTATCACTCTCCGGGAAGTTTTGCAAACTAGGCGATTTTTCCGGCGCCTGTCCAAATATTTTTCCTCCTTGGGCCACCAAAGACTCAATTTTTTCGAGTAATTCTGGTCGCATGCTGTTAAATGGTGGCAAGACCATTAGGTTATAGGTCATGCCATCGGGCAATACAAATTTTCCGTCTTTTACGGAGAGTCTGTTTAAAATCACTTCCGCATTGATATAATCATACGAATAGCCATTGGGCAATTCAGGATTCCGTACACCTGTCATAATGGGTGCATCTTCTCCGATAAAATAACAGACATCTGCCGCATAATTCCCTTGTTGTAATAGGTGCTGACATCTTCTTATATAATCAAAATAGGTTTTCGACTTTTGAAACCAGGTGTTGTGTCTGTTAAACTCCGTACTAAACCAGGCGTTGACACCGGGAACTCTATTGTCGTCTGGTTGATGTACGTACAAATGCAATACAAAGTGGTTGATGCCTTCTGTAAATGACCAATCTCCCCGTTTTTTAAGCAATGCCGGATGGCGTACATAGGTTCTATGAGCCGCTGTAAATGCTTCGGCGGATACTCTGTTTTTTCCATAAATATGTGCTGCAGAAGCCGCAGATTTGCATTCAATATCTCCTAAAGTTCCTTCATTCCAGAATTCACCGGACACCAAATCCGATTGCCCTCCGTATTTTAAAAATTCAGAAGGGAATCCCCAATGCCCATAATTCTCTAACCACAGTTGTAAATTGTGCTCATTGCTTATTTTTCTCAATCCACCCACATATTGATAGGCTACTTGGTCTGCCACAAAGCGTCGCATATCCCATAAAAAACGCTCAGATGCTTCCACACTTTCAACAATTCTACCTGAATAGGTTGGCAGGAAAGGTTTTGGGTCGTAACCGTAAGTGGTTTTAAATTCCTTTTGAAAATTATCCGACCAGTTTTGAGAGCCCATTTCGTAACTGTCTCCAATGACATATTTAAAGGCATCTCTGTTTGCTTCGGGTACCTTAGCCAATAGTTTTCCTACAAATTGATCGAAATGAAAACGGATCAGTTCTTCATCCATTTTATCAATTTCATAGCCTTTTCCCTGTGGGGCAGCAGGCGAGTTTTTGGTGCCTGTAGGCGTCATTCCATAGCGTTGTATTGTCCATTCACCTTCGGGTGCGTTCCATACAATAGTGCCGTTTTTATCTAGTTTGTCGCTGATGTCAACGACCGCGTTTTTTGTGATTTTTAGTTCCGCATTGTCGATAGCCTCTTGAGGTTCCCATAAATAGCTGTCCCAGGCAGGGAAAGGTGTAGGGTGCATTTTTCCTAAAGTTTTTTCCGGGAATTTCTCCAATCCGGCAGCTTCGGAAATTTCAATTTCGGCTAGGTGGTAATTTTGTCTTTTTGCCTTTGGGTTAAAGGTGCCTGCCATTGCGACAAATTCAATAGTAAAGCGATTGGATGTTACATTTGGTAAGGCCATTACAATGGGGGCATATTTGTCGGGCCCAACATTTGGATTCAAGTTGCTTCTGTCTATGACAAAGGTCTTTACCAATGTTTCTGTTCCTTGTATTGTTGCAAATACCTTGCATTGTACTGTAAAAGCATTTGTGGAAGGTGTGATTTTTATGCTTTTAGCAGTGATTTCTTTTGTACCGTTAATTTTTAGTTTGTATTTTTTTACTGCTTTTGAAAAGCCGACCAAAGTGTTTTTGTCGCCATCCATCAATTGCTTGCTGTTTGCTACTGTTGGCTGTATAGTTAGGCTTGCATTTTTTGTTGAAAGTGTGTTGCTTTCTGCTGCAATCGAAGGAAAGGCCAATACATAGGTGTCTTGAAATTCAAGGGTAGGCTTTGCTAAGTTCACTTTTACTTTTGCTCCACCGGTTATTTTGGTTTCTGCGTAGGTTAGGTAGCGCATCGCCATGTCCGATTTTACCCAGGGACCTCCGGACTGACTCCATCCTGGACAATTAAAAACACCAATATCCACACCAATACGTTTCCCTTCATTGATGGCATGTACCATATGCTCCCACCAGGCATCGCTAAGCATGGGAACATTGCCGTCTATTTCATCAGGGTTTATATTTCCGATAAGCGCCCCTCCAATTCCGGCCGCTTTCATGGCTTCTAAATCTTTGGTAATACCGTCTTTAGAAATATCATCACCAATCCAGTACCAGTAACACCAAAGCGTATTGTCGTTAGAGGGAACTATAAAATCAGCTTGAACAGCATTCATGTCTGCTTTTTGTGCAGTGTCTTGCGAATTACATGCCAGTAGCAAAGCTAAGCATAGGATTGCGATGCTTTTAAAGATGTGTAGTGTTTTCATTGAATGCGTACTTGCTTTCATGTATAAAATTTAATCGTTTTTATTTTTTTTGATACCTCGATTTAAGCGCCTTCGGCATGGCGGTAGGAATGTATTTTTTCCCTGTTCCCCGGTCACCTTGTGGTTCGTAATGTGTACTCGTTGCGGTGCTTTCCGGGATGTAGTCGGCTTCGTTGCTTTCCTTTGTCCACCAAGAGAACCAGCTCTCATTTAACGTATGAACCTTGTGTTTTTGTTTTTTTGACAGGTCGTTGGTTTCTAAAGGGTCTTTTGTAAGGTTGTACAATTCCCATCCGGAACCATCTACTTCCACCAAACTCCATTTTTCAGTTCTAATGGCTCTGTTGTCCATAAACTGAAAAAATAAGGGCGACTTTCTTTCGAATTTTTTTCCTGAAAATAAGTTAACCATAGATTGCCCCGCGTAATCATCTACATACTCCGATGTGCTTTTAGGATGTTTTGAGACTTCTAACAAAGTAGGTACAATATCTACCATATGTACCGGCTCTTGATGGATGGTTCCTTGCTTTTGAATGCCTTTTGGCCAATAGGCAATGGCTCCTGTTTTTACCCCGCCGTTGTGTTGACTTATTTTGTACAGCCTGTTAGGCGTTACGCTGGCATAGGCCCAACCCGTTCCCGGTTGGTAATTAGAACCCGCATCACCGGGCAACAAACCTTTTTCCAATAGCTTTGCGTCCATTACGGAAAAAGAATCGGTGCCATTGTCACTCATAAAAAGAATGAGCGTATTGTCGAGCTGACCGTTGTTTTCAAGGGCTGCTAATAGTTGACCAATACCTGCATCCATACGTTCAATCATGGCGGCATACACAGACATTCTTAAATCTTCTAGGTCTTTTTGTTCCGGACTTAAGGATCCCCAGTCGGGCAAGTTTTCAGGGTAGTCAGGCAAAGGCGTATCCGGAGCGATGATTCCCAATTCGATTTGTTTTTTTATACGTGCTTCTCGAATGGCTTGCCATCCTTTTAAGTACTTGCCTCTTTGTTTTAGAATGTCTTCTTTAGGTGCTTGCAAAGGGTTGTGTGGTGCTTGGTAGCTTAAATACAAAAAGAAAGGTTCGGTGTCGTTTGCTGTTTTGGGAGCTATAAAATCGATGGCATGTTTGGTAAACGCATCTGTGCTGTAAAAGTTTTTACCAAAATCTGTAAATGGTTCTTTGTTTAAATGATACCCATTTTCACCTCTACTTCCGTGAAAATAGCTCGAGAATCCTCCCACAAAACCAAAAAAGTAATCAAAACCTTTGTCGTTGGGAACTCCGCTCAAATGCCATTTGCCGACCAAACCTGTACGGTAGCCAGTTTCTTGTAAGTTTTGTGCAATATTGTCTCCTCTTTCAATTCCATAACCTACATGCGGCCACCATTGCCCTGTTAGTAAGGAGCTACGGGAAAGCACACACATTCCAGCATTGAACATATTTGGAAAGCGTACCCCTTCATCGGCAAGTTTGTCTAAGGCAGGCGTGTTCATTTCGCCTCCATAACAGCCTAAATCGCTATAACCGAGATCATCAGCGACAATCAGAATGATGTTCGGCTTGGCGTCGTTTTGAGATGGAGCATTGCAACAAATTAGCAGTTGCAATACGAAAAGAAGCGTTAGTTTGTAGGTCCTCATTTGATACTATTAATAATTATGTAAAAAAAAATAAAATATTCCACTTAACTATCCTGTGAACTACTGATGCCCTATGTGTTGTTAAGGATTGCTGTTTTTAGCACAAAGTACATCCGTTTTAAAGTGCTGGGTTTATGCTGTTTTTCAGGGTCTAAAGTTGTTTTTTATGCAATTGTTAGCGGTAGAATACAGGATAGCTTTTTAAATAGAGTGCCTTACTTTTGCTTATATAATTGATTTTATAAAACGAAGCGAGGGTTGACTTGTGTAGAAATGAGTATTTTTAAAAAATAAAAATCGGTTTTTGCTGTATACTGCCGTTGAAAAGCGAAGAGAAGGACAAAATAAATAGGAACGAAGCAATTTTAAAGAATGCAAAATAAAGTGAATACAGTCCAATGGCTGGTTTTAATGTTGGGGCTTTTTATATGGAGCAGCCATGCTCAGGAAAAAAAGGAGAGCGATACTACCGGTTATAAAGTTTGGTTAGGCACCCATGCAAGTCCTAAAAGTGCGCTGGACAACAAGGACGCATGGAAATGCACGGCAAGACTGGTGGAAGGTTTAAACATCCATAAAACGCCTGTCAAATTTGCCAATAATAAAATTGATAAGAAAGAGTCGCTTAACACAAAAGATTTCAATCAGTTTATTCACCTTTTTGAAGCAGGAGGTACCAATGGAATTGTGGAGGCAGGCAGAACAGCATGGAAGTGCGATGCCTTTCCAGACCGACGTCATTTGGAGGGTTTTCTTGAGAAAAAATTCAAAACGATCGATGCCGGAGGCTATACCGTTAAAGGAATTCTATTCTTCGATAATTTTATTGGAAGTAACGCCAAAGCCTCTAAGGGTGTGGTGTATTCCTGGACCGAAGAGGAGGTGCAAAGAATGAGAGCTTGGTTGGATGCAAACAGACCCCATGTAATCCTCTATTGGAATGCCAGAAATTTTTCAAAAGCATCGAAAGACTGGTGTGCTCACCATTTGGTAGACGGTATTGTGCTGGAAGGAAATCCGGATAAATGGTACCTAAACAAAGGCAAAAGACAAGAGTTGTTAAAATGGTTATGGTCCCACGAAAAAACCAAACACAAACCATTGGTATTCCAGGTACCTGTGAGTTCTTTAAAAGAAACAGCAACAGGCCCCACAGCAATTCAACAGGTGCGCTTATGGGTACGATGGTTGGGTGTCGATTTTATGGGACCCGATTTTTTAAGAAGCAATCAGGTTGTGCTCATGCCAGTGACGTATAATCCTGCGTTTGCATTTTATCCGGAAACTGTCAATAATGGAAAAACCTATGCCAATACTATGACTGGTATTACTTTGTCACTATTGGAACAAAAGGCGTTGTTTCAAGGGATGGATGGGGTGCCTACGAAAGAGGCTGTGGAGGGGGTTGAAAGGATTGGGGATGATTAGGGTTGATGAGGTGAGGTGTTTTTTTGACTTGGTTTTTTGTTGGGATACATTCTTTATGAGTTCATAAATATTTTGTATATTTGCACTAGTTAAGTCTGCGGAACACGAAAGTCGACTCCAAGTCGTTATTTTAAATTCAGTTTGAAATTAGTGTTTTAGTGGGCTTATTTTATTTTCAGCCGTTAAAGGATTCTTTTTATTGTCATAATAGTTTTTCCAATCATCATATTTTTCAGTATCGTATAGATCTAAGACTAGTTTTACTTGTTCTTTAATAAAATTGTAATATCTAATTTCTCCTTTTTCAAATACTCTTTGGATCGTCCAACAGAAATAGTCTGCTAAATTTAATAAAGGATCTTTAGTTGGATAATTCACATTAAAAACTACGTTGGTTCTCATTTCTTTATTGCCATTTATTTTAGCAAATCTTTGTTTTGCTTTTAAAAAAGCTAATGCTAAATTATGATTTTTAGTACTTTTTCCCCTTTCGGAAATATGCATTACGAGTTTATCGTGCTTAGTAAGTTTATTTTTAAGTAAATGAGAGAGTAAATCGGCATAAAAGTATTCTTCCTTTCCTTTATGTTTCGTTTCATAGCGTTCGATATTTTTTCTTCCCACAACAGCTTCGAAGCTACAATTGATTGTTTTCATTAAATCAAACATCTCTTTTCTAATTTCAGGTAAATCGTCAGTTGCGTGTAAATAATAACCACTTTTGTTGATTTTTTTTAAGACACTCGGAACGTGATAATATTCATCTTTAGTAATTTTCTCTTGAAGAGAATTTATTTTATCTCTTACCTCATCTAATGGGTCTTTTACTTGTATCATACCAAGAATGAAAACATTTGAAACACCATTTGTTCCAATGATGTTTTTCTTTCCTTTTCCGTAAAAAGTAGTATCACCGGCTTCATCTAAAAATAGATGATAATCCATTAGTTTAGGATTTCCCATTTCTTGTCTTTTGATATTTTGTTCTTCGTCTCTATTTTACTCAACAAGAAACCATCAATTTTCAATTTTGCAGAAAGTTCTCTCAAAAGAAGATTGTTTTATTCTCTTATATTTTATATAAATTATCTATCATTCTAAATTACCACAACGGTTTGTATAATGATTGCCTAGGGAAATTGGAAAACCAATTATAAGATAACACGATTTTGAATAAAAGCACTAATTTCGTATAAAAAACGAATTCGATATTATCGTCTTGTTTTCTTGTTCTATCTTTTTTAGAATAATTTTTCGGGAAATTCTTTTTCGTCAATTGGTGGTTTATTTAAATCCTGTTCTGTCTGAATTTCAGTATTTCTTTCTTTTTTTAATAATTCAAGTGTTCTTTTATACTCAGATGCTTCGGCGTTTTTATAAAGTTCAAATTCAGATTCAAAATTTTCTTTGATACAATCTTCAATTTCTTCAATTGTAACATTGAAATATTCCTTTCTGCTATTGACCTTGTTTAATCTTTTATTCTCAAATTTTTGATGTAATATTTTCTCTAATTTAGGGGCGTCTTCGGTGTATATCATTGCATGTGTGTCAAACAAAAATGGAACTGAGGCGTCTCCAAGTTCTTTAACTCTATCATAAGGGTCCAACCTTCTAGTCATCCCAATTTTATAAATATTTTCTCCAAAAGAACCCAAGTTTGAAACAACATAAACATGACCTCTTTTAGTTTGTTGAGCCATAGATAATGCTCTTTCAGATTTTTCTTTTACTAAAAGGAGTTCATTTTCAAGATTCGAAATTTTATTAAGTAAATTAGATTGATCCTCCTCAGAAATTAAGCCTAATTCTTTCCTGGCTTCTTCAAGAGCTTTTTCATATACTTTCTTTTGTAGTTCAGCTTCTTTTTGAACTTTTTCATATTCTCTTTTTGCTCTTTCTTCTTCTCTTATTTCTGCTCTTTGACTTTTTAACTCCTCTTTTTCTTCGTGTTTTTTTAGATTGTATTCATGTGAGATCTTTAATTCTTTAATCTTCAACTCTAAATATTCATCAGTTAATCTAATTACATTTACTTCGTTAAATTTATTTATAGCTGAAAAACTTTTTCTAATTCTTTCTTCCAAGTTATTTATATTATTCCAACGAACCTTTGAAATTAAAGAGGAGCATTCTCCATTAAATGCTCTTAGAGATAGTCTTATTATTCTATTAGTGCTTTTAGTTCCCTCTCTTTTAGAACCATTTATAGTCCACTCGGATTCACAAACACAAGCCTTTTTATCCTTTATAAGTCGTTTCTGTAAATCTATAATTGATATCAACTTAACTTTGTAAGCCTCACTAGTTTGGTATTCAAAAATTGGCTCATAAAGTCCACTCTCAATTATATGGTTTTGACTTGTATAAAAATTTATATTTTCAATTAATTTTTCATAAACTCCTCTAGCGCTATTATATTCGTTTTCAAGTTTCTCCTTTTTGTTAACGAATTCTGATTCTAATTTCTGAGAATTATCTTTATACTTTTCTTTTAAAGTCTTTAAGCTTTTCTGAAGCTCTTCTATTTCCTTGTCCAAGGATGATACGGGTCTAAATTGAGATATTTTTGAATTTAGACCTTTTATTTTTTTATTAGAAAGAAATTTAGAGACAACAAGGATAAAGAAGAAAATGGCACCTATAAAAATTTCATTTTTAAACTCATTTTTTATAGGAGGAATTAACTCTTTCTTTATTATTACCTTTTCGATATACTTTTTTGAAGCGTAACCTAAATTTCCATTTTTCAAGTTTTTTATTTGAAACCAACTCTTTGTCGAGTCAATTAGCTTTAATGTATCGTTTGGATTTAAGACTTCAATTATTTTAGAGTTAATTGACGGTTTTTCTCTAAAATTAATTTCTCGCTTTGATCTATAGTATTGGATATATTTAAATTCCTTTTCGTTATCCATTTTGCAATTTTAAATGTAAGTCAACAAGTTATGTCCCCTACAATAGTTTCCTTATCTCGTAAATAAAGCATTTAAACGTAGACTTTTAATTTTGCTTAAAGATAAAAAATAATAGCAAAAGAGCTTTCTATATTCAATAAATGTTTGCTATGGATTCTTAGGAAGTTTTGTGTGTTTTTGAAGGCGAGCGCATTTTTGATGGTTTTAGCAAGGAACGGGGTTGGGTCTACTGTATAGATACTCAGTTATTTATTAGGCACTGGCTTTTCAATACTTATTTTTCTCTTTCAATTTTAGTTGGATTTTGCCGAGTGTCAAAAACGTCAGCAATTTTTATCACCTGCGCATCTTCGATAATAGAATAAATAATCTTGTAATTAGTACAAACCAAATATCTGTAAGAGATTTTCCTATCCGTCAAAGTATTCTCAATTTGACCAGCAAATGGGGTTTGCCGTAAAACAGTAACTTCGGATAAAATCTTTTTAATGATTTTTGTAGCAGTTTTTTTATTTACTTTTTTCGAGTAGTAATCAAAAATGGCATCCAATTGTTTGTGTGAAAAATCAGACCAAATTATTTGATAGTTCATTATCGATATTTAGCAATTATTTCGGAGTGTGTTTTAAAACGACCGTTTTTAAAATCATTTTCAGACTGATCAATTCGATCGTTCAATTCTTCAACAGACATGGGTTCGAACTCTTTTTCGGAAGGCGCTGTCTGTTTTTCCAATAATTTCTCAAAGCTGGAAATGACTTCCTCACTTTGAAGTTTTAAAAACTCCTGAACAAATTCTATTTTTCGTGATTGTAAATCCATTTTAATCAGCTTTATATCAAAGGTACGAAAAATTCAAATGTTTGTTTCATTTCCCATAAATCTTTACTATCCATACTAAGGAAGTTTTGCATGTTTCTTTTTGAAGGAGTAGCTATTTTGAGGGTTTCAGTTGGGAACGGGTTTGTGTTTGCTTTTTTTACAAAAAGCGAGAAGGCTGTAAGGATTCGAAGAGTAGTTCGCGGAACAGGGTTGGTTTTTAATTTAGTTCTTTCTTGTGCAACATTTTATTTTAGTTTCAAGAACGTTAATAGTTTCTTAGGATCTTGTCTATTGTCCCAAAATCCTGTAATAAATAATTGGTTATTATTCACCTTATAGAGAATACTATAATGTCCTAAAGAAATCATTCGAGTTCGTTTAAAATCAGTTTGTTTTCCAAGTTTTGGGTTTGATTTTAAAAGAATAATTCTTTCCTTAATGTTCTTATTTAATTTTTTAGAATATTCGGTACTTTTATTCCTTTTGTTCCAGTAGCTAAAAGTTTTATTTCTCTGTTTAACAGCAGTTTTTGTCCAAAATATAGTTATTTCAGCCATTCTAAATCAGAATTGTTTAAGTCAGATTCTGAAATAATAGCTCCGTTTTTAATATCTTTTTCACTCATTAAAAGCATTTCAATTTGCTCGGAAGACAGCGCAACCGTTTCATTTGTCGATTGTGTAGATTCAAAGATATTACTAATTGCTGTCAATAACTTCTCATTTTTTGTAGCAAGAATTCTGTCTATCAGATTATTTTTTATAATATCAATTGCTGCCATAATATCCTAAATTTGTGTAAAGTTCGACAAATATTCTATTTTCTCCAAATGTAGTACTACTTGTTATAACAATACCAAAAAGGTTCATTTTTGGGTGTCTATTTCGGGATAATAATACTTCTTCGTGTTTCTTTTTGAAGGAGCGCACATTTTGAGAGTTTCAGTTGAGAATGGGGTTTGTGTTTGCTGTTTTTACAAACAATAGAAGGCCGGCAGGTAGGGATTCGGGTGGTAACTTGAGTACAAACTCAGTCCTATGAAAAGGCAAACAAAACGATATTTATTCAAAATTATTCGTTATTTTTGTATCCAAGTAGATACAATATTTATGTTCTTTATTGAAAAAACACCTGAATTTGATAAGTGGCTAAGAAAGCTAAAAGACGTTAAGGCAAAGGCAAAAATATTATTCAGAATTCAAAAATTAGAATCTGACGAACATTTTGGTGATTGCAAAACTGTTGGTGACGGAATTCGAGAAATGCGAATACATTTTGCAAAAGGATACCGGGTTTACTTCAAGGAAAAAGACGGTAAAATAATCGTTCTTCTTATTGGAGGAGATAAATCAAGGCAACAAAAGGACATTATGAGAGCGAAAGAAATTTGGAAAAAATTAAATAAGTAGAGAAATGGAGACTTCAAGATTTGAAATAGCGGATTATTTGGATAGCAAAGAAATGATTGCAGAATACCTCAATACGGTTTTAGAAAAAGGAAATAATGATGATGTAATTAATGCAATCGGACATATTGCAAAAGCAATCGGAATGACAAAAATTGCAGAGGAAACTGGTTTGAGCAGGCCGAGTTTGTACAAAGCACTATCCGTTGGAGCCAAACCTCAATTTGCGACAATTATGAAAGTGTTAAAAGCAATCGGAGGACAAATTCAAGTGAATCCAATGTCAGCCTAAAAAAATTACCCCAAGCTAGTTAACCTGTTGTATCTATATTATTTTATGCTGTATATAGCACAAAAAAAGAGACGGTCTGAAAAGTACCTAGGTGTCCGTTCGAGCGGAGTCGAGAACTTATCAATGTCTTGATTGTTAAGACATTTCGACTCCGCTCGATAAGACAATTTTTATCCTTTAATACTTTGCAGACAGCCTCTTGCCTTTTTTCATAATTTCTTGTAGTTAATCAAAAATCAGTTTTTTAATGCTATTGTTCACCTGTACAAAGTATACGCCTGCAGGGCCAATATCTGCAACCGGTATGGAAATAATTTCTTTGTTTACATTTTCAAACGACAGTAATTTGATGCCAAAGGAATTGTAAATATTCACCGTAGCATTGGGTGCTCTCAAAGCAATATGCACGGTGTCATTTGCCGGATTGGGATACATTTCAAATTCATTTTTAGTATTGACCACCCGCTTTGGTCTTGACAAGGTTGCATAGTAATTGTCAAGTTGATCAAAGGCTGTCTTAATTTCTGCAGGCGTACCGTATACCATGACCGCCTCTTCCCGTATTTTTTCATACACACCTGGGTTGTTTGGCGCTAAAATAGAACGGTCAATAAGACCTGTCAAAGCACTTCTAAACCCTATCCATGACATGGTTTCAATACGACGTGGGTTGTCTATATAATAACTGTCTGTAGTTCGGTTATCCCGGTAGACCTCCGAGCCATTGGACTCATTTATACCTACAATATTATAGGTGTTGATTTGGGATTCAGGAAGGTAAAAGCCCAAAGCATGTCCCGTATTTTCATTGTTGGAATCGGCGATGATAAACCGAAGCTTGTACGAGCTGCTTCGACCTCTAAAAACCCCGTCGCGTTCACCGGTGATCCAGTTGCCGTTATTTTGTTGTACATATCGATACGGGGGATCCCATAAATCGACATCGGTTCTGATACTCCAGGACAAGCTGATGTCATTTAAATTCGTCGTGTTTCCCGGGTGTGTACCTGTAGGAAACACAGTCGAAATATCACTGGATAAATTCTCAGGATGCCACTCATCCACTGCATTTAAGGCTGTCATATTGAATTGCTTCATGGCAGCATTGGGTAAGGTGGAAGAGCGAACAAAACGATAATCAAAATAATGACGAATGGCGGGTACGCTTAAATTGGCCGCTGTTTTTATGTTTTCGTATTCGCAATAAAAATCGAAATCACTGTGTACTTCCGCAGCTTGTTTTGTAAATGTTCTTCCATCAATCACAACAGACAGGTTTTCCTCTTCGATATTGTCTTCGTCACTATTGTTGTT
>Ga0206125_10000038_pt1 | contig 170470 bp, 161 predicted proteins | sample Helgoland_Spring_4_FD_148598 | JGI IMG/M metagenome (GOLD analysis project Ga0206125, IMG submission 148598) | Pelagic subsurface seawater microbial communities from Kabeltonne, Helgoland, North Sea - Helgoland_Spring_Bloom_20160331_1 | ecosystem: Environmental > Aquatic > Marine > Epipelagic...
GCCTTGCCCGGCGTCGGCGCCCTCCGCAGAGGGTTCCTCGTACATCTTCTGTGCCAGCCCTGCAGCAGCCTGCGACAAGACCTGCATTTTAGCCTCAATTGCCTCTTTGTCGTCACCCTTGAGCGCGTCTTCCAGCTCCGATGCGGCGGTCTCGATCCCGCTCTTTTCTTCGTCGGTGGCTTTGTCCCCGGCATCTACAACGGCTTTGCGTGCACCATGCACGAGCCCGTCTGCCTGATTGCGCAACGCCACCATCTCTTCAAACTTCTTATCTTCTTCCGAATGCGCCTCAGCATCTCGGACCATCTGTTCAATTTCTTCATCCGACAACCCACTGGAGGCCTTGATAACAATCGACTGCTCTTTGCCTGTCGCTTTATCCTTTGCCGAAACATTCAAAATGCCGTTCGCATCTAGATCAAAGGCCACTTCAATCTGAGGCATCCCGCGCGGCGCTGGCGGTATATCTTCTAAATTAAACTGACCCAGCGCCTTGTTTTGCCCGGCCTGCTTACGCTCACCCTGCAGAACATGAATGGTCACCGCAGTCTGATTGTCATCGGCAGTTGAGAACGTTTGCGTTTTCTTAGTCGGGATTGTTGTATTTTTTTCGATCAGGACACTCATGATAGAGCCTAAAGTCTCGATCCCAAGCGATAATGGTGTCACGTCAAGTAGCAATACATCTGTGACGTCACCCGCAAGGACCGCGGCCTGAATTGCCGCACCCATTGCCACGGCTTCATCGGGGTTTACGTCACGTCGCGCTTCCTTGCCGAAAAACGATTTCACCTTTTCTTGCACCAACGGCATACGCGTCTGCCCGCCGACGAGGATCACATCGTCAATGTCGTTGATGGTTAGGTTGGCGTCATCTAGCGCAGTTTGAATTGGCGCGATAGTCCCTTGAACCAGCTCGCCTACTAAAGACTCCAGCTTCGCCCGCGTGAGCTTCATTACAAGGTGTTTTGGGCCCGTCTGGTCGGCCGTAATATACGGCAAATTAATTTCTGTCTGTTGGCTGTTAGACAGCTCAATTTTTGCTTTTTCCGCCGCTTCTTTGAGCCGCTGAAGCGCCAATGGATCAGAGTGCAGGTCAAAGGTGTTGTCTCTCTTAAACTCTTCGACTAGGTAGTCAATCACCCGCAAGTCGAAATCTTCACCCCCTAAAAACGTATCTCCATTGGTCGAAAGTACTTCAAACTGATGCTCACCATCAACTTCAGCGATTTCGATAATTGAGACGTCGAAAGTGCCGCCGCCTAAATCGTAAACCGCAATCTTTGCGTCTCCGCGTTTCTTATCCAAACCATACGCCAATGCTGCGGCCGTCGGTTCGTTGATAATTCGCTTAACATCCAAACCGGCAATCTTTCCGGCGTCTTTTGTTGCTTGGCGCTGTGAATCGTTAAAATAGGCAGGTACCGTGATCACAGCCTCAGTCACCGTTTCGCCAAGATATTCCTCAGCGGTCTTTTTCATCTTTTTCAACGTTTCAGCAGACACCTGCGGTGGCGCTAGTTTTTCGCCTTTGACCTCAATCCAAGCATCTCCATTGGTCGCTTTGGAAATTGCGTAGGGCACCATTTTTATGTCTTTCTGGACAACGCTATCACCAAACTTTCGACCGATCAGGCGCTTTACTGCGAACAACGTGTTTTGAGGATTCGTTACCGCCTGCCGCTTCGCGTTTTGCCCCACCAAAATTTCACCGTCCTCGGTGTATGCGATGATCGACGGTGTCGTCCGATCACCCTCTGAGTTTTCTATGACCCGCGCGTCACCACCTTCTAATATCGCCACACACGAATTCGTGGTGCCGAGATCTATGCCTATAATCTTACCCATTGTTCTGTCTCCAAATGCCCTACCCGGACGTTCCTATTCTTGCTGTCTATATTTGGCCTAATTAAGCCAGTTCAAGGGGGCCTAACCACAATTTCTTGCTTCATGCCCACCTCGAGTGCGCAGCGACTGCTGGCCAGCGTCGCTTATCTCGGGTCAATCACCCTTCACTACAATCACTTTTGCCGCTCTAACCAAACGCCCGTTCAACCGATACCCCTTTTGCATAACGTCCATCACCGAATTCGGCTCCGCGTTGGGATTAGGCACCATAGTCATCGCTTCATGCAGCTGCGGATCAAACGGTTCTCCAAGCGGGTCAATTTGATCGACGCCTGCTTTGGCCAGCGTATCTAAGAACAATTTTAGCGACAGCGAAACGCCTTCTGCGATCGCTTCCGCGCCATCAACGGATACCGCCACCTCGACCGCTTTCTCCAAGCTGTCGAGTACCGGGAAAAGACCGTCTATGAGCTTTTCCGTCGCAAATTTATGGGCGTTTTCAACATCTCGGGTTGCCCGACGCTTGATATTCTCAACCTCCGCAAGGCTGCGCAGCACTTGATCTTTAAGCGCCGCCACTTGAGCGTCCACCTCAGTGTCCAAGCCTTCTTCTGCTTCGCCCTGTGCCAACACGGATTCCGCGCTATCAGTATCTTCGGGTGGCAACCACTCGCCGTCATCAGCAGCAGGATTTGCTGCCATTTCGTCATCGCCTACCTGATTTTCGACCGAGTTTTCATCACCAATGTTTTCGTCTGCCATGCACGCCTATTCCATGTGCTATTTAAATGAGCCAAACGTTATTGGGGCCAGCCTTGGAATTATCAAGGGCTTGATCGTAATTTTCTTCAAACTCGACGCATCGCGGCGCTGAGCAGACGCGCGGTGATGTCCACAACAGGAATCACATCTTTATAATCCATTCGCGTCGGACCGATGACACCGAGGACTCCCGCCAACTCGCCGTTCACCTCATAGGCGGACGTAATCAAAGAGGCGTCACCTAAAGGCTTGTATCCCGACTCTTCACCGATAAACAACTGCACCCCACCAGACTGCAAACAACGATCCAGAAGATGCAGCACGCGGCCTTTGCGAGATACCGCATCAAACAAAGATTTCACCGTGCCCGTATCTGAACTTAAATCCAGTAAACGATTTCCGCCGCTAACTAAAAGCTCGTGCCCATCATCTTGCTGGTCCTCAGCGAAGGTTGCCGAAGCCATATCAAGCGCGGCCTGCATGAGATGATCCATGCGATCCTTATCTGCCTGAACACTGGCTATGACCGCCTCTCGAATCTCAATCAAGGAACGACCACCAAACTCTTGGTTGAGATAATTTGCCGCTTGATTCAGCTCAACCGCCTCATACGCACGCTCAGTGTGAATCACTCGATTTTGCACTTCGCGGTCGTTCAGAACCAGAATTACAAGCACCCGATCCTCACCCAAGCCAATAAATTCCACCTGTCTGAAACTGATCTGGTTCCGCATGGGTGTTGTAATCAGGCACGTCATTTCGGTGATTTCAGAAAGCAATTCCGAGGCAGAAGACACCAAATCGGCTGGCGAAAGGTCCGGGTTGAGCTCCGCCTCAATTTCGCGCGCACGCTCTGCCGTTCGCGCGCGCTCCCAAGGTTCAATACTGAGCAAGGTATCAACAAAGAAACGATAACCTTGATGCGTGGGTATTTTCCCAGCTGAAGTATGCGGCGAGATCACCAACCCCTGAACCTCAAGCTCAGCCATAATATTACGCACCGTCGCCGCAGAGACACTCACCTCCGGACGGGTTGCCAGGGCTCGCGAGGCAATGGGCGTTCCTTGCGCAATGTACTGCTCAACAAGCAATTTAAATAAATGCTGGGCGCGAGGGGTCACAGAGGTCTCTGGCGACTCAAGATTGGCCATAAATTTCGCACACCGGGTTTTTATTGATAAGCGTCATCTCACACAACTTATACCAGTGATTTTAGGCAAACGCATCCTCATTTAAGGTAGGCTTAGTCTGACAACCCCACCGGGTTCATGCGCCAAAAGTGACAAGACCATGCTCAACCACCTGACTTTGAAAAATTTTGTACTCGTCGATGCATTAGATATCCATTTCAATCCTGGACTGACGACCATCACTGGAGAATCAGGCGCCGGCAAATCGATTTTGCTTAACGCTCTGGGCCTGCTGATGGGCGAGCGAGCACGTGCAGAAGTCATTCGGCCCGGTGCCGAAAAAGCCGATGTCAGCGCAGAATTTGATTTGAAGACTCTCCCCGCAGTGCAAGCACTGCTCGCTGAGGCCGAACTCATCCAGGCGCCCGACACGCTATGCCTACTCAGGCGAGTCATCAGCAATACGGGGCGATCCCGGGCATTTATCAACGGCATTCCCGTGACCACCGGTTATTTACGTGAACTGGGAGAGCGCCTCGTCGAAATACATGGCCAAAATGAGCATTTACGGCTGACTGATCGCTCAACCCAACTGAGCATGCTCGATGACTATGCAGGCCTCACCCAACAAACTGAGGACGTTCGACAATGCTATCGCTCGTGGCAGGCGGACCTGCAGGCCATCGAAACACTCAAAAATAACTTTGCCCAGGCAGCAGACCGCCAGGACCTATTGCAGTACCAACTCAGCGAGCTTGAGGAATTGGGCTTACAAGCAGATGAATTCTCACAGCTAAACGATCAGCACAAGCGACTTAACCAGGCCCACAACACCATTGAGGCGCTTTCGCAAGCGCTTAATCATCTGGATGCACTGGATGAACTGAACCTGGCCGCAAGACTGATTGATAACATCGATGACAATCAGCCCGATTTAGTAGCCGCGCGAACTACACTGAACACGGCCCTGGGCTTGATAGATGATGCAGCGCGAGACCTGCGCAATTACGAATCCCGAGTGATCGTGGATCCAGAGACTCTGAATTTACTGGAGCAGCGCCTCAACACCATGCAGGACCTTGCCCGTAAGCACCGTATAGCCCCGGAACGCTTATTTGCACATACACGGCATCTGGACGAGGAACTCAAAAAAATTGACGCTGACAGTTCGCAGTTAGACATGTTGAAAGACGCCGCGCAGGCAAAACAAACCAAGTTTCGCAAAGCCGCCAAAAACTTGTCTGCCCAACGCCAAAAAGCAGCGCCGAAATTCGCCAAAGCCATTACCCAACAAATGCAGACAATCGGCATCACCCGCGGAGTTTTTTCCGTCGCATTCACTTATCAGGAAAGCGCTGTTGGATTCGATCGAATTGACTTTCTAGTGACAACCCATCCTGATTTTCCGGCCGGGCCATTAGCGCAAATTGCATCAGGTGGTGAACAGACGCGGATCGGTCTAAGTATCCAAATTGTCGCTGCGCAGAACAGTGCCTTGCCCTGCCTGGTGCTTGATGAGGCCGATGTCGGTGTCGGTGGGACAACCGCCGACACGGTCGGGCGAATATTACGAGACCTTGGTCAACATACTCAAGTCATCTGCGTCACCCATGCGCCACAAGTGGCCGCCTTGGGAGACAATCACTACCGCGTGGTCAAAAAAGGCAATCACACGGATATTCAACACTTGAACGCTGAACAAAGAATTGAAGAACTCGCGCGGATGTTGGCCGGCTCGGACATCACCCAAACGACCCGCACCTATGCTCAGTCGCTCCTGCAGGAAGCCACGCAATAACTGACCAATCTATGCAATACTTGACCAATGGTTTGCATTCGCGCTGGTCATAGGCTCATGAGGTTAGTTATCATCGCCGCCGCACTGTCACATTTAACAGGACACAACTTTTGCCGGTAAAAATCATCAGCACCGTTTTAATTATGCTTCTGGTGGCTGGTTGTGCCATGCCCCAGCTCAAATTACCCCGTCTCTACCGCGTTACGGTACAGCAAGGCAATGTGATTACCCAGAACATGATCGACCAGCTCAAGCCCGGGATGACTCGCCGTCAAGTCGCCTACATCATGGGGGAGCCCGTATTACGCAACACATTTAACGAAGACCGCTGGGACTACATCTATACCATTTATCTCCCGGGCTACTACGATCAGGAAACTCGGATGAGTCTATATTTTCAGGACGAGGTACTCGCCTACTTCACTGGCGACTTGTCCCCCAGCGCACCCCAGGACAGCGAACCAAATGCAGAACAAGGCGGCGACGCCGAGTCCTCGCGCGAGGATACTGAATCAAATATCTGAGCCATCATGTATTTAGGTTGGACACCCCGCAACTAAACGCAGGCCGGATATTCTAACAATCTAGGAATGGCCACCCACCTGTTTTGCAGCGCGCAGACGCCGAGCAGTTTTAGCATCAACCTGCAAGGGGCGATAAATTTCTACGCGATCTCCGTGGCGAACCTCCAAGACATCATCAACCACCTGGCCATAGACCCCAACAACATGCTCTTGGAGCGCCAAGTCAGCAAAAACGGGCAACTGTTGCGCAGCGCTCAACACGTCGGCAATTGTTGCACCCGGCATCACCTGCACTTCACCGGTGCGCTGACGCGCAGGTTCCGCATAAACTACCTCTACAACAATCACCGCGCCATCATCTAGTCGCGTAAAGGCGACAATTTGTCCGCTTGCTGCAAAATGCGCTGACTGAACGCATCAACCATCTTGTTTGCCATGTTATCGGCTAACCGCGCCAGCAGATTAGTCAACAAACCGCGCGCGGAATACTCTATCGTCAAGTCGACCCGGCACCCAACCTCGCCTAACGGTGTGAACACCCATTGGCCCTCTAAACGCTCAAAAGGCCCTTGCTTAAGAGACATAGACACGGCCTCATTAGGCACATGCCGATTGGCCGTAATAAACGTTTCTTTGAAGCCCGCGCCCTGGACTTCAACCTGCGCAACCAGGCCGGATTTGGTCTCCTCGATGATCTGCACGGCACCACAACCGGGCAAAAAATCAGGGTACTGCAAGACATCTACGACCACCGCATAAGCCACCTCACAAGGGACTTCGAGCAGAGCCTCGCGAGACAACCGATTCATTAACTGAAGACGCCTTGTATCAAGGGCCACAAAATGTTGATGAAAATAGCCAGAACACCCAGGGGTGCGATCACTCCACCAACCAAGCGCCAGACAAACAGCTTAAACCCACCGCTGATGCCCAGCTGCCTCACCAAAACCTCTTTGGGCACGAGCCAAACGCCAAAAACAGCAATCAAGAGCCCCCCTAAGGGCAGCAGAATGTTTTGCGACACGTAATCGACAAAGTCAAAAATAGTGAGATCCCCTACTACGCTAAAATCCGCCAGTAAGTTGAACGAAAAAACAGTACCTAAGCCCAAAATCCAGCACATCACCCCCAAACTAATCGCCACACGCTTGCGTTTTGCGTTGTATTCCTCAACCAAATAAGCCAGAGCTGGCTCCGTCAACGAAATCGCCGAGGTGAGCGCTGCAAAAGTCACCAAAATAAAAAACAAAGTGCCAAAGATAATACCCAGCGGCAGTTGACCAAAAGCTAACGGCACTGTCACAAACATCAACCCCGGGCCCTGAGCAGCATCCAAGCCATTAGCAAATACAATCGGAAAAATGGCTAAACCGGCAGCCACTGCAACACTTGTATCCAACACCGCTATGGTCAAAACCGTGCTGCCGATACCGGCGTCTTGAGGGACGTACGCACCATAAGCCATCATCGCACCCATCCCTAAGCTGAGGGTGAAAAACGACTGTCCCATCGCCAGCAACCATATCTCCGGGTCGGTAAATGCACTGGCGTCAATTTCAAATAAAAAATTAAATGCTTGTTCAAAACCGCCTGAATTTAAGCTGTACCCCAACAGGATCACCAACAAAATAAAAAGGAGCGGCATAAACCAACGTATAGCCGTTTCCAAGCCACGACTCACCCCTTTGCCAACAATCCAAATGGTGAGCACCATAAACAAGGTTTGCCAAAAGATAAGTTGCCATGGATTGGCTAAAAAATTGTCAAAGGTGGCACCCACATTCTGCGCAGTGGCGCTCTCAAACGCCCCGGAAGCAGACAGCCAAATGTAATTCATTGCCCAACCGGCAATCACGGCGTAATAGGACAAAATTAGAAATCCGGCGAGGACACCCATCCATCCAATCATGACCCAAGCAGGGCTGCACCGAGCGCGCTGGGTAAGTTGACGCATCGCGATTATCGGACTACTGCGGCCCTCGCGCCCAATCATGACTTCGGTGATCATGATAGGTATACCTACGACGCCAACGCAGACCAAATAAATCAGAACAAACGCACCACCGCCATTTTCTCCAGCAATATATGGGAACTTCCAAATATTACCAATGCCCACCGCAGACCCAGCCGCTGCCAAAATAAATAACCATCGCGAGGACCACATGCCCCGTCGGTTTTCCGATGCTATCGCCATAATCAATTCTTGTATAAGTCTGAAGCGGTAAATATTGTATACTGTTGTTCCTTTGTTTCACCCTGAAATAAATCCCAAGCTCCTCAACTCAAGCTGAACCGTTGCCCATGAAAAAAAACACACAAAAAGGCAATACGTCCAACACCATCGCGCTAAACAAACGCGCACGTCACGAGTACCACTTGGAACAAAAGTTTGAGGCCGGAATCGCACTGCAAGGTTGGGAAGTGAAAGCCATCCGAAGTGGACGGGTGCAACTGACAGACAGCTTCGTCTCGTTACACCGAGGTGAGGCCTACCTAGCCAGTGCCAATATTACAGCCTTGCTCAGCGCATCCACCCACGTCGTCGCCGAACCCCAGCGCAACCGCAAGCTCCTTTTACACGCCAAGGAGCTGGCTCAGATGTTCGTCGCGACCCAGCAGAAGGGATACACCTGCGTGCCAACCGCGCTTTATTGGAAAAACAATCACATAAAAGTTGAAATCGCTTTAGCTAAAGGCAAACAGGAGCATGACAAGCGCGCAACCAAGCGCGAGCAGGATTGGCAGCGAGACAAACAACGGTTAATGAAAGCACACAACAGCTAGAACGGTTCAGATCAGCTCAACAACCCACACTGCGACGCCACGCAACCATTTCAATTGCGGCCGCAGCCGCCTCAATTCCTTTGTTGTAAACGTCATCCGCGGCGCGAGCTTCTGCATGGGCCAATTCATAGACTGGCAAGATCTCCACCACCACCGGCCGCCGAAAGTCATGCATCACCTGACCCAATCCGCGCATACTTTCATTGCTGATCATTTCAAAGTGAAGCGTTTCACCTTTCACAATCACACCAAAACAAATCACCGCATCTATTTGCAAGTGCTCGTCTAACGCCAGCAAATCGCGCGCCGCCAGCGGAATTTCCAGACATCCTGGCAGCGTATATTCCTCAACGCGGTCATAACCATACTGAGACAGCACAGCCTGACAGGCAACAGAAAGGTTATTCACAACTTTCGGGTACCATTTCGACTTTAAAATAACCATTCGACCCGGATTTTTGATATGAGGCAGCGCCGAAAGGTCTACGGTGGTTTTCATCAGTTCAGTCGCCTTTGGTTAGCCCGCGCTTTGCAGCGAAGCGGCGCTTACGAGCAACCAATCGCCTGAGTCTTCATCACAATATAAGCGATTTATCTTTTCAAGACGGCTAAATTCAGCCCTGATTTCCCACGCGCCCAAAGGCGCATTGCGATCGCGCAACAGCGAGCTGACGTCGCCAGGACGAATTCGAGATTGGCCTTTTTCGACCAGCTCTTGGATGACCTGAAAAATCATTTCGGTACGAGGATGCTCTTTATTCAATGTGACACTCTTTAGCTTTGGAATAAAATCATTAAACGCCGCGGCGGGTTTTACCAGATTTATCCTACTCTCGCCACGGTTGACTGCGCTGATACGCTTCTAACCGTTGCTCAAGTTCATCTTTAACCCCACCATCAACATCACCTACGGCGTCAATCGCTCGCCGCTGCACGGCGATGGCCAACGCGAACTCACCTAACTCCGCATGCGCGGCAGCCAGTGTGTCCAGATACGCCGCATTGCTGTCCGCTTCAACCGCCTTATTGGCCTGATCCAGCGCCAACGCGCCGTTACGCAATGCTGCGCTCTTACTCGTGGCCAGCAGCCAAGCATATGTATTGTGCGCTGACGCTCCCCCAAGCTGCGCAGCGCGGCGGGACCACTTCAACGCCAACGCGCGCGCCGCTTCTCCTTCTTGAGCCAGATAAATATCAACCAAACGCCTAAATGCAACCGGCTCGTTAACATCCGCTGCTTTCCCATACCACTGCAATGCCAAATCGAGATCTTTGTTAACACCCGCGCCCGTCTCGTAAAGGTGGCCGAGCCCCAAATAGGCAGCAGGTATCGCGGCGTCAGCGGCTCTTTGATAAAGCATCTTGGCGCGCTCGACGTCGACCGCAGCGCCTTCTCCAGTAAGATGCGCGTATGCCAGGTGCACTGCCGCTGGGACAAAGCCCGCATCCAAAGCTTGCCGATAATACTGCACAGCAACCTCGGGTTGCGGCTGACCCAATTCGCTGTTGGCGTACATAAACCCAATTGATAACAACGCGGCTGGCGCGCCAGCCACGTGCGCCTTGTTATACCAAGACAGCGCGAGTTCCGGCTGCGCATCGGCAACATAGCCACGCCGGTAACTGGCCGCTAAATTTAACATCGCCAGCAGGTGTTCTTGTTTCGCAGCCTGCAAAAATGCGGTGCGCGCAGCTTCTACGTTTTTGGCGACACCCTGCCCAAAAAGATAGGCGCGGCCTACCTGAAATTGAGCTCGATCGTACCCCAGCGCAGCTGCCCGTTCGTAAAACAAAAACCCGGTCTCCGGGTTTTTACGGGTCCCTCGACCCTCGCTGTAAAGCCTGCCCAGACCCAATAAAACCGTAGGATTATTGGCATTAAACTCCAACGCTCGGTGGTAATCCTTCAACGCCGAGACCACCATTTCTTGCGCTAAAAAGCTATACCCGCGCAGGTAATAGCCTCTCGAGCGCTCAGCAGCGGAAATCCGAGGGTCGATCAGCGCTGGCTGCAAATACGCACGCGCTAGGCTGAATGATTCGGCCTCGATTAACTCAACTGCTCGATCAATATTTACCCGCGCATCGATCGCGTGCACTTTCGCAGAAAGCACACACACCACAATAACGATCAGCGTCAATACACCCGCCCCTATCTTAGTTAGCACTCACTTACCATCCGCTTGCCATTCTTTTAACCAACCTTGCCTCTCCCGTCGATCTTGACGCAGCGCTAAGATCGTATCTAGCCACAATTTAAGCTATAGTCACTCGTCAACAGTGAAAAAGGTGTAAAACGTTATTCTCAAAACAGCGCTTTGAAAACAGCACTTTGCTTTCACGCTGATACTTTTCACGCCCAAGATCTGCTGATCAATGGGGGCGACATGGTTTCGACGCGGATGACAAAGCTTGCGGTGCATGCCGAGAGGGTTGTGACTCTCGTTAATCAATCGCAGTAACTTTTATAGTTGCCAACGACGAAAACTACGCACTAGCGGCCTAAAAAACCCGCTTACGTTCTCAATTCGTTTCCTGCTAGGAGAAGAGAACGGCAAAGCAGCAGGATCGTGTGGATGCCTCGCCCGTGGCTGAAGCATTAAAACCAATCGGGATCGCAGACAACACCCTGACCGTTGGGTCGTTCGACGCTAAATTAATTAACGGAAGCTAAGCATGTAGAGCCAACAGTGGCGCATCAGCGGACGCGGGTTCGATTTTAAGTGGTCGACTTGGAGAGCGATCTCCAATGCAAAAGAGGGCTCATACGGTGAACGCTAAGGGATCACGCGCTTCGGCGCAAACGATGGCAGATCCTATGCCAACGCCGTCCGGTCAATGGGAAACCAGGCAGCCGGCTAGAGACTTATAGGCTTCTAACAGGTCATCAGACCTCAAGAAGTACTAGGGTGGAATCTGATTCCACAATACGCCCTCCGCTGTCTATCTCTTCGAGGGATAAACAGATGAAGGAATAGTCCAGCCCATGTCGAAAGATGTGGATAAACTGCCCCGCCGCCTCCACCATCAAAAACGGCGTTTCAAATTCTTGAAACGCTGCAGAAAACGCCCCCCACGGGGCGTTTTTTTTGCATCAACAAGCAACCAATCCCTACTCCACTTCACCTCGGCGCTCACGTTCACGCGCTAATCGGTGAGCATCCGCACTCTGTAAGGGCGATTTTTCCGACTCACTCAACAATCCGGCTCGATCCCTGGCAGACTTTTCTGCATCAAATGAAATCCACTTTTCTGGACTGACTTTGATCACCTCACGCAAGGGGGAGTCAAGCAGCGCAAAAAAGTCATCTTCACCCTGCTGATCAAGCGGCGAAACCTTGTGCGCCAACGCACGATAAAAGGCAAGCTTGTCCTCCCGTGCCGCAACAAATTCAGCCCGCCCCTTTGCCGTTACGGCACCCAGCGGACAATCGGGATCATCACTGGTTCGTCCACTGACAGTAACAGATACACGCGGATCACGCCGAATGGCCGCAGCACGGTGCCGGTGAGCCGCAAACGTGATCCAAAATTTACCCTCACGCCAAACATATGAATGCACCACACCCACCGGCCAATGATCTTTTGTACCCCACATCAAAACACACTCAGGTGCTTTGCAAAGCAACAGCTCTAACTGCTCATCACTATGCCGGTAAATGGAAACAACCTCATGATCTGTCGCTCTACCCATTCTGCTCTCCTTTTCCCTGTTTCATTTTTTTTCCGCTTGATTCATTACCAGCCCTAACTGTCGGCTTTGCGCCACCAGTGCACCCGTGCTGTCCCAAAGTGCGCCTGTTTCAATCATTCGACCATGGTCTAGCTCGTCAGTTGTAAACTGCGCACATACCCAACCTGGCGCCGGACGTCTGATCACATTCACCGTCAGCTCTAACGTGGGTACCCAGCCTATCGGCCCGAGTAAACTCAAAGGGGATGGCGGAAAGGCGTCTGCAAAAAGCACCAAAGCATGGGTGTCGGGCGGACGTTCATCGACAAATCTGATCCATCCGGCAATTTGTGCACGCCGCCCAAGTCCAGGCACCGCCAAATCCGGGTGGAGGCGAACATCGGTTCGCTGCGTGATCGGCAATTCCAGATTCTGAGCCTGTGCAGATCGCGCTGAGCAATGCTCAGGCGGCGGCAGATCCGGCGCGGGAAGCGTAATCTGCGCATCGATGCCCACCTTTGAGCTCAAATCTGCAAATGCTGCCAAAACTTCAATACGCGCCTTCCCCTGCTGGGAAAAGGCCGCTCGCACATGACTGACCGTGCGGCCGATACGAATCACATGAACGTCAATCTCATAAGGGACCTCCGGTGCCCCCGGGCGCAAAAAATGCGTCGTCACCGATACGGGGTGGGGATGGCTTACAACTCGAGCAATCGCATTCAGCACAACCGTTACCATATACCCGCCATTGGGATGGTCGCCGATGTTCCAAGCGGACGATAAGCGCCCGGTATAACGCATTTCACCGGCCTCTTGTGTTCGCGTTTCTTGATCAAAATAAAAGGCGTTTCCGGACACAGATTTGATTCTCTTGACCACAAAGTTTGGCCGATACTACAGGACAGACCCCCCGCGTTCGACCCTACCACCGGATCTAACAACAACTTGACGATGGTGAAGATAACGCAGCTAAAGCCCGGGTGGTTACGCCAGTATGCCTAACCTTGTTAATTTGATACGCTAAAACGTCGGATTTCAGAACTTTTCGGAGCATCACATGATTCGTCTTCTTTGCCTAGCGCTCGCAAGCGTGCTTTTTTTAAGCTCACCTAATGCCGCATGGGCTATCCAAGCCGATACGCGGGTGGAAAATTTCCGCCTACTGGACCAAACCGGGCAGTCGCATGAGCTCTTCTATCACAGCGACGCCTCGGCCATTGTATTTATGGTACAAGGCAATGGGTGCCCCATCGTGCGCAACGCGATGCCCACCTTTAAAACCATCAGGGATACCTACGCGGATAAAGGCATCCAGTTTTTCATGCTCAATGCCAACCTTCAGGACAATCGCGGCAGCATCAACCAAGAGGCTGAAGCCTTTGGCTACGACATGCCTATTTTAATCGACCAGACCCAGATCATCGGCGAGGCCCTAGACCTTGTCAGAACTGGCGAAGTGTTTGTCGTAGATCCCAAGACATGGTCCATTGTCTATACCGGCGCCATTGACGATCGCCTAACGTATGAGAACCAAAAAGAGCAGGCGTCTAACCACTACCTGCGCGACGCCATTGACGATCTACTGGCTGGGCAATCCGTGGAGCTTGCCAGTACCAATGCAGTCGGATGCCTCATCAATTTTCCCGAAAAAACCGCACGCGCTGAACACGCCAACATCTCCTACAGCGATGACATCGCCCCAATTCTGCTGGACAACTGCGTCAGCTGTCATCGCGAGGGCGGCATTGGCCCATGGGCAATGACCGACTACAACATGGTGCGCGGTTTCTCTCTAATGATTCGCGAAGTGATCCGCACGCAACGCATGCCACCGTGGCATGCAGATCCAGCGCACGGGCATTGGTCTAACGACCGCTCGCTGACCGACACCGAAATCAAGACATTGGTTCACTGGATCGAAGCAGGGGCACCCCGGGGTGCAGGTGAGGATTTACTGGCTACTTCCGACCTTCAATATCCACAGTGGGCCACCGGCGAGTTCTTGGGAGAGCCCGATTTCGTGATTGACATTCCGGCAATGGAAATCCCTGCCAGCGGAGTTGTCGATTATCAGTATCACTTTGTCGACAATCCGATAGGCAAAGACGTTTGGGTACATGCCGCTGAGATCATGCCGGGTGATCGAGCTGTCCTGCATCATACCATCACCACCTTTGGTCATATCGCAACAGAGGGCAAACGCAAAGGCCGTCTGCAGCGCACAGGCGGATTGCGCGGGTATGCACCGGGCATCTCTAACCAAGCATTTCCAGAGGGCACCGGCACATTCCTGCCGGCAGATGCAACCATCGAGTTCCAAATGCACTATACGCCAGTTGGACGCGCCACCATTGACGAATCAAAGATGGGAGTCTGGATATATGACCAGCCACCTACCCACAAAATCGTCTCTCTGTTTATGGCCAACCCGCGCATTCAAATTCCCGCGCATGCAAAAAATCATGCCGAAACAGTCAGCCGCACTATTCCCAAAGACGCACTGCTTTTCAACTTAATGCCGCATGCCCATTTTAGAGGCAAAGCCGCCAAGTTTGTTGCGAAATACCCGGATGGCACACAAGAGTTGCTGTTATCGGTGCCCAACTACGACTTCAACTGGCAGACCGACTATGAGTTTAAAGAACCCAAATTCATACCCGCGGGCACCGAGCTCGTACAAACCAACTGGTGGGACAACTCTGCTCAAAATAAAGCCAACCCCGACCCAAGCATCAACGTCACTTGGGGTGAGCAATCTTGGGAAGAAATGTTGTTCGGGGCAATGCTTTTCCGCTTTCTGACCGAGGAAGAATCGGTCGAAATGCGCGCCTCAATTGAACAATCCAAGCCATCGGAAATAGCCGCAGCGCGCTAACCCACTTTAAAACCGCGGGATATCCCGCGGTTTTTTACCCATCAGTGCCCGCCTGAGACCCCGCCAACTGCGGCTGGGGCACACTTCTTGTTGAACCGATATCACCTAAGATGTTGTAAAGACACGGCACTAGAATCAGAGTGATTGCGGTTGCAAACAAAATGCCAAAAGCCAGTGAAACGGCCATTGGCACCACCATCTGCGCCTGCATTGACGTTTCAGACAAAATCGGGAGTAATCCAAAAAAAGTAGTCAACGACGTCAGCAAAATTGCTCTAAAACGAGCGCCCCCACCCTCGATAGCGGCAGTCGCCGCGTCTTTGCCTTGCTCAACATTTTTGTTCACGTAATCCACAAGAATCAAACTGTCATTCACCACAACACCGGCCAGCGCAATGATGCCAAACAAAGACAGGCTACTGACAGCAAGCCCCATGACCATATGGCCAAAAATTGCGCCCACTATGCCAAACGGAATCACACTCATAATAATAAGCGGCTGCAAATAGGACCGCAGGGGAATGGCCATCAGTGCATAAATTCCGAAACAGGCCGCCAAAAGGCTGTACACAAACGCCTGCACGCCGATGATTTCATCACGCGAACTTCCAGATAAATCAATGCTTACCCCAGGGTATGCAGCCACTAAATCCGGAATAACTTCCCGAGTCAGTTGACCAACCAATCTAGACGGCTCAACCACACTTACATCAGCTTTTGCAGTGACCGAAATGGTGCGCTGCCCATCCAAACGATTAATCTGGCTGTAGCCCGGCGCCATCTCAAATTCCGCCACTGAACTAAAAGGCATTTCACGCCCATCGGGCAGGCGAATCCACATCCGCTCTAAATTACCCACCGACGCTCGTTCTTCCTGTGGGAAGCGGACCATCACCCTAACGTCTTGAGTGCCTCGTTGAATTCTCTGCGCCTCAGCGCCGTAAAAGGCCTCTCTGACCTGACGGGCAAGATCCGCCAGCGTGACACCAAGCATCTCGGCTTCAGGTTTAATGCGTAAATTAATCTCTTCGGGGCCCGCATCTACCGACAGTTCAACCTCATACAATCCCTGAATTGTTCTGAGGTGATCAGCAAGATCGCCTGCAGCCGCTTCGGTTGTTTCAAAAGATCGCCCTTGAACTTTAAGCGCAACCGGCGGGCCACCGCCCAAATGCCGTGAGCCAGAGAACCGCAGCTCTTTTGTGCCCGCTATTTCACCCACTTTCTCTCGCCAGCGAAGCTCAACTTCTTTGGGTGATATCTCACGATTTTCCTTCGCCAGTTCAACCTGAAAAAAACCGGAGGTGCCATTTCTTACATAAGCAAACGTATGTTCAACAACATCGCGATCGTCACCCCGCTCGGCTTTTATATCTTCGTTCACTTCATCTAACGCGGAACTCATCTGCTTGACAATATTCACCGCCAGAGCTTCGGGTGCGCCGTCGGCGAGCACCAGATTTGCGGTCACATAGTCCTCTTCAAGCTCGGGAAAAAATACAAAGCGGACAAATCCACCGCTAACCAAACCGATGGCAAGGATCACCATACTCAAAAAAACTGCAACCGTGGTGTACCGAGCCTCAATCGCTCGGGCCAAAAAAGGTTGATAGACCTCTTGGACGAATCGTTTTAGGTGTTTGTCCACCCAAGCTGAAATACCGCCCCTGGAACTATGTGCATGGCGCATCAACGCCAGATGTGAGGGCAGAATCAATTTACTTTCAACCAGCGAAAACAACAGACACAGGATGACCACCCAACCAATGGCTGCATTGATCGCAGATACAGGCCCGGTCACAAATAGTTGCGGCAAAAACGCCATCACCGAAGTCAAAACCCCAAAGGTCGCTGGAATGGCCACCCGCTGGGCGCCGGCCACAATATTTGCCACGGAATAACCCTTAGCTTCTGTCTCCGAATAAGCCGCCTCCGCAATGATTATCGCGTCATCTACCACAATCCCGAGAACAACAATGAAGGCAAAAAGACTCATGACGTTGACCGTAACACCCACAATCGGCATCAACATAAACGCCCCAAAAAATGCAACCGGCAAGCCAACGATCACCCAGGCGGCGAGCTTGATGTCGAGAAATAGACCCAGGATTACAAATACGAGCAACGCACCCATCAACATATTTTCCAGCAACATGTCCATACGGCCCTGCAGGTAATAGGTCGAATCCGCCCAAACACTCAATTTAACTTGCTCGGGCAAGCTTTGGTTGCGCTGGTCAACATAGCGACGAACCGCCTGAGCAATCACCAGTTCACTTTCGTTTTCAGTGGACATGACGCTGATACCCAAGCTGGGCTTACCATCGAAGTAAGCAAAAATTTGCGTATCTGCAAAAGCATCGCGCACATTGGCGATATCACCCAGCCGGACTCGGGTACCATCGGCATTAGACAGCAACACAATTTGCTCAAACTCTTCGCCGGTATACGCCTGACCATTGGCACGTAAACGGATGTCTCCAGATCCGGTGCGTATTGATCCGCCGGGCAAGTCAACTGACCAGCGGCGAATCGTATCGGCAACCTGAGCTAACGTCAGGCCATATTCACGCAAGGTCAATTCGGGTATTTCTATGGCAATCTCAAACGGGCGCCCACCGCGAACCTCCGCTACCGAGACTTCGGGTAGTCCGGTTATTTCATCTCGGATATCATCGGCCAGAGATTTCATCGTCGCCTCATCCAGGTCACCCGACAACTGAACAGTCAACGCACCCTTATTGAATTTGAGCTTAGAGATCATGGGTCTCTCTGTATCTCGCGGAAAGGTATTGATGCCATCAACCGCGAGCTTTACTTCATCGGTGACATCACCGATATCGAAACCTTGCATCACCTCAATTGTCACTAACCCGGAACCTTCCCGAGCAACACCGCGCACCTCCTTGACCCCTTCGATGCCATCTACGGCTTCTTCTACCTTGATGACAATGCCTTCTTCAACCTCCTCCGGGCCTGCCCCCGGGTATGGCACCATAATCTGCACATAATCAAATTCGATATTAGGAAAGCTTTCCTTTTTGACCGTAAACAAGGCATACAGGCCCGCGCCAACGATAAACACCATCAGCAAATTAGCAGCAACATGATTGGTCGCAAACCACCCGATAAGCCCTCGCGGTTGCGGCGATGGCGTCACGACGCTCGGCCTAATCGAACCTGCATACCCGGCAACGGCTGGTCAATCGGCGTCAGACAATAACGCTCTCCATTCTCGACACCTTCGGCAATATAAACAAAATCTTCATCCCGACGCACAACCTCAACTTGCCGCGGGAAGATGCGCAGTTGATCATCAATCAGCCACAAGGTTCCCCCGCGCTGCAAGGCATAGCGAGGCACAACAGCAAGCTTGCCCGCAGCTTGCCCACCAATTTCTGCCGCAACAAAAGTACCCATAATCAAAGGAATTTGCTCATCGTCGTTTAAGCCATAGGGATCTTCGATTTCTGCAACCAAATAAAGCACCCGGCTAGAGGTATCAAAGACCCCTTCTGACCTATTGATGGTGCCCAGCCGCGTGACTGTATCGCCACCAAAATTGGCCTCTAAACGCACAGCGATGGGGACATCGGCGCGCAATTGATCAAGATCCAGGTACTGCAAGTCATTCTGAGTCACCGGCAGGCGCACCTCCGCTATATCAACGGCAAAAGTCACACCCAGCGTTGTTCCGGGGCTGACATATTGGCCGACATCGGCGACTTTATTACGAACCATCCCATCATAAGGCGCTCGAATCACCGTCCGGTCCAGATCACCTAACGCCTTATCTAAGTCCGCCTCCGTCGAATGCAATTCAGCCAAAGCCTGCTTCATTTGAGGTTTACGCAAGGCCAAACCAGACGCCGGCCCTTGGTCGGGGTTAACCCGGCGCAGTCGTTCGTAATCCTGCGCTGCGTATCCGGCCAACGCACTCTCCGTTTCCAACTGCGTGACCGCCCGGGCTACGTTAGCTCGCGCGCGTTTCACGTTAGCCTCGTAATTCCGCGGATCTATACGAATTAAAACGTCTCCCTTGCGAAAGAATCCCCCACTGACAAATGCCGGGGATACGTCAATGATTTGACCCTGGGCTTCAGCCACCAGGGTTGTCTGAGTACGCGGTGAAACAGAGCCTTGTGAGCGCACGCTAAAGGTAACATCGCGACGCTCAATAACACCCACATCCACTAAGAGACTGGGTAATGCAGGCGGATCTAACTTCGCTTCCGGCCTCACCATCGTCATCACTACCGCGATTCCCAGCGAAACAGCAACAATCAGCAAGGGCAACAGTAACTTAACAGCCTTATTCATCACATCGAGCCAACACATTAATTACAGGGCTAAGATAAACTTATTCCCGAGGGACAAACAGTGTACGCTTTATTCAAAAGCAACCCCACCTGGACACAGTTCAACATGTCATTTAAGTTTCGCTGTCGCGCGCTCATCTTTGGCCTCGCAGTCCTGAGCCTATCCGCCGGGTGCAATGAGCAACCACACTCCACCGCACTGGAGCCGCCTGTGGATCAAGCACTGACAGTTACGACCTATCACGGCAAGGTAAAAGGCCGCTGGACGCAGACAAATGAGCCGATCCGGGTCTTTCAAGGTGTGCCCTATGCACGGCCCCCGGTAGATCAACTGCGTTGGCGACCACCTCAAGCACCACAATCTTGGTCAGGGGTTCTCCCTACACTAACGCCAGGTAGCGCTTGCTGGCAGGCCGCACCAGTTGACAACTTTGTCTGGAGCCGCGGCAGCTTTGAGCGCAGCGAAAATTGCCTTTATCTTAATATCTGGGGGCAACCATCGGCCATCGATCAAGCAGTCATGGTCTGGTTTCACGGCGGATCCCACACCACAGGCCGCTCCCATGAAGCTATCTTCAATGGCGCCGAATTAGCTCGACAAGGCGTTATTGTGGTGACGGTCAACTATCGGTTAGGGCCACTTGGATTTCTTGCACACCCACTGTTGAACGCTGAATCCAGCCATAACAGCAGCGGCAACTACGGCCTGCTCGATAAAATCGCGGCCTTAAACTGGATCAGAGACAACATCGCCCAATTCGGAGGTAACCCCGGCAACATGACTATTTTTGGCCAATCCGCGGGCTCACAAAGCGTCTGTGCGCTCATGGCATCACCTCTAGCCAAGGGCTTGTTTGCTAAAGCCATTGGACAGTCCGCCGCCTGCATGCGGCCACTGGATGAGCTAGACCCCAACGGTCACAACACAGGAGAGGCTTTAATTGCGAGTCTCACCACAGCGAAGCAGGCAGACACATTGCGCCAAATCAGCCCGCAACAATTAATCAACGCAGCCCAAACAACACAGTGGGCGGGCCAATCGAGGATTGTCGTAGACGGCTGGGTATTACCCGATGAGCCACAGCAGATTTACGCCTTAAAACAACAGGCCAAAGTACCTTTATTGCTTGGGTCCTTGGCCAACGAGGGTCACAATCTTTTTCCGCTTGATACACAGCTCACCGAAACACAATTGCGTGAATTCGCATCATACATTGCAGGCCCCGATCTTGCTGAGCCCCTGCTGGCGCTATATGCCAGCCAAGCAAACACATCACCGGGCTTAGCACAAAGAGAAATCATCACCGATCGTTTTATGGCGCACGGCATGCGGCGTTGGGCCGACCATCAAACTGACACTGGCCAACCCGTCTACTTATACTTTATGGATCACACCCCCCCAGCTTTTGCCCTCTACAGACCGGCAGACCCCGAATTAAATTTACCCAAAGGACCCCGCAGCGCAGGCGCCTATCACTCTGGCGATCTGGCCTATGTATTTGGTAATACGCAAAAGGTTGGATTGCACTGGCAGCCGCAGGACCACGCCATGGCAGCCCTGATCACCCAATACTGGACCAACTTTGCCAAAACAGGCGACCCAAACGGGCCAGGTCTGCCCAATTGGCCAACCTATAATAAAGAAAATCGTAACACCCAATTGCTACGGCCCAACCCCGAGACCCGTTCCGGTGTTCGACGGGAAATCCTAGATTTATGGGATCAATACGCCTTGTAACCGTTAGGCCTCCAACACCGCCATTGGATACGGCTGATAATTTGCAGCCTTTTTGTTATCTTCCGTTCTTTGAATATTAAGCAGGGCATCCCATTGATCGCCAATGAAGACAGCACCACTGAAGTGGTCAAATTCGAGGAGGCTTTAGAAGAATTAGAGTCTTTGGTTGCACAAATGGAGAACGGAGGGTTGAGTCTAGACGATTCGCTCAAAGCCTTCGAACGCGGTATTACGCTCACCCGACATTGCTCAAACGCACTGCAAACCGCCGAACTGAAAGTCCAAGCATTGACCCAAGATGGCGAAATTGTAGACGTGGACAATCGAGATCTTAATGACGCCTGAGCTCGACGCGCTGCAAGCGCAAATCAATCAATTTCTCGATGCTCAACTACCGCGGCAATCAGAGCTTGCGCAAACCATTGTGGATGCCATGCGACACACAGTTTTGGGGGGTGGCAAACGACTGCGACCGATGCTTGTATGCGCCACAGCCGATGCATTTGGTGCTCCAATACAGCAAGCCATTGCGCCTGCCTGCGCGGTGGAATTTATGCATGCCTACTCACTGATCCACGACGACTTGCCGGCCATGGATGATGATGATTTACGCCACGGGTTACCCAGCGCTCACGTCGCCTACGGCGAAGCAAACGCAATTCTGGCTGGCGACGCACTACACTCTTTAGCCTTCGAAACACTGGCAAACAATGCGCTACACAGGTCCCGCATTAAGCTCAAAATGATGCAAACGCTTGCACAAGCGGCCGGTTGGCAAGGCATGGCAGGCGGCCAGCACATGGACATCAAGGCAGAAAATCAGTCGCTAACGTTGCCCGAACTGGAGGCTCTGCACGGTGCTAAAACAGGTGCTCTTATCACCGCGTGCGGCCGATTAGGCGCGTTGTCTGCCTGCTTGGCAGACGACATCCAGCTTCGCGCCAGCAAAACACAGTGCTTGCAGATAACCCGCTTTGGCCAGCGCCTCGGCTTAGCCTTTCAGGTTATGGACGACGTTCTAGATGTTACCCAAAGCAGTGATACATTGGGCAAACCGGCGGGCTCTGATGAGGCCTTGAACAAAAGCACATTTCCAAAATTGATGGGCATAGACGGCGCTAGGAATTATGCCCATACGCTGGTGGATCAGGCTTTGGAAATCCTACATCACGCCGACCTCAAGACCACTTTGCTGACGCAGTTGGCCACATTGGTGATCGATAGAAAGCACTAGAACAAACCCTGCAGCTTGGAGATGATAGCGCTAAAGCGCCCCTCAGGGGTTGATCCAACCTTGGCTCTGCAGCACCAAAACTAGCACATAAAGCACACCACCGGTGATCAGGCCCGCCATCATATCATCCAGCATTACCCCGAGGCCGCCTTTAACCTCGCGATCTAGCCACCCGATCACGCTCGGCTTGGCGATATCAAGCAACCGAAACATGACAAAAGCGACTAAAGCAATCCACCAGATTTTTGGTAAAAGCATCAAGGCGACCCACATACCGACAACTTCATCTGCCACAATCTCTGCCGCATCATCGGTCGAGAAAAAATGGCTAATCCGGCGGCTACACCACCAACCCACAAAAAAACAGAGCAGCGTGATACTGAACTGGTAAGCAAGCGAAAGGTCTACCAAGCCAAACCACCAAACAAAAAGCGCACCCAGCGAGCCCCAGGTTCCTGGCGCTCTCGGCAAAAAACCCAAGCCAAACCCACTGGCAAACAATACATCTGGTCGCCGCAAATGATGACGTTTAAGGCTCAAAGTGGTTATACCCCCGGGCGCTGATCGGCAAGCCATCTAAGGTCACGTCTGGGCCTGCAGTGACCACACCAATTTCAATCAACTCAGCCGGTGCTGCAGCGGCTGTGCATAAAATTTCATAATCATCACCGCCGTATAGCGCGTCTTCCAATGTCGCCCCGCGAACCAGCGGTATGTTTGCGCTGTGCAAATCAGCACCAACTCCAGAGGCGCGGCAAAGGTGCTCAAGGTCCTTGGATAGTCCGTCAGAAATGTCGATCGCCGCATGTGCTGACCGCCGTATAACATCCAACAAATCAAACCGAGCGCGTGGATAATGATAACACTGCTGCATTGGCGAAGGTCTTTGGCCAACATCGAATGCCTTCAACCGCACACAGGCGGCAGCGCCGCCCAAAGGACCGCTCACACAAATTCGATCGCCAATCTCAGCACCACTGCGCATAACGGCGCCATGATTTTCAACCTCGCCATGCACACTAACCGTTAGACTTAAAGGCCCTTGCGCAAAATTACCACCACAAATATAAACATCAGTGCGTCTAGCAGCTGCAGCCATACCTTGCGCCAACCCGCGCACCCACAGTGGATCGGCAACCGGAAGGGTCAGCGCAACTAACGCATAACGTGGCGTTGCAGCCATTGCCGCCAGGTCTGAAAGACTCACCATTAACGCTCGGTAACCAATCGCCTCAGCGGGCATGTCCACCGGAAAATGCACACCTGCGACCAAGGTATCTATCGATGCCACGGCTTGGCAATCTGGCGTCTGTGCGATAACCGCGGCATCGTCACCGGGGCCGTGTGCCACCCAGCCGCCTCTAGCCCGGTCTCCCAATTGCGCGACGACCTCACCGATCAGAGCGAATTCATCCACGTCGAGATGCTCTAACCTCTACGGCGCGCAAACGCCCGGCTAGCTTATCTAAAACACCATTAATATATTTATGCGAATCTTGAGCGCCAAACGTTTTCGCCAATTCAACATACTGATCAATGACCACCAGATAAGGGACGTCAATTCGATGCGCCAATTCTGCAGTCGCCAGTCGCAAAATAGCATGCTCCACGGGGTTAAGCTGAGCTAGCGGTCGATCCAACAGTGGGCTGAACGCATCATCCATTGCCGACGCATGGTGAACTACCCGCGTCAAAAGCTCGTCAAAAAAATCAATATCGGCTTTTTTTAAAGCGTCACCATCGAGAAAGGAGGTACGTATATCGGCGAGATTGTTAGCCGACATTTGCCACTCATATACAGCCTGTACGAGCGCACGCCGAGCTTTACGCCGCGCCCAAACATTCGGCTTGCTAGTCTGGCCACCATTATTCATCTTGCGAAACACTCATGATTCGCACTCGCATATCTTCTCCTAACCGACTCATCTCAACCACCTTTCCAGTGGGCACCTGAGCTAATTCCGCAACGCTAAATTGCGCTAGCGTTTTTTGTGCAGATCCCAGCCACTTCGGGGCGATATAACACAACCATTCATCCCAGAGGTGGGCTTGCGCAAAACTTCCGCAGACCCGCGCTCCGGCTTCTACCAAAACTTCATTACACCCCAGCTCTGCCAAATGCGTCAGCAAAGCGCGCAAATCTTGTGTTCCACCGGCCAATCCGAGCATCGTCACCAAATCCAAGTTGCGCAAGTACGCTGGTACTTCCACATGGGCATCATGAACCAGCAATGTTTGAAAGCCGTCATTCAATACTCGTGCACTTGAGGGTGTACGCAGGTGGCTGTCGAGAATCACACGCAAAGGTGGTCGAAAAGGCTCAAGCTTACGATCTCGCACTGTTAAACTGGGATCATCCGCCAAAACAGTGCCAACACCCGTGATAATTGCATCGCTGCGTGCTCGCCAATATTGCACATCATGACGGGCTTGCTCACCCGTAATCCACTGACTTTCCCCTGAGGCAAGTGCAATCCCGCCATCTACACTACTGGCCGTTTTGACCCGCACAAACGGCCGCTGCCATGTGATGCGGGTTGCATATCCTTGTATCGCATTCAGCGCCGGCTGCTGCGTTAATAAATTGACTTCGATGCCCGCGCGGCGAAGCATTCTAATGCCAGCACCTGAGACCTGTGGATGAGGATCTTCAGCTGCAATCACCACACGGGCGACCTGAGCATCAATAAGCGTTTCCGCACATGCCGGCGTGCGCCCAACAAAGGCACACGGTTCTAAGCTCACATAAACAGTTGCGCCGCGAACATCACCACCGGCGTTAGCGATGGCGTTAACCTCAGCATGCGCCTGACCTGCATGACCATGAAACCCCCGACCGATAATCCGGTCATTTTGTACGATCAAACATCCAACCGCAGGATTGGGAGCGCAGGTAAAACGGCCACGTTCGGCAAGCTCTATGGTGGCTTGCAGAAACAACCGATCAGAAGGATTCACTCAGCTTCGTCCATCGACAATTTTTGGATTTCCGCCGTGAACGCTTCGACATCCTGAAAATCCCTGTAAACCGACGCAAAGCGAACATAAGCAACCGGATCAAGATGGCGCAACTCGGACATCACCGCCTCACCAATGCGCAGCGACGGCAATTCACGCTCACCTGTGGAGCGCAAACGGTGTTTTATTCGATTCAACAAACTTTCCATTTGATCGACACTTACCGGGCGCTTCTCCAGCGCTTTTGCCAAACTCATCTTGAGCTTGTCATCGTTAAACGGTTCGCGTGCACCATCCCTTTTAATCAGTCGAGGCATCACCAGTTCCGCCGTCTCGAAGGTTGTATAACGCTCTCCACAGGCTTGGCATTCGCGGCGCCGGCGAACAGCATTACCTTCGGCGACCAAACGAGAGTCGATCACCTTAGTCTCATCAGCTGCACAAAATGGGCAATACATGTGGCAGACCCTTCGGATAAATCCCTATGCGGGAGGGTATACAGGATACCGACGGCATAGCTCGACCACTGCCTGCTTCACCGTCTCGATTTTATTCTCGTTATCAATATCTTCCAAAATATCACATATCCAAGTTGTCAGAGCCATACATTCGGCTTCTTTAAACCCACGCGTTGTTATCGCCGGCGAACCAAGGCGCAATCCGCTGGTCACAAATGGCGACCGCGGATCGTTAGGCACGGCATTTTTGTTCACCGTAATATTGGCGCGCCCGAGGGCTGCATCTGCGTCCTTGCCGGTAATATCTTTACTGATCAGGTCCAACAGCAGCAGATGGTTGTCTGTACCACCTGAAACCACATCAAAACCGCGCTCCAGAAATCCTTGTGCCATAGCCTTTGCATTAGCCACTGTCTGCGCCTGATAGGCCTTAAACTCATCCGACATCGCCTCTTTGAAGCAAACCGCTTTACCGGCAATCGCATGCATCAACGGGCCGCCCTGGCTACCCGGAAAAAGCGCGGAGTTGAGTTTCTTTTCAATCACTGGATTGGATTTCGCAAGGATCATACCACCGCGCGGACCACGCAATGTCTTATGTGTTGTTGTTGTCGTCACGTCAGCAATTTGCACAGGACTAGGATAAGCCCCCCCGGCAACTAATCCGGCAATATGCGCCATGTCAACCAGCAGATAGGCACCCACACTATCGGCGATATCGCGAAATTTTTGCCAATCAACCTGACGCGAGTACGCTGAAAAGCCTGCTATCAACAACTTCGGCTGACACTCACGGGCAATATTGGCGATGTTGTCGTAGTCCATAAGTCCCGTCTTGGCATCCACGCCATATTGCACTGGATCGTAAAGCCGGCCCGAAAAATTTACCGACGCGCCGTGGGTCAAATGACCACCATCGGCCAGACTCATTCCCAAAACGGTATCTCCGGCCTCTAACAAAGCCAAATAAACCGCGGCATTGGCTTGCGATCCAGAATGGGGCTGTACGTTTGCATAATCGGCGCCAAACAGCGCTTTAGCGCGATCGATCGCCAACACCTCCACCTGATCAACATACTCACATCCACCGTAATAGCGTTTATGGGGGTAGCCTTCTGCATACTTGTTGGTCAGCACACTGCCCTGCGCTTCCAGCACCCGAGGGCTGGCGTAATTTTCCGATGCAATTAATTCAATATGTTCTTCTTGCCGGCGGGTCTCTTCATCCATAGCCGCTGCAAGTGCATCGTCAAATCCCGCTATGGTTTCATTTCCTGAAAACATGTTCTGCCTTTTTAAATCTCTGTTTCGTTGGGTATGGCGCGGATAGACAATCCTGGCCGCTGCTAGATCCGCAGCTTACCAATTGGAGCACGCCTATTGTCGTGTTTTATTATAACTTGAATCAGCAAAATCTTTGAGTAAAAACCTTCACGTTCAACGTGAATAGCAACATTGCTTGTGGCTAGGGCTTCGATTCAGAGGCAAAAGACAATCAGTTCCGTATACTGCACCCGTTTTGTAAGACAGCACTGCTTTTAAAACCCAATCGGGCCTTGAACACAAACCAAGAGGATATCAATGGCACAGTACGTTTTCACCATGCAGGGAGTGAGCAAAGTTGTTCCACCCAAACGCACCATTTTAGAAAATATCTCCCTATCGTTTTTCCCAGGCGCAAAAATTGGCGTTTTAGGATTAAACGGCTCGGGTAAATCTAGCTTATTGCGCATCATGGCAGGCGTGGATACTGAGTTTGATGGCGAGGCCAGAGCCCAAAAAGAGATCAACGTTGGCTATCTCCCCCAAGAACCCCAGCTTGATGACAACCTAGACGTGCGCGGCAATGTTGAACTGGGAGTTCAAGACATCGTTGCAATTGTTAATGAATACAATGAAATTTCAGATCAGTTTGCCGAACCCATGGATGACAGCCAAATGAACGCGCTGCTCGAACGCCAAGGTGATTTAGCGCTCCAAATTGACGCCGCCAACGGCTGGGATCTTGACCGCACGTTAGACATCGCCGCTGACGCTCTGCGCCTGCCCTCTTGGGATACACCGGTGAATGTTCTTTCTGGCGGGGAACGACGACGGGTTGCCCTGTGCGCATTACTGCTGTCCAAGCCTGACATGCTATTGCTTGACGAGCCAACCAATCACCTGGATGCCGAAAGCGTCAGCTGGCTTGAACACTTTCTCGACACCTATCCGGGAACTGTGGTTGCCGTGACCCACGACCGCTATTTTTTGGACAACGTCGCCGGATGGATTTTGGAGTTAGACCGAGGTCGCGGCATTCCATTTGAAGGAAACTACAGTGGTTGGTTAGAAAACAAAGAAAAACGATTACAAATCGAGGCATCGCAGGAAAAAGCCAGAGCGAAATCAATTCAATCAGAATTAGAGTGGGTTCGTTCAAATCCAAAAGCCAGACAATCTAAATCCCGTTCAAGGCTCGCCAGATTCGAAGAGCTGGTTAACGCCGACCAAGAAGGACGCAGCGAGACCACGGAATTATTTATACCAACAGGTGAGCGTTTGGGTGAGAAAGTCATCGAAATCAACAACGTCAGCAAAGGCTTTAACGATCGACTTCTAATCGACAACCTGAGCGCCATCATTCCGCAGGGAGCCATTGTGGGCATCATTGGCGGCAACGGTGCGGGCAAGTCAACTCTATTTAAAATGATTACCGAACAAGAAAGACCAGACAATGGGTCAGTTGACATCGGCTCCACCGTAGAAATCGCTTTTGTTGATCAAAGCAGAGATGCACTCGAGGGCAAAAAGACGGTTTGGGAGGAAATCTCGGACGGTTTAGACATCATGCGCATCGGCAAGCATGAGATTCAAACTCGCGCCTATGTTGGAAGATTCAACTTTAAGGGCGCAGATCAGCAGAAGCGTGTGGGTGATTTATCCGGCGGAGAACGCAACCGCGTTCATTTGGCAAAGCTATTGCGCAGCGGCGCTAACGTATTGCTGTTGGACGAACCCACTAACGATTTGGATGTCGAAACGCTGCGGGCCCTTGAAGAGGCCCTTTTGAAATTTGCCGGCACCGTCTTAGTTATCTCTCACGATCGCTGGTTTTTAGATCGGGTTGCAACCCATATTCTGGCTTTTGAAGGCGATAGCCACGTCGAGTGGTTTGAGGGTAACTACAGTGACTATGAAGTCGATCATAAAAAACGGGTCGGTGATGCAGCGCCCACACGCATCAAGTACAAGCCGATTCATCGTTAACCCAAAGCTGCGGCGTCACGACGCCGCGATCGAGTTGTGCTCAAACGCCACCTCAAGCGCACCGCTGAGGTCCTTAACACCGTGCACGGCCATGTTGGGCAACGGAGCTTGAGGCCGGTTAGCAAAAGGCACAATGGCTTTTTTAAATCCATGTTTGGCCGCTTCGCGCAAACGCTCCTGACCGTTGGCCACGGGGCGCAACTCACCGGTGAGTCCTAATTCCCCAAAAACCAGGACGTCGCGCGGCAAAATACGATCTCTAAATGACGATAGCACCGCCAGCAGCAGCGCAAGATCTGCACCAGTTTCAGTAATGCGTACCCCACCCACTACGTTGGCGAATACATCTTGGTCACTTAACGTGATCCCACAGTGACGGTGTAATACAGCCAAATGCATCGCTAAGCGCTGCTGATCCAAGCCAACAGCCACTCGTTTTGGATGCCCGCCTGATGCCTCGTCTACCAGCGCCTGTATTTCCACCAGAAGCGGCCGCGTGCCCTCCCAAGTAACCGTTGCCACACTGCCTGGAGAATCCTTTTCCCCGCGCTGGAGAAAAATCGCCGAAGGGTTCGCAACCTCTTTCATGCCAAGGTCAGTCATGGCAAAAACGCCCAACTCATTCACGGCACCAAATCGATTCTTGTGACTGCGCAACGTTCGGTAGCGACTGCCCGCCGGACTGTCCAACATCATGAAACAATCAATCATGTGCTCCAGCACCTTCGGACCGGCCAGCCCGCCTTCTTTGGTGATGTGGCCAACTAAGATAATCACCGTATTGGTCAATTTCGCCAAACGCGTAAAAAAACCAGCCGTCTCACGCACCTGCGTGACCGAACCTGGCGTGGACTCCACAGATTCCAAGGCCAATACCTGCACGGAATCGAGCACCACCACGCTCGGTTTCTGGGACTCAATATGGGAGGCAATCACCTCCGCCCTTGTTTCGGCAGCTACATCGAGCCCGTTCAACGGCAATTCCAAGCGACGCGCGCGCATTGCTAACTGTTGGAGTGATTCTTCTCCTGTGACGTACAATACGCCACAATTCTGCGCAAGCCGTGTGCAAACCTGCAACAGCAATGTGCTTTTCCCGGCCCCCGGGTCTCCCCCAATTAAAATCACGCTACCAGGCACCAGACCGCCTCCCAGCACCCGATCCAGCTCCGCAAAAGTGGTTGCTATGCGCGGTAACTCTTGCGCATCAACGTCATCCAGTTTTTTAAGCTGCGCAGCGACACCTGCGAAACCCAAGCGAGCTTCTTTTACCGCACCAATAGACACTCGAGACAGCGTATTCCACGCTGAACAAGCACCACACTGTCCCAACCACTTTGCGTGCTCGGCGCCACAATCGCCACAAACAAAAGCACTTTTCGGTTTAGCCAACTTTAACGATCCATCCGGGCGCTCAACAGCCGTACATTAAACATAATCGGAATAGATATCAGAGGCCAGATTTTCAAACTTGGTTAAATTGCCAATAAAAGACAAACGTACTTTACCGATGGGGCCATTACGCTGTTTACCTATAATGATCTCCGAAACGCCTTTATCTTCGGTGTCTTCGTTGTAAACCTCATCACGGTAAATGAACAGAATCACATCGGCATCTTGCTCGATTGCACCCGACTCGCGCAGATCTGACATCATCGGTCGTTTGTCCGGGCGCTGCTCGAGTGCACGATTGAGCTGCGACAACGCAACTACCGGGCAACGCATTTCTTTGGCCAAAGCCTTAAGCGAACGAGAAATCTCGGATATTTCGCCAGCACGAGACTCAGACTTATCTGCCGTACGCATCAACTGAAGATAGTCGACCACAACCATACCCAAGCCGCCCGCCTCACGAGACACCCTGCGCGCCCGCGAGCGCACATCACTTGGCGTCAACGCAGGCGTGTCATCCACATAGAGCTTCTTATCGCGCAGTTGGCTAACCGCGCCGGTAAAGCGTGTCCAGTCGTCATCCTGCAACGCACCGCTGCGCAAGCGCGTCTGATCGATCCGGCCAAGACTGGAGAGCATCCGCATGACAATCTGTTCAGACGGCATTTCCATCGAAAACACCAGCACCGTCTCTCCCGACATCACCGCATGCTCAACCATATTGACAGCAAAAGCCGTTTTACCCATCGATGGTCGAGCCGCCACGATGATCAGATCGGAGGACTGCAACCCTGCCGTTTTCTTATCCAAATCAGTGAAACCCGTCGACACACCTGTGAGCGCACCTTTGGAATTAAACAGATACTCAACCTTCTCCACCGCTTTTGATAACAACGGCGCTACCTTTTCTGGCCCTCCGTCTTTACTGGCATGCTCAGATATTTCGAACACAGATTTTTCAGCCAGCTCAACCAGGGCATCACTATCGCGACCATCGGGGGAAAAAGCAGCATCAGCGATCACGTTTGCAGCCCCAATCAACTGACGCATAACTGACCGCTCACGCACAATCTTGGCGTACGCTAATACGTTGCTTGCGCCCGGCGTCGATTCTGACAATTCCGCCAAATAGGCTATGTCACCAGCACGTTCCAACAACCCTTGAGAGCGCAATCGTTCCGCCACAGTGACCGCGTCCTGTGGCTCGTCCGCATTGGCGAGATCCATCATCGCCTCAAAGATAATTTGGTGCTGGGTGCGGTAAAAATCTCTGGCGTTGACGATCTCAACCAGGTCAAACCAGGCTTCGTTGTTCAGCATTAAGCCACCCAGCACGGACTGTTCAGCTTCAACTGAGTGAGGAGGAACCTTCAAATGAACCGCACTATGGGGTTCGGAAGCATATTCAGACATGGGTATACAAAACGCCCTTGGGCCAGATAGCCTAAATAATATGGCCGCGGATTACACGCAAAAAAAAAGGGCCCTGCCAGAGCCCTTCTAACCGATCGATCTGTCCCGTCTACTCGGATACCACGTGTACCTTGACGTCCACCGATACATCAGAGTGCAATTGGATTGTGACGTCGTATTCGCCGGCCATACGAATAGCGCCTTCTGGCATGCGCACTTCGCTGCGTGCGACCTCAAAACCCGCAGCAACCATCGCCTCGGAGATATCTTGTGTACCTACAGAACCATAGAGACGACCCTCTTCGCCTGTTTTGACCACAATAGTAATCACCGCTTCTGCGAGCTTTTCTGCGCGGCTGTTGGCCTCACCCAATTTCTCATTAGCAGATGCCTGTAATTCCGCGCGGCGCTCTTCAAAAAGCGCGCGGTTATCTTTATTTGCTTGCACCGCAACACCTTTGGGAATCAAAAAATTCCGCGCGAATCCGGGGTTTACCACAACCTCGTCGCCCAGATCTCCCAAATTGTTCACTCGTTCTAAAAGTATGATGTTCATTTTTCGCGTTCCTTCTACGTCTATGCCTACTTACTTATGCGAATCCGTATACGGAATCAGCGCCAGATAGCGGGAACGTTTAATCTCTCGAGCTAGAGTGCGCTGAAATCGTGCGGACGTGCCGGTAATTCGGCTGGGCACAATCTTGCCTGTTTCACCAATAAATTGACGCAGTGTGTCCAGATCTTTGTAGTCTATATCACTTTCTTGCTTGGCTTGCTGCATACGACGACGGCTCATGCGTTTGACTCCTGTTGCTCTTCACCTTGTTCAGTATCACCACTATCGGTATCTGACGCGCCATCACTGGAGGCGGCCCGTGCTGCATACTCTTCTTCCCGGCGGCGTTCGCGCTCACGATCTTTTTCTTGATCGCGCAACTCTTCTTCATAAATTTTTGAGTTGCCCAGCTGAGGTGCCTGTCGGCGAATAATCATGCTGCGAATGACCGCGTCGTTAAAACGAAACGCACTTTCCAGTTCAGCATGCACCGTCTGGTCGCATTCGATATTCATCAAAATATAATGTGCCTTGTGCACTTTCGAGATCGGAAACGCAAGTTGGCGGCGCCCCCAATCTTCTGTTCGGTGAACCACCCCGTTTCCGCGCGCAATCATCGCGTGGTAACGCTCGATCATGCCAGGGACCTGATCACTTTGATCCGGATGGACCAAAAAAACTATTTCATAATGCCGCATATCACTTCCTTTCGGTTTGCACCTGGATCAAGGCAAACCAGCGCCTTGCTCTTTCAGGAGCTTCACTTCCGCACTACCTTCGCCAAATCAAAATTTCAAGCTGATCACAGGTGAACCAATTGTTCAGCTGCCCGTCTATCAAATTTCAGCGATCGTACCACGTGAAGCAAGGGTTACCCGCGTTTACCGCGAGGGCCACTTATGTGGGGGCGCGCATTGTAGGGGGGAACTGAGGCCGGCGCAAGCAGCGTCAGCCGCGCTCAATTAAGTCGCGTAGCCGCTTGCTGGCGACGAATTTCATAAAGCACCACTGCCGTCGCCACGGAAACATTCAAGCTGGAGACCCCGCCTGCCATCGGAATGTGCACCAGTTGATCACATAACGTTTTCGTCAATCGACGCAAACCCTTATCTTCGCTGCCCATCACCAGCGCTAGCGTGCCAATTCGGCCGCTATCAAGATCAAGATAACTCACGGATTCTTCATCGTCTGTGCCGACAATCCAAACGCCTCGTTGCGCCAATGCCCTTAAGGTCCGCGCGAGATTGGTTACCTCAAAGATCAAAACGTCTTCTGCTCCACCCTGCGCTGTTTTCAGCGCAACTTGACTCAAGGGTGCGCTATTGCGCTTGGGCACAATGACAACATCTACACCCGCGCCAGAGGCCGACCGAAGGCAGGCGCCAAAATTTCGCGGATCTGTCACACCATCTAGTACCAGGATCAGCGCGGGTGCATCCAATGCGTCTAACCAAGTTTGCAAATCATGCTCTTTGCCTAGCGCACGCGCCTGACATTCTAAAAGTACACCTTGATGGGCAACACCACCGGCCCGGCGGCGAAACCAAGCAGCCTCCACAGATTGATGGCGTACGCCGGCTCGTTTTGCCAAATCAATCAACTCATTCACACGCGCGTCTCTGCGACCCACTAAAATGAAGAGACTACGAGCCAGTTCAGGCGTTTCTCGCAACGCTGCACGCACCGCCTGTATACCAACCACCTCACTCATCTTCGCTTACCCGATTTATTCTTCTTGCGCGGCACTGCCGGCGCCTTGACACGACGCTGCGCGAGCGTGGCTAGCGACAAGTCAATACGACCTTTGGGCGGATCAATATCGCCAATGACGACATCCAATACATCCCCCAAAGCAAACCTTTGACCACTACGTTCCCCCACTAGCGCCATGTGACGACTGTCGAAAACATAATAGTCTTGCCCTAAATTGGAAATATGGACCAGCCCCTGAACAAAATAGCCCTTTATTTCAACAAACAATCCAAATTCGGTAACTCCGGCAACCACTCCCTGAATTGTCTCTCCCACCCGATCCAGCAAAAAATCACATTTGAGCCAAGCATCTACCAGCCAGCCGGCTGTTTCGGCTCGGCGCTCAAATGTCGAGCACTGCTGACCTAACCCATTAAGTTCTTCCAAACCCGCAAAGGTCACGTTCATTTTGTTTTGTTTACGCGCTAACACAGCCTTGATTGCCCGATGCACCAGCAAATCCGGATAGCGGCGAATAGGCGATGTAAAATGCATGTATCGTTCTAGCGACAACCCGTAATGGCCCTGATTACGCGGCGAGTACAGGGCCTGTTTTAACGTGCGCAACGCCAATTGGGCGTACAACCCCTTATCCACGTGCGCGGGCAAGCGCATGAGCGCTCCTTGAAGGGCCTTGGGCGATCGATCGTTCGCATCCAATCGCACACCAATTGCCATCAGCGCCTGCCTAAATTCCTCAAATTTATCCACATCCGGCAGTTCGTGCACTCGATAAAGCGAAGGCATTTGATTGGCTTCGAGAAAAGCAGCTGCACTCACGTTGGCTGCAATCATGGCTTCCTCAATCATTTGATGTGCCATAAGTCTCTGGACGGGAAGCAGACTGCTCACTCGACCTTCGCGAATATTCAGGATCGCTTCCGAACTTTCAAAATCGAGCCCTCCACGAACCTCTCTGGCACCCCGCAACGCTGTATAGACAGCCCGCAGTGCCTGCAGGGAAGCCGCTACGGTAGATGCTGTTTTTACAGCGCTCGGCAGCGGCGTGGCCCCGCCGATAAACGACTGAACCTCTTCATAGGTCAAACGGGCATGGGAAAATATTAATGCCTCATAAAATTTGTAGGCGCCTACCTCACCCCCTGGGGAAACCGTCATATCACATACGAGCGCTAAACGACGAGTCTGAGGTCGTAACGAGCATAGCCCATTGGAGACTGCCTCGGGCAGCATGGGCACAACCCGTTCGGGGAAATAAACTGAAGTGCCGCGCAAGATCGCCTCCGCGTCCAAATGCCCGCCGGATTTCACGTAATGCGCCACGTCAGCAATCGCCACAACCAAGCGGTGGTGGCCCCCAGGATCGCCAAGCGCTTCGGCGTAAACCGCATCGTCGAAGTCTTTAGCGCTCTCACCGTCTATTGTGACCAGCGGCAATTGCGTCAGATCAACTCGGTGCGCATGCCCGCGATCGCTCACAGACTTGGGTAATCGGGCCGCGGCTCGACTTACCGCAGCTGGCCAAACGTGCGGAATTTGACCACTACTCAGGGCAGTTTCAATGGCTTGATCTAGGACACCTTCATGCGCCACAACGCGCTCCAGCTGACCAACTAAGCCCTTGCGGTCACGGCCAGTCACGCGTACCTGCACGGTGAGCCCATCCGCGGCCTCATCGGGCAACTCTCGCAGGCTTACCCGGCCCCTGAATTCGCCAATACCTTCCACATAACGGCCATAAAAATCAGTTCGCAAAATACCTGTTACCGGGGTATCTGCTGGCGTGATCACGCGCAGGACGCGCGCTTGGCCGTTAACAGCCCGCATTTCAACCGCATCACCATCTCGCAACAAGAGCTGTTTGGAGGCCTCAATTGGCAGCCCCGCGGCCGTCAGCTGCCGACCTTGACGTTCAATCACAACCGCCACAACCTCAGCCGCTTGCGGTAAATGGTAGGCGCCCTGATGATCCCGCTCAATTTCACCGCTGCGCTGCAAGCCCTTAAGCATTTGCCGCAGTTGGGTGATGGCTTTGGGAGTATCTGCGGACACCTGCTGGACGAGGTCATGCCAAGTCAAAGGCTCATTTTTCGCCTCCAACAGCGCAATGATTTCAACGGCCTTAAACCGATTAGATGATTGAGAAATAACGTTCCGACCCTTCGGCACGATTGACACCCTGTATCAAGTTTAAGTAAAGTCCGCCCCCTGTGCCCAGGTGGTGAAATTGGTAGACACGCTAGCTTCAGGTGCTAGTGGGGGCAACCCCGTGGAGGTTCAAGTCCTCTCCTGGGCACCATTGTTGACCACCGGGTGCATGAACATCAATCAGTTCATGCAACATCGTGTGCGCCAACTCGCTCAACGCTCGACTCTGTGCATGCACCAAACAATCAGATAGGGCATCAACCCCTTGACCGGTTTGCACTCAACCGGCAGCAGCCGCCTGTTCTCGTGATGTTTTTACCTCTACAAATACGCGCCGAATGCGTGCATCCACATCCATCACCTGCTCCCTGACCACAGCCACCGTCCGCTCGACCTCGTCGGAAGAAATACCGTCGATAAAGTCCGCGGACAACGTCACTAAAATATAATCCGGTCCCATATGTAGCGTCGCTATTTCATTCACCGCAACCACGTTAGCCTGCAACTCCAAAATAGACCTAATTTGGGCACGAACAACCGGACTTGCGCTTTCACCAATCAGCAAGCCTTTGCTTTCTAGGGCCAGCCAGAAAGCGGATAGTATCAACACGCAGCCGATGGCAATAGACGCACCCGCGTCGTAGGCGACCTCTCCAGTCAATTCAAACATCACCAGCCCTGTTAAGGCGATGAGAAGCCCCAGAGTCGCCGCTGTATCTTCAAAGACAACCACAAAAAGCGTAGGGTCTTTGCCGTTGCGCACCGTCTGCAACCACCCCTGATCACCCCGGCTTTTATTCAATTCTTTCACAGCGATACTCAGCGCCGCGAGTTCAAATACCAGCGCCAAACCCAACACAATGAAATTCACAAAGGTATTCGACAACGGCTCAGCGTGATCAAGATGCTGAACGCCTTGATAGATTGAGGCCGCGCCACCCAGCGCAAAAATCAACATCGCTACAATAAACGACCAAAAATAAACCTCTTTACCGTGACCAAACGGAAATTCTGCGCTGGCCGGCTTTCGCGCTTGCTTGAGGCCCCACAACAATAGTATCTGGTTACCCGTATCTACCAGCGAATGAATACCCTCGCTGAACATCGCTGAACTGCCTGTGTAGGCAGCAGCGGAGAACTTGACCGCTGAAATTAGAGAATTGCCGGCTAAAGCGGCGAAAATCGCTTTCCTGGAAGATCCCGACAATGAACTGACTAGCGCTTGCGCACGATGAGAGAGCCGATCGAATACCCTGCCCCAAATGAGCAGATCACACCAACGTCACCCGCTATGAGGTCTTCGTGATAAAGGTGAAAGGCAATGATCGAGCCTGCAGAGGCCGTGTTGGCAAACTCATCTAACACAATCGGGGCTTCGCGTAGCTTAGGCTCGCGGCCCAGCAGACGTCGCACAATGAAATCGTTCATGTTGATGTTCGCCTGATGCAACCACCAACGCTTCACATCGGGCACGCTTAGCCCGATCTTTTCAACTTGGCCTTGCAAATGGTCCGCGGCCAAAGGGCAGACCTCTTTGAATACTTTTCGTCCATTTTGATGAAATAACTTATCCGTCGCATAGGGATCAGAATCATCTGCATAGGACAAATACCCAAAATTAGAACGAATATTGTTTGAGTACCGGGTCACCGCTTGGGTGCCCAGCACCTCAAATGATACGGATGAGGTGCACGTCTGCGACGACTCAACAATAACGGCGGTACTGACATCTCCAAAAATAAAATGACCATCTCGATCTGTAAAATTAATTTGCGGCGTGGTCAGCTCAGGATTGATGACAAGCACACACTGAGCTGAACCCGCAGCAACCGCGTCATAGGCTCGATGCAATGCAAAGGTGGCTGCAGAGCAGGCCACCAGCATATCAAATGCAAACCCTTCGATACCTAACGCTTGCTGCACCTCGATCGCAATTGCTGGGTAGGCGCGCTGGGTGTAGGCACATGAAACAACTACCATATCGATGTCAGCGGGCTTTTTACGCGCCGCTGACATTGCCATTTTGGCAGCATTGACGGCCATTTCAGCTTGATGCGACAACTCATCTTCGCCTCGCTCTGGCAGCAGCGGGCGCATACGATCCACATCCAAAATTCCTGCCTTGCAGTAGGTATAGCGTTGCTTTATGCCGCTGGCTTTCTCGATGAATGCTGCGCTAGAAAGCGGTTTTTCAACCACCGTTCCATTTGAAATTTCTTGCGCATGAATGGCGTTATATTTTTGCGCATACGCATTATAGGCTTGGACCAATTCTTCGTTGGTCACCGTTTCCGCCGGCTTCCAGAGCCCTGAGCCACTGATTACCACTGATGTCATTTATCTTCCTTTATTCCCTATTCTAGGGATTTCCAAGAGAATCTGCAGGTACCGGCTAGACGGACAAGCTTGCCCATTCTTCATCGTTCAATTCACGCGCTTGGTCTTCAATCATCACTGGGAACCCATCTTGAATCGGATAAGCCAGCCGACTCACACGACACCATAATTCTTGCTGCTCTTTTTTGTACGCCAACCGCCCCTTGCTGACAGGACAAACCAACATCTCGAGCAATTTTGAATCCACAGCGAACTCCTAATCTGCAAAAGGATCTTTCAATACGATCGTTTCTTTTCTGTCAGGGCCTGTTGAGATCATGTCGATCGGTGCGCCGACAGCCTCTTCAACCCGCGCAATATAAGCCCTTGCCTGCGCGGGCAACTCTGCGAGCGTTTTAGCCCCCATGGTTGACTCCTGCCAGCCTGGAACGTCTTCATATACCGGTTTAACATCGGAGTAATACTGACTGCCAAACTGCGCCGAACCTGCGGTGCCGTCGGATTCCTCGTAACCCACACAAATGCGGATTGTTTCCAATCCATCCAAAACATCAAGTTTGGTAAGACACAGGCCAGAAATGCTGTTGATCTGTACAACTTGACGCAAGGCGACAGCGTCAAACCAACCACACCGGCGAGCGCGTCCGGTTGTCGCGCCAAATTCATGTCCGCGCGCAGCAAGTCGTTCACCGACATCGTCAAACAATTCGGTCGGAAATGGGCCAGTGCCTACCCGAGTCGCATACGCTTTAGTAATACCCAAAACATAATCGAGGTACATTGGTCCAAAACCGCTACCCACTGCGGTACCACCAGCCGTCGTATTTGACGACGTCACATAAGGGTACGTACCCAAATCTATATCCAGCATGGCCCCCTGAGCGCCTTCGAACAGAATATTTTCGCCACGCTCGCGCATACCATGCAGAACCGGCACAAGATCACAGACCATAGGCTTAATCTGCTCGGCAACTTGCGCGCATTCGTCTAAGGTTTTCTGAAAATCTACTGCCGGCTTATGGTAATAGTTGGTCAGCATGAAATTGTGATATTCCATGACTTGCGCCAGCTGCTCGCTAAACATCGACCAATAGAAAAAGTCACCCACGCGCAACCCTCGCCGAGCCGCTTTGTCTTCATACGCAGGCCCGATTCCACGCCCTGTTGTACCAATTTTTTGTCGGCCTCGCGCTTCCTCCCGCGCGAGGTCAAGCTGCACGTGGTGAGGCAGAATTAGTGGGCAAGCAGAAGACAAGCGCAATCGATCCCGCACCGGGATATCGCGGGCCTCCAAGGCCTCCACCTCTGCAAGCATCGCATTAGGCTCCAGCACCACACCGTTACCGATAAGGCACTGCACGCCAGCATGTAAAATGCCAGAAGGAATTGCGTGCAAGACTGTTTTTTCACCCTCAATTACAAGGGTATGGCCGGCGTTGTGACCGCCTTGAAAGCGAACCACTGCAGCGGCCTCTTCCGTGAAAAGGTCAACGATTTTGCCTTTACCTTCGTCCCCCCATTGCGTACCTATTACAACAACGTTGCGACCCATAGTTTTATCCCGATATGTTTATTGTTTAGGGTTTCGCTCGGTGGCTGGTCACCTGCCACTGGCCACCAACTTTCTTAAGCGCACGTTGGCATCCTCGCGGTAACGGCTCGTCTTCACTGAGCGCATAACTCACCCGCTCCCCTTGCGCGCGCAATGAAATTACCGCTTGATGGAGTTGAGTGCGCTCACCGGATGCCACAAACGGCGCAAAAATAACATCTAAGCCCATGGCACCGCCAATAAGATTCTTTAAATCCAGATCAAATCCCGTCGCCGGACGAGGCCGACCAAACGCCTCACCCACGCCATCATAACGGCCACCTTGAGCAAGCGCCTTGCCGTGTTCCGGGTGATAGACAGCAAAAACTGGACCGTTGTGGTACCCATAACCGGACAGCTCGGCAACATCTATACGAACAACCACATCATCATTCTGCGCGGTCACCAAGGCCACCAACTCCTCAAGCTGAACGAGGGCCGCCAGGACATCCGGGGGGCCATCTTTCAAGGCTTCACGGACCTTAACCAGCACATCGATACCACCCATGAGGGAGGGCAAGCGAATCAACATTTTTGCCAAATCGGACTGATCCAGAAGCGTCGCAATATCTGTTTCGGATTTGCGCTGGACACATCCAAACAATTCACGCTCATGTTCGCGATGCAACGCACCGCTGGCTATCAAAGCAGTTACCAAGCCTCGATAAATACCCATGTGCCCGAGTAACAAAACAGGCTCGCGGATTGCAGCTACCTTCATCGTCTCCAGCATAAGCGCTATGACTTCTGCGTCCGCGGCAAGATTTACCGCACCAAAAATCTCAGCACCTGCTTTGATCGGCACCCGGGAAGTTTGGGAAATTTGAGGGTTGGCAAACACGACCGGGCCGACATAACACAATCGCTGAACATCATCTGTTACCAAGCTATGCGCATCAATTCGCACCGCCTGAGAGGTCATATCTGCACGCACGCCCATCTGCTTGCCGCTGACTTGATCTACCATCTTGAGCGTTTGCAAATCTAAGTCTTCGCCGCTACCGACTAGCAGAGCATCCAGATACTCGATTATCGGCGGTTCGACAAAGTCAAAACCCCAACTAACAAACAAGTCTAAGGCCTGCCGCCGAAGTGTTTCCAGTTCCCAAGCTGCCGGGGGCAGTAGCTCATCCACCCCACGCGGCAATCGCCAGAATGTTTTCATGCGTTAGATAAACCGCCCTTGAACAGATGAGTAAAGGTTGGCTGCCCTAACAGACAGCCACCCCCCGAAGCACCAAACCCTCACTCGTTACCATTCTTCAAATATTTAAAGAATTCGCTATTTGGATCAATAACGAGCAAATCCCCTTTATCGCCGAATACCTTCACGTAGGCGTTTATGCTGCGATAAAACTGGTAAAACTCAGGGTCTTTATTGAACGCCGAGGCATAAATAACCGCGGACTGAGCGTCGCCTTCGCCTCGCAACTCCTCACTCTCCCGGTAGGCCTCCGCCTCGATGACAACAGCCTGCCGATCCGCATTGGCACGGATAGCCAGCGACTTTTCCTGACCCTGCGCACGAAACTGGCGCGCTTCAATTTCTCGCTCGGAATTCATTCGCTCATATACAGAAGTCGACACTTCCATGGGCAAATCAATTCGCTTGACGCGCACATCGATCACCTCAATGCCATTGGCACGCATCACATCGTCGAGATCTGCCCGTAATTCTTCCATCAGTTCATCCCGCTCGCCGGAGATCACCTCATTCATGTCGCGACGACTGATTTGATTACGCAGACCCTCGTTAACACGCTCTTGTAGCAATCGTTCAGCACGACGCAGATCAAACGAAGCGCTCTCGTAAAATGAGGCAACATCTGCCACGCGCCACTTAACAAAAGAATCTACCTGTAACGGCTTTTTCTCCAGGGTGTAGTAGGTTTCCGGACTAGAATCGAGTGTTAATACACGCGCGTCAAACATCTTCGCATCTTGCGCAATTGGCAATTTGAAGTGCAACCCGGGTTTTACATCAGCGTCCACCAAATTACCAAACTCGAGCAGAATTGCGCGCTCGGTTTCATGCACCTTATAAAGGGCCTGACTTGCGAACACCATCACCACTAAAGCTAAAGCTAGACTGACCAGTGCTTTAATCGACATTTATATTCTCCTAATTACTGCGCGTTCGAGATGAGTTGGCACGTGCTGCATTCACTTCACGCAAAATTCTCTCAACCGCGTTATCCATCATCGTCTGATCAATTTCACCCGCTCCGGCGGCAGATTTCCGAGTGAGTTGGTCCAACGGTAGATACATCATGTTATTTCCGCCATCAACATCGATCATGACTTTGCTGGCATTACTCATTACAGATTCCAGCGCAGTAATGTATAGCCGATCACGCGTAACCTCTTTGGCCAGCATGTATTCGTTGAGCAAGCTCTCGAAGCGGTTCGCTTCACCAGTTGAACGGGCAATCACCTGATCGCGATATGCACTTGCTTCTTCGATCTGGCGTTGCGCTCGCCCACGAGCTTCCGGAATCACCTGCTCCTGGTAAGCGGTTGCTTGGTTAACGAAGCGCTGCTGGTCTTCTTTGGCTTTCTGCACATCATTAAACGCGTCCTGAACCTGGCTCGGAGGAGCACTGCGATCAATATTCACCTTGCGCACAAAAATGCCAGTGCCATATGTGTTCAAATAATCCTGCAAGCGCGACTGCACTTCTGCTGCGATCGCCTCACGACCATCGGTAATCACCTGATTCATTGTGGAGCTACCAACAACATGCCGCAAAGCACTTTCCGTCGCGTGGTCTAGACTCACTTCAGGATTCTTTACGTTCACCCGATATGCCTTCGCGTCATCAACAACCCACTGGACCGTCAGGTTCACATCAACAATGTTTTCGTCTTTGGTAAGCATCATTGATTGCGCATTATGAGAACGTACTTGGGTCACGTTCACCAATTCAACAACATCTATCAATGGCGGATTCCAGTGCAACCCCGGATCTTTCAGGACGTCCTGAGCCGCGCCAAATCGGAACACCAAGCCGCGCTCCTGCTGGTCGACCTGATATACGCCAGCAAATGCGTAGATTGCCAACAAGGCAAAACCGATTAATCCTAGCAATCCACCAGAGAGACTGGCCCCCCCTTTTGCGCCGCCGCCGCCACCGCGTTTGCCGCCGAAAATGCCTGAAAGCTGCGATTGCAGTTTGCGTATCGCCTCGTCCAGATCCGGCGGTCCCTGGTCTCCTCTGTTGCCCCATGGATCTTTGTTCTTATCACCGTCACCCGGCTCATTCCACGCCATTGTTTTCTCCGCTTTAATTAATTAGTTCAATCAATTCTCAACTGAACCGCTTTTAGTTTCCCAAAGAAACTTCAGGAAGCACCGACGCACCACGCATTACCACTTGGGGTAGTGTTTGAAGCTGTGCTATCAGCGCTTCGTCGGCCTGAAGGGTTAACTGTACACTCCCTTCTTCACTGGTTTTTTCCTCCAGTACTGCGCCCGATCGATACAGCCAAGCCCTTGTGCGCCCGTCTGCAGGATCAAGCAATACCTCATGCGGCGCCACAACACCCAGCTGTGCACCAATGCGCGACACCAGAGCACCTATGCCCAAGCCACACTTTGCGCTCACCGCCAGTTTTTGCAAGCCTAAACCGCTGTCCATCTGCGCTGCTTCTTCCGTCAGCAAGTCTATCTTATTCAGCACCTGTATTTCAGGAACATCCGCAGCACCAATTTCTTTCAGCACGTCCTGAACTTGCTGCACACGTTCTGCCCGAAGTGGATCAGCCACATCAATCACGTGCAGCAATAAATCCGCATGCACCACTTCTTCCAACGTCGCCTTGAACGCCTCTATCAACGCATGTGGCAGCAGACTGACAAAACCCACCGTATCCGCTAATACAACATCACGCACGCCCGGCACGTCTACTTTACGCATGGTTGGATCGAGCGTTGCGAACAGCTGATCCTCGGCATAAACAGCCGCATTGGTCATGGCATTAAAGAGCGTTGATTTGCCTGCATTGGTATAACCCACCAACGCAATCGTTGGTGTACCGCGGCGGCCTCGGCCGCGCCGACTTTGCCCTCGGCGCTTACTGACCGCCGCCAATTTTTTTTCAACGGCCTTTACTCGATCGCTGAGCATCCGCTGATCAAGCTCAATCTGTTTCTCACCCGCACCACGCAAACCAATGCCGCCTTTTTGGCGATCAAGATGCGTCCACCCACGCACCAATCGGGTTTGCGCATGCTTCAACTGCGCCAACTCAACCTGAAGTTGCCCTTCATGACTGCGCGCCCGCGTCGCGAAGATCGTCAAAATCAACTCCGTGCGCGTGATCACTCGACACGCTAAGGATCCTTCCAAAGAACGCTGTTGGCCGGCGGATAACTCGTGATTAATTAACAGTAAATCCGCTTGAGCGTGCTCCAAAACCGCGCGAATTTCCTCAACCTTACCCTTACCCACGTACGTTTTGGGATGCGGTGCATCGCGCCGCGCAACGACAACATCCGCCACAGCCAGCTGAGCAGACTTCGCCAGCTCAACAAATTCGTCCCTATCCGGATTCGCTTGAGATTTCAATTCAACGTGCAGAACCACCGCATGGTGCCCAGCTTCAGGTCGCTCAAATAACATGTTTGGCTCTGCTTCTAGCGCTCAATCCCTCAACAATGGGACCTTCCCACTACTCCTCTTCACTACTGGCCGCTGAAATATTCACATTACGCGACGGCACCACCGTAGAAATCGCGTGCTTATAGACCATTTGGCTGACTGAATTTCTCAGCAGAACCACAAACTGGTCAAACGATTCTATCTGTCCCTGTAGTTTGATTCCGTTCACCAGGTATATGGCTACGGGAACGCGCTCTTTGCGAAGCGCGTTTAGGTAGGGATCTTGTAAACTATGTCCCTTTGACATCTTGTACTCCTTTGAGTGTCTCCACGACGCCTCGAGCGTTAAGCCTAACATGGAATGACCGCAACGTAACGCCGTCATCATCCGTGTCGTAGCATCCTACAAACGCAGCTGCTCTGCTACACGCCCCGCCACTTCATCGGCGTCCCCCCAGTTCAGGGAATTTATCTCTGGCCACTGCCGCAACCAAGTCAGCTGGCGCTTTGCGAGCCTCCGGGTGGCAGCAAGTGCTTGCTCGCGGAACGCCTGCGCATCAATCTCACCGGCCAAATATTGTAAACCCTGACGGTAGCCAACGGCACGCATCGACGGCAACTCAGCATGTATATCAGGGCTTTGTATGAGTCGCTGTAACTCCTGCTCAAACCCCGCTGCCAACATCGCGTCAAAACGTTGCGTAATACGCTGATGAAGCCGCAATCGATCGTCAGGCACAATCGCCCAGATATGAATCTGTGCATCAAGCCTGTCCGCCGCACCGGGGCTATTGTGAGCCAGCCATTGCTCACTGATCGCCCTCCCCGTCAAGCGGATAACCTCAAGCGCGCGCAATAAGCGTTGCGCGTTTCGGGGGTGAATTTTAGCCGCCGCCGCCGGGTCTACGGCGAGCAACTCCGCATGCAGCGCATCACCTCCACGAAGATCAAACTCAGCCTGAAGTTGCAAACGCACCACCGGATCAGCCCTTGGCAATTCAGCGATGCCGCGCACAAAACGATTGGCGTAGAGCATAGAGCCGCCCACAATGACCGGTAATTTTTTCTCCGATAATGCTGCCTGGACGCAGGCATCCGCATCAGTCACAAAATCAGCTGCAGTGTAAGTGTCTTGCGGATCACGAATATCAATCAGCTTATGCGGATTGGCCTTTAATTCAGCAGGAGTGGGCTTGGCAGAGCCGATATCCATCCCTCGATAGACCAATGTTGAGTCCACACTGATCAACTCGGTTGGACATCGGTCCGCCAAGCGATCCTGCAACGCACAGGCGACCTTGGTCTTGCCAACGCCGGTCGGACCCAACAACAAAATAATTTGCCTTGGCATACGAATATGACCTAAGCACACCCGAACAGGACGCTATTGCCCACGGTAAAAGAGCTTATCCAGTTCATCTAAAGACCGCATAAAATAAGTCGGTCGTCCGTGATTACACAAACCAGCATTCTCGGTGGTCTCCATATCGCGCAACAGGGCATTCATTTCCGCAATGCTCAATTGTCTGTTAGCGCGCACAGAGCCGTGACAGGCAATTGAGCTTAAGAGGTCCAGACGACCACGCAACAGCTCGTCACTACTGCCAAACGCGGCCAGTTCCGCCAAGAAATCTTTTAGCATGCCTTTGAGATCTTTTTTTGTCAGCAGTGCCGGCACCTCACGTAAGCACACTGACTGCAACCCTATGCGCTCGATTAGCAAACCGGAGGCCTCTAGAAGCTCTGCCACCTCCTCTATCAAATCTGCTTCTGCCACGGTCACATCAATGTTCTCTGGCACTAACAGGCGCTGACGCGCAATGGTCGCTGACGCGGCCTGACGCTTGAGTTTTTCATACGTGACGCGCTCATGTGCCGCATGCATATCCACCATCACCAGTCCTTCTGCGTTCTGAGCCAAAATGTAAACGCCCTGCAATTGACCGATCGCATAACCCAGAGGCGGCATCTCGGCCCCCGGCGCTGCACTGCTGGGAACTCCAGAATAGGCGTATGGGCCCTGTGATGGGTTTGAAAAACTGGTGCCTTTAGTTTGTGCAACAAGCTGCGCAAAACCGCCCGGAACCGAAGCGTTTAGAACCGGCTGGCTCGGCTGATAGAGCGGCGCTGTGCTGCGCTGCGTAAAATCATCGGACCGCGGCGGCGAACCATCTGGCGCATTTTGCGCACGCCCCTCATTCGGCACCTCGGTAAGCCCTGGCCGTATATCGCTTAACGCGCGATTCAAGCTCGCAAAGATAAAGTCATGCACTCGACGCGCGTCGCGAAATCGCACCTCATGCTTGGTCGGGTGCACATTAACATCGACCCCACTCTGCGGTACCTCTAAGAACAACACATAGACCGGATGCCGACCATGAAACATTACGTCCCGATATGCTTGACGAATGGCATGACCGACCAGTTTGTCGCCAATCGCGCGCCCGTTAACATAAAAATACTGTTGATCGGACAACCGCCGATGATGTTGCGGCAGGCCCACCCAGCCGTGCAGACGCAAATCGTCGCGCTGCTCGTCAATCACCACGCTGTTAGCCACAAACTCAGGGGTTAACACCTGCCCGAGCCGCTGTTCTATGCGGCCCGCAGGAAAAGACAATGCACGCCCATTGGCTATTTGGCCCGCTGCCTGGCGCAACGAAAACCCAACCGCCATATTTGCCAGGCTTAAACGCCTCACAACCTGCTCAATCTGCGCCACTTCGGTGCGCTCGGTTTTTAAAAACTTACGCCGGGCCGGCGTATTGAAAAACAGATCCCTCACTTCAATGGTAGATCCCGAGTTGTGCGCAACGGGCGATGCCTGCACAAGCTCACCGCCGTGAACCTCGCGCACGGCGCCAACTTTCGACCCCCGCAGTGAGGAACTGATGCGCACGCGAGCCACTGACGCGACACTGGCAAGTGCCTCACCACGAAAACCTAAGCTTTCAATCCCCAACAGGTCTTCCGCATCTACTATTTTACTTGTGGCGTGGCGTTCAAGCGCCAGCGCGAGGTCTTCCGGGCGCATGCCAAAACCATCATCCTCAACCCAAATAAGGCTGACGCCGCCGCCTTCAATACGCACATTAATCTGTTTGGCATCCGCATCCAGAGAATTTTCCAACAGCTCCTTAACAATGCTGGCGGGCCGCTCGACCACTTCACCAGCCGCAATCTGGTCGGCGACAAAACTGGACAGACGCTTGATACGAGGCGAAGTCAACTCATGCACCTGGAATCATCAATTTTTGCCCTACTTTTATCCGGTCGCTGCGCAAACTATTTTTCTGTTTCAGTTGTTTTGAGCTAATGCCATAACGCTGAGCGATAGAAGAGAGTGTATCGCCCCGGACAATTGTATATTGCACGTCGACCGGCGAAGCACGAAGGGCTGCAAGTAAAGATCCGGGCGGCGGATTTTCTCGCATGTACTGCTCAATACCCTGCGCAATGGCACGCGCCAGCTTGTCCTGGTGTTCCGCTTGAGAGAGGCGTTTAGCCTCGCTTGGATTAGATATAAAACCTGTTTCGATCAGCATAGACGGCATGTCCGGCGAGCGTAAAACAATGAACGCCGCTTGCTCAACACGCCGCTTATGTAATTTTGTAATGCGTCCCAGATTTGCCAAAACCACTTCACCTGCACTGATACTTTGCAGACGGTTGCCGTCCATCGACAAATCCAAGAGCACTTGAGCCAGAACGGGATCTTTGTCGGTCAGGCTCACGTCTCCGACACCGCCCAACAAATCGGCTCGATTTTCACGTTCTGCCAACCAAGCCGCCGTTTCGCTGGTTGCCCCGTGATCAGAAAGGGTATACACAGACGCACCGGTGACCGTGGACTGTTTAAAGGCATCCGCATGAATCGAAACAAATAAATCCGCTCGTTTCTTGCGCGCAAGCTCCGTACGCTTTTCCAACGACAAATAATAATCACCCGTGCGGATTAACTCGCCACGCAAGCCCGGAGCTGCGCTCACGTATTTTTCAACCTTGCGCGCAATCTGCAGCACCACTTTTTTTTCATAGACCTTCTTTGGCCCAATTGCACCTGGATCATCACCACCATGCCCTGCGTCGATGGCAATCACCACGTCTCGATTTTTTGACGCCGGTTGAACAGGGGCCAAAGATTTAGCCGGTTGAGGCTCATATAAATCAATCACCAATCGATGACCATAAGGTTTGGTCGGCGTAAGGGTAAAAGACTTCGGCTGCAAAAAACCGTTCGTCTCGATTACCAATCGATAATATTCGGCATGTTTAGCGCCACGTAAATTCTGAATCCGCTGGCCATTAATGATCACGCTTTGCGGATCAAAACCAACACCCGGGGTCGCGCCTTTAAGATCCACATAGACTCGATGGGGATTTTCAAGCACGTTCACCGTGTATTGGGCAGCGCCGTCGGTATCAAATACAATTCGCGTCGAATCGGGCGCCTCATGGACGCGCACACCTTGCAATACCGTCGCCCAAACGGACCAGGCCAGCAAATAACACAATGCACCAACGAGCCACTTACTGATGGGCGTAACGCGCCGCGGATTAGTCAAAAACAACCACCACATCACGCGAAACCGGATGGCTTTGTGTATTGACCTCAAGCGCTATGCTGACATCAGGCGCAGGTAACCAGTCCGCTGCTTTTTCCGCCCACTCAAACATTTTCATTCCTGGTCCATCCACTATCTCGTCAAAACCAACAAATTCGAGCTCTTGAGGGTCGTTCACCCGATATAAGTCAAAATGATAGACTTCATGATCACCCAGGCTATACGGTTCTAACAGCGTATAGGTAGGGCTTTTAACGGCCCCTGAATGACCCAAACCGGCAAGCAAACCCCGCACTAAAGTGGTTTTTCCGGCCCCCAGTTGACCCGCTAAGAACACCACAGCGCGACCGCGGTAGCGTTGGATCAGTTGGGCTGCAAGTTCAGCGCCAAATGTAATTGTCGCCTGTTCGTCAGGTAAATTGTGTCGTATTTTCTGCACCCTCATATTCTAACAAAAGCTGCGGCAATTCGGATATGACATCTGTCGCCATCAAACTACGCATACCCACAAGCCGCGCCGCCTTGTCAGCTGTGGCGCTATGAAGCGCCACGCCAAACCTGAGCGCGCTATAAATCTGAGCGGGCATTTGATTCAAGGCTTGAGCCGCCAAGCCGCCAACCACGCCACTCAGGACATCCCCCATCCCAGCAGTGGCCATACCCGGATTCCCATGTGCGCATATGCTCAGATGAGCCCCGCTTGAATCAAACACAACTGAACCCGCTCCCTTTAACACTCCAGCGCACGCAAAGCGTTCCGCCAGAGCCTGTGCAGCGCCTAATCGATCACTCTGAATGTGCTCAACGGTGGTATCTAGTAAGCGTGCAGCCTCTGCAATATGTGGTGTGATCACAAGCGGGCCCCCTTGCCATCGGCCCGATTGGGCCAGCCAGTAAAGCCCGTCCGCATCCAAGAGTGTGGGCTTGTCGCTCGCCTGCGCACAGGCGTACAACGCTTGCCCCCAATTACCGCGGCCCAAACCTGGCCCAAGCACCAACATGTTCGCCCGCTTGATCAGTTCCAAGGCAGGTGCCTGCATGGCCACAGAAAATCCTTGCACCATCACCTCCGGAGTGCGGGTGACAAGCGCTGTGACGTGTTCGGGCCTGGTGAGTGCACTCACCAAACCGGCGCCCACGCGCAAGCACGCGTGTGCTGCCATCGCGACAGCACCGGGCATCGTCAAATCCCCACCGATAACCACCACGTGGCCCTGCCGATGCTTGTAGGTATTAGCCTGTAATAGAGGCAACCTGAGTGCCTCATAAAATAACCGCGGCACACCCGCAGTGCCATACGCCTGATAAGGCACCCCCAGATCAACCCATTCACGCTCACCGGCATAATCAATACCCTGCCCGGTATAAAGTCCGATTTTGCGAGTGATTAAGGAAACCGTCACATCAGCCTTTACCGCAATATCAACTACCGTGCCTGTGTCGGCATCTACACCACTGGGGGTGTCCACGCTCACGACCGGCAAGCGGGCGTTATTGATCCGTCCGATTATCTCTGCAAAAGGGGCACGTGGCGCGCCTCGAAGCCCCGTACCCAACAGCCCGTCGACAATCACGTCACCGGTGAACGGCTGATCGCCCGCAGCCTCCACCAGCACTCCGGCTTGTCGCGCAAACTGATAAGCGCGAAGTGCATCGCCATCCAATTCTTCAGGCGGAACAAGCGCCAATACTTGAGTATGCAAGCCAAATGTGCGGGCTAATTGAGCCACAAGATAAGCATCGCCGGCATTATTGCCTTTGCCACAAAATAGCGTCAGCCCGCGAACACCCGGAAAACGGCGCAACACACTTGAAAATATAGCGGCCGCAGCCCGCTCCATGAGTGCAAATCCGGTGATGCCCAAATGCGCTTGCGCATCAACGTCAATTTTTCGACTGGCAGCGGCACCAAACAACAGATTGTCTGCAGGGTTCATAAAATCGCATCGCAGTGAACTTTAACGCCCTATACTATGCCACTGTTTGCGCAAAGACGATTTCATGTTCCCAGATCGAGCAACATTAGACCAATGGGCAAAGAGCTTAGGCTTTCAAGAAATTGGCATCACCGACATCAATCTCAGTGACCACAAACCGCATGTGCAGGCATGGTTAAAGGCTGGATTTGCTGGGGAAATGGGCTACCTAAACCGCAATCTTGAAAAACGATTGGATCCCAGTCTACTTGAACCGAAGACCTGTCGCGTGATCTCCGCGCGCATGGACTATCTGCCTGCCGGGACCCAACCCCTGGAAATACTGGATCGGTCAGACACAGCCTACATATCACGGTATGCGCTAGGCCGAGACTACCACAAGGTACTTAGGCGCCGCCTCGCGAAGCTTGCCAAACAAATCAACGCCGCACTACCCGAACATAAATTCCGGGCCTTTACCGATACCGCACCTGTTCTAGAAAAGGCGTTAGCCCATAAAGCCGGGCTAGGCTGGGTTGGTAAGCACTCACTAATTCTCAACAAACACGCAGGCTCTTGGTTTTTTATCGGCGAAATTTATACCAACGCCCCTTTTGAATGCGACCCAGCCACCACCGAGGAGCACTGCGGGAAATGCACAGCCTGTATGACCGTTTGCCCAACTGATGCCATCGTGGGGCCTAAAATTCTCGACGCTCGCCGATGTATATCGTATCTAACCATTGAACATCGCGGTGCCATACCTGAGCCACTGCGAGCACCGATTGGCAATCGCATCTACGGTTGCGACGATTGCCAACTGTATTGTCCTTGGAACCGCGAGGCGCCCACCTCTGACGAGCCGGACTTCCAACCTCGACACGGACTCGACAACAGTAGTTTGCTATCGCTATTTGCGCTCAGCGAAGCGGAGTTTCTCAAGCTCACCGAAGGCTCCGCAATGCGCAGGGTCAACTATGAACAGTGGCAAAGAAACTTAGCTGTGGCCATCGGCAACGGCCCGTACAGCACATCAGCCAACGAACAGTTGCGGGCACGCCTAACAACGTGTTCACCCTTGGTGGCAGAACACATCCGTTGGGCGCTGACCCAATTAGCAAAAAAAATGCCCTAATCCATTTTAAAGAAGTGCTCACGATAATATTTGAGTTCACCGATAGACTCCCGAATATCCGCCAATGCGGTATGTTCATTCTTTTTGACGAATCCATGAGCAATGTCAGGCCGCCAGCGTTTAGCCAATTCTTTAACACTGCTGACATCTACCATTCGGTAATGCATATACCGTTCAAGTGTGGACATATAACGCGATAAAAACCGCCGGTCCTGCCAAATCGTATTTCCGCACAAAGGCGCTTCACCTTCACCGACGTGTTGCTCAAGAAAACGCAAGGTCAACGCTTGAGCTTCGGTTTCGGTCACGCCTTCACGATCAATTCGATCCAACAAACCGGAAGCTTTATGATGTGTTTGGTTCCAACTATCCATGGCTTCAAGTAGCGCTTGGGGTTGTTTCACCGCAAGCACAGGTCCTTCGGCAATGGTATTTAAATTGCTGTCGGTTACGATGGTTGCAATCTCAATGATGCGTTCGACTTGCGGATCCAGCCCGGTCATCTCTAAATCCATCCAAACCAAATGTGCGCCCAAGTTTCTCTCCTTTTTTCGCTACAAATTTATACGATTGGGCTAATATGCCCTCCCGCCACACTAGGATAAAGGGGTTTTACATGACCTTGTCTAAGCGCGTATCAATTCTGGAGCCACAAGACCTGCAACAGATGCTGGAAAGCAACACCGTATGTCTGATTCAAGTCACCAGCAATGCGGTCTTCTCGCAGGCACACATTCAAGGCGCGATTGGTGTGGAGCCCCAAGAATTGGTCTGCGGCATACCGCCGGCGACCGGGCGCTTACCCGACCGCGACCATTTGCAAATGCTGTTTGCCCGAATAGGCTACCGGCCAGATCTAAATTATGTGCTGTATGACGATGAAGGCGGCGGCTGGGCTGGCCGTTTCGCTTGGACTTTGGACGTCATCGGCCACGATGGATGGCAATACCTCAATGGCGGACTACACGCGTGGCACGCTGCAGGCTTGCCATTAGTGGGCGGCACTGCTGCTGCGCCAGCATTAACCCAACCCAACATTCGTATCGATTCCGCCCCCATCGCCGAAATTCCCGACGTGCTCGCGGCCATAGAGGATCCCGAGCAACAGATTTGGGACGCGCGGTCGGCCCAAGAGTACAACGGCCTGAGACAGTCTTCGGCCCGCGCCGGGCATATTCCCGGCGCCGTGAATCTCGATTGGTTAGACATTCAAGATCCAAGTCGACAACTGCGATTAATCGAAAATCCCGCCACGCTGATGGCCGAACGCGGAATTGATCCGAGCAAAGCCGTCATCACGCACTGTCAAACTCATCACCGCTCAGCCCTCACCTATATGCTGGGCCGCCTACTTGGGATGGACATCCGCGCCTATCACGGCTCTTGGTCTGAATGGGGCAATCGCCAAGATACCCCGGTCGAGTGCCCTTAACACCCATCACCACAGCTGGACCTCTGATGAGCAGTATTTTTACAACCCTTCAAAAACTGGCACCACAACACGCCCTTTCACGTCTTGCTGGGCACGTGGCGAGCAGCCAGTCACCGATCCTTAAATCTCTGCTAATCAACCAATTCAGCAAAATCTACAAAGTTGATCTCAGTGAAGCACAACGGTCGGATCCAGCAGACTACAAGAGCTTCAATGATTTTTTTACCCGGACGTTAGCACCAGATGCTCGACCGATGGTCGACCGTGAGGAACTACTGGCCTGCCCGGCCGACGGCCAGGTCAGTCAGGCTGGGCGAATCGAGCAAGGGCAACTCCTGCAGGCCAAAGGACATACCTACAGCTTGAACAGTCTTGCAGGGGTATTAGCAGAAGGGTTTGATGGTGGCGACTTCTGCACCATTTACCTCGCACCCAAAGACTATCACCGTATTCACCTGCCTTTTTCCGGCAGACTTAACGCCACCCTGGCAATCCCGGGCGCCTTGTTCTCAGTAAATGGCCACACCGAAAACAACATTTCCGGCTTATTTGCACGCAATGAACGGCTAGTTTGCCGTTTCGAGACTCCCTTTGGCCCCATGCTGATCATTTTAGTCGGCGCAATGATTGTGGCATCCATCGCAACCGACTGGGAGGGACCGCAATCCCCTTATCAACGCGAGATTCTGACGCATTATGACCTGTCCTACGGGCGCGGTGACAGCATTGGACAATTTTTACTGGGCTCCACGGTGATCTGCTGCTTCCCGCCAAACACCGTCGAATTAGCTCAGACGATAAAAACAGGGAACACTGTAAGAATGGGGCAAGCTCTTGGCAGCGTCACCCCTAACCCCTAAACGCCAACATCTCATCGATGGTGCTGGCCTGATAGGCCAACATCATCAGGCGATCGACGCCAATCGCCACTCCGGCACAGTCTGGCAAGCCGTGATCCAATGCGGCGAGAAATTCAAGATCCACATCCGGTAGCGATTTCCCCTGCCGCTGACGCTGCAATCGGTCTTGCGCAAAACGACGACGGTGCTCCGCTGCTTCAGCAAGCTCCCAATAACCGTTAGCCACCTCAATTCGATCAATCACAAGTTCAAAGCGGGCTGCAACTGCCTCACCCTCTGGACGGATGCGCGCCAATGCCGCTTGCTCAGCAGGATAATCGGTGATGAAAAATCGGCCGTCCGGCAGCGCTTCACAGGCCAGCATGAACTTAAGATCAAGTTCCTCTGCAGGCAGCGCTAGGTCACCGCCGACCAGATCCGCGTAAGTCAGTCTTTGGTAGGATGCTCGGCCCAATACAAGATCACACAACTGGGCAACCTCATCCATGAGCTGGCGATCATCAAACCCCAACCGATACCACTCTAATAAGGTGAATTCCGTATTATGAAGCCGCCCATTTTCTTCGTGCCGAAAAGCGGGGCCCATTTGGTAGCAATCACCGCAATCTGCTACTAACAGCCGCTTCATGAAATACTCCGGTGAGGTCTGTAAAAAACCATAACCGGGCACCGGAATACTCTCAACATTCGGGTCTGTGACCGTTTGGCTGCCGAGCACCGGGGTCTGCACTTCCAAGACACCACGCTGGGCAAAAAAAGCGCGTATTTGAGCCAGGCCCTCTGCCCGGGCTTGCAGAGCCCGCAACGACGCAGATGGTTGCCAAGAGCTCATCATCGATACACAGCTATTTTGCGCGACTCACATAAACACCCGTGCGGGTGTCAATCTTCAGGACGTCGCCAATATTCACAAACAATGGAACCCCCTTAATCGTTGCGCCTGTGGAGAGCGTCGCCGGCTTTGTACCGCCGTTGGCTGTATCCCCTTTTAACCCTGGATCCGTATCGATGACTTCTAATTCCACAAAGTTCGGTGTGGTCACAGCGATGGGATCCTCATTCCACAGAGTAACCTGACAAACATCCTGCTCTTTCAACCACTGCACCGCCTCGCCCACCGCAGCTTCAGAAGCAGCAAACTGTTCAAAACTCCCGTCCGTGCGCATGAAATGCCAAAATTCACCGTCACTGTACAAATACTCCATGTCAAGATCCATGACATCGGCGGCCTCAATCGACTCACCAGATTTGAAGGTGCGTTCCCATACACGACCCGATTTCAGATTTCGGAATTTAACCCGACTGAATGCCTGACCCTTGCCGGGTTTGACAAATTCATTCTCTAAAATTGTGCAGGGGTCACCTTCCAGCAAGACTTTCATACCTGACTTGAATTCATTGGTAGAATAATTAGCCATAATTCACAATCCACATTTGAGCGGCACGAATGATAACCCCGATTGCATCTCCTTGGGAGTCCGACCTTTGGCAGAGTGAGCTAAAACTCGCCATTCGCAGCAGCCGCTCCCTGCTCAAAACAGCCGGCCTGGCCTGCGACTCAGCCTACAGGCCGGACGATTTTCCGGTTCTGGTGCCCCGCGGGTTTGCCGCCAAAATTAGATCCGGAGATGCTGAAGATCCAATCTTAAAACAGGTGCTGGCCACCCCAGAGGAGGCAGAGGAGGCCGCGGGATTTATCAGAGATCCGTTAAATGAAACCACCGACACCTTCAACCCAACGCCCGCTTTACTCAAAAAATATGCACATCGCGCGCTACTGGTAACCACCCCAGCCTGCGCAATTAATTGCCGATACTGCTTCCGCCGACATTTCCCTTACGACCAGCACCGCCCCGCAGTCGCTAAAGACGTCATAGAGGCCATAATCAAAGACACAACGCTGACGGAGATTATTCTCTCAGGGGGCGACCCGATGCTGTTAAGCGATGCCGCCCTAGCTAAGCTCTATGGACAACTTGCAGTCGTGGGCCATCTCAAACGAATCCGCATCCATTCACGACTACCTATTGTACTGCCACAACGCATGACCACCGAGTTGTTGGCAACATTCAAGAACAGCCACCTACCCACCATCATGGTGGTGCACGCGAATCATGCCAACGAGCTCGACGCCAACACCCATAGAGCATTTAATGTACTCAAAGCGGCCGGGGTCACTCTGCTCAACCAATCAGTGCTGCTCAAAGGGGTGAACGATCACGCGAGTGTTCAATGCACTTTGGCAGAAAAATTATTTGACCAAGGCGTCCTACCCTATTATTTACATATGCCTGACAAGGTGGCCGGCACGCATCATTTTTTTGTGGCCGACCGCCAAGCCACCGAAATTTACCAAGACATGCAGGCGAGCTTACCTGGCTACCTACTCCCCAAAATGGTGCGCGAGGTTCCCGGCAAAGCCGCCAAAACGCAATTAATTTCAATCACTCATGAAGCATAGATCGTCGCATTATGCGGCTCCAATTGGCGTATGCTGGTCCGCATGATTGACACCTGCTTGGAAGAGACGCCCCCGCAACTCCGTGAGTTGAGTTTTGCCCAGCCCAACGCGGCTGCCATTACTGAGTGGGCCACAAACTTACCGCTGGTTAATGCGGCCGAAAACGAAATACAGCTCAAACGGGCAACTGCTGAACTTGCGCAGCTTATTGCGCCGGCCGCAGAAAAGTTCGCTTTTTTAGAAGCCATCAGGCCTTTGGTCCACTACACCTGCTCGCGCCTCGACCGCAACGCGGCATCCCAATATCGATCCGAACGCAGCAATCAAGCCAGACACCTGCTGTTAAGTCTTACTAACGGCTATAAAGCCGTCGCGTTAAGTGCAATCGATTCGTTTGCAAAGAACCCCTCTGCGGATTCCTTAACCCTTCCTGCAGCACTGCATAGGCTCATTTCAGATCTCTCTCGTATTTTATTGCGCAGCCTACAATTCTACGCGAGCCCACCCGTAGATTTTTGGCGGGATTTCAACGAGCTGTTTCGTTTAGCTGAAGAGCTAAAACTCAAACGCTTTACTTTCCCCGACGATGAAAACCACCAATCCCTCAAACTGGATATCCAAGGGTGTTATTTACGGGCATTGTTGTTAGCGACCTGCAAGCCCAATCAGTTGAGTCATACCCAGCTTGCATTGATGTTCAATAGCTTCGAAACCTGGGCGTTTCACGCAAGTCTGACACGAGACACTCGCGGCGCTTGTTTTATCGTGGACCTGCGGAGCAACGCAGGGCCTCAGTATAAACAGCTGGCTCAAAATCTAACGGATCCCAGAGCACTGCAGACCAACCTACTCATTCAGGAACTAGATGCCTGCCTTGACAATAACAGCACGCAAATAAGCATATCAAAGGGTATTACAACACCTTTGCTGCGCCACTTGATGGAAGCTTGGAGTATCATGCAACCTCGTCATTTCACCCGTTCGCAAACCCAGCTGCCGGTGCATATTGCGTTTGGTCTGGAAGCGACACACTATTATCTTTCTGGCGGCACCTTATTTGAAAACCAGATCTCAAACACCGCCAAGTTTTTACGGCGAGAAATCAACCCTTTTTTAGAGGTTGCCTTTGGACTGGGCGAAGCGCCTACCAGCACATTGGCCCACACCCCTTTTAATCACCATCAAACCGTTGCCTTAAATACCAGCCCGAGCGGCTACAAATTTGAATTTAACGGTTCTTTGCCCATCAACGCCAACGTCGGTGAAATCATAGGTGTGCGCGAAGAAAATGCCGCGCGTTGGAGCGTCGCGGTTATTCGCTGGCTGCGTCAACTTGACGCCGCTATTAGCGTAGGCGTCGAATTACTATCACCTCGCGCGATACCCGTGGCCGTGCGCGCCATTCAAAAAAAAGGCGGCCCAACCGACTACACCCGGGGGCTCTTGCTGCCAAAAATTGACGCTCTAAAACAACCCGCCACGCTCATCACTCCCTGCCTACCTTTTTTTGAGCGACAGAAAATCAATATCCAACGTCAGGGCATACAAACCACCGGACAACTGCTAGAACCCTACTTAAAAACAGAAACTATTAACCAGTTCTCGTTCCGTATGCTGGATGGTTACTTGGAAAACAGGCGCGCCGACAGCACCATAGACGGTCAGCCAACCATCACCAAAGAGGATATCGATCAAAGGCAATAAACGCCGTGCGTGCCCGTAGCACACCACTGGAGACGGCTTCGATCGAAAACGGATATATGTCGGTAAATCATTCACCCCTTTGTTTTTTGATTGCCCCAAAATCAGAACCTACCATCCATACGCTGGAGGCGGCCTTGGGCGCGGCGGGCATCACAACCGAGCTGGCTGTGGACACGCCGTTGACTGCAGTTGATGCACTAATCGAAGATCCCCGCTGTGATCTTGTGGTCCTAACACACGCTTTTGAACATCTTCAAACCTGCTTACCCCGACTGCGAGAACAGAAACCCCATACACCGATTATTGTTGTGGCGCCCACGCGATCAGCCAGCGCACCAACCTGTATCCAAACGGCTGCAACAATGTCAATGGGCGCAACGGATGTCATTTACGCCGATCAAATCGAACAATTTGTACTTGTGGTCAAACGCGAGCTTGCGCATGTTTGCCACCACTATCGTTTCACCCAAATGCGCCATGCCCTGAAACATTCAGAGGAACGTTTTCGAACACTTCGCGATGACCATAAAACGGCTGTCGCCTATCTGCAGGACGGCATTCATATTCACGCCAACCGCACTTACCTGAACCTGTTTGGCTACGAGCGTGTTGAAGATCTATCCGGGGAACCGCTTATCGACTTGTTGTCTTCCAGCAGCGGTACAGAGCTGCGGAGCAAATTCAAAGCGCTGCGCAAAGGGGAAAAATCAGCCGCCTTGACCTTTCAAAGCAAAACCACCACTGATGCCCCGCTTGTCGGTCGAATGCTGATTAATCAGGCACAGCTCGACGGAGAAGCTTGTCTGCAAATCTCTGTTGTTCCAAAAAAAGGCACAACACCCAGCGCTGCAATGGTTACCCGCCAGCCTGGTGCGGTGGTCGAGGAGACAACAGACAAATCTTCCCTAACTGAATTCATCGCCGCTGCAGAGCGCTTGTTCAAAAATACCGACCGCCAAGGATATATTCTGGCTATCGGGCTGGATGATCACCAAAACCTGTGCGGCACCCACGGTTTGATTGATGCAGAGGCCCTTTGTCGCAAAATTTGGCAACACCTCGATCCAATAACGGATCAAACACCAACATTATTGATCAGCAGCCATCAAGGTGTGATCGCCACGACGGCAGAGAGTTATCACAATATTTGTTCCGTCGCCGAAGACATGCGCAAAGCAATCAGCGAGCAGAGTTACAAAGCACAAAATCAAGCCATCCGCTCAAGCGCGACCATCAGCGGTGCGGCTTTGTCCGACCATGGGAGCACCACTCGCACCCTTGACGCAGCGTTTGCTGATCTGATGGATATGCGGGCCGCCCAAAACGCAAATCTTGTGCACATTCCCGTTTCCACAAAAGGCAAAGACCCCCAGAGCAAAGACAACGTCCGGATCATTCTTCGCCAAATCACTGACGCCATTGACCACCAGAAATTCATCCTTTTATTCCAGCCAATCATTAGTTTGCGAGGTGATACAGAGGAGCACTACGAGGTCTTTTTGCGCATGACCGACGACACCGCGCAGCCCATTGAACCAGAGCGCTTTCTACAAGCAGCCATTGACAATGAAGTGGCGGGGCAAATTGATCGTTGGGTCATCATGCAATCGATCAAAATGCTCTCGGCCCACCGTGCCAAGGGGATGACCACCCGACTTACGATTAACCTGACCAGTAACAGTGTGACCGATCCTGAGTTTATTCAGTGGCACCAACTGGTATTGAAAGCCGCGCGCCTGCCTAGTGATGCGGTGATTTATCAAATCACAGAAAAAGATGCGACCAAGAACCTACGTCAAACGCGTGTCTTTATCGAAGAACTGCGCAAGCTGCACAGCCGCGCCTCTCTATCTCGTTTTGGCTTGATCGAGGACCCGTTTGCAACGCTGCGCCAGTTGCCGGTAGACATGGTCAAACTCGATGGTTCATTGGTGACACAACTCCAAACGGAGCGGGGCGCAACTGCGCAGATCACAGCGCGCATCAAAAAGTTACAGGCAGCAGGTAAACTCACCATCGTGCCCATGGTCGAGAATGCAAAAATCTTGTCTACGTTATGGCAAGCAGGCGCAAACTATATTCAGGGCCATTACGTACAAGAGCCCTCCGCGCGCATGGATTACGATTTCAGTAGTGACTAAATACAGAGCACTACAACCTATGATCGTCCCCCAGCGCCTGACCAATATCCCGATCAGAAAAGCCAATCAGATACAGCACCGCGTCCAATCCAAAATTCGAAATTGCATGCGCGGCACTCTCGCGCACAGCGGGCTTCGCGTGAAATGCGACGCCCAAACCTGCATTTGAGAGCATCGGCAAATCGTTGGCGCCATCACCAATGGCTATGGTCTGCTGCAACGCAATGCCCTCGACCGCAGCGGTTTCGCGCAGCAGGTGGGCCTTGCGCTGGGCGTCAATGATCTCCCCTTGAACCTCACCTGTCATCCGGCCACCTTTGATTTCTAAGGTATTGGCAAATACATAATCAATACCCAAATCTTTCTGCAGTTGATCACCGACATATTGGAACCCACCCGAGATCACCGCAGTTTTATAGCCGAAATGTTGCAATGCGCGAATGAGGCGGTGGGCACCCTGGTTTAATTGCACACAGCCTGCCACCTCTGCCAATGTCTGCTCTGGCATGCCTTTGAGCAACGCAGCGCGACGCCTGAAACTCTCCTTGAAATCGATTTCACCGCCCATAGCTTGCGCAGTAATTTTAGCCACCTCACCACCAACACCATGGCGCACGGCAAGTTCATCAATCACCTCCTCCATAATCAGCGTGGAATCCATATCAAACGCCACTAGCCGACGATTACGCCGAAAAACGGTGTCTTGTTGAATACTGAAATCAAAATTCAGCCTCTCCGCTGAGGCGATTAACTCCACTCGCAAGTGCTCAAGATCGGTCGCGGCACCACGCATTCGCATTTCAACACACAGCCGTGAGGGCACATCTGCGCGAACCTTTGCACCACGGTCCGTTAACCTTCGAACCGTGTCAATATTCAAACCAACCTTGTGAGTGAGCGCGCTTGCCTCGTGCAAAGCCGCACTGCCGTCACCGGCAGTCAGTAGTGTCAGGATGTACCGCGGCTTGCCAGAAGCTTCCACCCACAGCCGGTGGTTCTCTTGGCTGACATTAGATATGCGCACCGAAGCGCCGGCTGCATTCGCATTAAACATAATCTCTTTGATGATATTACCGGCATGCACGCTATCCACACGCACCAAGATACCCAGCGCAAGATCCTCATGAATAACCGCTTGCCCAATATCTAATATCTGCGCGTTGACCTCGGCCAAGGTCTCCGTTAAAAGGGACATCAAGCCCGGCTTGTCTTGTCCGGACACATTAAATAATAAGAGTTCTTCTGCCAAAGTCGTTCAATCTTCTTCTATCAAACCGATATTCTAATGCCTAATCCTGCTTTCGGCCGCGCTTTTGTGTGCTAGATTACGCCACCATCAGCCAAATCCTGTGAGAGTTCTTTGCTGGTATGGCTCAAACGCCTTAAGCCCAACCACTCAACGCTGCCTGCCGCGCTGCTGGCGACCGCGTTTTGCGGCGTGAGCCTGCTTCTCATCTGGACCGCACCCACCTCCAGTCAATCGGAAATGACTCGTTATGGCAAGGCATTGACTCAGACCTTGGCAGATTCTAATGCGGGCCTGATGCTCAGGGCAGAGCACATACAACTCGCGGTCATTGCCAATATGGTCCATCGCTACCCTGAAGTCAGCGGTGTTATTTTTTATAGTCCGAATCAAAACATCATTGCCGTTAGCGGCAACACACAAACGCCCCTGAAATTCACCGCAGCGGCTACCCTAGACGACACGATTTCCGGCTACGTCAGCATTTTTTTAGCCGCAGAAACATTTGCAAAACCCACGCCCGTTGGCCGTTGGTTGCTCACCCTTGCCACCCTCTTATTTAGCCCCTTTTTGAGCCTTGGGATTCTGCAGATATCCTCTCGCGGCAACCGCTCGCTGCCGATAGTCTCGGTACCCGACCCTATCGCAACAAAACCTCAACCCAGCTTTGCGCTTACCCTAAATTTACATAACCAAATGGCCTTGCCACTGGAATTGCGAACCAGCGCCATCGAAGATGCTATGACCATGGCTTTAGAAGTATGCGCCATTTACGATGGCATGGCCGTGGCACTTCAGGAAAAAGGCATCATGGTCTTGTTAGATATGCGTTCCGTCAGCGCAGAGCAAGCCATCTATGCCGCCTTTTTGTTGCAAAGGTTACTGACCGATTTTGAGACGCACGGCGAATTTCGATGCTACCTGAACACACTGCAATGCCCCGGCTCACCTGCCGAGCTAGCGCTGCTCTCAGTCGACAGCTTAGAGCAAACGGCGGACATCAATAGCTTACTGACGCTGGCCACACTGGCAAAAGCGCCGGTCGTCCTGATCGATGAACTGATCTATACACAAATCGAAGAGGCAACAAAAACGTGGGCAACGGAATTTCAACACCCTCTGCTCGAGGACTTAGGGGCCGTCAGACCCATCTACGCCATCCACAGCCTACCGGCCGAACAAGCCGATACGGTCAGCAGCCAAGCTAAATTAATCCTCGGATTCAATACACCCTAAACCGACAAATCCATCGGCATCAGCGCTGGGGCAGGCCCTGCCAGCTCTATTCAACGCTTAGTAGATCGGCTTTTTGGAACCCTCGCGGCAATTTATGTCCTCGCCGGGCGCGTTCACCCAAATAATGTTGCAGGTCCTTACGCTTCATCCGCAAATGACGTTGTCCCGCATGAACCAGCAGGTCTGCGCCCGCATGAATCACGGCCACCGATACCATCGTTTCTTCGCCTGATTTAAACGCAGCTGATGGCACATTAATGAGCTTATTACCTTTGCCCCGCGACAGCTCTGGCAAGTCTTTCAGCGGGAAAACTAGCAGTCGCCCTTGCGAGGTAACCGCCGCCACCAGTGCCTCTGCTTTCTCGCTTGGACTAAATACACAGGGCATTAGTGCAACGCCACCACTGGGCACAGTCAACACCCCTTTTCCAGCCTTATTTTTTGTGATCATATCGGCCAACCGGCCGACAAAACCGAACCCCGCATTTGACGCCATCAATAAATTCAGCTCAACCGAGCCCATGGCGATGCCAATAAACCGGGCACCAGAGGGCGGTTTAAACCGTCCGCTCAACGGCTCTCCCTGACCACGGGCAGAGGGCAATGTATGAGGTGCAACACTGTAGGCTCGGCCGGTCGAATCAAAAAATATCAGGGCTTCATTGGTCCGCCCGCGCGCGGCAAGAGCAAAACCGTCACCACTGCGAAAACTCAGCTCCTGCGGGTCTACCTCATGACCTTTTGCGGCCCGCACCCAGCCTTTCTCGGACAAAACCACGGTTACTGGTTCATTGGTGAGCAAATCTTCATCAGTGAACGCAACCGCATCATCTACTTGAATGATCAAAGAGCGCCGCGGATCACCATAGTTATCGGCGATCGCCAACAATTCTCTTTTAATCAATGTCCTCAAGCGCATCTTCGAGCCCAGAATTTTCTCCAGTTCCGCTTTCTCTTGACTGAGTTCGTCGCGCTCGGTGGTCAGCTTGATTTCCTCCAGCTTTGCCAACTGACGCAGACGCAAATCCAAAATGGCATTGGCCTGAATCTCCGTCAAAGCGTAGCGCGACATTAACTCATCTCGCGGTTTGTCCGCTTCGCGCACAATGCGAATGACCTCATCGATATTCAGGTAGGCGATCAGCAATCCTGAGAGGATGTGTAGCCTTTCATTAATCTTATCAAGCCGGTAATTTAATCGCCGTGTCACCACATCTAGGCGATATTTCAACCATTCGCTGATGATATCCGACAAACTTTTTACCGCAGGCCGCTGATCAAGACCAATGATATTGAGGTTAACCCGATAGTTACGCTCAAGATCCGTCGTCGAAAACAGATGACTCATCAAGCGTTCCATATCGACGCGATTAGACCGAGGCACCAAGGCTAATCGCGTCGGGTTTTCATGGTCGGATTCGTCACGCAAATCAACCAACATGGGTAATTTTTTTGCGTTCATTTGCTGAGCAATCTGCTCCAGCACTTTGGCCGGTGATGCCTGATGAGGCAGTGCCGTTACAATCACTTCGCCATTTTCAATATGATACCGCGCTCGCGCTTTGATCGAGCCTCGCCCGGTTTCGTAAACCTCGCGAATTTCTTGTTCGGAGGAAATAATATTGGCGTCCGTTGGAAAATCGGGGCCTTTTATGTGGGTCATCAAATCGACCACACTCGCTTTCGGAGAATCCAACATGTGCACGCAGGCAGATATGACCTCATTGATGTTGTGCGGTGGAATGTCGGTTGCCATCCCAACCGCAATGCCAGTGCTCCCATTGAGCAGAACAAACGGCAATTGCGCCGGCAATAACCGCGGCTCTTGAGTCGTGCCGTCGAAATTAGCGGCAAAATCTACCGTACCCTGGCGATACTCTGCCAACAGCAGGTCGGCATACCGTGATAAACGCGCCTCGGTGTAACGCATTGCGGCGAAAGACTTCGGATCATCCGGCGCACCCCAGTTTCCCTGACCATCCACCAGCGGATAGCGGAATGAAAACGGTTGCGCCATATGCACCATGGCTTCATAACATGCTGAATCCCCATGGGGATGAAATTTCCCCAGCACATCACCAACAGTGCGCGCCGATTTTGTGAATTTAGCCTGGCTGTTAAGACCCAACTCACTCATCGCGTAAATGATGCGCCGCTGAACGGGCTTAAGACCATCAGCAATATGTGGCAACGCACGGTCGTTAATCACATACATAGAGTAATCTAGGTAGGCTCGCTCGGTATAAACCTCCATCGGCAACCGTTCAAAATCAGGCTCGTCTATAATGTCTGTCATGTGTATTTTCTTAGTTAATCAATGACCGCCTGGTCACCCTTTTTTTGCAACCATTGGCGACGATCAGATGCACGTTTTTTCGCCAGCAACATATCCAGCATATCTTCTGTTTTGCTGTCGGCGCCTATGGACAGTTGCACCAAACGGCGCGTATCCGGATCCATGGTGGTTTCTCGTAACTGCAAAGGGTTCATTTCACCGAGCCCCTTGAAACGCTGCACCGACGGGGTTCCACGTTTTTTTTCCGCCACAATCCGTTCCAGCACGCCATTCTTTTCTGCCTCATCCAGCGCGTAAAACACTTCCTTACCCAGATCGATTCGATAAAGCGGCGGCATGGCAACAAAAACATGGCCCGTCTGCACCAATGTTCGGAAGTGTCGGACGAAAAGCGCGCACAGCAATGTGGCAATGTGTAAACCGTCTGAATCCGCGTCAGCCAGAATACAGATCTTGTCATAACGCAGGCCCGCCAAATCGGTCGAGCCAGGATCAACTCCCAATGCAACCGCAATGTCATGCACCTCTTGCGAGGCCAACACTTGGCTAGACGCCACTTCCCACGTATTCAAGATCTTTCCGCGTAGGGGAAGTACCGCCTGAAATTCGCGATCGCGGGCCTGTTTTGCAGATCCACCTGCAGAATCACCTTCCACTAAAAACAGCTCAGCTCGATCAGCATCTTGGCCAGAACAATCCGCCAGTTTTCCTGGCAGGGCAGGCCCCGCCGTTATTTTCTTACGGGTTACCTTTTTCGCCGCCTGCACCCGTTTTTGCGCATTGCTGATGGCCAGCTCTGCAATTCGCTCGCCTTCCTGCGAATGCTCATTCAGCCACAGGCTAAATGCATCTTTTGTCACCCCGGAGATAAACGCGGCACACTGGCGAGAGGACAGCTTCTCTTTGGTCTGACCTGCAAATTGCGGGTCAGCCATTTTCGCTGAGAGAATATAGCTGCACTGCTCCCAGAGATCCTCACCCGTCAATTTTATCCCGCGGGGCAGCAAATCGCGAAATTCGCAAAACTCCTTCAGCGCATCGTTTAATCCAGAACGCAGACCATTCACATGGGTACCACCCTGCGCCGTTGGAATGAGATTGACGTAGGACTCGGTGATAAGGTCACCCCCGTCAACAACCCATTTCAGCGCAAAATCTAACGCTTCCGTGCTGCCTTGGGCAGAATGCAAGATAGTTTCGCTAGGAATGGTTTCCGCATCGGCCAAGGCATGGTCAAGATAACTCTTCAGCCCGTCCTCAAAATACCAAGAGACGGTTTCGTCTTCCTTTTCTTCTATGTTAAAGCTGACCCGCAAGCCTGGACAAAGCACCGCTTTAGCACGCAGCAAGTGCCGTAAACGCGGCACCGAAATTGTCGCAAGATCGAAATAACCTGCTTCTGGCAAAAACCGAATGGTGGTTCCCGTATTGCGTTTACCAACTGTATCAATTACCTCGAGCCTGGTTTGGGCAGCACCTTTTTCATAGCGCTGGCGGTAGAGCTTGCCATCACGCTTCACCTCAACCTCTAGCCACTGCGAAAGCGCATTCACTACCGACACGCCAACCCCGTGCAGGCCGCCGGAAAAACTATAGCTCTGATTGTCGAATTTTCCGCCCGCGTGCAGGCGCGTAAGGATCAACTCCACACCAGAGATTTTATGTTCTGGATGAAGATCTACCGGCATGCCGCGACCATCATCAACCACCTCTATCGAACCGTCTTTAAACAGAGTGACCTCAACCTCTCGAGCAAAACCGGCAATGGCCTCGTCTACACTGTTGTCAACCACCTCCTGCACCAGATGATTTGGACGAGCCGTATCGGTATACATACCCGGTCGGCGTCGCACGGGTTCCAATCCGGATAAAACCTGCAGCGATGCTGCAGAATAAGCGTTGTCTGCCATAAACCTACTCAGTTACCTAACCGCATATTTCATTTACTTTGTTCGGGAAAAAAATCCACTCTGCATACATCACTCGAGAGACGACCGTTGTCTGCAAGTCGCAGCCAACGATAGCCCGGCGGACGCTCATCCAGCGTAAATCCGGTGCTGCCAGGCATAAATTGAAAACAAGTCGATGGCGTTCCGAACAGTGGCAGCCGTTCCAATCGAGCAAAAACTTCTTGATGCGCGTGCCCAAAAACAATCCCACGTAATTTGTCTGCGAGGCCAGCAGGCCCAGGCTTGCGCAGAGAGTCTAGCAGCTCTGCAGCATTTTGAATCCTATCCTTATCCAACCACGGCGAATTTATTGCCACCAACGGGTGATGCGTTGCCAGCAAACAGTGTCGCGCTGCCGTGGCAGTCATCGCCTCACGTACATCGTGACAATTCTGCGCGCTCACATCGGCAGCAGGCATATCATCAATATGAGAGTCCAGAGGCACAACAGACCAAGCACCAAGGTTCAGTGGCGCCATCGGCAATCCCGCCGCCACCATCTCAGCCACCACATCATGGTTGCCGGGCAAGCATAAAACAGGGGCATCGCTGAACTGTTTGAGGGTTGAGAAGAAGCGCCGATAGACCGCACGCTGCGGCGCATGTGCAATATCTCCAGTAACTACAATCCCGCTTACCGAAAGGTTTGTGAAGGCATGCGTTAACACCGCCTCTAATGAAGCCTGAGTATCCATGCCCAGCAGCTTCGAACCCGCTCTAACTAAATGGCAATCAGTGATTTGTAATACCGTTTGACCCATGCAGCCTACCTGTAAGGCGGTGAACCCGGTCAGAAACCAATCACGCCTGTACTTGCACCGTGCGCCAGACAAACAGACAAAAATTCGCTCAACAACCGATTGACCTGCACTTTCTCATCTCGCTGGCGCATGCGCGTATTTGGATACTCATAGACGCCATGAAACCGATTTTGCGACTGATAAGATACCACTTCAGCGCTGCGAGCATCATGATAAACCCGCACCATCATTTCCGGTGTGGCGGCAAGCGCCAAGCCACTCAAATCGGAACTAAACTCAATTTTGAGCAACGTTGTGTAGCGGCCTTTTTCTAAAACTTCAAATACAACAACGCCCTCTGAACCAGAAAGCGATAGATTAATACGTTGCTCATCTTTTTGCCGCAAATCCGGAAATATTCGGAGCAAACGCACGTAATTTGCATCGCACTCCGCCATATGCGCCGGCAAATCGACCGTGTAGCGCCGCGCTTTTGCGCCCAACGCAATTTCCTTCTGCGTCATCATCTTCGCACGAGAGAGGATTTCCACGTCAGTTTCTGGTCGCTTATCCAAAAAATACAGTCCCAAATTACACAACTAGTATGATCAATATACCTAGCTCCGTGGCCGTGGTCACCCGCAAATTGGACTCAAGCCGCATCCTGCGAACATTTTCTTTCCGAGAGTCAATCGCTTATACGACAAGCAACGTCGGACCGTGTAGAATCATCCTTTTTGCACGCAGCAGATTGTTATGAGAAGACTGATGTCCTGCGCCCTGTACTTCGGGGCTTTGCTAGCAAGCCCGCTGACAAGCGCCGAAAATTTGATGCAGGTGTTTGCAGCAGCGAAAGACAACGACGCTCAGATTAGAGCCTCACGAGCGGGCTTTGCCGCCACCGAGCAAACCATTCCTCAGGCCCGCGCTGCCTTGCTACCATCAGTTGGCTTTAGCGCCAGTACCAGTTGGACAGAACGGAAATTTCCCGGCTCCAAAATAACCGACCCCAGCAGTCCACTCTTTGGCCAATCGGTACCCGGCCAGAACTTCAACGACCACGGTTGGAATGCCCAGCTCAGACAATCCGTTGTCAACGTTGAGGATTGGTACACCTTGTCTAGTACACGTGCGAACGTAGCGGCTGCGGGCTATGAGCTGGAGGCTGCCGAGCAAACCTTGATCGCTCGCGTCGTGCAGGCCTACCTCAATGTCCTGCGCGCGCGCGATCTAGTAGAGTCAACCAGCGCCGAAGAAGCCGCTGTTAAGAGGCAGCTTGAACAGGTCCAACAACGCTTCGACGTTGGACTGGTTGCCATTACCGATGTGCTGGAGTCACAAGCGGTTTACGACAGTGCGGTGGTTAGGCGCATCCAAGCAGACGGTGACCAAGACATATTTTTCGAAAGTCTGGGCACCTTATCCGGCATCAACTACGAACGCATCGATCGGCTGTCAGACCGTTTGCCCATCGTTAATCCAAACCCGCAAGACGAATCCGCCTGGGTTAGTGAGGCACTGCGCCAAAATCTCGGCATTCTGGCCGCACAAGCGCAACTGTCCGCAGCGCAACGTAATGTTCGCGCGCGACAATCGGCTCATCTGCCCACCGTTGACGCAACCGTTACGCAGCTCCAGAGCATCACCGGCGCACCCAATTTTTTCGGCGCCGGGGAAACAGACCAGACGGTTTACGGTCTGCAATTTAACCTACCCCTATACAGCGGCGGCCTAATTCGTGCCCGCAGCAAAGAAGCCGGCGCCCGCAAACAACAGGCACAAGAGTTGTTACTGAACCAACAGCGCACAGTCACACGTGATATCCGCAACTTATATCAAGCAGTCGCTACTCACGTCGTGCGCGTGCGCGCTCGCCTCAAAGCCATCACCTCATCAGAATCTGCATTAGAGGCAACGGAAACCGGTTACGAAGTAGGCACCCGCAATATCGTAGACGTCCTCCAGGCTCAGCAACTGTTGTTTCGCTCGCAGTTCGACTACGCAGATTCACGATACAATTATGTACTGGACCTGCTCTTGCTAAAAAACACAGCAGGGGCGCTGGTTGAAGACGATCTACGCGAACTTAACAGCTATACCGACCCAAACGATCAGGTCGTCAGGGTAGTTTCGTTGCGTCAAAGTTCAACGCCCTAAGACATCACGAGCACGATCGCGCAATAGCGACGCCACCTGGTGGGTTGCACCGCGATTAGCCCCCAACGTTGCCGCAGCGGCCTCACCGGCCGTGCGCCGAGCATCCGGATCGTCCAGCCATCCGCCAATGACCCGGACCAAATCAGAGGCGCTCTCAACCGTTGATAAGGCGCCGGCCTGCTGCAGTAGTTGCATAACCCGCACAAAATTGAACTGACTCGGCCCGCAGGCAATGGGCAACCTGCATAACGCCGGCTCTAGCGGATTATGCCCGCCTGAAGCTGCCAAAGTACCCCCTACAAATGCCACATCTGCCAACCCATAAAGCATCAGCAAAGATCCCATCACATCTCCCACAACAACTTCAGGAGGCAGACTGTCAGCATGATTCGATCGCACGCCGCCGCTGTCCATGTCGCTTTGACAGATATATCGATAACCAGCAGCTCGAACCAGTGCGCAGACCTCAGAGGACCGGGATGGGTGGCGCGGCACCAACACAAGCACGAGTCCGGGGTGCTGCCTGCGAATCTCCGAGAATGCCGCCAGAACCAATTCTTCCTCACCCGCATGGGTCGATCCCGCGACCCATACCAGGCGCTCTGACAAATCCAACTGATGCCGAAGCGCCGACACGTTGACTGCAAATTTATCGGGTAACGAGACATCAAATTTCATTGAGCCTGTTACCTGGATATCTTTGGCACGGGCGCCTAACGCAATAAATCGCGCCGCATCTTCTTGGGTCTGACAAGCAATGGCATTGATGCGCGCCAACATCGGGTGGGTTAAGCCCGACACCCTGGCGTATCCGCGTGCCGAGCGCTCAGACAAACGGGCATTGACCAAAACCACAGGAATCGATGCATTGTGGGCTGCTAAAATTAAGTTCGGCCAAAGTTCTGTCTCCATCAAAACCAACATCCGCGGTTTCACGCGGCTAAAAAAACGCTCGACAGCAAAAGGAAAGTCATAAGGGGCATAACAATGATCAACCCACTTGCCCAGACGCTGTTGCACCTGCTCCGACCCAGTCGGTGTCATGGTTGTAACCAAGACCGGCACCGTGCTGTATTCTCTTGCCCATGATTCAATCAGCGGTGACGCTGCAATGGTTTCACCCGCCGAGACCGTATGAAACCATATACAGCCCGGACGAATGTTTTCAGGTACCCGCCCAAATCGCTCAGCATGGCGCAGCGCATAAGCCGGTTCGCTGCGTGCGCGCCAACGCAACCGCAACCAGACCCAAGGCAGGGCCAGCCAAAGACATATTTGATAGATGCTACCCATTGCAGACTGGCGGCTCACCATTACACTGTTGTATCCAGCACCTTAGAAGCATCCAAACGGTACTTCAACATGTCCGAACAAAAAATAGACGCCATCATTGTCGGCGGCGGAATCGCAGGAATGTGGGCCCTAAACGTGTTGAAACGCTGCGGCTACAGCACTGTTTTAATAGAAACCGGCACACTTGGCATGGATCAAACCTTTGCCTCACAAGGCATGATTCATGGCGGCCTTAAATATGCCTTGTCTGGGCAAATCAACACAGCCTCTGAGGCCATTTCAGACATGCCGCAGCGCTGGCGTAGCTGCTTGGCCACCAAATCATCTGTTTCGCCAAAAACTTTGAAACATGCAGGAAATGTTGATCTTGACGGCTGTGCACTATTATCCAATCGGTATTATATGTTCGCCGCTGGCAATACTTTGGGGCGCCTCACCACGTTTTTTGCCAGCAAAGCCCTGCACGGGCGCATCGAAAAGCTTTCAAAACCAAACTGGCCAGGGGGTTTTAAGGGCTTCAAGGGCACGGTTTACGCGCTGAACGATTTTGTCATCGACACACCGAAGTTGCTTGCGCATCTGGCAGCTAATCACGCCAATTCCATCTTCCGCTGCGAGGCTAACCGAAGCACCGTCACCCGCCACCCGGACGGGGGCTATATCCTGAAACTGAAAGATACGGTGCTGCATACAACGCAGTTGATCAGCTGTGCGGGCAATGGCAGTGCGCCACTGATTGACGCGCTCAACATCCCTACATTGAAGGTACAACACAGGCCTCTTAAACAAGTTTTGGTCAAACCCAAACACAACACAGCGATGTATGCCCATTGCCTGACTCACATTAAGGGACCAGAACCGCGGTTGACCATCACCACACATCAAGCTGACGGACATTCACTATGGTACATCGGTGGACAACTGGCGACAGCCGGCGTCACTCGAAGCGACGCGGCGCAGGTTGATTTCGCAAAAGCTGAGCTCGAAACCTGCCTACCTTGGCTAGACTGGCAGGATGCCGATTTCAGTGTTTTAACCATCAATCGAGCGGAGCCAGATCAACAGCTCAGCGTGAAACCCGATACCGCCTATGTTGAACGGATAGATGATTTCATTCAGTGTTTTCCCACAAAGCTGACACTGACACCAGACATGGCGGACCGTTTGTTACGCGCACTGTCGCCGCCTGAGCACAAATTATCCCTCAACACTTCCCACCCAAGGGCAACCATTGGCTCACCACCATGGTAGCTTGTCTGCAAGCCTCTGCTTTTGGACAGACCGGCCTAACGGTCGCCAAATTAAGCCTAGGCACGGTTAAGTTTGGACGTAAAGAAGGCCTGAAATATCCACACCCAGTCTCGCTACCCGATGATCGTGCGGCCCAAACACTGTTAGATGGCGCCCGCGATCTGGGCATAACCCTGCTCGATACAGCGCCCGCCTACGGCAGCAGCGAACGTCGGCTGGGACAGCTCTTAAAAGGCCAACATCAGCACTGGCAGATATGCACTAAAGTCGGCGAGGAATTTACTGCAGGCCAGTCCCACTTCGATTTCACACCAGAGCATTGCCGCTATTCCATAGAGAGATCGCTGCGACACCTGCAAAGAGATTGTATCGATATTGCCTTAATCCACTCAGACGGCAACGATCTGGATATTTTGCAGCACTACGGCACATTAGACGCCTTGAAAGAGCTCAAGAGTGCCGGAAAAATTCGCGCCGTCGGAATGTCACACAAAACTTTGGCCGGTGGTCAACTTGCCCTAAAACAAGGTGTTGACGTTCTCATGGCCACGCTTAACACAGACTATACTTTGGAGACTGACCTCATTTCACAAGCCGCGGACATGGGAGTTGGGGTGCTCATCAAAAAAGCGCTCAACAGCGGGCACGCAAATCCAAAAGATTTATCTTGGATAGCCCAACATCAAGGCGTGAGCAGTCTTGTTGTGGGCACAACTAACCTGACACACCTACGCGCAAACGCCGATTTAGTGGGTTGACTTGTCTTTTGGTCCCGAGCGCTAATGGTCGTCATTTTGGCGAATTCGCTCAACAATCGCGGTGGTGGAGACATCTGAAACCAGACTCAGGACATGAACCTCACCACCGTAACGCTTGACAATGTCGGCGCCTACCACCCCCTGCGGACGGTAGTCACCACCTTTGACTAAAACATCGGGCTTGAGCATCTCAAGCAATCCCTCCGGCGTATCTTCAGTAAAGCTGACGACCCAATCAACACAAGCCAATCCCTCCAGTACACGACACCGACCCTCCACAGGGATTACCGGCCGGCCGGTTCCTTTGAGCCGCGTAACGGATGCATCATCATTGATCGCCACCACCAAACGTGCACCCAACGCTGCGGCTTCCTCCAAATAAGTCACATGCCCAGCGTGCAAGATATCAAAACAGCCGTTCGTAAAAACAACACGTTCACCGTTGGCTTTAGCTGCCGCAACAGCAACCGCTAACTCATCCCGCGTCAATCGGCCGCCGTCTATTGTTGACTCATTGAGCGCGGCACGCAGTTCGGGTGCAGTCACAGGAGAAGTGCCTAATTTTGCGACAACCAAACTGGCGGCGATGTTGGCCATTCTAGCACAGTCTACATAGGGCCACCGCAGCGCCATGCCAATGGCAAGCCCCGCAGCGGTGGTGTCTCCGGCACCCGTCACATCATAGACCTCCACCGGGCGAGCGGGGATATGATGCACGTCCTCGCCCGTGATTACGTCCATCCCAGCACCACCACGCGTTACAATCAACGCTTCTAACCCCAGCTTGCTGCATAATGTCTGCGCCACGTCTGTTACGTTTGAGCGCGGCGCGGCAGGCACCACGGCTTGCTCACCGGTGGCCAGCGCATGCAAAAATTCTTTCTCATTCGGTTTGATCACCGTCGCCTTCGCGTAAACGGAAAGCGGCTTCATTTTTGGATCAACCAAAACAGGCACTCCAGCATTAAGCGCGGCATGAATGAGTGCCGGAGGGTCTTCAATAGCGCCTTTATCATAATCCTCAAGAATCAGGGCATCGGCATGCCTAAGGTGTTTTTCAACCTTATTTTGCACCACGCCAATCCGCTCACTGGCAGCAATGTCCGGAATCTGCTCTTCAAAGTCTGCTCGTAAGAGCTGTTGTTTTTGCGCGACCAGCCTCAATTTGACTATCGTCGGCCAATCCGGGACTTCCAAGAAATCGCAGTGAACACCCGCTGCAGACAGCGTATCAAAAAGTTCTTGACCCGCATCATCCGCACCCACTAACCCTACCAGAGTGCATCGAGCCCCCAAACTCACTAGATTTAAGGCCACATTCGCCGCACCCCCAGGCCGCTGTTCCCGTTGCCGAACGTCCATAACGGGTACTGGCGCCTCGGGCGAAACCCGGTCGGCAGAACCATGCCAGTAACGATCCAGCATCAAGTCACCGACCACTACAACATGCAGTTGCCCCAACGCCGGCAGATTAGTCATTGTCGCCTTTGTGCTCAAAAATCTATCCATCCAAATTCTTTTCCTTGAGAGCCTATCATACGGCTATTGTTGTTAGCGGGAATAGCGCGACTTTGCGAGACAGGCTATCATCTGCGCCTCATGGCCAATCGTAAGCCCCCCCACAAAATCTATTCTCCCGCCGTTTGGCCCACGTGGATATTGGTGGCCTTGGGGTGGGTCATCGCACGACTTCCGCTTAGCTGGATTTTCAAATTGGGCACCTACCTCGGTCGACTCAGCCACCGCTTTGGCCGATCACGTCGCTTAATCACACAAACCAACATCCGCCGCTGTTTTCCCGAACTCAATCAAGCACAGCAAGAATTGAGGACAAGGCGGGTTTTTGAAGCCGTCGGCATTGGAGCACTGGAACTCACCATTCCTTGGCTAAATCCGCAACGCGACCTGTCCCAGAGATTTGATATCTTTGGCCAAGAGCATCTCGATGAAGCGGTTGCACTCGGGCGTGGTGTTATTTTGGTGGGCGGACACTACGCGGTGATGGACGTGATTTGCCAATATTTCGCTAACCTAAAATACGTAGATGTGATGTATCGGGCCAACAAAAATCCCGTTTGGCAGTGGCTCCAATTGCGCGGGCGTAAGCACTTTTTTGAGGGCGTCATCGAGCGCAGCGACACGCGCCAAACACTGCGTCGACTCAAGCAAGGCAGAGCCATTTGGTATGCCGCCGATCAAGACTATGGCCGCAATCATTCCGTATTTGCCCCGTTTTTTGGCATACCAGCAGCAACTATTATCGCGACCTCACGCTTTGCCAAGCTCAATAACTCACCTGTACTGCTCCTGCGGCAAACTCGCGATCAGGCCAACCGGCGTTGGCAAATTCATTTCTCAGCAGTTCTGGATAATTTTCCAAGCGGGGACGATAGCGCAGACGCAGCACATATTAACCGCTTACTGGAAGCTGATATCAGGCAGCAGCCAGAGCAATATCTGTGGTTACATAAACGGTTTAAGACCCGACCGATCGGTGAGGGCGCCTTCTACCCACGCGACATCTAATCCGCTACCTCAAGGCAGTCATGCAAGGCCTGGGCCAAAGCATCAACCGAGAAGTGGTCACTGATTCGTTGTCTTGCTGCGGCCGCATAGATCTCTTTATCCACTGCCACTGCACGCAACAACGCGCTCGAGAATCCCTCGGGCGTTGGCCGGTCTGCATAAACACCCAAGTCCCCCAGCACCGCCGCAGGACCCGCTACTTTGTCCGTCACAACCGGCACCCCAGCGGCCATCGCTTCGAGAATCACCATGCCAAAAGGTTCATATTCAGCGGTATGCAGCAATACATCAAACGCACCAAAATACTGGCTGGCACCTACAACATGGCCTGCAACCACCACGTCTGATAAATCCGCGGACTGCTGCGCACCGCGTAATTGATCCAAATCACCGTCACCAAGCATGACCAAACGCGCGCCCGGACAAGATTGGCGAAATTCTTGAAAAGCCTGTATCGCCACATCGGGACGTTTTTTATAGTGCAGTCGACCCACCCAACCGATCGTAAAGGGACCAGGCTCCAGCGCAAGGCCCTGCAGTGCCTGCTGCCGACTCAATACTTGTGCATCGTTTTGTGCGTCTAAAACATTAGGTAATACCAATGCTGAACCCACCGAGCGCTTAAGTTCGTTTGCAACTGCCGCAGAGACCCCTGCAAATTTAAAGCGAGCCGCAAACAGGCGCCGCGCCAGACGCCGCTGCCACCGTCGCAGCAAACCAAATTCATGCGCAAGAACAACGCAGCGCTGACGAGCCAATGGGGTTCGCGCCACCGCCCAATAGGCACGATAGCGGTGGCACAATACTAGATCCCAAACCTGAGCCGTGTATTTACCCAATGCTTTACGCAATAAGGCAGTTTGAGACAAATCTTCGATATTCAGATAGTGCGCATAAGGCAACGGCTGATCTTGGGGCGGCGCCAGATAAATCGACGTTATTTCAACGTCAATGGCGGCTGCCGCACGCGTGTAGCGCCGACATAATTCTCCAAACGGCGCGCTGTCGTGAGGACAAATTTGCAAAATTCGCCTGCGCATTAACCGCCGCTCGCACCGGCGCGGGGATCCATCTGATAGTGCGCGCCAGCCACCACCCACATTTGTTTGAGGCTGTCGAAAACGCCACCATGGATCATCATAGACCTGCCTTAATAAAACAATCCAACCACGCTGCTTTTAGCTGCGGGTAATTGTCCCAGTTTGCCAAAAAACGTGTTTTGTCTTTGTTTGATCGCCCAACGGCAAGGCCATCATAGTCAATCAAAGCAACGCGCTGTTCGTAGACCACAAAATTAGTCGCCTTCAAATCGCCATGAATCAAGCGCGCCGCGCTTAAACCCAACAGAACCTCTGTGATTGGTAAAGACAGACTTTCAATCATTTGCGGATTTTTAACCATCACTTCTTGCAACGTGACGCTGCCGACATCCTCCATCACAAGGTAACAAATACCATTAAAAAAACCCCAGCGGCGCTCAAGGAGTGCAATTGGACGTGCCGTGCGGATACCCAGCAGATCAAGTCGATGGCCGTTAACCCAAGCTCTCCTGGCCCGGCGTTTGATCATCCGCTTTAACCAATGCCAAGTATTTTTGAGGTTATAGCGCTTCACGATATAACTCATATTATTGAATTGGATGCGCACAACGGTTGCGCTATTACCTTCTTTCAACACCTCACCATGCGACATCACAACATCAGGCTGCGCAATAAAAGGCTGCAGGCGCAGCCAATGTTCGCGCTGGCAAAGTGCCACATGCGAAAAGCTTTTGTCATACCTAAAGGGGGTGCAATCTCGCTGAGTTTTGCGCAGATAACGGCGTACCCGCAGCGCCCGCTGCCGCAAGGTCAATTTTTGCACCAACAGCAAAGCACCCGCATCATCGCGCAGTTGGCCGCGAACGCGGATATAAGACGACCAAAGCGTTTTTATGCCCCGGTCATCTAAAGGCGTCCTTTGCGCCAATAAGGTCGCCAAATTGGTCAGCTGTTGGCGCAATCGTTTACTCTGCTCAATGCCGTCAGCATCAACCACATAGTGGGCCTGTGAGCTGTGCAGGAAGTTGAAGATATGCGGGTCGCTGTGCACCAAGTCTGCCTCGTGCAATTGCGCTAGCAGTCCCACTGCCGCATGCATATCATCAGAATCGTGGGTCTCTAGCGCCCGAGGCGCTGGCAGCGCCGCATAAAAAATAAAATATCCACCACCACAGAGCGTTTTACCTTGCGCCAACATCGCCGGAGAGGAGACCTTAGAACGGGCAAGTAAGCTCGCTCCGGCAAGCTCACGCTGCCAGTAACGGGCGGCGGCTTTACCGTAAAACAGTTTCACAAAAACACTCCGGCCTTCGTGTTGCGCCACACCACTGATCCGCCGGCCTGGCAGCAGCCGGGTGATGGTCTCGACGGTCAGCTGGGTCGCTGGCAACTGCTCAGCACCCAATCCCGCCGTCAAACAAACCTCTAACGTAAACGGTACATTAATACTTCTGTCCGCCTGAACAAGGGCCGCCGCGTTTATGCTCATGTTCGATAACGCCCTTGAACAGTCCCTTTACGCAGACCTTCATCGTAAAGTCTTTCAGCACGATGCAGGACAGATTGCCAAAATGCCCCTTGTTCACTCAGCTCTTGACGCAACGGGCGCCCCGCATATAACCGTATGAACCGAAGCCACTCCCGCTTAGATAAATCCAAATCCATACTTGAAAATAACAGCGCCGCCAAGTCGCGTTTTAACCAACGCTGGGGGATTTCCGCGAATTGACGGGCCCGATGTAAATCCAAAACAGCCAAATCAACACGTCCATCGGCCATCGCGGCATCGTCACTGAGCAGATGACAGATATAAAAATCTCTATGGATATACCCTTGGGCATGAAAGGCTCTGGCAAACTTGGCCACTGCAACTAGCACTGCCAAGCGTTGTTTAGCCGTTGGCGCGGTTGCATGCCAGGCCTCGGTAATCTCCTCCAAGCTGGTAAAACCGGCCAACTCTTGGGTGATAATAAAAGAGCGACGTCGAGCCATACTGCCATGAGATACCCCATAGGCGACCAGACGCGGCGCGCGAATGCCCACATCAAATAAACCCGCACACGCTTCATATTCATTAGTGGCACCCAGCACCGGCCATTTTAGCTGTAGCCAGTTTTTGAATATCTCAGGCCATCCAACGCCATAGTGCAACTTCACAAAATAGGCGCTGCTGCCTAACTGAACCCGCATTGTGCGGCGTCCGGGGACGTCGCGAAACACCTCACCCTGCAAAGAAAAGGCCTCGTCCAACGGATTTTTCTCGCGCCATAACTGTTCGATATGCGCATTCAGAAAAAGCATTCGAGTTCGGCTGGCAGGCTTCAAGCGCTCTGCAGGCTTAACGAGATTATTCATCCCGTGGCAACACGACGAGCAACCATCTCATCAATTACCGCCATAGCCTGAGCCGGCATGGCATACAGCTGCGGATGAGCAATTCCAAAAGAAACCCCTCGCTGCGACCAACGCTCAAGCAAAGCCGAATCACCCAGCGCGGCGACCACGGTCTGCGTAAACAACGCATGATCAAAAGGCTCCTCAATCACCGCACCCGCACCCGCCTGGTCAATATAGTGCGAGAACCCGCAGGCCCCCGAGGCAATCACAGGCAAACCAGCAATTAACGCTTCAATCAGCACCAAACCGCCACTTTCCATATAAGCCGGGTGCACCATAAGATCGGCTGCCTGAAGCACCGCTGGAATGTCATTTCGACCCGCAACAATTCGCACGCGATCGGCAACGCCTAACTGTTTAGCCTGTCGTAAAAAACGGCCTGGTTTATCCTGCCCGATCACCAGAAAATGGGTTCTGTGAGCCAAATCGCCAGGCAATTGGCTCAGCATTCGCAACGCTCGGTCAAGCCCTTTAGTCACAAAGCCGCTGCCGACCAGCAACAACAATAAATCGTCAGACCCCAAAGCAAACTCAGCACGCACCGATGCGCGCAATCTCTGCCAGTTTGACGGGCGCATACGATCCCGGTTCACACCCGGCGGCAACAGAGTCAATCGATGGTCTGGAGTCTGATAATGCCGCTGATATTGTTCACGCTGGGTGTCGGTAATCAACAAAATATGGGTTTTCGATGATGCGCCAAAAACAGCATTTTCAAACTCAGACATGACCTTATATCGCTCTGTGCGGCGATAAAAAGGCCCGCGAAAATAACGCGCTTTATGTTCAAAACACACATCTGCCGCGTAGTAAATGTCTAGTCCGGGCATACGATTAAAGCCAATCACGGCCGCGGGCTGCCGCCACTGCACATCATCACCGATATAACGCGCAAAGTGCATCATGCGCCGGTGGTTCATGATGCCAGCAGCTGCCACCAATATGACCTTGAACCCCTGAGGTATCTCCCCGACCCACTCCGTAGCGTAAACTAAAATCGCATAGCCACGACGCTGGGCAGCCTTTGCCACACGCATAAAATCACGCTGCAAACCGCCAAAAGGAAAATACCGAAACAGCACAAATACCAGCAGAGGCGCCGCAGAGGCGGCAACCCGTTCAAGCACATCCACAGCTTTGGGCACTAATGCAAACAACGTCGAGTCTGCTTTAGCGGCCAATGCATTGGCTCGCCAAACGCTCCGCCGATCTGACGTGAGAATATCAACCAGTGCCGCATCTAACGCGTGTTGCTCAAACGGCGCCGACAGCACAATCCCAGCATCATGCGCACTCACGTACTTAGCGTAGCCACAATTGTGTGTCACCACCGATGGCAACCCGGCCAACATGGCCTCAATGATTACCATGCCGGCTGTCTCATCATAAGCCGGATGCACAAGCGCATCTGCTGCAAATAAGAAACGCGGCACGTCGTCTCTACCCTGCGCAAAAAACGTCACCTGGCGCTCCAACCCCAAGCGCGCGGACATCCGCACAAAAGCTTCGCTATGATCTTTGCCTATAACATATAAATGGGTGCGCTCGCGCACTGTGACAGGCAAAGCGGCCACCGCCCGCAAGGCACGATCTAGGCCTTTTTTGATAAACCCGGAGCCGATGAAAACAACCATCAACTCATCCTCTGAGCGCCCCAATTCAGCACGAAATGCTCGGCGCACCGACGCTTGGTCTGGCGGCGCGATCCGGTCTTTTTCAATGCCGGGCGGTAAAAAATTAAAGCGCTCGGCGGGTGTCTGATAGTGCTGACGATAAGCGGGCATCTCCAGATCAGACAGCATCAAAATCTGGGTTTTTGCAGTCCGCCCAAATACGGCCGACTCCGCTCGACAAAAACTTTTAAATCTCGGTAGGTGACGATACAGCGCACCGCGCTGGGTAAGGGCTTTTTCCAGATAACAGGAATCACCCGCATAATAAACGTCGAGCCCGGGCATCTTGTTGAAGCCTAACACCAAATCAAATCGTTCTTTTGCCACCCATTGGCGGACATCTTCGGCAAACCGTTCGTACTGCGCATGGCGGTTAAAGCCAACAATCGGAAGCACGTGAACGGCTAAATTATCCGGTCTTGGGGCCTCCCACCGAAGTGTAAACACCTGAATTTCGTGGCCGCGACGCTGGCATTCATCCACAATTTTCATCATGTCACGTTGAATACCCCCATAAGGGAAGTATTTGAAAATACAGACTGCCAGCCGCATCACTGCGCCTCCATTAGCCGCTGTGCACGCAGCCAAACCAGCTCTGGAGTCAACTCAGCAAAACAGGGAGGATTCACGGGCTGGCCAAGCCACAAGGGCGGCGCTCCTCGAAATTGACGACACGTTTTTTGCAAACACGGCGCACATCCCACTGTAGATCCAAGCGTTTGCGTGTTTTGACCACGGCAACCGGTTAAGCGGGCATTGGTCGCACCATACAAACCTAGCGTCGGCACGCCCAACGCGGCGCTCAGGTGGCACAGACCCGAATCGACACCAATCACAGCAGCTGCGCTCGCCAGAGCAACGGTAAGTTCGCCAATGGATACTCGCGCCAGCACCGTCGCGTCACCGGCATCAGCGATCAAATGCGCATCACGACGTTCTTGTTCATCACCCCAGGTCACAACCGGTTCATATCCATCGGCATAGACCTGACGCGCCAGGGCCTGCCACATAGTTAACGGCCAATGTTTACTGGCCCAAGTTGTCCCGTGCAGCAACATCACTTGTTTTCGACTTTTTTGAGCAACGCCTGTGACGGTGCCTTCCAAACCGCTATAAGCCGGCCCGCTGACTTTGTAACCCAAGCCGGCGGCAAATAGCTGGCGCTGACGATCGATTGCATGCTGTGCTTTGGCCACCTGTAACCGCGAGTGATAGCTGAACGCCGCCCAAGATTCTCGAGCGCTTGTATGGGAAAACCCAAACCGCCTGCCTTTTGCCAGACAAGCGACAATCGCGCTTTTAATCAGGCCCTGCGAGTCAATCACGCAGTCATAATCGCAGGCCCGCAGTTCGTTCAAAAAATTTGTCCTTTCCTGCCCACTGGCGCGCAAATTTTTACGCCAACGCCGCCAAGCGATGGGGAGAATGCGTGAGACACCGGGATGCAATGCGGGAATGTCTGCAAACGCCTCTTCAACCACCCAGTCTATTTGCACCCCTTGGCTTGAAGCATCAGTTACCGCCGGCAAAGCATGTACCACATCACCCAGCGAGGACATCTTAACCACGAGCACCCGCACAACTAGACCTGCCTAACCACATCGGTTGATGATGCAACAAAAGTGGTCTGGCAAACGTTGATCTGCGATAACACCTGCTCTGGCCACAGCGACTCCAAGCAATCCAGATGTCCAAGCGGACATGTCCGAGAAAAACATGGGCGGCATGCCAAAGCTTGCTCCACCACCAGCCCGACAGGCCCCAGGGGCGGCGTAAAAGACGCTGAGGTAGAGCCGAAAATGCCAACGGTAGGTCGCCCTAAGGCACAGGCGACGTGCATTAATCCCGAATCGTTACAAATTACCTGTTGCGCCACGCTCAGCAAATCCACCGCATCAAGCAATGTGGTTCTACCCACCAAATTAACCAGCTCTGCCGGGCTTCCGGCCATCTGAACAATATCGGCTGCATCCTGTCTATCATTTGGTGAGCCCAACATCCAAACGTTCCATCCCTTCGCAATCAGACGCACGGCTAACTGGGCATAGTGACGTGGTGGCCACTTCTTGGCCGGCCCAAACTCAGCGCCTGGACATAATACCGCCACTTTATCGCAAACAAGCTGATGCTCGGATAAACAGCGCGCTAAATTATGTGCATCAACTTGCAACTGAGGTAAAGGATACGAAGGGCTGGGTAGCCCACCATCAGGCGTCGCCAAAGCCATAAAACGCTCAATCATGAGCCCATAGCGCGCTTTATTGAGACGACGCAAATCGTTGAGTAATCCATATCGCGTCTCTCCCAGCCAGCCGGTGCGCTTGGGAATATTTGCAAAGTAAGGGATCAGCGCAGATTTCCAGCTGTTAGGTAAAACAAACGCTTGATCAAAGGCATCTGCCCGCAGCGACTTCCCGAGACGACGGCGCCGAGAAAAACCAAATTCACCGTGCAAAAAATCTACGGAATGAACCGTTTGGATCTCCGCCATTCGCGCAGCCAACGCGGCCGTAGCTGCAGGTGCCAGCATATGAAGCTCTGCATCTGGGTCCTGGGCCCTCAAACGCTGCACCAGCGTATGCGCCATGACCATATCGCCAACCCAAGCGGGTCCAATCACCAGCGCCTTCACGCCTGTTTTGCAGCCCGCAGTTTATGTTTTCTACAAAGCAACCCGGCATCCCGACTGGCAGTGGTTTTATCTCTCAAATTCACACCGGGCATCCTCACTTAATTTGGGTGTGGTCAAGATAGATGACCGTCTTGGGATATTGGAGAAACCCGCAGTATCTCTGCAATGGTTGTCAGTCCAGCGCCGACCTTCTTCGCCCCAGACAAACGCAGAGAATGCATCCCTTGACTAAACGCTGTTTTACGAATCTGTTGAAGGTCAGCATCCCGCGTGATCAACGGTTGGATATGACTGGTCACCGGTAAAATTTCATAAATTCCCACCCGACCCAAATAACCCGTATCACGACATTCCAAACATCCCTTTGGCAGATAAACTTTGGCAGGCGGCTTCACACGGAACGGCTGCGTCAGCAGCTGCCAGGCATCCAAGTCAACAGACGATTCAAGCTTACAATGTGGGCAGAGTGTGCGGACCAGACGCTGTGCCATCACGCCCAGCACGGTTGCCTTTATCATATAAGGCGGCACCCCCAAATCGAGCATCCGCGTAATAGCTGTGGGCGCATCGTTAGTGTGTAACGTCGATATCACGAGATGACCCGTCAGCGCGGCTTGAATAGCCATCTCCGCGGTTTCTAAATCGCGTATTTCGCCAATCATGATGATGTCAGGATCCTGGCGCAACAACGCGCGCACACCTGAGGCAAATGTGACGTCAATATTGTTCTGTGTCTGGGTTTGGTTAAACGTAGGCTCAACCATTTCTATCGGATCCTCAATGGTGCAAACGTTCACCTCATCTGTCGCCAGTTGTTTCAATGTACTGTACAACGTCGTCGTTTTACCCGAACCCGTTGGTCCGGTGACCAACACAATTCCGTTGGCAGCATGAGTCATGCCATGCCAAGCATCATAATCATCACCGGTCAGGCCTAGTTCAGAAAAACTACGCAACAAAACATCGGGGTCAAAAATACGCATCACCATCTTTTCACCAAACGCGGTGGGCAACGTCGACAACCGCAGCTCAATTTCATCCCCAGTCTGACTTTTGGTTTTTACTCGGCCATCTTGTGGGCGACGTTTTTCAGCCACATCCATACGACCTAAAATTTTTAACCGACTGGTAACCGCGGCATTCACCGCAGCGGGCAGCTCATAAACGTGATGCAAGACGCCATCGATACGAAAGCGTATCAGCCCCTTGTCCCGCCTTGGTTCAATGTGAATATCACTGGCCCGTTGATCAAATGCATACTGCAATAGCCAATCCACAATATTGACCACATGGGCGTCATTGGCCTCCGGAGACTTCAACGACCCAAGCTCTAGCATCTGCTCAAAATTGGTAATGGTCGACACTTCCATGCCGGCCTCATGTGCCTTGGCCGCCGACCGGGCGATCGTATAAAACTCCAGCTGGTAACGACTCAAATCAGCGGGACTGCAAACCACCCGGCGGATTCGACGCCCGCGCAAGGTCTGCGTCAACATCGTCTCCCACTGAAACATATACGGTTGTCCGCTGGCTATGACCACAAAGTCATCAGCCACTTCAATCGCCAAGATGTTGTGGCGCTGCGCAAACGCATAAGACATCACTTCCGTGGCCGCGTTAACGTTAATCTTGAGCGGGTCGATTCGCACACAGGGCTGGCCAACACGCTGTCCCAGCCACTGCGCAAGAAACTCAAGATCCACTGTCTTTGCTGACGCAATAGGGCTTTCAAACTCACGCGCCGCGATGATTTCCAGCGGATGCATCGACAGCTCTCTAGTGGTCCGCGGCGCAATCAAAATATCTTCAGCTTGACGCTGGCTCACCAGCTGATCCTCGACTAAAGCTTCGAGCAAAACAGGCAAATCCAGCAATAACTCTCGATCGCCAGCAGATGCAATCCCACCAAAACCTCGCGTACGGGTCAGCACAACCGTGCGATCAGCGGCATCTGCGGAATGCATTTCTACAGCAGGCGGTATGTCATCTTGTTTCAATGGGCACCTGCCAATTTCGGTTTGTGGCAAACGAGCCTATCATTTATTCACTTTTACCCTGATTAACCCATTGCAGTATGTGCCCACGCCAACGTTTTGCAACCCACAAGCGCCGTACATATGATCTGGTTCACCTGATAAAATTCACAACGTTGTTGTCCATCAAGCGCAGTCGCTAAGGTGCATTTGTGCCGACCTTACCGCTACAATACCCTACCGCACACCACGAGTTGGGTGCTTATCCATTTAAGGTCCAAACATGTTGCCCAATTTTGACCATATGTTAAACGCCTTAATTGCCGCACCCTCAATCAGTTCTAACACACCAAGTCTAGATCGCAGCAATCTCGCAGTGCTGGAACATCTGGGCAACTGGATGGAAGATTTAGGCTTTGCAACAGAGTTGATGCCTCTGCCAGATGCACCCCACAAAGCAAACCTAATTGCCACCTTGGGCCAAGGTGAGGGCGGATTAGTTCTGGCTGGGCATACTGATACCGTGCCCGTAGACGAGAGCAAATGGGATAGCGACCCATTTCTCGTGATGGAAAAAGATGATCATCTACACGGCCTGGGCACCTGCGATATGAAAGGGTTTTTCCCGATCGCCTTAGAAGCCGCAAGTGCTTTCTCAGCGGGCCAACTCAAAAAACCGCTCACCATAGTTGCCACATCCGACGAAGAATCTTCAATGGCCGGTGCTCGACATTTGCTAGCCTGTGGCAAGCCCCGGGCTGATTATGCCATTATAGGTGAACCCACCGGCCTTATGCCCGTATATGCCCACAAGGGTATTGCCTTCATATCGATTATTCTACAAGGGTCATCAGGACACTCTTCCAACCCCGAATTGGGCAATAACGCGCTGGATTCAATGCATAGGGTGATGGGCGAGTTAATCAGTTTCAGACAAAATTTAGCCAAGCAATTCTGCAATCCAGCCTTTGACATTCAGATGCCGACCCTCAATCTTGGCTGCCTTCACGCCGGTGATAACCCTAATCGCATCTGCTCCAAAGCAGAGTTACAAATTGATTTACGCCTTCTGCCTGGCATGGACACCGCTGAGATCATTCAGGTCCTAGAAACACAGATTCAAAGGATCATCGAGCCCTGCGGAACAACGCTGACCCTCAATACGCACTATCCGCCGGTACCACCTTTTTCAACAGACTTAAGTGGCGATCTTGTGAAAAATTTGGCCGCTTGGTCAGGTCATGCACCGGGCACCGTTGCTTTTGGGACCGAGGGTCATTTTTTGCAAAGTTTAGGCATGCAAACGGTCGTTTTCGGACCCGGCAGTATTGATCAAGCACACCAACCCAACGAGTTTTTGGCACGCGATCAAATCGGACCGACAGAACAGATTTTGCGCAAAGCCATTGCCCGATATTGTATAGGTTAAGTTATGGAAACAACTGCTTACGCGCGCTGGTTCAGAGGCTCAACTCCCTATATCAGTGCACACCGCAACAAAACCTGCGTTGTGCTATTGGGTGGGGACGCACTTGAACATCTTAACTTTACCAATATCGTGCATGATCTGGCATTACTCCATGTTCTGGGCTTTCGTCTGGTTGTTGTGCACGGGGCACGACCCCAAATCGAGCTAAGCCTGTCCGAGTCGGTTTATCACCACCATCGACGCATCACAGACGAGCAAACGATGGCCCTCATTACCGGGGTCGTGGGCCAAATCAAGATACAAATTGAGGCTATGTTATCAACGGGGCTGCCCAATTCGCCGATGCATAATGTAAACATACCGGTGGTATCGGGTAATTTCATCAGCGCAAAACCAATTGGTGTGGTTGATGGCGTTGACCATTTGTTCACCGGTGCAATGCGCCGCGCAGACACCCACCGCATCCATGAACATTTACAAAACCGTGATCTGGTGTTGATATCACCCGTGGGATTTTCGCCGTCCGGACAAGCCTTTAACTTAAGCGCGGAAGATCTAGCTGCAGAGCTTGCCATTGCCTTAAAAGCAGATAAGTTGATTGTATTCGATGACCTTAAACACATCAGTGATGCCCATGGTCAGCGCGTAAGCACCCTAACCCCAGGCGAGTTGCAGGTCTATCTGAATCAGCTCGATCCTCATACAGCCCACCGGTTGGGACATCTGCAGCAAGCGGTACGCGGGGGCGTTGCCAAAGCACATTTAATTTCGTTTCAGCAAGATGGCGCGCTCCTCGCCGAGCTGTTCACGGCCGAGGGTGTGGGCACACAAATTGTCGAGCATACTGAACGCGGCGTACGTAAAGCCCGGCCAACTGATGTCGCCGGCATCGTCGAGGTCATCCGCCCGCTAGAAGAATCAGGGGCGCTTGTGCGCCGCGAGCGAGACCGTCTAGAACAGGAGATCGATAATTTTCTCGTTGCAGAATTAGACGGCATTGTTGTTGGATGCTGTGCAGTTTACCCTTATACAGATAAAGCAGAACTGGCCTGCGTGGGCGTTCATGAAAACTACCAATCCGGCAAAGGCATTGGCCCGAGCCTGCTGGCAGCAGCCGAACAACGCGCCAGAGACATCGGCGCTCAAACCCTGTTTGCTTTAACCACACAAACCCGAGATTGGTTCATAGAGAACGGCTTTGAAGACGCCACACTGGACGTCTTGCCGCAGGAAAAACAGCGCTTGTACAACTGGCAACGTAACTCAGCGGTCATGCAAAAACCGCTTTAATACTTTCATTAGGAGATTTTCACCGTGACCGACGAACGCCCCTATTCATCGATTGTTGTTGACGGCGTAGAACAAGCACCGAGCAGGGCTATGTTGTACCCCGTGGGCTTCACCGAAGCTGATTTTAAAAAACCGCAAATCGGCATCGCCTCCACTTGGTCAATGGTCACCCCCTGCAACATGCATATTAATCAGCTTGCCGAGGAGGCGCTACGCGGCGCTGATGAGGCTGGCGCTAAGGGCGTTCTGTTCAACACGATCACCGTATCTGACGGCATTTCTATGGGCACACCCGGCATGCGCTACTCTTTGGCCTCTCGGGAGGTCATCGCGGACAGCATCGAGACCGTTGTCGGCGCGCAGGGATTTGACGGTTTCGTTGCCATTGGCGGTTGCGACAAGAATATGCCGGCCTGCGGCATGGCCATCGCAAGAATGAATCGCCCTGCTGTATTTGTTTACGGCGGCACCATACTTCCCGGTGAAAAGCGCCGCGATGTCGTTTCGGTATTTGAGGCCGTTGGACAACACGCAGCGGGCAACCTCTCGGATATCCAACTCAAGGAAGTCGAGGCTACCGCCATTCCCGGGCCAGGATCCTGCGGTGGTATGTACACCGCCAATACAATGGCTTCCGCACTGGAAGCCCTCGGCCTGTCACTTCCCAACAGTTCAGCTCAAAACGCGGTCAGCCAAGCCAAAAAGCGCGACAGCTACAACGCAGGCGCTGCAGTGCGCAACCTCATTAAATTAGGCATGAGGCCCAGTGATATGCTGTCTCTCGAGGCCTTCGAAAATGCCATCACCATCACCATTGCCTTGGAAGGTTCAACCAACGCCGTGCTGCACCTGTTGGCCATAGCACACTCGGCTAATATCAAACTAGAATTAGACGACTTCACTCGCATCGGCAAGCGCGTCCCCGTTTTGGCGGACATGCGCCCAGCAGGCAGCTACTCAATGAGCGAGCTGATCGAAATCGGTGGCATCGAGCCACTCATGAAAACCCTTTTGAACGAGGGTTTATTACACGGCGATTGTCTGACAGTGACGGGGAATACGCTCGCCGAAAATCTCAAAGATGTGCCCGACTATCCCGCCACGCAGAAAATAATACGTCCGCTGAGCAATCCCATCAAAAAAGACAGTCATCTGGTGATTTTACGCGGCAACCTAGCACCCGAAGGCGCGGTAGCTAAAATCACTGGACATGAAGGTTTGTCTTTTACCGGCAAAGCGCGCTGTTTTCACGGCGAGGAAGCCGCCATGAGCGCAATTATGGACGGGACCGTTGTCGCTGGCGATGTGGTCATTGTCCGATACGAGGGTCCCAAAGGCGGCCCGGGCATGCGCGAGATGTTAAGCCCCACCAGTGCCATTAATGGACGCGGCATGTCCGACCAAGTGGCGCTGTTGACAGACGGCCGCTTTTCCGGCGGTTCGCACGGTTTTGTGGTTGGCCACGTAACCCCAGAGGCATACGACGGCGGACCTATTGCACTGGTTGAAGACGGTGATGAGATTACAATCGACGCTGAGTCTCGCGTGATATCTCTGGGCATTGATGACTCAACATTAGCCAAAAGGCGCGAAGCCTGGCGCAGACCTGCACCCTATACGCAGCGCGGAACACTGGCGAAATACGCCAAGCTGGTAACCAGCGCCAGCGAAGGCGCAGTCACCGATAAATATCTCGGTGAATGAGCCCGTACCACCAAACGCAGGTCGCCGCGCTGTTACTGGCCGGCGCCAAACTGAAAAATCGATACCTTGACTCGATGAGCACTGAGCAACATGGCTAACGTCTTACACGCGGGCTTTATTGTGATTGCGTGGTTGATCATTCTGCGTTACCTGAAAACAAGCACCAGCAGTAAATTCCGAGTTTCACTGCGCCTTCTACAAATTTTGCCCATCCTATTTGCGCTGGATTTTTTAGTAGGATTTACCCTCGTTGAACATTACTTCGGCGCGCATGCTTCAGCAGGCTGGATCTCAAAATCAGCTTATATTTTTCCCGTGTTGTTTTTTATTGCCCTGTGGCAGATGTTTCGCAACCGCAAAAACGAGTCGCGCTGATGACCCCCGCAGTCCTCGCGCTGGAGAAATCAAAGGTCTCTTTCAAACTGCACCAGTATCTGAACAGCGTCCGCCAAGACTTTGCCTTAGAGGCGGCAACGGCATTAAACGTGGATGCTTGGCGAGTCTTCAAAACACTCATCACGCAAGATAATGCTGGCCATCTTTACGTTGCCATTGTGCCTACACCGTTAAATCTCAATTTAAAAAAAATGGCCCAAGCCTGCGCCTGCAAAAAAATGCGAATGGCAGATGTCGCACAAGCCGAACGCGCCACCGGTTATCTCAAGGGCGGTATCAGCCCTTTCGGTCAGAAAACAATTCTGCCCACCTATATTGACCGCTCAATAAACCAATTTGACACCATTCATGTTAGTGCCGGAAAACGCGGACTCGAGGTAGAATTGTCACCTGAGAGTCTGACCCGATTATGCTCCGGCCAAGTGGCCGATCTGGCCGGAGTATAACCGCAAGCAAAATCTCCCGATTTCATCCTCATTACCATCTTTCAACCAGAGTTAACCCTATGAGTACACCCTTAACCCTAAATGATCTGAGTCAGGCGTCTTACGTTAGCCTGAAGACCTTTCGCAAGACGGGCATCTCGGTAGCCACGCCGGTCTGGTGGGCGATGAGCAATGATCAGGTCGGTTATGTTTTTAGTGCCGGAGAGGCCGGCAAGATCAAACGGCTACGGCAAACCTCAAAGGCAGAATTAGCTTTATGTGATGTTCGGGGAAAGATTTTGGGGCCTTGGGTAACCGTCACTGCAGAGGTTGTCAGCGACTCAGAATCCGTCACAACTGCATTAAGGGCTTTGCGCGCCAAATATGGTTGGCAAATGAAAATCGCAGACATCGGATCAAAACTCACCGGGCGGTTCAATACGCGCGCCTACATTCAAATCACCGCGCCGCAATTCTCCCGCGCTAACCCGCCCGCAGACTGATGTCTTTATGCCATCTTTGTCTGGGTGGGCCCGGCGATATCAGTGCCCCAGGCTACGGATTCAGCGTCTGCATCGGTTGCTGGCGCGCTGCCAAACACGGCTGGGATCCGACCATGGAAGCCACGATTCACAGCATACTGGCCCGAGCTGGTTTACCCGCGCCTGATCGGACCCCTGAAGGAAGACTACCCCGGCACTATATTTTGCCCGCTGATCACACCAACTGAACTAGATTAATCAGCGCGCACTATGCTCGTGCACAAAATCCACCAAAAATTTAACGTTATCCACCGGCGTTTCTGGAATGATGCCATGCCCTAGGTTGAAAATATGCCCAGATCGACCGGCCACACTATCCAACAGCTCCGCGCTCTGACGCGCAATCGTCGCCTGATCAGCACATAGGACAATCGGGTCCAAATTACCCTGAACGGCATTCAGCTGCAGAGAGGACCAAGTTTGCGCCAGCGGCGTGCGCCAGTCTAAAGCGACCACGTCAAAACCCAGCGGCGCGACATCAGGCAATAAATGACCATTACCAGTACCAAAATAGATCACCGGCACCTTACCTTTAAGGCGCGCCAACAAGCGTTCGAGGTGCGGCAGTACATATAGGCGGAAGTCCGAAATAGACAAATTACCGACCCAGGTGTCGAACAGCTGCACCGCATCAACCCCACTGTCTATTTGCAGGATAAGGTAGCTGGCTAACTGATCCACCAAGGTATTCATTAAGCGATGCCAGAGTTCCGGCTCCTCATACATCATTTTTTTCACGTACACGTAATTACGCGAGCCACGACCTTCAATGGCATAAGATGCCAAGGTAAACGGCGCACCTGCAAATCCAATAAGCGCAATATCCTTGGGAAGATCGTGCAGAATATTTTTCACCGTATCCGCGATATAGGGGGTCGCCTCTTGGGCTGGCGCACTGATCAGTTGATCTACGTCTTTCGCACAACGTATCGGATTATCAAACACCGGACCCTGACCGGGCACATACTCCAAGCGCAAACCCATCGGCTCCATGATCGGCAACAGGTCAGCAAACATGATGGCCGCGTCTACGCCGAGAATACGTTGCGCGTCTAGCGTCGCCAATGCTGCCTTCTCTGGATTTTTAAAGAAATCCAAACTCGGCAAATCACCTTTAACCTGATGATATTCAGGCATATATCGGCCCGCTTGACGGTTGAGCCAGATCGGTGTGTAAGGTGTAGGCTCACCCCGACAAGCCGCCAGAAAAATTTTATCCATTACTCAATTAATCCCTTTTCGAGGCGGCAAACCTTAGCAAAGCTGGCCAACGCAACCAACCACTACTTTTTCATATCGCCAACTGGCGCAAGTCTTTGCATCAAACCGATGGCGAGTCTATTTAGGCGCGGACTCAGGCATCATCCATAACTGCTTAGGAGTGACCCTAAACAAGAGCCCTGACACCGACGCTATAGGTCCCGGCCTAACGTGGGATCAACGTCTATTGCATAATCAACGTCAGCCAAGCCAAAACCAAATATTTTCAAGAAATCCTCTCGATACCCCGCCAAATCGCCAAGTTCTGCAAGATTTTCTGTTGTCACCCGCGGCCAACGATCAAGCACCGCCTGCTGAACTTCATCTGATAACTCAACGTTATCCATACGAATGCGCCCGTCGGCGTCCAAACGCAGATTTGCCTCGGATTGAAGTTGAGTCGCGAACAAGCGATAAATGTGGCTGATGATATTTTCGTGGTTGCCTTGTTCTTTCATCACTTTAAACAATAGCGCCACATATAGAGGCACCACCGGGATGGCAGAACTGGCCTGACTGACAATGGCTTTTAGCACCGCCACTCGAGCGCTACCGCCAAGCACAGCAAGCTTCTCACTGATAGCAAGACTGGCACGATCTAGGTCCAACTTAGCCTGGCCCAATGTCCCCTCCCAATAAATAGGCCAGGTCAATTGAGTGCCAATATAGGTAAATGCCATGGTTCTGCAGCCAGGTGCCAATACCTGAGCGTCCAGCAGGGCATCCATCCACAGCTCCCAATCTTCTCCGCCCATTACCGCGACGGTATCCGCTGTTTCTTGTGGCGTCGCCGGTTCAAGGCTTACCTCAACCACTTCGCCGCGATCAACATTAACGGACTTAATGTCTAAGGCTTCTCCTAGAGGTTTTATCGCCGATCGATGCAAAACACCTGTCTTTGGATGCTGGCGGACCGGCGACGCCAAACTGTAAACAACCAGATCGATCGATCCCATCTCAGCTTGAATGGTCTGCACAACTCTGGCGCGCATTGCGTCACTAAACGCATCACCATCTAAGGTCTTGGCATAAAGGCCTTCGCTTTGCGCAGCCGTTTCAAAGGCAATATTGTTATACCAACCCGCCGACGCCGTTTTTTTTGTTGTCGGCGCTTTTTCGAAGGAAACCCCGAGCGAGTTTGCGCCGCAGCCAAATGCAGCAACTACGCGGCTGGCTAGACCGTAACCGCCCGAACAGCCCAACACGAGCACATTTTTAATGCCCGCGCCAGCCGGCGTATTTTCCGGGTTGTGCTGAAGTTCACCCTTTACATAATTAATTTGCTCGTTGACAGCTGCTTGGCAGCCCGTGGGATGCGCCGTCGTACAAATAAAACCGCGGATTCGGGGATTTACAATCATGTTCACTCTTAAGATTTAAAACGCGAGGGTGCCATGATACCTCGCGCCACCGCCGCGCGCATGGTGGCATCAACATCAATCACAAAAGGACCATCACGGCGAAGTGTTACGGTCGCGCGCTCGCCCTCAAGCAGTCGGTAATCGCGGTCACCGTCCAGCGCAATTACACCCGGGCCAACAAAGGTCACAGGCTCATCAAAGCCGATTTCTTGAACCGCTGACACAGGCACTTGACCAAACAGGCCCGGAGATAGCGGTGCAGTGAGACCCTTGGCTTGGGAATCTGTCGTCACCAACAGGCCGACATCATCCTGCGCGTACACGGGATGAATTAAACCGCCAATCGGGGACATACCAATCGCATTGGGTTCCGCACGGCTGAGCAATAAACGTTTGATGCGATCAGGATCAAACGGCAGCAAATTACCAACGTGGTCAGGGCAAAGCAAAACTGCATCAATCAATCCCACATCCTGTCGAGCTTGGGTTTTAACATGCAGCACTTTCACCCGTTCTTTTAAACCCTGCGCCTGCGCATCAGGAAAGTGCCCGCACGCGTTCAACCCCGCCACCATACCCGCCACGGTTGGCTCATTGAGCACCGGAAATACATTATTGGTGCCCGTGGAAAGCGGTATTAAATCAATATCAGGTGCCGCGCGCACAATTGCGCGGTTGGTACCATCACCACCCAAAGAGACAAACGTGCGACAGCCCGCCTCCAAAAATGCCGCCATTGAGCGCTCAGTATCAGACGCATCGTTTGCCAATGCGTGTTCAACAATATGCACCTGGGCTTTTAACGGCATATTTTGCAGCGCCATCGAGGAAATCTGAAAGGGCTCTTTTGTGATGTAAATATCCGTCACACCCATGGCATCAGCGCCCGCCGCCACGCGCGCAACAATGTCCCGCTTCGCCTCATGGGTCATGTTGGTGGCATGGGCTGCCAAGCGACGCACATCACGACCCGACATCGGATTCACCACCAAACCGAGCTTGCCGCTACTCATTCTTGCTTAAGATACTGTTGCAAAAAGGTGAAGCGTCCAATGCTGTCGTAAACCCGATTGCCCTTTTTCGCAAACCCATGGCCTTCATCTTGCGCCAAGACATACCAAACCGGGACCCCCGAAGCCTCGAGGGCTTTGCGAATTTGCTCGCTCTCTGAAGCCGGCACACGAGGATCGTTAGCACCTTGAGAGATATACAGCGGCGTCTGGATTTGATCAACATGATTCAAGGGTGATATTTGTTCTAAAAAGCTTCGCATCTGCGGATCACGCTCGTCGCCGTATTCTACCCGCCGCATATCCTGACGATACGCTTGGGTGTTTTCTAAAAACGTCACAAAATTAGAAATACCTACCGAATCAACCGCCGCGGCCAACCGATCGCCGTACCACACCATACTGGCTAAGACCATATAGCCACCATAAGAGCCTCCCATCACGGCCACTCGGCTACTGTCCAGGTCATCCTGCAGCTCAATCCAATCCAGTAGCGCGCCAATATCTTTCACCGAGTCCTCGCGCAAACGGCCGTTATCCTTTTGTAAAAACGACTTACCATAACCGTTTGATCCGCGCACATTCGGTGCTATCACCGCCACATTCATTTCCCGCACATAAGACTGAATGGTGCTCGAAAAATACGGCCTGTACTGAGATTCGGGGCCACCGTGTATCGATATGACAACCGGGTGCGGCCCGGGCGTTTGCGGTCGATAGATAAATGCGGGTATTGCCATGGCATCAAAACTTTCATACCGGAACAATTGCGGCGTCGCCAACGTCTGCGGCGACAGTCCTCCCATCTCACTTTGTGTCCAACGCTCGACCTGCCCGCGCATCAGATCCAGCACATAAACGTCGGAGGGTGCATTTGCCCGGTTGAGGGTCACCGCCAGTCTGGCACCATCGGGCGCAAAAACAGCGCTACGCAAGATGCCTGGCGGCAATGCCGGCAACTCGATGGGTGTACCGCCGGGCAAAGCCAGCACCACAATTTTTGAGAGGCCGTCCGCATTGACCGCATACATTAAACGCTGCCGGTCCGGGGACAGTTCAAAATGCTCAACATTCCAATTCACTTCAGGTGTCACTCGGGTCACCGCATTGGTCACCAACGACTTACGGTAGAGACCCAGAAATTCGCCCTCCTGATCCGCCGTATAAAAAATTCCACCGGCGCCGTCATAAGCAACGTCTTGAATCGCAACCGGTTCATCCGCCCCCAGCACCGGCGTTAACTCGCGGGTTTGAATATCGAGCTCGTAAATGATGGACTGCGCTATCGAAACTCGGTTTTTCACCAGCAGCCTTTTACCATCGCTCGACCAATCTATTGGCAACCAATAACCTGCATCGGTCTGCAACAGCGATGTCACCTTTCCCGCAAGCGTCTGATGGTGAATATCCCAATTACGCCCATTTCGCTGGGTGGTGACATAAACAATACTTTGCTCATCCGGCGCCCATAGCACCGCACGATAAAGTGATTGCCCATCACTCAACCTTCGGCTTTGCCCGGTGTTTAAATCAAATAAAAAAAGTTGATCGAATTCGGAACCGCCGATATCCCAGTTGAGAATAATTTGGTCACGCGCGCCCCGCCTAGGCAGACTTGCGCCGCCTAACGGTTCACGCAGAAAAGTGAGCTGCTCACGATAACCCAGAGGCCGCGCAACTCGGTGAAGCTGGCGAGCATCACCGAAGCGAGTCATGATGAGCAGCGATTCCTCCTGCCACCCTACCACCGTCGCGGAACGGGTTTCTGTATAACGCCCAAGCCGGTCGGCAATCTGTCCAGACAAAGCCGGAACATTATAAGTCTGGATGTTGACCGGTACGGACACTGCTTCCAACGGCGAGCCAGCTGCCGCCGCTCCCACTGCGTGACCGGCCAACCAGCCCAGACTGACAATCAACCCGATTAATTTCATGTTCTTCACCCTGTTGAGTTTTCCTGGGCAACGACTATGCAGAACCCCACACCAATTACACCGCTACAATGCACAAGTTGCCGTTAGCGTCTTGCCAAGCCGGTAACACAAGCCCGCGAGGGTTGACTCACTGACGATCTATCGTGAAATCAACCCTCTCACCTACCACGCCACCACTGAGGTAGCTCTGCTCGGTAAACCTAATCTGCTCACTGCCTAAAATTACACCGGTGCTGGCCCGGGTGCCGTATACATCCCCAACAATAAAACTTGGCGCCAACGTGCGCTCAAACTGAAGATCAGCACCACGTTGCGGCAACTCATCGTCTGGCGGGACCTGCGTATCGTGCAACAACCCGATCAGATCAGTCGTTGCAAAACTCTCTGCAGTGCGCTGCGCCAAGGTTCGCGCGCCACGCCGACACTTGGGCCATGGCGCACCCAACTCAGCATTGCTCAACCCATAAAAACCGGGCTCCAAAACCTCTGTTGGCGCCTTATTAGATGTATACACCAGCTCCTCGGTGTCAAAAAGTAAGAGGTTGAAGCCGGCATAGGCGGACCCATCGATCTGCTGAGCAAACGCTTGGGCACTGACGGTGCTGCTGAGGAAGTCTTGGATCAAGCCCCCTCGAGAGCGAGGTGTCAACGGATCCTGTGGTCCGCTAAAGTTGGTCAGCGCAGCAAACCGCCCCTGCGAGGTACACCCAAGCCATGATCCGCCGGATACCAAATCCCTACCCCCCAAAACCTGGGGCGCATCCGACCAAAAGTGTGCGGCTGCACTGGCGCGCTCAAACCGCTCGTCACGGTTTGCCGCAACAATTAATGTCTGATCTGAACACATCCGATAACCAAACAGAATCAAACACATTATTTCAGTCAACGCCGCCACTAGTAGCTGCACAGTTTAACGCAAAAGCACGCAAGACCAAGATCTTTGCGGTAAGCTCGTATTTTTGAGTTCCACTATTCGTTGTGCATTACCCAGATATTGATCCCATTATATTTGCGCTCGGTCCCTTAGCGATTCGCTGGTACGGCCTGTCTTATCTTGCCGGTTTTGCCGCGGTATGGTGGTTGGGCAATCGCAGAGCAAGAAACCACCCCGACCAATGGAGCCAAGAACAGATCTCAGATCTGGTATTTTACGGCGCCATGGGGGCCGTGGTAGGCGGACGTGTCGGTTACGTTTTCTTTTATAATTTTGGGTTTTTTCTCGACGATCCCCTGTATCTCTTTCGTTTATGGGAAGGCGGCATGTCCTTTCACGGCGGTTTGCTTGGGGTCATCGCGGGGATGGGTTTATTCGCTCGCAAGAGTCAACGGCGCATCATCGACGTCATCGACTTTTTAGCACCCTTGACCCCAATCGGCTTGGGTTTTGGCCGACTGGCTAATTTTATTAACATGGAACTTCCAGGACGGATCTCCGACGGCCCCTTCAGTCTGATCTATCCCTGTGAGGCCGTCCGCGGGCTCAATCCAATGTGCATGGGCGCTTGGGAAGCCGCAGCACGTCACCCGTCACCGCTATACCAAGCCTTTTGCGAAGGCCTTTTGCTTTTTTTACTGATGTGGTTCGTTTCAGCCAAACCAAAACCCTCTGGTTATATCAGCGGATTTTTTCTCGTGGCTTACGGTGGTTTTCGATTTTTTACAGAGTTCTTCCGCGCACCCGATACGCACATCGGATTTGTCGCCTTCAATTGGTTGAGCATGGGCCAGTTACTGTCGCTCCCCATGATATTCGCTGGTATTGTGCTGCTAGTATGGTCGCAAAATGAAAAAAGGAGCGCGGCGTGAAACAATATCTTGATCTCATGCGCCACGTGCGCGAAAACGGGCAGTTTAAAGCAGACAGAACCGGTACAGGCACCTACAGCATTTTCGGTCATCAAATGCGTTTTGACCTTAACGATGGTTTTCCTTTGGTCACCACCAAAAAGGTCTTTGTCAAAGGCATCATTCATGAACTGCTGTGGTTTTTATCCGGTTCAACCAACATCAAATATTTAACCGAACACAACGTTCACATCTGGGACGACTGGGCCGACGAGAAAGGCGAACTTGGTCCTGTTTACGGGTCCCAATGGCGCTCGTGGCCTGCACCCGATGGCACCACCATCGACCAAATCCGCAAAGTAGTTGAAGACATCAAAAGCAACCCAAACAGCCGACGACACATTGTCAGCGCGTGGAACGTCGCCGAAGTCAACCAGATGGCTTTGCCACCCTGCCATAGCTTGTTTCAGTTCTACGTCGCAAACAACAAACTGTCCTGCCAACTGTATCAGCGCAGTGCCGACATCTTTCTTGGAGTGCCTTTTAACATCGCCTCATACGCCTTGCTGACAATGATGATCGCCCAAGTAGCTGAACTGGAATTAGGTGATTTTATACACACGCTAGGAGACGCCCATCTATACGCCAATCATTTAGAACAAGCGGATAAACAACTTCTGCGAGCGCCGCTGCCCCTGCCGAGCCTCAGTTTGAATCCAGAGGTAAAAGACATCTTCAGCTTCAGGTTTGACGACTTTGAGTTACACAACTATCAAAGCCACGCTGGCATCAAAGCCCCAATTGCAGTTTAGGATACGGGCAAGCGCCTATGGACATTAGCCTCATCTGGGCCATGGCGGAGAACCGCTTGATTGGACGCAACAATACCTTACCCTGGCGTCTACCCACCGACATGCGCCACTTCATGAACACCACACTGGGAAAACCGGTCTTAATGGGGCGGAAGACGTTTAACTCAATGAAAGCCCCTTTGCCCGGAAGAACCAATATCGTTTTAACGCGAGATCCAAAGTGGACCGCTCACGGCGTCATCACCGTACACCGCTTCGAAGAGGCTATTGAGCGTGCTCAAGAATTAGTTGCCAACTCAGCAGAACCCGAAGTTATGGTCATCGGGGGTGCTGATATTTATGCTTTAGCGCTACCTGTTGCCACCCGTCTTTATGTCACCCACGTACACGACCTACCGGACGGCGACGTCTTCTTTCCGGAAATGAATTGGTCACACTGGCGCTGCACCGAGCAGGAAAAGTTCAGCGCCGACGACAAACATTCTGCGGATTTTACGATCGCACGTTATGAACTTGTCTGATATTCAAGTGTGATGATGGGGCAATACCCGGCCTAAACCCGCATCGGTCAGTTGCTGGAACATATAACCACTGACGGCCTCTGCCGACTGCATCTGTAGCACTTTTGCCAACATACGCTGCGCGTCACTTCTGTTGATTTGTCGTATCACCCACTTCACTTTGGGCAGATGAGTCGCATTCATCGATAACACGTGGTAACCCATCGCCATTAACAGCACCGCGCCTACCGGCGTCCCCGCGAATTCACCACATATACCCAGTGGTTTGTTCTCAATATGCGCCGCGCGCGCCACGTCTCTGAGCGCCAAGATGACTGCGGGGTGAACATCACGATAAAGTTGCGCAACGCGCGGATTGTTACGATCAACGGCGAGCATATATTGCGTCAGATCATTAGAACCCACGGCCAGAAAATCGGATTCTCGAGCCAGCGCGCGCGCCTGATAAACCGCAGCCGGCACCTCTATCATAACGCCAATGGACGGACGCTTGACCTCAAACCCTTCCTCCGTGACTTCATCGTAAGCGCGATTGATTAACGCTTTTGCGGCAGTCAGTTCCGATAGACTGGAAATCATTGGCAACATGATGCGCAGGATTCCCTCAAGCCCTGCATTAGCTTTTAACATCGCACGGACCTGTACCAAGAAAATTTCCGGATGATCCAGAGTGACCCGAATACCCCGCCAGCCCAGAAACGGGTTGTCCTCGTTAATTGGAAAATAACTCAGCGACTTGTCACCACCCACATCCAGCGTACGCATGGTCACCGGGCGCGGCTCAAAAGCCGCCATATGCTCGCGATAAATGACCCTTTGCTCTGCTTCAGTAGGAAATCGGTCTTGAGACATAAAAGGAATTTCCGTACGAAACAGACCAATCCCTTCAGCCCCGCGATCCAATGAGCGCGTTAGATCACTAGACAGGCCAATGTTCACCCACAGTAAAATCCGCCAACCATCTTTTGTAACACAAGGCACATCTTTGAGTTGCATCAGCTCCTCATCAAAGACCTTTTCCTGTGCAATCAATTCACGACTAAGTTCAATCCGCTTTTTAGAAGGCGACGCAAAGACTTCGCCATAGTGCCCATCAACCAAAAGCACTTCATTCTCCACCTGGTAGGTGGGCAGATCAATCGCGCCCATCACCGCCGGAATACCCATTGCGCGCGCCAAGATAGCAACATGAGAGTTGCCTGATCCTTTTGTCGAAACAATGGCGCCAAGTCGCTCAGTCGGTATATTTGCCAACATCGCCGGGGTCACCTCTTCAGCAACCAACACCGTGTCTTTTGGAAATACCGTCTTTTTCTGTCGAATATTCTGCAGGTGAGCCAAGATCTGCAAACCTAGGTCTTTGAGGTCTGCTCCACGCTCTCTCAGGTAAGGGTCTTCCATCAACGCGAAACGACTGACATGCTCGTCGATGACCTTTTTAAGTGCTCCCTGCGCCCACTGACCTAATCGCACTTCAGCGCGAATATCTCCGGCCAACGCATTTTCGTCCAGCATGTGCAAATAAGCATCAAACAATGCCAATTCCTGCTTCGGTAAACTATCAGAAAATTGTTCAATGATATTTGAGATATCTTGCCGAACTTGGGCAATGGCGCGTTCCAGCGAAAGCAATTCAACGACAATATCGTCCGTCTGGCGCTCTGGAACCGCTTCAAGATTGGCGACCGGATGAATAACAACCGCTGTGCCAATGGCAATCCCTGGCGCACCGGGAACACCCACAAAACACGCATCCACTCTATTAGCATCACTGATTTGCGGCAAGGCGCTGTCCCCAACCGCTTCCGCGTGAGAGACCACAGTAGCTAATTGAGCCGCGAGCGTAACCAAAAAAGCCTCCTCTGCTTCATCGAATTTACGCGCATCACTCTGTTGTACCACCAATACACCCAGCACTCGGCGCTGATGAATAATCGGCACGCCTAAAAAAGCATGAAAGGCCTCTTCACCACTACCCTGAATATAGTGAAACTCTCGGTGAGATCGGGCGTTCTAAAGATTGATCGGTTCTGCTCGCCGTCCAACAAACCCAACTAAACCCTGATCCAGCGCAAGCACTGCATTACCCACTTTGGCTGGATTCAAGCCATCGGTTGCCGCCAGCACATAGGCAGAGCGCTGCGGATTAAGTAGATAAATTGAACAGACGTCCGCGCGCATCGCGGATTTAACTTCCGACACCAAAAACTTTACCGCATCGGCAAACCGACTATGCGCGGTAAAACGCATCACAATATGGCGCAAAACGGTTAACACGCTCGGCTTATTCCTTCAGCGGTAAATGTGGGGCCAATTCAACCAGTGCGTGCCGATAAACCTCTCGCTTAAAATCAACCACTTGCGTCAAGGGATACCAAAAACTTACCCAACTCCAGTGATCAAATTCAGGTTTAGGACCGCAATCCATAGACACCGCATCGTCTTCAGCAAGCATCTCTAGCAGAAACCACTTTTGTTTTTGCCCTACAAAACCGGGCGTTGAATTGAAACGACGCATACGGCGCGGCAAACGATAACGTAACCAACCTTTGGTACGCGCAACAATCTTCACGTCCTTCGCCCTGAGACCAACCTCTTCATGCAATTCACGGTACAGGGCCTCTTCGGGTGTCTCACCTTCATTAATACCGCCCTGGGGAAATTGCCACGCATCCTGCCCACCAACACGACGCGCCCACAAAACTCGACCCGTGCCTGCGCTATCGGCGAGGATTATGCCAACATTTGGTCTGAACCCATCCACGTCTACCATGCGATCCTCTTTTACGTCATGTTCCACATAACCCGGCAAACAAACCGCCACGCAACCTCCAGTAGAGTTCACTTACCATAGATCTTACATACCCCAAAAGCCACACAAGCACAAATGTGTCTCAATAAATGCGATCATAGCGCTTCTTTTGCATCACCATCGATATGACTAACCGCCTAAGCAAACATAACAGCCCCTATTTGCAACAACATGCGGGCCAGCCAATACATTGGCAGCCTTGGGATCAACAGGCGCTTGATCAGGCCAAAGATCAAGACCGGCCAATACTACTGTCGGTGGGCTACTCAACCTCACAGGCCTGCCAAATGATGGCCCGCGAATGTTTTCAGGACCCCCAAATTGCACTTGTTCTGAACACGCATTTTGTCAACATCAAAGTCGACCGTAACGAAAGGCCGGATCTCGCCAAAATTTATCAGACCAGCCTGCAACTTTTGACACAGCAGGGTGGTAGTTGGCCGCTGACTTTGTTTTTGGACCCAAAAACCTATTTGCCGTTTTTTGGCGGCAACTTTTTCCCTAAAGTTTCTCGGGGTCAATTACCCGGCTTCATTGACCTGCTCATGCAGGTAAATGAAGCATTTAACACCCAACGCAACGACTTAAATGAACAAGGCGAGAAAATGCGACAAGCGCTTGATCACCTTGTGTCACCAGCAGAACCGCCAGCGCTGCGTGATGCACAAATATTAGCCGCCGCGCGCGAAGCCCTGGAGGGCAAATATGACGCGCAAGACGGCGGTTTCAGACATTCTCCTAAATTGCCCATGCAGAGCGCACTCGAACGCTTGCTGCGCCACTGGGCTTTCACGCGCCGAGAGGGCGGAAACGATAAAACCGGGTTAGATATGGTCATGATGTCTCTGACAAAAATGGCACGCGGCGGTATTTATGACCATCTAGGTGGCGGCTTCTGCCGCTACGCCATGGATCGACAATGGATGATTCCGCTATTTGAGAAAGCCCTGTACGACAACGCTCAATTATTGTCGCTGTACGCACGCATATTGACCCTAGGCCCAGATGCCCTTTTTGGCAAAGCGGTTGAAGATACCGTTGACTGGCTGATTAGAGATATGCAGGCCCCTGAGGGCGGGTTTTATGCCGTCATGGACGACACCCGTGAAGGCGCCAACGGAGAATATTACCTGTGGCGGCGAACCACCGTAAAAAAGTTACTCTCCGCTGAGGAATACAGCGTTATCGAAACGCTCTATGGCATGGACAAGCCCGCAAACCTTAACAACCGCTGGAATCTACACCGTTATGATTCATGGCCTTCGGTCATCAATCGACTCTCACTTGCACCGGATGAAGCAAACCGATTATTGAGTCAGGCCAAACAAAAGCTTTTCGTTTCGCGGCAAACCCGACAACACCCGACAACAGACACCACTGTAATCAGCAGCTGGAATGGACTGATCATCAAAGGCCTTGCTGACGCTGGATCACAGATGGGCCGGCCTGATTGGCTCGATCTGGCCCAACAAACCGCTGATTTTCTGCGCGAGCGGTGCTGGGACGGCCAACAGCTTTTGAGGTCATGGCAACCCGATGGCGACAACGCAGCGGGCTATTTAGACGACTATGCCCATGTATTAGATGGTTTGTTAGCGCTTTTATCCGCCCGCTGGCGAGATGAGGATATAAAATTTGCCCAAGCGATCGCCAAGACGATGATCGAACAATTCCAAGATCCGGTGAATGGCGGGTTTTTTTACACCGCAAAAACGCAGACAAATCTGATTTTTCGTCCGAAGCCCACCTTGGATGAAGCCTTGCCACCGGGTAACGGTATCGCCGCCAACGCGCTTGCCGTGCTGGGTGAACTCATCGGAGAGCCTCGTTATGTTGATGCCGCCAATAACACCTTGAACTGGGCGCGCGCCAACATGGCCCGCTTTCCCGACCATCACTGCACATTACTCAATGCCTTGGAAAATAGCGTTTTTCCTCTGGAATTCGTTATTCTTCGCGGACCTGAAGATGAAATGGCGCGCTGGCGAGCGGCCTTGGTCAAAGGGTTTACCCCTTGGCGACACATTTACGCGATTCCCTACCTGGGGGTTCAACATCTTCCCAGTTATATCCCGCGTTTGGTCACCAGCGCTACGCAGCAACGGGTCACCGCCTACTTTTGCAGCGGCATGGAGTGCTCAGAGCCCATTACCGAACTGGATCAACTGCGAGTCAAACTGAGCTGAAGATCAACCCGGTTGATTTTGCGCTGACCAGGTCAAATTCAATTCTCGGGCAGCTTTGACGTCATCCAGACGGCGTACCGGTGTATTGTAAGGTGCCAGCTTTACATGTTGTGGGTCGGCTTCAGCTTCTTTACGAATTGCCACCAAAACATCGATGTAACGATTTAATTCTTCTAGGCTTTCCGTTTCCGTCGGCTCGATCAAAAAGCACTCCGGCACCAATAATGGGAAATAGGTTGTTGGCGGATGAACGCCATAATCGAGCATGCGTTTGGCAATATCCATTGCATTGACGCCCAATTCTTTAGCTTCAACGGCAAATGTTAGAATGAACTCGTGCGTCGCTCGCCGTTCGGGATAGGCCAGTTTAAACCCCGCCTTTGCCAAACGCGCCGCCATGTAATTGGCGTTTAGCGTCGCGTATTCACCCACACGATGCAAACCCGCTCTGCCAAGCAGCAGGGCATAAGCCAAGGCCCGTATCAATATACCCGCATTGCCGGCAAACCCCGAGAGACGCCCGATCGACAACGGCAGATCGTTTTTATCCATCCAGCGATAGGTTTGCCCGTCAGCACATTTCCCCACCGTCGGCAACGGTAAATGAGGCAACAACCGCGCCGAGACCCCCACTGGACCAGCACCGGGCCCACCGCCACCATGCGGAGTAGCAAACGTTTTATGCAAATTCATGTGCAACACGTCAAACCCCATATCCCCGGGTTTAACCTTACCAAGAATGGCATTCAAGTTAGCCCCATCGTAGTACAGCAAGCCACCAGCATCGTGCACCGTCTTGGCAATATCCTCTATTTGCCGTTCAAACACCCCGCAGGTAGATGGATTTGTCATCATAAGGCCCGCAGTTTGCGGGCCGACAAGATTTTTCAGCGCTTCCAGGTCAACATCGCCGGACGGCCCTACCGCAACTTCGGTCACTTTATAGCCACACATCACAGCCGTGGCAGGGTTAGTACCATGGGCAGCGCTGGGAACCAATATTTCAACGCGGGCATCATCTCCTCGCGCTTCATGATAAGCACGAATCATCGCCACACCGGCAAATTCTCCCTGGGCGCCGGCCATGGGTGTGAGCGAGACCCCTTGCATGCCCGTGACGTCGCGTAAAATTTCTTGCAGGTCGTACAGACAAGACAAATACCCCTGACTGACACTTTCAGGCGCCAAGGGATGCCGCTCTAAGAATCCGGGCAAATTTGCGGCTTTATGAGCCCCTCGGGGATTGTACTTCATCGTACATGACCCTAGCGGATAAAATTGGGTATCAATGCTGAAGTTCTTTTGCGACAGCTTCGTATAATGGCGCACCGCCTGCAATTCGGACACCTCAGGCAGACCGGGCGCGTGTTGACGCAGCAGCCCTTCCGGCAAGTCATCAAGCGCTTCGTTTGCGTCATGCTCAATCCGCTGCGCGAACGCTCGCCTAGCCGTTGTACTTAAGTCAAAAATTGTTGTCACTGTGATAGATCTCCCCCAGCCACAGCTTCCGAAAAAGCCGCCACATAGGACTGTATTTCTGCTGGCGTTCGTTTTTCGGTGACTGCCACCAATAACGTGAATTCGCTATCGCTGATCAAGTCAGGTACAAACGACGACAGCGACAAGCCCGGCAGGATTTTTCTTTTCAACATATGGCTCACCACTTGCTCAGCGCGGCAGGGCAAACGCAACGCAAATTCATGGAAAGTCGGTCCGGCAAAAACAGCCGAAACACCGGGCAGCGCCTGCAGCTGCTCACGCAGTTTATTGGCATTGGAATGGCATGCCAGAGCCACATCTCGCAATCCAGCCGGACCCATCAGGCTTAAATAAATTGTACCAGCGGTTACCAACAAGCCTTGGTTCGTACATATATTAGAAGTGGCTTTTCCGCGGCGTATATGCTGTTCTCGAGCCTGCAAAGTGAGCGCGTACCCCGTTTTACCGTCCACATCTTGCGTACGCCCGATAATGCGCCCCGGCATCTGCCGCACCAACGCCATACGCGCGCAGGTGAACCCAAAGGAAGGCCCACCGGAGGCCATAGGCACACCAAAAGGCTGGCCATCTCCGCAGGCAATATCCGCCCCGTTGGTGCCCCACTCGCCCGGCGGTTTTAACACGGCCAATGTCATCGGATTGACCACCGCAATCACCAAAGCACCAACGCTATGCGCCCAATCAGTGAGCGCATCTACTGCTTCTAGGCGTCCAAAAAAATTGGGTTGCTGAACCACAACAGCCGTGGGCGCAGGGTCTGCAGCAAGATCTTCGCAGGCGATGACCCCCGCGGCGTCCATGGGCAGTGTTTTAATCTCGACTCTTTGATTTTTAACAATGTTTCTGCTGGCCGAAATATAGTGAGGATGGACCGTATCTGCCACTAGCACCAATCCGTTCTTGTTTTTCTTGTTGCCCCTGACCGCCATCAAAATTGCTTCTGCCATTCCGCTGGCACCGTCGTAGACCGACGCATTGGAAACTTCCATGCCCGTCAGCGAGGCCATCATTGACTGATACTCGTAAATCAGCTGCAGCGTGCCTTGACTGGCTTCGGCCTGATAGGGGGTATACACGGTCATAAATTCGCCGCGACTGGCCAGATCCCATACCGCTGCAGGGATATGATGGTCGTAACTTCCTCCACCGGCAAAACAGGCATATCCCGCGTCCTGCTGCGCGCGCTCACCCATTTGTTGCAGCATTGCCAACTCACTCATACCCTCAGGCACATGCGCCAGCTGGCCATTCGCCAAATGCCCGGGTATTTCGTCAAACAGCGCGTCAATCGAATCAACACCAATTTCACCCAGCATAAATTCCACATCGGCCTGAGTATGTGGCACAAAAGGCATTTAATCGCTCCTAATAGATCTGCGGGCACTCAACAAAAAAAGCACCGTTAATGTTCATCTGCGTCACAAATATCTTGGTAGGCCTGAGCGTCGAGCAGACCCTCTACTTCACGCGCATCACCGGGCTGCAACTTGAAAAACCAACCGTCGCCATAAGGGTCTTGATTAACTTTCTCGGGGGCATCTTCGAGCGCCGTGTTGATTGCCGTCACTACACCGGAAATTGGCGCATAAATATCTGAAGCGGCCTTAACCGACTCAACCACCGCAGCCTCATCACCCGAGGAAATTTGCTGACCGGGTTCAGGCAACTCGATAAAAACAACATCACCCAGCGCGTCTTGGGCGTGATCGGTAATGCCTACCGTGACCGTGCCATCCTCTTCCAAACGCGCCCACTCGTGCGACGCTGTGTACTTCAACCGTGCCGGCATTTCACTCATCTTGTTTATCCTTGTAGAAGATTATCTGTCCACCTGAATCGGTCATATTGCGCCGCCACGCCGCATAACTGCTTAGGCGATCTAATCATCTTTACCGTTTTACCCAACTAATACTTTGCCCATTCGGACAAACGGCGATTTCACCATATCAGCCTGTTTCAATTTGCCGCGAATATCCACCTGACAAGGACCTTGGGCCGCAGAAGGCATGCGTGCCAGGCCAATACTGCACCCCAGCGTTGGTGAATAACTACCGCTGGTGATTATTCCACTGCCTGCCGCGCAGGTCACTACCTGACCCTGCCTCAACACACCCTTGTCCTGCAATATAACACCCACCTGCTTAGCAGATGACCGACCTCGATGAGGCTCAATCGCATCGCGCCCAAGAAATTCACGATCCGCTGGCGCCCACGCTACGGTCCACCCCATATTTGAGGCCAGCGGTGAGGTTGAGTCATCGATATCCTGGCCATATAGATTCAAACCTGCCTCAAGGCGCAGCGTATCACGCGCCCCCAACCCAGCGGGCTGGACGCCTGCGGCAATCAAACCCCGCCATAAATTGACCGCTTCATCTTCCGGCAACATGACCTCAACACCGTCTTCACCGGTATAGCCTGTGCGCCCGATTAGCCAGTTCTGATAGGTGCATGCGTTAAATGATTTAAGGTCATCGGGCACCGCGCCCGGGGCAAGCTGGTTTAATTGAGCCACTGCCTTGGGACCTTGAATCGCAATCATCGCAAGATTTTGTTGGGCAAAGACCATATCCGGCATGCGGTGCTGATCAAACCAAGACAGCACTTTAGTCCGAGTCGACGCATTCACAACACACCGATACCCCTGTGCTAATCGGTAAACGATCAAATCGTCAACGACCCCCCCTTGGCGATTCAACAACGCGCCATAGAGGGCCTGCATTGGCAACAGCGTTGACACATCATTGGCCACCATGAAACGCAGAAACGCCTGCGCGTTGGCACCGGTAACATCGATGATGGTCATGTGGGAAACATCAAACATGCCGACATTTTGGCGCACCGCGTGATGCTCATCTATTTGCGAACCATAATTCACCGGCATTAGCCAACCGGCAAAATCAACCATCTTGCCTTGCGCTTCAATGTGCTGCGCATACAGCCCCGTCTTGAGCGGCAGACCGGCGTTACTCATATTTTCTCTTTCACCCTAGTTTAAACGGCCCAACCCCATCGCCTCGCGCATCACTTGATGTTTCAATCCATCAAACTGATTAAAAAAGCCAACACCGACATTACGCAACCAGCTCATAGCCGGCGCATCATTGGCGTAAATTCTACGCAACAAAGTCAAAGATTGAATCATCAATTTCGACCTTGTTTGGCGTTCGCGCGCATAACGCGTCCATAGTCCGGGCGCACTTAAGTCCCGATGGCTGGCGGCCAGTTGCATAATACCCGCGACATCCTCCAGCCCTAAATTGACGCCTTGGCCGGCCAGAGGATGGATCACCCGCTGTGCATCACCAATTAACAGTACCCGCGACACGGGTGCACAATTTTCCAGCCTTTGCTGCGCAAGGGGCAACATCATCCGCTGATCGACGCTCAATATGTCACCAAGCCGTGCTTCAAGTGCGCGTTCAATTTCGCCGCAAAATACCGAATCTGACAGCTGCATACGACGTTCTGCTTGGGTCCGCGATTGCGACCATACTACCGAACATAGGTGATCATCCCATGTCGGCAGAAAAGCCAGCGGACCATCGACTAAAAAGCGCTGCCAAGCGGTATTTTGGTGTGTTCTTTGGGTACGCACAACCGTCGCAATCGCCACTTGATCCATAGTCTCTTGCAGCAGCGGTAACTGCAAAGTTTTACGTACCATCGATTGCGCTCCATCAGCGGCAATCAAGAAATCAAACCGAAAATGTTCACCACCGAGCATTGTGATGTCAACGTTGTCTTGCGTGACCGACAGCGCCTCGATGTTACCCAATACAATATCGATATCACCTGCGCGATCAACGCCATCGATGCGCCGCACCTGTTCCGCTTGCTGCCAACCTGCGCATACTAAGGGGCTCATTTCTACCAACCAACCCAGTTCTGAACGACCGACGTCAGCAGCGTCAAACCCAAGCTGCGCCGCACCCCATTCTTCCCAGATTGACATATGGCTGTAGGCTGCACTCTCGACGTGATCCCATATGCCCAATCGACCGAGCAGTGCTTGGGACGCCGGCGATATCGCAACATTACGCAAATCAACGCCCAGCCGGCCTTTTTGGATCACTGGCTGGCGTCGCTCAATCAGCGTCACCCTAAACCCCAGCGCAGCTAATCCCAGTGCCGCAGAAACGCCCACCAGTCCACCGCCGATGACCGCCACTTCGCTGCGGGTGAGGGCCGTCATAGCAAACCGGTCGCAGATTGCGCCATCAATGTTTCAATTGCATCAGCATCCTTGGGCACCGCCGCGCTGAGCACTTCAGCGCCATCGGCAGTGATCAGGACATCATCTTCAATGCGCACCCCAATGCCTCGGTATTTTTCGGGCAAATGTGCCGTACTGGCATTACGCGGAATATAAATACCCGGTTCAATAGTCAGCACCATGCCCGGCTCAAAATCACGCCAACAGCCATCAATACGATAATCACCCACGTCGTGAACATCGATGCCCAACCAATGGGACGTCTTATGCGGACACAAAACGCGCACCTCTGCGCTGTCTAATAACGCCTCAAACTCACCCGCCACCAAACCGAGGTCAAGCAAACCACGCACAATAGTGCGCATAGCCGCTTCGTGGGGTGCATTAAAATGGTTGCCCGGGTAACACGCAGCGATGGCATCGACATTAGCCTGCAGGACCAGATCATAGATGTCTCGCTGCGCCGCGGAGTAGCGCCCGCCAACCGGAAACGTTCGCGTAATATCGGCTGCGTAATACTGATACTCACACCCCGCGTCTATCAGCACCAGATCTTGTTTTTTCAGCTTTGCACCGTTGCGCGTATAGTGCATAACACAGGCGTTTTCACCACTGCCCACAATACTGGGATACGCCGGAAAACGGGCGCCTTCACGCATGAACACATACTGTAATTCCGCCTCCAGGTCACGTTCTTCTAGACCTGGTCGACACACCTGCATCGCTGCAATGTGCGCTGCGGCTGTAATATCTGCCGCCTTTCTCAACGTATTTATTTCACTGGCCGATTTGAATAACCGCAATTCATGCAAAAGATGCCGCAAGGCAATAAATTCCCCCGGCGGCTGAGCGCCGCCGGCTTCGCGCTTTCTAATCTGCGCCACCCAGGCCAACAAGCGCCCATCAAAATCAGGATATTCCCCAAGATTGATGAAAATACGCTCACGCCCTTCCAACAGACCAGGCAAAATATCGTCAATATCGGGAAAAGGAAAAGCATAATCCACACCTAGCGCGGGCACAGCACGCTCAAGCCCCATGAGTTCCCCATCCCACTGCTCCGCACGCTCATCACGCTCGGCACAGAACAAAATTTCTTCGCCCTGAGATCGACCGGGGACCAACACCAAAAGTGCTTGTGGTTCTTCAAAACCGGTCAGATAAAAAAAATCGCTGTCTTGACGAAACGGAAAAACAATATCTCGATTGCGACGTTGGGCTTGCCCCCCTGGGATAACTGCAATCGAGTCGTCAGGCATCATTGCCATCAATCGCCGGCGGCGTTTTTTATGCTCCACTGCAACCTTAATCAAGCCGGATCCACCTGATCATCCGTTGCCTGCGCAACCAAGGTGGTGGTGATCATCGCCGCAACCCTGACGTACTCGAATATTTCCATGTATGCACTTTCGTCTTGCTCGTCACCATCTACCTCGTCGTCCATTGCGCTGATGCTGGCAAAATCTCTCAACACCTCCTGCAGATCAGGCGCAAGCTCAGCGTGCTGCGCTTGCACGCTGGCACCAAAACCGCTCAAAAAGCCTGCACACCACTGAGCAAGGCCTGCCAGGCGAAGGTTGAGCAGCTCTGTATCCTGCGGCACCAGCGGCAGAAAAGTCATCCCCTGGGAGTAAAAGTCATCCAACGCCGCGCTGACAAAAGCTTCAACCGCCAATGCGTCAGACAAGAGATCACTGCCCGCCAGTTGCACAAAATCTGACATTGAAAAACGATTCGGACAACCAGCGGCAAAGCCGCAAACTAATCCGTGTAATTCAGAGGTTGGAATCACGGAGGAAGCGCTTAACGCTTTAAGTTCGAGATCAGACACGATATAAAAACTACACAAACGATGATAAACGGCGCAAACTATCGCTCAACCAACTCACAAATACCACCGCTACGCCGCAATGCAGCAAGCGATACTGCATTTTGCAGCCACAAAATAAGGCAGAACTATGGATGCCACGGCAGCAACCGAGCAGCTCAATCAACTTGAGCAACAAATCGATGAACTATTAGTGCTGACGCAGGTGCTAGGGCAGGAAAACCGCGCCCTGCGTACTCAACAGAATAACTGGTCTGTCGAGCGCGCCAAGCTCATCGAGAAAAACGAACTGGCGAAAAATCGCGTTGAGTCAATGATCACGCGTTTGAAGGCGCTAGAGAAAGACTAACCACTGTCAAAAGAGACCCACCACACCTCATGAAAGATACCTTGAGCACAGTTACCGTCACTATTTTGGGCAAAGCCTATCAAGTCAGCTGCCCGACAAATGAAGTAGACGAACTGACCAGAGCCGCACGATTCCTTGACGAACGCATGGACGAAATTCGATCCTCTGGCAGGGTTGTTGGATTAGATCGAGTTGCCGTCATGGCTGCCTTGAACGTCACAAACGACTACCTTTCGGGTCAAAGCACACTCGATCAAACCGGTAGCCTCATTTCCGAACGCATTGACCACCTGACCCACAAAATCAGTCGAACGCTTGCAGAGCATAAACAAGCCGAGTAGTCATTTTTTTAACCCTATGGTGTTAATTGCCGCACACCCGGACAATCTTACGCAATACAACCCTTCGCGCGAGACAGATACACGTTATACTCTGCCTTGTTCCTGGGATGCCCGCCAATTGGTCGCGTCCTTGAGCCGTTAGAGAAACCTCAGGAGAATCTGGCGTCAACAACCGTGTGCTTACCCAATCTGATGGGTCGCCTTAGATGTTGCACAGACCTCCGCCTTGAACCATAACGGTTCAGGGCAAACCAATAGCGGCATCTCCGGGAGCACTCACCCTGTATAGATGAGGACAATGGCACCCCCGCCTGGTCTGCGGGCGCAAGGGCTACACCGGCGGCATGATGAACCCATCGAAAGCAAACCTACGCAGCCATTACCGAGATAAACGCAGGTCTTTGGACCCCACTCATCGCACCGATGCTGCTTTGGCAGTCAAACATCATCTACAGCAATTTACGCCCATTACCCACACAACTACGGTCGCCGCCTTCATGGCAACGGCTGAAGAGCTGGACCTGAATCCATGGATGGTTACGCACCAACAAAGGGGCGGCAGCATCGCACTACCCAGGGTGCACGCTGCAGGTAAAATGACCTTCCACGCGAGCAGCCAATCCACCGTGATGCAGAAAAATCGCTATCACATAGAAGAACCATCCATTGAAGCACCCATCGTGCCCGATGCAAACATTGATATCGCGTTAGTCCCCCTGGTCGCTTTTGACATCGATGGCCATCGTTTGGGTATGGGTGGCGGATATTATGATCGCTTCCTACCCAAACTACCCCGCCATACGTGGATGATTGGTGTCGCATTTGATTGTCAAAAAAGCCCAATACCTCTACCTCAAGCACATTGGGATGTCCCATTACATGCTGTGGTCACAGAAACCGGCATGCTAAAATGGCGAGATCCGACATCCATTGGCGCTCAATAATCCATGACAATCCGCAACATTATCCGAATGGGCCACCCCAGCCTGCGACAACAAGCACAACCGGTTACGCCGCAGATGTTCGGCGCCGCGGAATTGACGCAGCTTGTCAAGGATATGGTTGAAACGCTACATGACTGCGGCGGCATCGGCCTTGCAGCGCCCCAGATTGACGTGTCGTTGCGCGTGGCCATCATCGACATCCCCGGCGGTCCCAGTCGATACGGAGAGATTGCGCCTATGCCGCTGACCACCTTCATCAACCCAAAAATTGAAATTCTTGATCCAACCACTGCCGGACACTTCGAAGGCTGTTTATCCGTACCAGGCCTGCGTGGGTTTGTCGAACGTGCTCAGCATATTCAAGTGTCCTATACAACAATTGCAGGTACGCCAGCCCAAATAACCCTCAACGGTTTCTGGGCAACCGTTTTTCAACATGAATTTGACCACCTAGACGGCATCCTTTATGTCGACCGGATGAACGATACTCGGCAATTGATGTTTGAAGAGGAATATAGCCAATTTGGATCAGCCGAGGCCTAGCAGCAGTTCGCTTTAATCGGCGCTACTGCAGAAATAGCTGATAGGCCGGGTTGTCGTTTTCCGCCCAAAACCGGTAACCAATTCGCTCCAAGAACCGCATCAGGCGTTCACGGTCACAATCCTCAGCTGCGAACCCGACCAATACGCGCCCATAGGCCGCACCATGATTGCGATAGTGAAACAGCGTGATGTTCCAGTTACTGCCAACGCCACTCAAAAAATCCAGCAAAGCCCCCGGACGTTCAGGAAACTCAAAACGAAACAGTAATTCACCACTGGTGCCTACATGCCGCCCGCCAACCATATGGCGCACATGACCTTTGGCCGTTTCGTTGTTGGTCATGTCTACAACGGCATAACCTTTCGCCAGCAAATCCTGCAGCACCTCAGACTGATCCGAGGCGGCACTCACCTGCAGGCCTACATAGATTTGCGCCTCTTGCGTGTTTGCCCATCGATAATTAAATTCAGTTATTGAGCGTTTACCTACCGCCTGACAAAAGCGCAGGAAACTCCCCTGGGCTTCATCAATGGTCACAGCTAAGACCGCTTCTCGCTGCTCACCAATCTCAGCCCGCTCAGAGATATAACGCAACCGATCAAAATTCACATTAGCACCGCTAATCAATGCCACCACAGATGCAAAATTTTCACGGGGTAATACCTTTTTCATGCCGGCAACTGCCAGAGCACCGGCGGGTTCAGTGATCACCCGAGTCTCCTCAAACACGTCCTTGATCGCTGCACAAATTTCATCGGTGCTCGCCAACACCACTTCGTCCACACAATGTTGGGCAATTTTAAAATTTTCTTCCCCTACCTGAGCCACTGATACACCGTCAGCAAATAAATCGAGTGTTTCAGCCGGCAACTCAACCCGTCGGCCTGCATGCAGCGCCGCATGCAAGCACGCTGAGCCCTCGGCTTCGACACCAATTATTTTTGTTTGGGGGTAGAGATATTTCACATACGCAGCGATGCCCGCTATCAAGCCACCACCACCAACCGGGACAAAGATGGCATCGATTTTACCGGGGTGTTGATTGACAATTTCCATACCCACCGTGCCCTGTCCAGCAATGACGTCTTCATCGTCATAGGGATGAACAAAAACTAGGTTGCGCTCGACTTGCAATGCCGCGGCATGTTGAGCGGCCTGCGAAAATCCGTCTCCGTGCAAAATCACCTTTGCACCGCGTGCCTTAACCGCATCGACCTTAATACTGGGCGTATTGCGACCCATCACAATGGTCGCTTCAAGTCCAAGATGTGAAGCTGCCATCGCCACACCTTGAGCGTGATTGCCTGCCGACGCTGCAATCACACCCCGGCGTTTTTCCGCCGCACTGAGTTGCGCCATCTTGTTGTATGAACCACGTATTTTAAAACTAAAAATAGGCTGGAGGTCTTCCCGCTTAAAAAGCACTTCCGTTGCGTAGCGTTGGGACAACAGCGGTGCCGGGGTCATCGGCGTTTCAATGGCTAAATCATAGACCGCAGACGCTAGGATCTTCTTTACATAACTTTCAAGCATGGGCACCATCGTTTTGAATACATCGTTTTGAGACTCCAATGACCTCCCAGAACACCTTTAAGCGCCAGGTGGCTCAGGCTGCGCTGGACCTGATTAGGCCCAAACTTACCAGCAAAAGTATTATCGGCGTTGGCACCGGCTCTACGACCGATTTTTTTATCGACGAGCTTGCCAACATCCGGCATCTGTTTGACGCAACTGTTTCATCTAGCCAAAACTCCGCGCAACGCCTGAAAAACCATGGCGTCGCTGTCATCGACTTAAATGCTGCACCTCAAGTAGATGTCTACGTTGACGGCGCGGATGAAGTCAATTTGCACCGGCAACTGATCAAAGGCGGAGGCGCCGCCCTCACACGAGAAAAAATTGTCGCCAGCGCAGCTGATGAGTTTATTTGCATTGTCGACGAAAGCAAGGTGGTTGATACCCTGGGCCGCTTTCCGTTACCCGTGGAAGTTATTCCTATGGCGCGCAGCGTGGTTGCACGAGAAATTGTGCGCCTAGGCGGTCAGCCGATTTGGCGCGAAGGCGTCATCACAGACAACGGCAACTGGATTTTGGATGTTCACAACCTGTTGATCCAAGATCCTATGGCGATGGAAAACGCAATCAACAACTTAGCCGGCGTGGTATGCAACGGCATTTTTGCTCATCATGCGGCCGATACCGTTTTGATCGCATCAGCGAAAGGTGTGATCAGGCAGTAGTTGCCTTTAATAATTTGCCCGGATTCAAAATCTGATGAGGGTCAAAAAGCGCTTTGAGTCCGCGCATCAAATCAATTTCTTCGTCACTACGCGAATAGCCAAGAAACTCTTGCTTGAGCAATCCAACCCCATGCTCTGCTGAAATACTCCCTTGGCGGGCCGCCACCATCGCAAATATTTTAGGACTCATCGCATGGCCTTTGGCCATAAATTCTGCAACATCCATCCCCTGCGGCCGCAGAATATTCAGATGCAAATTGCCATCCCCGATATGTCCATACCAGCAAACTTCAAAATCAGGATAGTTCGCCTGTACAAACCCATCCACTTCTTCAAGAAACTCCGGCACCTGATGAATACACACGGAAACATCATTTTTGTAGGGTGTATATTGAGCGATACTTTCTGAGATGCCTTCCCTGAGCGCCCAAAGAGATTGCGCTTGTGCTTCGGATTGACTCATCACAGCATCCACAGCCCATCCGCCGGACAGGGCTTGCTCAAACGCATCAAAGGCCACCTCCGTATCAGAATCATCGAACTCTATCAGAGCATAATAAGCCACCGAGTGGCGCAGGGGGGGCGTCAGCTTTCTGTGCGCACAGACTTTTTCCAGCGCCAGGTCAGAAAAGAATTCAAATGCGGACACTTTTGTCGCGCGACTAAATACTTGCAGAACATTTAAGAGATTTTTCACTTCGGGTATGCCAACAATCATCACCTTCTGCGCAGGTGGCGGCGTTGTCAGCCGCAGGTCAACCTCAGTAATCAGCCCCAATGTCCCCTCAGAGCCTACCAATAGATGCCTAAAATCATACCCTGTGGCGTTCTTTATCAGACCCGCATTACAGTTGAGCATCGTTGCGCGCCCAGTGACTGCGCGCAGCCCAACCACCCAATCACGCGTCAATCCATAGCGAATTACTCGAATACCACCCGCATTGGTGGCGACGTTTCCGCCAATTTGGCTCGACCCCGAGGATGCAAAGTCAACGGGGTAATACAGCTGTTGATCAAGCGCAAATTGTTGCAACGTATTGGTCAGAACGCCGGCCTGGCAGGTCACACGCCTATCTTGAGGGCTGAAGTCCAGAATATGGTTCATACGGTCAAACGACACAACCAACTCACCGGAACTAGCAACCGCGCCGCCCGACAAACCTGTACGGCCACCGGAGGGCACCAAGGGTAATCCTCGGTCGATTGCGTAACGAACGATTTCAATCACCTGCTGATTGGATTCCGGAAACACAATCGCGCTGGGTGCGACTGTATACCCATTGGTCCAATCTTTGCCCCACTTCGCCAGAGCAGCGGCGTCCGTCTTGATTTGCTTGGCTTCGAGCACGCCGGCTAACACAAGCGGGGCTCCACGGGCACTTTTTCGTCCCACTGCACCTTGCTTGGGCCGCAACGTCGGTTTCGCGGCTGCACTAGGATCTCGGCGCCATTTGTGCTTTAACGGACAACCGGATCAAGCTCCCCCGCCGCATAGCGACCAAACATATTCTCAAGCGAGACCACGCGGATTTTATCCGCTTGGCCCTCGGTACCAAACGCCTGATAACGTTCAATAACAATCGCTCTCATCGCATCCTGTGAGTCTTTGAGATATTTGCGCGGATCAAACTCAGAGCGATGACTGGCCAAGTGTTTGCGAATGGCCGCCGTGGAGGCAAGCCGCAAATCCGTGTCAATATTCACTTTGCGCACGCCATGCTTGATACCCTCCTGAATTTCCGACAGCGGCACGCCGTAGGTCTCAGGAATATCTCCTCCAAATTCGTTAATCACGGCCAACAAATCCTGTGGTACGGAACTGCTGCCGTGCATCACTAGGTGTGTACCAGGAATGCGCTGGTGAATGGCTTTGATCCGCTCAATGGCTAAGATATCTCCGGTTGGCGGCCGACTGAATTTATACGCACCGTGGGACGTACCAATTGCAATGGCCAATGCATCCACCTGCGTTAATTTGACAAAATCTGCCGCCTGCTCTGGATCGGTGAGCAGCTGGTCCATGGACAACACACCAGCTGCGCCAACCCCGTCTTCCTCTCCGGCCTCGCCGGTCTCCAAAGAACCCAAACAGCCCAACTCCCCTTCAACGGATACGCCACAGGCATGGGCCATATCCACCGTCAACTTGGTCACCTCAACGTTATAGTCATATTCCGCGGGCGTTTTCTGGTCCTCGAGTAAGGAGCCATCCATCATCACGGAAGAAAATCCAAGCTGAATGGAGCGCTGGCAAGATGCCGGCGATGCCCCGTGATCTTGATGCATCACCACCGGTATGTGAGGGAACTCTTCAATGGCGGCTAAAATAAGATGCCTTAAAAAATTAGGCCCCGCATATTTTCTTGCCCCTGCCGAGGCTTGCACGATCACCGGGCTGTTAGTCTCATCAGCCCCTTCCATGATGGCGCGCATCTGTTCGAGGTTATTCACATTAAACGCCGGGACGCCGTAGTTATTTTCTGCGGCATGGTCTAATAACTGCCGCATGCTGATCAATGCCATAACATTCTCCGAGTAAGACAATTGGATTTAGGGGACGACTGTTTATACCAAGCCGGTGTTACGATGATAACCCAATTTGCGCACATTATTAGGCCAAAGGATCAAACCAAGGGGTTACCCCGTGCCTGCAGCACCGATACAGCCGGCAGCTCTTTGCCTTCAACAAATTCTAAAAACGCGCCGCCACCGGTCGAGATATAAGAAATACCCTCACGGACGTCATATTTATCGATTGCAGCCAGCGTATCGCCCCCACCGGCGATCGAAAATCCTTCACTGCTTGCAATAGCCTCAGCCAACACCCGAGTGCCTTCGCCAAATTGGTCAAACTCAAACACACCCACCGGGCCATTCCACAAGATCGTTTGCGCATCCTGCAAGCGCGCCGCAAACATGCGCGCTGTCTGCGGGCCAATATCCAAAATCATTTCATCATCTGCAACAGCGTCAATCGGTTTGACCACAGCCACTGCAGCAGCATCAAATTGTTTTGCCACCATGACATCCACGGGCATCGGGATGGCAACTTTTGCGGCAATCGCACGTGCTGTCTCCAATAAATCAGCTTCATACAAAGACTGGCCAACATTAAAACCGGCGGCAGCGATAAACGTATTAGCAATACCACCACCGACAATAATTTGATCTGCAATGGTGGCAAGCGCATCAAGCACCTGCAATTTTGTAGACACCTTGGAGCCGCCAACAATTGCCACCATCGGACTTGCCGGTGTCGCCATTGCCTGCCCAAGCGCTGCCAGCTCCGCTTCCAAAAGCAAACCCGCACAGGCCACAGGCGCCATTTTCGCAACACCATGAGTAGAGGCCTGAGCGCGGTGAGCTGTGCCAAAAGCATCCATCACAAAAACGTCACATTGTTGCGCCAAGGCGCTTGCCAACGCGTTGTGGTTGCCTTTTTCGCCGTCAAAAAATCGAATATTCTCCAACAACGCCACCTCTCCAGCCCCTACGGTACGGCACTGGTTGATCTGACTGAGTAACCTGACTGGTTTGCCGAGCAAATGAGCCAAACGCAAGGCAACCGGCGCCAAGGACGCCTCCGGGTCAAAACGGCCCTCTTCAGGACGCCCTAGATGCGACATCACCACAACCGATGCATTGGCTGCCAAGGCGTACTCTATGCTCGCCAATGAAGCAACAATGCGCGCATCACTGATCACCTGCCCGGCGTCAATCGGCACATTCAGATCTGCTCGGATCAATACACGCTTACCCGCGAGCTCAACACTTCTTAACGATTTAACGTCACCATCATCCATTGATGAACCCCTGCCAACTAAATTATCAGCGAATCACAACATCACGTCAGGTCTTGGAGCACCCGGCGAGCATGGATGACAACATTTTCAGCAGTGATCCCAAGCTGCGCAAGCGCCTGTGCACCAGGCGCAGATAGGCCGTAGCCATCGATACCAACCACCGCACCATCGAGTCCTACAAACTGATACCAGTATTGCGGGTGAGCCGCTTCAACTGCCACTCGGGCTCGGACCCGCGAAGGCAATATTTTCTCACGGTAATCTTCTGATTGACTCAAAAATCTTTCCGCACAGGGCATCGAAACCACACGCACGTGCAGATCATCTTGCGCCAAAATCAAAGCTGCCTGCATCACCAGCTCCACCTCAGACCCGGTACCAATCAGAATTAAGTCTGGCGCCGCCTGGCAATCTTTAAGTATATATCCGCCGCGCTCGATGGATTGGAAGGCCAACTCATCGCGCGGCTGCGCTTGTGTACTCTGGCGCGTAAAAATCAGTGCGCTGGGTTGGGCAGGATTGGCCACAGCCTGCTGCCAGGCAATCGCCGACTCCACCGTGTCACAAGGCCGCCAGGTTTCAAGGTTCGGTGTTGTTCGCAGATTTGCGATCTGCTCAATCGGCTGGTGGGTAGGGCCATCTTCACCGACCGCAACCGAATCATGGGTATACACAAAAATATTCGGTATCCGCATCAAAGCGGCTAATCGAACCGCATTGCGCGCATACTCCATAAATACCAAAAATGTGCCGGTGAAGGGCCGATATCCGCCATGCAAAAACAAGCCATTACTTATGGCGGTCATACCAAACTCCCGCACACCGTAGCTCATATGCTGATCGGCGCTCGCACCCGCCCACTTCGTATTGTTTGAACCGGTCAGGTCTGCTGAGCCACCAAACAATTCCGGAACACCCGCGGCCACAGCACCCAACACCAACTCTGAGGATTTCCGCGTTGCGCGATTCACCAGCTGCTCTTGTTCGTTGCGCGCCAAGCGCAAAACCTCAGCATCCCAGTTTGGCGGCAGCTGTTGGCGGGATCGTCGCTCAAACGCCTCGGCCTCTTGTGGAAACGCGCTTCGATAGCGCGCAAATTTTTCCTCCCAAAGCAATTGCAGTTGCGCCCCTCGTGCACGCTGATCCCAATCTATTTTCACTTGCTCGGGGATCTCAAAAGGCGCATGTGGCCAGTTGAGCGTTTCGCGCACCCGCGCCACCTCTTCAGCGCCTAACGCCGCCCCATGCACACCCGCAGTGGCGGCTTTGTTCGGCGAACCAAAGCCGATGGTCGTGCGAGCACAAACCAGCGTTGGCCGGCCATCGTCAGCAGCGGCCGCTTGCAACGCCTGCGCAATAGCGGTTGCATCGTGACCATCCACATCGCGAATAACGCGCCAACCATAAGCCTCAAAGCGCGCGGGCACGTCTTCTGAAAACCACGCGTCCACCTCACCATCAATAGAGATGCCGTTTTGATCATAAATACAAATCAGCTTATTCAGCGCGAGGGTGCCGGCCAAAGAGGCCGCCTCATGCGAAATACCCTCCATCAAACAACCATCACCCACCACCACCCATGTGCGATGATCAACAATGTCATGCGAGGCTCTATTAAACTCTGCCGCTAATTTTGCTTCGGCCAAAGCCATACCAACCGCCGTGGCAAACCCTTGCCCCAGTGGACCGGTAGTGGTCTCAACGCCCGGGCATTCCCCATATTCCGGATGACCGGCAGTTTTTGCGTGCAGCTGACGAAACTGTTTGAGATCATCAATGGATACATCATATCCCGTGAGATGCAAGAGGCTATATAACAGCATTGAGGCATGTCCGTTGGACAGCACAAAACGGTCTCGATTCACCCACAGCGGATCATTCGGGTTGTGTTTGAGCAGATCGCGCCAGAGCACTTCACCCACATCAGCCAATCCCATTGGCGCCCCTGGATGCCCGCTGTTGGCGGCCTGCACCGCATCCATGGACAGCACCCGTATCGCATTCGCCAGCTCTATTCGTGAAGACATGAGGACCCTTGTTTAAACAGCGGCGCTATTGTCCGCACTTGTGCCCCGACCTGCAAATATATGATCCAAAATTATCTGCAATTGCCCCATAAAGAGGTAAAAGTCGGGTTATCCGGCTGTCAATTTTGACCGCAACTGCAGTAGACTGCTTTTTTTTTTAAATCTTGGTGGTATCCCACAAGCTGAATAGGATCAAGCATGACCGACTACTCTGTTTTCACGTCAGAATCTGTTTCTGAAGGGCACCCCGATAAAGTTGCTGATCAAGTCTCCGACGCGATCGTAGATGCCATGCTCGCCCAAGATCCCGAATCTCGAGTGGCCGCCGAAACCATGATTAAAACTGGCATTGTCATGGTCGCCGGCGAGATCCGCACAAAAGCTGACGTGAACATCGACCAGCTTGTGCGGCAAGTGGTAGGAGACATTGGCTACAACAGCATCGAGGTTGGCTTTGATGCAAAAGAATGCACCGTTATCAACGCTCTAGGTATGCAATCACCGGATATTGCCATGGGCGTCGACGAATCAGACGACCATGAACAGGGCGCTGGAGACCAAGGGCTGATGTTCGGATACGCCACCGATGAAACCGACGTGCTGATGCCCGCCCCATTGACCTATGCTCATCGTCTGGTCCACAAACAAGCCGAAATGCGGCGCAGCGGCCTCGATTTTTTACGCCCGGACGCCAAAAGTCAGCTGACCTTTCGTTATGATGAGGCCGGTGCTCCAATTGGCATTGACGCCGTTGTCCTGTCCACCCAGCATAGTCCAGAGGTCTCCCAGGCACAGTTACACGAGGCCGTGATGGAGGAAATTATCAAGCCTGTGCTACCGGCCAATTGGATACACGCCGACACCAAAATATTCATCAACCCAACCGGCCAATTCATCATCGGCGGACCCGTTGGGGACTGCGGCCTAACCGGACGCAAGATTATTGTCGATACCTATGGTGGCATGGCCCGCCATGGTGGCGGCGCTTTTTCCGGCAAAGACCCGTCGAAAGTTGACCGCAGCGCCGCCTACGCAGGACGATATGTCGCCAAAAACATAGTCGCAGCAGGACTCGCCAAACGTTGTGAAATTCAGGTCAGCTACGCCATTGGTGTGGCCGAACCAACCTCTATCAGCATTGATACTTTTGGCACAGGCAAGGTGAGCGACACGCAAATTGTTCAACTTGTACGTGAACATTTTGATTTGCGCCCTCGCGGCTTGGTTGCGATGCTTGAACTCAAACGCCCCATTTATCAAAACACGGCTGCCTATGGCCACTTTGGTCGCACCGAACCTGACTTTACTTGGGAGCAAACCGACAAAGCCGAAGCCTTGGCTGAGGCCATCTAGGCTGCCCACTAGTGCATAACGGTGGGCCAGCCAGATCGACCAAACATTGAGATCTGAGCGAGTTCACCGTTATGAATGCCACAACCACAGCACCCAGCCTAAGTTTTGAGTTTTTCCCGCCGCGCGATGTGCCCGGGCAAAAACGCCTTATCGAGAACGTCGCTGGAAAATTAGGCGCCCTTGAGCCAAGCTTTTTTTCCGTCACTTACGGCGCCGGAGGAACAACCCGCGATGGCACTCGCCAAACCGTCTATCGCTTGATCGACGCTGGGTTTAATGCGGTCCCCCATTTGTCCATGGGCGCTGATGACAAAACCCACATTCAAACAATACTGGATGACTACTGCTCCCGAGGGGTTAAACGCATTGTTGTTCTGCGGGGCGACCAGCCGTCCGGCTTTGGCGCCAATCGATTCACTCACAACGCCGAGGCTCTAGTGAATCTGATCCGCACCCACTGTGGAGATCAGTTCCATCTTGAAGTCGCCGCTTATCCAGAAATTCACCCGGACGCCAGCAGCGCAGAACAAGATCTCGAGTTCTTCAAGCGAAAAATCGATGCTGGCGCTGACAGTGCCATTACGCAGTATTTTTATAATGCTGATGCCTATGAAAATTTTTTAGAGCGTTGCGCAAAAGCAGGTATCACCGCGCCGATTGTGCCGGGCATCATGCCAATCACTAATCTGGCCTCGCTGATGCGTTTCTCGCAAAAATGTGGCGCGGATATCCCGCGTTGGCTTAACAACGTACTGACCGACACAGCCGACGATCAACAGGCAACCATAGATTTCGGCGTTGACTTTGTCAGTCGCCTCTGCGAGCGCTTGTTGCAGCTTGGCGCACCGGGGCTGCATTTTTATACCTTAAACCGCTGGGGGGCGACCACCCGCATTTGTCAAAACTTAGCGCTACACTGACGTGCTTATTGGTTTTTTAACGACTCAAGAGGCCCTCTGATCGTGGCAATCCGCTTCCTCATCCCACCCGCTATAGATCAGCATCAAATCCAGCTCGATGCAGAACGCTCCCACTATCTGTGCCGGGTGCTGCGCAAACGCGAGGGAGAAAACATTGACTGTTTTGACGGGCAGGGAGGCCTTTATGCCGCCCGCATTTTGAAAGCGAGCACAAAACAGGTGACCTTGGAACTGCAAGTGGAACCAAGGCAGGTGGCGGCCCCCGTGCCGATCATCCATCTCGCATTGAGCATCCTCAAAGGTCAGGCCATGGACAGAGCATTACAGCAAGCCACAGAGCTTGGCGTCACCAAGATAACCTTGCTCAACGCCGCGCGCTGTAATGTGGCATTAAAGGCCGAACGCGCAACCAATAAACTGCAGCATTGGCAGAAAATAATCGCCGGAGCGTGCGAGCAATGTGGTCAATTGTTTTTACCCACACTCAATGCGCCGGTGAGTGTTTCTGAGTTCATCCAAGGCAGTGCAACACCTTGCTGGGTTATGGATCAAAATGGGTCACCTTTCCCCGGACAAATGACACCACAGGACATTACCCTGCTAATCGGGCCCGAGGGAGGATGGGACGCCGCCGAACAGCAACTGTTCACCGATCACCAGCTCCCCCGACTCGCGATCGCGCCATTCACACTGCGCGCAGAAACCGCACCGGCGGTGGCATTAGCCGTTGTAAACCATGCGTTTCAGCCCACCGGGTAAGTTACGCCGAGAAACTGCTCAGGCCACCCAATTGCGCCTCCAAGGCGCGCAAATCTGGAATAATCACGGTCGCATCCTCTAGCTGCAACTCTAAGCCGAGAGTTTGCCCTTGCCCATTCTCTAGAGGCTGTAAATCATCTTCACGGACCTGCACCGTACGAGGCAGGGCATCTACTGCCATCGCATAATTGGCGAGCCCGCGCACCTGCGAAAGCGCATTTAGTACCACAATAGCCTGAGGTCTGCGCACTGAAGCTTGCTCCTGTGTTCGCGCGCCCGGCAGCATCACGTAGGAAATAACCGGCACCACTTGGCCCCGCCAATCAAAAACTCCTTCGCACCAAACGGGATGGTTGGGCACCTGCCTAAGTTCTCGCCAGGGCAGGATTTCCGCCACACACACATTCGGCAGCAACAACAAAACTTCAGAGGCTGGAATCAGCATACAGCCCAACGGCGAAATGGGGTCCATGGTGTGTTCAATGGTGTCCGGTGGGCTCATCTCATCTCCTAAGATACGGGCACTTTATAGTGACTTGACGCGCGAATTATTAACGCCATCGTATACCAGACGCCCATCAGCCGGGCGGTACTAATTCATCAATGAGTGCCATCAGTTCGCTTTCTTGGAACGGCTTACCCAAAAAATGCCGCACACCCAGCGAAAGCGCATGAGATTTGTGTTTTTCTCCCGTCCGCGAACTGATCATGATCATAGGCAAATCAGCCAGAAGTGGGTCATGCATCAATTGGCGCGCCACTTCGAAGCCATCCATGCGAGGCATTTCGATGTCCAGAAGAATTAAATCAGGCCGCCGGCTTTGCAACAATGCAATCGCTTCGACACCGTCTTTTGCCGCCATCACATCAATCCCCTGGCGCACCAGGCATCGGGAAGTGACTTTGCGCACGGTCACTGAATCGTCCACAACCATCACACAACGCGCAGCCGCAACCGCTTCACTTTGGGGGCGTGGGACGCTGGCACCCGTTGAATATTTAGCCCTGACCAAGCCAAGTAAATCCAAGATCACAACCACTTGCCCATCACCGAGCACCGTGGCGCCTGAAATACCCGGCACACCCGAAAATTGTGGACTCAGAGGCTTCACAACAATTTCTCGGCTGTCCTGTACGTCGTCCACGTGAATGGCAACCGCCAGATCACCGGAACGCACCAACAACATAGGCACGCTGTCAGACGACGCCTGCGGGTGATATTCACCCCCCAAGTACTCGCCCAAGTAACGCAATTGATACTCGCCCCCGGCGTAGCTGACGGTCTCGTTGTTATTATTATAGTGGTCCCGCAGTTGCTCCGCCGTCAGTAACACAATACCTTCGATTGTATTTAAGGGAATAGCGTAGTTTTCACTGCCAACCGCAACCATCAGAGCGCGGTTTACCGAAACCGTATAGGGCACCCGCAGGGTAAAACAAGTCCCCTCGCCCGGTTCTGAGGTAATACTGATGCTGCCGCCGAGGCGTTTAACCTCACTGTGCACAACATCCAAGCCAACACCCCGGCCCGAAATCTGTGTCACAGCAGCAGAGGTACTCAAACCCGGCGCAAGCACCAGCTGGGTAACCGCCGCATCACTCAATTGAGTTTGTTGTTCAAGCAATCCATGTTCTGTGGCTTTGACTCGCACCTGGGCAACATCAATACCCGCACCGTCATCCGACAGTTCAAAAACAATATCGCCGCCCTCGCGGCCCAACGTCAGATCAATGCGTCCTTCACCGGCTTTGCCCAATTGCGCGCGCCGTTGCGCAGCCTCAATGCCATGATCAACCGCGTTCCTCAACAGATGCTCCAGCGGCGCGACCATACGTTCGAGCAAGTTGCGGTCTAATTCACGGTCACCATGGTGAACATGCAGCTCTACCTGTTTATTCACTTCAGCTGCAACTTGGCGCACCATACGGCGTAACCGCGGTAGTAATCGGTTGAACGGCACCATCCGCGTCCGCATCAGGCCTTCTTGCAACTGCGTATTGATGCGCGCCTGCTGTTGCAGCAGCGCCTCAGACTGCCGTGCCTTGACGAGCAACGTTTCTTTAAGATCAACCATATCCGAGGCGCTTTCTGTTAGGCCGCGCGAAACTTCCTGCAACTGGCTATAACGATCCAGCTCTAAAGGGTCAAAATTGTCATATTGCACCCCCTCCGGTTGATCTTGGCGATACACCGTTTGCGCATCGGTTTGAATTTCCAAACGCCGCAGCTGCACCCGCAAGCGCTCAATGGTCGTCTCCATTTCCGCCAAAGCACCCGCAAAGTCGCCCATATCTTGTTCAATCCGGGCGCGGACAATTGCACTCTCACCCGCTAAATTAACCAGTTCCTCAAGCAGTTCAGCGCCCACTCGGACCGTCTCTTGACTGGCTTGCTCGGCACCGTTGGGCGCAGCCATCGGTGAGAGCTGAACCGGCACTTCATCATCAGGCGGCACTGCCCAATGCGGCGCCACTACCGCCTCAACTACTTTGTTAACGTCCATCACCTTGGCTATTCGCTGGGCGTCCGAGTTGAGCTCAGTGCCGCGAGCAGGCGTTTCTGCAAGAGACTCAGACAGACCTAACGCCTGATGCAAGGACACAAAAGGTTTATTTGTAAATTGGGCTAAACCTGCCGTGATTTCATCAAAACGGCCTCCCAACTCAACAAACAAATTATCGTTTGCCACCCGGCGATGACTCTGGACCTCGATCACTACAGATTCAAAATCATGAATAAAATCACCCAAGGCCATCAATCCACAAAGCCGAGCCCCACCTTTGAGCGTGTGAAGCCCCCGCAGCATATTTTCCATGAAAAGCCGATTTTCCCGCGCACTGGACCAATTTAATACGTTGGCTTGCAGCGCATCACAAATTTCCTCCGCTTCTTCAATGAAAACTTGCGTTAACTCGGGATCCAATGCGTCAGGCTCATCCATTGCCGAGTTTTGATCCGCCGAAGAACTCGACCGCACACTGGCACGATCAGAAAACGAGCCGGAGTCTGACCCGCTCAGACCTCTAAGCGCGACAAGCATGCCATCGGAGAGCATCATCTCGGAGCCACCAGCCAACGCGTTCAACTGATCTATCAATAGGTGGTAGGCATGTAACAAAATAGAAACCACATTGGCAGGCAGTGAATTCGCAAAGTCTATTGTATCAAGTGCCCGCTCTAACCCCCCGGCCAGCGCTGCAATTTGCGAAACGTTCGCGTCAGCTGCCAGCCCTGCCACGGTCAATAGATGCTGCCTTAATTCACTTATCGACGGGGCGTCTGCAGAGACTAAATAAGCGTTAAGCTGATCCTCACGGTCCAACACTTGATGGGTATGATCAGAATTTAAAAGACATTCAACCGCTGATGAACTGTCTTCTAAAACCGCCAATAAATCATCTGCAGCTGCTACCAGCTCGAAAGGTTCATCCCAAAATATATTTTGTTCAAGCGCGGTTAAACATGCGGCCAAATCTTTTGCTGTTTGCCCAAAAAAGGCTTCTAACGCAGGCGTCGACGGGCGCCCCCGATAGCCCTTCGCAACTTCATATGCTGACTCAACAATCAACTGAACTTCACTGAGCTGCGCCGCAGCTGCCCCACCGGCGAGCGTATGTAACGCCCCATAAATATTTCCTGACAGCGCCCAAGGAACCTTTTCGTTCTCCACACGCAGTACTTGAAGATGGGTCACCGCTTCGTCTAGAAAAAGCTGCTGCGCACTCGAGGCGCGCTCTGTTTCCACACGGGTTCCTGCAGCGTTGAATTGACCATCAACGTCCTCATCAGAGACCACAATCGCACCCGGTGACACTATTCGTTGCGGCAGGACCGTTGGGTCTATATCACCGCCCGACGCTAGAATATCCGCTTGTTCGACGATTATCTCGACCCGCTCAACGTCTACCGGCAAACGCCCGGCATATCCATCAATCAATGCAGGCAGCAGCTGACACGCGGCGTCGATCACCACAATAAATCTATCGTTCGCGGTTACCGTGTGATCAATTACCCGGTTAAGCATATTCTCAACCGCCCAAGACAACTCACTGATGACGTCGGCTTGCACAATTTTACCGCTGCCTTTTAACGTATGAAAAGCACGACGCATTTCAACCAGTGTATCTTCGATGTGCGATTCAGCCGCCCACTGCACCATCAAACCTTCAAGGGTATCCAGTACTTCGCGCGCCTCATCGACAAATATCTCAATAATTTCAGGATCAGGCGGAGGGTCAGCCGACGGTTTCTCTGCAGGAGGCGTTAATGACGAGGCGGCAATCCCTCCCAAACGCAGTTCAGCGGCGGACAAAATATCTTCAGCGCCAGATTGCCCCCCCGTGAATATCCGTTCCAGATAATATTCTGCCGCACTAATCACCTCGGCGAACCCATCAAGCTCATCCGCTGAGGGTTGATGGCCCTTCAACAGCTGCCCCTGCACATAACGACTCACGCCGGTAATTAAGTCCCTTATGCGCGCCATCGACGCGTCATCCAGTGCAAGGTTTAGTGCGTCGAATAGCTCGGGCACACCATCAAGATCACCACGCACCCAATGGCCGCCAACAAAGTTGTTAACTGCACGTCTGATTTGTGCGATGTTTTCAAGCGCGCCCGCTACTGATTCCCGCTGATTATCCCCTGCCACCGCAGGGGGCAAAGAATCCGCGCCCGCAGCGGTGCGGTTTAAATTTTCACCCAGCTCCCGCAAGACATCATTCACCTGAGCCAACACCGAAATATCCTGCCCGGATTCAGCAACCACGCGCCTCAGAACAGCGACCTGGTCAGAAACAATGACCCGAGAATGCTGCAGACCCATCAACGATAAAGCGCTGCTGGTGCTATTCAAAGGCTCTATGCAAGTCCGCAAGACATCAACGTCAATATAGGCAAGGCCGACCATAGTCTCTATTTTATCGATGATCTGTCGAAGATCTTCCTGAACAGCCTGCACAGCGCTCACCAACGCCTGCCGGCCAGAGTTGACCAAGGTATTATTGAACATATCGCGCGTGACTGCTTTTTGCAGACGCTGCAGGCGCGGACTGTGATTACCCTGGCCACTGGCAGCGTCCAGCATTTGCTGCACCAGCTGAAGATTCACCGGGCGGCGCAGCACACCATCACCGTCTTCGGCCAAATTTTTGATCTCTATATCGATCAGGCGCAACAGCTTTAACGCCTCACCCTCTGGCTTTTCCTGGCCCTGCTGAAGGCTGGACACAAATTCGCCAAACGCCTGCCATTGGCTTGCCAGCGGCGCGCCGGCGGTGATCTGCTCTAATCCGGAGGCGATTTTGCCTAAGGTCTCTAAATCAGCAGGAGAGGCCTCGCCTCTGAGAAAAGACAACAAAATATTCTGGAAAGCCGAACGCATGCGGGCGGCTTTTTCCGCCCCGCCGATGGCGTTGAAACGCGCCAGCGCGTCAGCTGATGCACCCTCTCGAAGACTGTGACCAGCAGGATCAACCAGCGGGGCCAGATCCAACAGACCGCGGATCTCATTCACCCGCGGCATCGAGAAACTCGCGTCGTCTTTATCCGTATTGTTTAACTCATCAATATAACCGGGCATTTCGAGAAAACCCTGCATTAGCGTATCGCGAACCACTTCCGGATCACCCACACGTCCTTCAAGAAGTGCCTGGGTTAACAACTCCAAATGGGCCGCTAACTGGGTTACCCCCTCAAGTTCCAGCATCGACAGTGTGCCATGCAACTGATGAAGATAGGTCAAACATACCTGTAAGCGGACCCCTTCGCTTTCACTCTCGGCATAGTCATTGAGCGCTTCGCGCGCAGCATCGAGGGTTTCAAGCAAATCTGCTTTCACCCAATCTAAACCCAGATGGTCCTGCCCAGAAGCCATACCCTAATCCTTTACATTCAGACTCACCCTCAACCGGTCGGCAACTTGAAGCCTTCCACAGAAACACGCATCTCGTTTGCCATACCCGCAAGATCACCGATAGAGTTGGCTGTTGCTTCTGTAGACTGTGCTGTTTGAGATGTGATGCGCTGAATCACTTTCATTTTTTCACTCACGTGACCCGCGGTTGACGCCTGCTGTTGCGCTGCGTTTGAAATATTTCGAATCAATTCCGCCAACGAGGCAGAGACACCCTCAATCTCTTCAAGAGCCACACCCGCATCTTGGGCCCGGCGCGCACCATCAACCACTTCAACCGTGGTTTGTTCCATCGAGATCACCGCTTCATTAGTGTCCGTTTGAATGGCTTTGACCAAAGCGCCAATCTGCTTGGTTGCTGCAGAGGAACGTTCGGCCAAACGCTGCACCTCGTCCGCAACCACCGCAAATCCGCGGCCGGCGTCTCCGGCCATAGAGGCCTGAATGGCGGCGTTCAAAGAAAGAATGTTCGTTTGATCTGCAATATCGTTAATCAGTGAAACGATGTCGCCAATTTCTTGGCTGGATTCACCCAGTCGTTTCACGCGTTTGGAGGTTTCTTGGATTTGACCACGAATATTGTTCATCCCCCCAATTGTATCCTGCACTACCTGCGAACCGTTGTTCGCGATCTCAACAGCGCGTTGCGCAACGGTCGCCGATTCCGAGGCATTGGATGAGACCTCATCGATCGAGGTCGCCATATCGTTGATAGCGCCCGATGCGGCACTGATCTCGCGGGCCTGACTTTCCGCCGCGCCGGCCAGCTCCCGTGACGTATGCTGTGAATCCCCGGCCGCCTTCGCAACCTGCACGGACAGCGCGTTTATGTTTGAAACCAAGCCCCTCATTTGATCAATTGCGTAGTTGATCGAGTCCGCAATTGCACCCGTGAAATTCTCGGTCACCGACGCATGAACCCGCAGATCACCTTCAGCAAGATCCGCCAGTTCATCCAAGAGCTGCAGGATAGCTGCCTGATTGCGTTCATTAGCAGCCGCTTGATCACGCAATTGCTGCGCGGTGTTACCCACCATCACCACGCAGATCAACGCCATTAGGAGCAATCCGGAGATCGCCAACACCAGCGGTGGATGATCAAATGGAGGGCCATCAGCCTGGGCAATAAAATAGCCCATGCCCACTAACAGTCCGGTGAGAACAATCATCAGAACAACCAAAACTGGAGATAACTTCACGACACCCATACTTTTTTCCTTACCCTGATCTTCATCTTCTGAGTCATCTGCGCCTTTTGAATCAACAAAATCATGCCTTGGGGATATCAAAACTGATCACTGATCGCGCCCGACCGCTAAAAATTTTTGATCCCGTAAAATGCTTTTCAATTGAATCACCTGAAAGTGCTGCTTTTGCCCGGTAAATCGGCCGGTGACATATCGCCCCAAGCCATCAGCACTTTTTTCCACTTCCGGCTCGAACCGGTCTTGCCGAAAGTATTTGATGCCTAGGGTTTGATCAACCACAAACCCTGCAATCATATCCCCATCCTCAACAACAAGAACGCGACAAAGTGTGCCCGGCTCGGTGACGGGCATCTGCAAATAATCCATCAAGTTAACAACTGGAATCAATCTGCCCCGAACGCTCGCGATTCCCATCATCCATGACTTCACATTCGGCAATGCTGTCAAGCGTGGCACGGGCATCAACTCCGAAACTTCTCCCAACTCCGATAGCAGACAAATGTCGGAGACTTTAAAACCCAGACCCTGCCAATGGCATTGCACAGAGTCTTCTTGCGGAATCACTGAGGCAGTTTCGAGCGCAGCCGCATGATAACTTTGTAGTGTTTTAAAGGCTTCTGGATAGGCCATTAGTCAACCTTTATGCGCCCAGCACTTCATTTACAGCCCCAATTAAACGGTCGTCATCCAGCGGCTTAGTCAAATATCCTCGGGCACCCTGCCGATAACCCCAAACCCGATCTGTCTCCTGATTTTTACTGGATACAATAATAATCGGTATATGGCTTGTTTCTATATTTTTGGTTATCTGGCGAGTTGCCTGAAAACCATTTAACCCTGGCATCACCACGTCCATCAGAATCAGATCGGGTTGCTGCTGGACGGCCAAAGACAAGCCTTGCAACCCGGTCGATGCTGTCAGCAACTGGTGACCATGACGCGCCAGCGTGTTCACAATCTGGTGCGTCTCCGTCGGCGAATCCTCTACCACTAAAATTCTTGCCATCGTTGTATCGATTCTCTTTCAAGATCTAATGAACCAATGTCTCAATGCTACCGAGCAATTCTTCTTTACTAAAGGGCTTGGTAATGTATTGGTCAGAACCAACTATCCGGCCTTTTGCCCGATCAAACAGGCCATCTTTCGACGATAGCATCACAACCGGAATCGTTTTGAACTTGCTGTTATTTTTAATCAGCGCACACGTCTGGTAGCCATCAAGCCGAGGCATCATGATATCCACAAATATAATCTCGGGGCGCACATCCGGAATCTTGGCTAACGCATCGAATCCATCCACTGCCGTCACGACATGATGCCCCTCTTTTGTTAGCAATGTATGCGCAGTGCGCCGAATCGTCTGGGAATCGTCTATGATCAGGACTCTCATGACCTTTTGTTCCTTGTACATTCCTGAGCTTTGCTGCCATCCTTGACAGCACCCCGAGGTCAGACCCTAGTGACCCACCCTCCTATTTTGTCGCAGCGGCGCAAAAGTCGCTAGGCATGGCCTTACGAAAAGCGATTTTGTTCTCGTTTTAGTTGCCTAACTTGTCCCGCTATGCGTAATTTATACCTCTACTTTAGCTTAAGCGCACAACAATGACTAAATTTGCCGTGATAATGGATCCGCTGAACACATTATCCCTCAAAAAAGACTCCACGCTTGCCATCATTCGGGCCTGCCAACTCAGGAACATCGACGTCTATTATGTTAATCAGAGCGACCTGCATCTGATGGATGAACAAGTCTACGCCATCATGCGTACACTTCGGCTCACCGACCCATTTTGCCAAAACTTAGATCCTGCGTTGGCCGGCCAAACATGGTACACGCTGGGCGAGGAAGAACGCATCGCATTGACAGAAATGGACGCAATTCTGATGCGTAAAGATCCGCCGTTTGATATGGAGTATGTCTACTCCACTTACCTTTTGGAACGCGCAGAAGCCCAGGGTGTACTCGTGGCTAACAAACCGCAAAGCCTGCGCGACTGCAATGAGAAACTTTTTGCAACCGCCTTCCCACAATGTGGCCCTCCCCTTGTTGTCAGTCGACGTGCAGAGATTCTAAAGGCCTTTCATACCCGCGAGAAAAATGTCATCTTCAAAAAACTTGACGGGATGGGCGGAGCATCAATCTTTCGCGTCATGCAGGGAGATCCTAATCTGTCCGTTGTTTTAGAAACACTTACTAACCATGGCCAAGAGCAAATCATGGGGCAATTGTATCTGCCGGAGATCGCGGACGGTGACAAACGAATTCTCCTGATCGATGGCGAACCGATCCCCTACGCGCTGGCGCGCATCCCTTCTGCCGGGGAGACCCGCGGAAACCTCGCAGCCGGTGGTCGCGCGGAGGGGCGAGCGCTGACCGATCGAGATCGATGGATCGCTGAGCAAGTGGGTCCAGAACTGAAGCGTAGAGGGTTAATTTTTGTCGGGATCGACGTGATCGGCGATTACCTAACAGAGATCAACGTGACTTGCCCGACCTGCATACGTCAACTTGACGAGCAGTTTTCTTTGGATATAGGCGGTCAACTCGTTGAATCTCTGCTGGCCAAGCTCGCCTGAGTTTATAGCTTGAGCGCTATGATCAACGCGAAACACAAAATCCATGTATAGCGAAGCACTCGCTGCGCAAAACCGCTTGAGCATCTGCTTGTTCATCGCAGCAGCTGCGCACGGCGTGTTGATTTTAGCACTGAGTTTTTCGTCCGAGTTGAAGCAACAAAACACCGAGAGCATAGAAGTGACGATATCCGTCGCCACCGACCCTAACGTCAAAACTCAGGCTGATTTTATTGCCGCAACCCAACAATTAGGCTCGGGCACTGAGGCCCAAGCCATGCAAATGACCACTCCGGACCGACCCGATTTTCTGACCAATACCTACCAACCGATCATCTCCCAAGACGCAACCGCACATCCACAACACGAAGAGACATCAACGCTGCTCACCACAACCGCCGCAGACCCTGAAACCGCTCGCCTTCGCCAAACGTCACCCAGTCCATCGCCGCAGGTCCCCATCTGGGAAAAAATAGATACACAAGCCTTGGCCAGAGAAATTGCGAGCTTAGAAGCGCGTATTGCCGCAAATAAACAGGCGTTGGCCAAGATGCCGCGCATCAAAAGGATCAGCAGCGTCAGCACCCGTTCGGCCGCCGAGGCAGCCTATCTCAATATGTGGCGGCAAAAATGTGAGCGCATTGGCCGAGCCAACTATCCGCCGGGCGCCCTTGAGGGAGAGGTCTTGATGCTGGTGTCGATTCGACATGACGGTCAACTCGGGGATGTTCGCATCCTCAAGTCATCAGGCCGACGAGCATTAGATCAAGCGGCTTTAGCTACCGTACGACAAGCTGCACCCTATCAGCCTTTCACCGTAGAAATGCGCAAAGCCTATGACGTGCTCGAATTCACCCGAACCTGGCAATTCAGTACACGAGGTTCTGCGCTGCGCGGATGATGTGCTGATACAAATTTCAATACTGAACAATTGGAGGCGATTCGATGCCCACCCTTGCCGGCCACTACCTGATCAGCTTTGACTTTGGATTACGCCACATCGGCGTGGCGGTTGGTCAAACCGTCACGACCTCTGCGCGTGGGATCGGCACCCTCGCTGCGCGAAATGGCAAACCAGACTGGCACGTTTTAAAAAGGCTCATCAGCGGCTACCCCGCCACGCTGGCGATCGTAGGGCTACCCCTGAATATGGACGGCACAACGTCACCTATGTCACAACGGGCCAGCGCTTTCGCAAAAGCATTAACCGCCCGGTGCCATTTAACCGTTGAATTACACGACGAGCGCCTGACATCAAAAGCCGCACGAGATGAATTCGAAGAGGCAAAATCGCTGGGCATTGCAGCAACCGAACATGAATTAGCCGCCTGCCTTATTTTGAAAAGCTGGCTCGAGGAGCAAGCGTAATCCATCACTTTAGCAGACCAAACGAATCCTTCGACGGTTCTTGCTCCAGCGACAGATAGTCAGCGCCTTCTAACGGATTTGCTCGAGCATCTACCCCTAACTTGATCATCAGTCGTAAATCATTCGCAGAGTCGGCCCCGGCAATCGCTAAATCGTAGGATATCTCTCCGCTGGCATAAAGCTGGTAAAGCGCTTGATCAAAAGTTTGCATGCCCTGTTCCGTTGATTTGGCAATGAGTGCTCTGAGCAGATGAACATCCCCATTACGAATGTGATCGGCCATCAGCGGGGTATTGATCAAAACTTCTACCGCGGCTCGACGACTTTGGCTGTCAACAGAGGTGATCAGCTGCTGGGCAACCATTGCACGTAAATTCAAAGATAAATCCATCCATACTTGCGCATGGCGGTCGCCCGGGAAAAAGTGAATCATTCGATCCAATGCCTGACTGGCGTTATTTGCATGCAGGGTACACAAACATAGATGACCCGTTTCGGCAAAGGTCAACGCATACTCCATCGTTTCTCGACTGCGCACTTCGCCGATCATAATCACATCAGGCGCCTGCCGAAGGGAATTCTTCAACGCCACCTCAAACGACTGGGTATCCAACCCAACTTCGCGCTGGGTGATGATGCACCCTTTGTGTTCATGGATAAATTCAATCGGGTCCTCAATACTGATAATATGACCGCTTGAATTTGCATTACGGTGCCCAATCATCGCCGCCAAAGAAGTTGATTTGCCAGCTCCGGTGCCGCCAACAAATACGATAAGCCCACGCTTTGTCATGGCCAGTTGTTCAATGATACGCGGCAATCCAAGGTCCTTGATGCTTGGAATGCTCGCCTCGATCCGTCGCACGACCATCCCAACCTGATTTTGCTGATAAAACGAGCTGACTCGAAACCGGCCTAAACCCTCCCGATTGATGGCAAAATTACACTCGCGATCAGCGCTAAATTGCTTCTGCTGGTCCGCATCCATAACCCCCAGAACCCATTGTCTGGTCTGTTCTGGAGAAAGAGCCTGTTGGTGCGCCGCATAGAGCTTACCGTTGGCTTTGATCATAGGCGGCTTGCCTACCGTGACAAACAGATCTGAAGCACCTTTCTCAACCATCAGTTGCAGCAGTTTATCCAATGCCATATTTGTCAGCCTTTTTTGTGTTACTCACCATTAATGATCACTGGTGCCTAAAAATTCTCTGGTATTTTTGCTTTTTCTTTTGCAACGTCTCGTGTGACCAGTCTTTTTTCAACCAAGTCATGCAGACACTGGTCGAGCGTCTGCATACCAACGGACGCACCGGTTTGAATAGCAGAGTACATCTGCGCAACCTTGCTTTCTCGGATCAGGTTACGAATGCCCGGTGTACCAATCATGATCTCGTGCGCGGCGATCCGCCCACCGTTGATCTTTTTCATTAAGGCTTGTGAGATCACTGCATTTAATGATTCTGAGAGCATGGACCGCACCATGTCTTTTTCTTCCGCGGGAAAAACATCAATGACTCTATCAATGGTTTTCGCCGCTGACGTCGTATGTAATGTGCCAAACACTAAATGACCGGTTTCTGCCGCAGTTAGCGCTAAGCGAATCGTTTCCAAATCACGTAACTCCCCGACCAAAATAATATCGGGATCTTCGCGCAAAGCCGCTCGCAAAGCCTCATTAAAACCATGCGTGTCGCGATGCACCTCGCGCTGATTGACCAAACATTTTTTTGATTCGTGCACAAACTCAATGGGATCTTCGACGGTTAAAATATGGTCGTAACGGTTGTCATTAATGTAGTCAACCATTGCCGCCAGCGTTGTACTCTTTCCCGACCCTGTGGGACCGGTCACCAACACTAACCCTCGCGGCACCATGGCAATATCTTTGAATACCTGGCCAAGCGAGAGATCCTCCATCGTTAATACTTTGGAAGGAATGGTCCGAAAAACTGCGCCAGCCCCCCGATTTTGATTAAACGCATTGACTCGAAAACGTGCTATGCCCGGCACTTCAAAAGAAAAATCAGACTCCAAAAATTCTTCGAAATCCTTGCGTTGCTTATCGTTCATGATGTCGTATATCAAACGATGGACTTCGTTGTGCTCAAGCGGCGGCAGATTAATTCGACGAACGTCACCATCCACCCTTATCATGGGGGGCAGGCCAGCAGACAGATGTAAGTCTGACGCTCCCTGTTTTGCACTAAAGGCGAGTAATTCTGTAATATCCATATTGCAGTCCCGGTCCAACTAATCATTGGGTCGACCCCATCGGGGTCTTAGCTCTTACGGCCAGCTAATCGCAAAGCCAATAGGCATGCTCCTCCCCACGGGTATACTAAGCGCTAACAACGGGACGCACCAAGGGGCGAGGGCGGTATCTGCTGGATAAGCCTGGGAAAGCCGCTGAATTTGCGACTCGGTTATCACTTATTCAGAGGTTTACGTGCCCAACATTCAAGACCGCTTGTCTGCTTTAGAACAACGCATCGCACGCGCCTGCGAGGCGGCGGGAAGGTCGCGACAAAGTGTAAACCTCATTGCAGTGAGCAAAACTCAATCCGCATCCACCGTTAGGACAGCCGCTTGTTTGGGTCTGCAGGCGTTCGGCGAAAATTACCTTGATGAAGCCTTGTCCAAGATTAACAACAGCACAGATTTACCCATCAACTGGCATTATATCGGTCGCATACAGAGCAATAAAACAGCAGACATCGCTCAAAACTTCGACTGGATTCACACCATCGACCGAAAAAAAATAGCCCAAAGACTTAACAATCAGTGCCCCCAAGACAAGCAGCTCAACGTTTTAATTCAAGTCAATATCGACGCCGATCCCGCCAAAGGTGGGGTTTTACCGGAACAAGTCAGCGAACTTCTAGATTTGCTTATCCAGTTACCCAATCTGCGACCTAGGGGATTGATGACGATCCTCGCGCAAAACCGCAACCCTGTGGAAAGTTATCTTGCCGTGGCACAATTGTTCAATACTTTGGGCAAACAAATCGAATCTAACGCCTGCGCCACATGGGACGTGTTATCCATGGGCATGACCGGCGATTTAGAGTCAGCGATCGCGGCCGGGGCAACCCATATCCGCATCGGTACCGCGCTGTTTGGCGAAAGAACAAGCCGCCCATCGTTAAATTAGGAGAGCATTTTTTGTCTAACGTCGACTTTACTCTGGCCTTTATTGGTGGCTGCAACATGGCCACCAGTTTAATTAGGGGGTTACTCAACAGCGGATTCAGCCCGCGGAAAATCAGTGTCAGCGACCCGGTCGCCGCACAGCTTGAAACGCTGAGTGAACTCGGGGTGCAGACATTTACCACCAATGACGATGCCGTCGCCGGGCGAGATGCGGTGGTGCTTGCTGTAAAACCTCAGGTTGCACAAAAAGTGGTCGCCGAGCTGAACACACTTCAGCCTCACCAGTTACTGATATCGATCGTGGCAGGTATCAACACTGCCAGCTTATATACGTGGGCAAACCCGGAGCAGGCAATTGTTCGCTGCATGCCCAATACGCCGGCTTTGCTGGGCGCCGGTATGAGCGCCCTGTTCGCTGGGCAGCGGTGCCAACCCGATCAGCGTCATATTGCCGAGACCTTGTTGAGCGCGACCGGGAAAACACTTTGGGTAGACCATGAGCAAGCGCTCGATGCAGTGACCGCCATTTCCGGCAGCGGGCCGGCGTATTTCTTTTTGCTGATGGAAGCGATGATTGATACCGGCATCGATCTGGGTTTAGACCGAGAAACCGCCACGAACCTGACGCTGCAAACCGCATTTGGTGCCGCTTTAATGGCACAAAAGAGCGATGAAAGCCCCGGCGTTTTACGTCACAATGTAACATCACCTGGCGGCACCACCGCAGCGGCACTTGCCGTCATGATGGACGCACAGCTACCCGATATAATTGAGCGTGCTTTGCACGCAGCAAATACAAGAGCAGGAGAACTCGCCGAAGAATTTGGCGGGAATATATAATGAGCAGTACATTAATGATTCTGATCGATTTTATCTTTCGCTTGGCAACACTGTTATTTTTGACCCGATTTTTGCTGCAAATCAGTGGTGCGGACTTCTACAATCCGATCAGTCAGGCTGTGGTCAAAGCCAGCGATACCATTTGTAAACCCCTGCGCGCTTTCATCAAACCTATCCAAAACATCGATTTGGCGTCTTTCATCGCGGCGTGGCTCATCAGCATTATCAGTGTCGCTGCATTCACACTGTTGCAGTACAACACAGCACCCGACCCGCTACTTGCCATTGGTGCCGGCTTTATCAAAACCCTGCTTGTGTTGACTCAATTTTACAAGTGGACGTTAATTATTATCGTGATCGCCAGTTTTGTCGCACAAGGTACGCGTCACCCTGCGTTGGAACTCTTAAACCAGCTGCTGGAGCCCATCATGGGCAGAATAAGAAGCGTACTGCCTTCTTTGGGGCCGCTAGATTTATCACCAATGGTGGTGCTGCTGCTGATCATACTGATAGAGGATATTCTGATGCGGGTTTCTTTTTAATCAAATAGGTGGTTAACAACCCAGTGAATACTCCCGTTGATTCGGTTGGCATTGTTGCCCCGGACGTCTTCAGACACGAGGCGCCTTTTGAGCTCCAATGCGGCACCGTACTTGAGCACTTCGAACTGATCTACGAAACCTATGGCGCGCTCAACGCCACGCGCAGCAACGCGGTGCTAATCTGCCATGCGCTATCGGGCAACCATCATGCTGCAGGCTACACACACGTCGACGACCGCAAGCCGGGGTGGTGGGACAGTTGCATCGGTCCAGGGAAGGCCATCGACACCGATCAATTTTATGTGATCAGCGCGAATAATCTGGGCGGCTGTCACGGCAGCACAGGCCCACTTAGCCTCAACCCCACAACGGGCAAACCCTACGGCGCTGACTTTCCAACCGTGGTTGTTAAAGATTGGGTAGACAGCCAGGCATTGCTTGCCGATGCGTTGGGCATCCAAAAATTTGCAGCCATCATTGGCGGGAGCTTGGGCGGCATGCAAGCCATGCAATGGGCAATGTCCTATCCAGAGCGCGTGCATGCCGCGGTGGTCATTGCGGCGGCGGCTAAGTTATCTGCCCAGAATATTGCATTCAACGAAATAGCCCGCCAGGCAATTACCGCGGACACCAACTTTGCTGATGGTAGCTATGCCAGTGCTGACATTAGCCCAGATAAAGGCCTAGGCTTAGCGCGGATGATCGGCCATGTGACCTATCTATCCGATGACGGTATGCACGAAAAATTTGGGCGCGAACTCAAATCAGGCGATCTGGACAGCGGCGCTGGCGTCGAGTTTCAGGTCGAGAGTTATTTACGCCACCAGGGGCAGGCATTCGCTCAACGATTTGACGCCAACACCTATATTTTGATGACAAAAGCGCTCGATTTTTTTGATCCCGCACGAGAAAACGACAATGACTTAGTGCACACCTTCGCGCCGGCGCAGGCCAAGTTTTTGATTTTATCCTTCACCACGGATTGGCGCTTTTCTGTCGCACGCTCCAAAGAAATCGTGGACGCACTGATTACGGCTCGAAAGAACGTCGCCAGCGCCATCATCACTTCCGATCACGGCCACGACTCGTTTTTGATACCGTTGCCCAGATATACCGAGATTCTGCGCGCTTATCTGGGCCGCGTTCTCGACGATTTGGATATTTTACCCATATGACACTACGCGCCGATCTCGCATTGATAGCCGATTTGATCAATCCTCACGCCCGAGTTTTGGACTTAGGTTGCGGCGAGGGTGCCCTTTTGGCCCATTTGCAAAAGCACAAAGAGGTCAATGGTTATGGCCTAGACGTGGACCCCGCCAACATCCGAATTTGTCTCGAGAAAGGGGTGAACGTCATCGAACAAAACCTTGATGAAGGACTCACTAATTTCAAGACAAATAGTTTTAATATGGTGGTCATGACCGAAACACTGCAGTCAGTTCGCGCTCCAGAACGCTTACTCTCTGAGATGTTACGGGTAGGTGAAGAATGCATCATCACGTTTCCCAACTTCGGACACTGGCGCTGCCGTTTTCAATTAGCCATGCTCGGACGTATGCCCGTTGCAAAACATATTCCACACGCCTGGTTCGATACTCCGAATATCCATATGTGCACATTTCGGGATTTCGAGAACCTATGTCGGGACCTAAACTATCCCATCATTGAGCGACGGGTGGTCAACTACCGAAATCTGGCCAGCCCGCTAGGCTCATTGTTGCCTAACCTTTTGGGTTCCGTAGCTTTTTATCGACTAGGGCGAATGCCAACATGAAACAAACCATCACCCTCATGGCATGGGCCTTCATGATACTGGCTGGCTTAAGCGCACATCCTGAAACCGCTCATGCGGAGCAAAAAATGCAATTCGGGGACTACGAGGTGCACTATATTGTTCTGCCAACCACTTTTTTAAATGCCAAAATAGCGGACAAATACAATCTACCCCGCGGCCGCGATCGCGCGTTGGTTAACGTTTCCGTCCTCAATAGCGCTCTAAAGCCCATCGCAGCGCAAATAACCGGGCAATCGGAAAACCTTCTAGGCCAAAGTCAGCGTTTAGTCTTCACTCAGGTAACAGAAGGTGACGCTATTTACTACCTTGCTCTATTGCGCCATGCCGACGAAGAATTTCACCGCGTGGCCTTAGACATTCAGATACCCGGTGAGCCGCTGGCGGAAATCCGCTTTCAACAACAGATGTTTTGGAAGCATTGATGCGGATTGTTTTGGCGAGTCGCAACGAGGGCAAGCTCAACGAACTTCGCCAAATGTTCCGCGAATTACCTATCACGCTGGAAAGCCAGGCAGACCATAACGTACCCAGTCCAGAAGAAACTGGCTCGACATTCATCGAGAACGCACTTTTAAAGGCCAAAGCCGTTTGTTTAGCGACAGGGCAACCGGCGATCGCCGACGACAGCGGCCTGGTGGTGCCCGCACTGAATGGGGCGCCCGGCATTTTCTCCGCCCGCTACGCGGGTGAACACGGTGATGACATCAGCAATAACGAAAAACTCATTCAAACGCTGCAAAACGTTAACAACCGCAGCGCGCATTTCTACTGTGCAATGGTTTTCATGCTACACGCAAAAGATCCCAGCCCATTGGTTGCCTTCGGCACCTGGCATGGAGAGATTGTCGAGCATCCTGCCGGTGAGAACGGCTTTGGCTACGATCCACATTTTTTTCTCCCCGACAAAGGAGTGACCTCAGCTCAGCTTGAACCCTTTGTGAAAAATACAATCAGCCATCGAGGCCAGGCCGCTGGGTCGTTACTGACTCAACTGACTCACTTGTTTTAGACATGCTCGGACAATGCGCCCTCTACATCCACTTCCCTTGGTGTATTGTCAAATGCCCTTACTGTGACTTCAACTCTCACCCTCTCAAGGAACGCACCGATTTTGCCGACTACACAACTGCACTGATCAAAGATTGGCAATCACAGCAGGCAAATTTCAACCTCACAGAATCCTTCGCGAGCGTTTTTGTCGGTGGCGGCACACCCAGCTTATTTGATCCAAAAAACCTGCACCAAACATTAAGCGCAATGCCTATTGCACCAGGGGCAGAGGTGACGATGGAGCTCAACCCCGGCACAGCGGAATACACGCTTTTTCAAGACACTCTAAAGGCAGGGGTCAATCGTCTATCCATCGGCGCACAGTCCTTCGACAATCACGCCCTCAAGCGGCTCGGCCGAATACATCGCGCTGATGAAACCGTCACCGCTTTTGAACTTGCCCGCAAAGACGGCCTTAGTAACATCAATCTCGACATTATGTGGGGTTTGCCCGGACAAACCGTCACGCAGGCCATGACTGATCTAGATACCGCGATCGCACTTGAGCCCGATCACATCAGTTGGTATCAATTAACCATCGAGGCCAAAACCGAATTTTCTAGGCGCACGCCTTTGTTACCCGTAGACGCCACATTGGCGGAAATAGAAGCTAGGGGCTTAGACAAATTAGCATTGGCAGGATATGCCCGCTACGAGGTCTCCGCCTTCACCAAACCCGGCAAACACTGCCAGCACAACGTTAATTATTGGTCCTTTGGAGATTACGTGGGCATCGGTGCTGGCGCACATGGAAAACTCTCGTCGCGCCAATCTGGCACCCTACGCGTGTCACGCACGACCAAATTCAGTCAACCCCGAAGATATTTACAGAGTCCGCAGGTAACCCAGAAGACAACCGTTGCGCAAGATCAGCTCCCGGTTGAATTTATGCTCAACGCCCTACGTCAGGTCGATGGCGTTTCCCTTGAGCATTTCTCTAACGCCACAGGATTACCTTGGCGCACGGTAGAAGATACTTGGGAGGCGCTGGCCGATCGAGGGTTGGTGCAGGAAAATCAATGCGCAACCACAGCTCTGGGCTTGCGTTATCTGGACACCATAGTGGCCGAGTTTCTAGTCTGAGCTATCACGGTCATGGCCATCAGCCGCATCATCTCGAACATAGACCATATCGTGAATATCATGACCGAGGCGTTCACCACGTTTTTCAAAATTTGTAAGCTCGCGCACGCCGTCCACACCGGGGGCCGAGGCCGCCCGAATATTATCCATATGGCAGAGCAACCGAGATTCTGCCGCCAAACATTGTCTTATCCAGTCGGCATAAGCCAACCAATCAGTAGCAATACGCAAAATACCCCCTTTTTTCAGGGTACGTGCTAACACGCTGACAAACTCCGGCTGAATCAAACGTCGCTTAAAATGCCGCTTTTTGGGCCATGGGTCTGGAAAGAAGATGCGTATCTCATCAATCGATTCATCTGCGATCGCCGCAAAAACCGACTGAGCTGGGAGCTCTAAAATTTTAACTTGTGTCAGCTGAGCCTCATGCAATCGGTGCACCAATGCCCCGATGCCCGGTTGGTAAAGTTCAATACCAAACAATCGCCAATCCTGTGACGACGAGGCCCAATCAAAAAATGCGTGGCCCATGCCAAAACCAATTTCAATACCTACCGCTCGAGAATCATCAGCCTGGACAATATCTTCAGGCAGGGCCCGAAAAGGCGCTATCAGCGCATCAAGTGCGTGGGCTTGAGATTTTGTGGTGCGCCCACGCCGCCGAATATAGGGATGTTGCGCCTGCAAAAGGGCATAGGATGAATCGCTCATCCACGCCACCGGAGCGCCGCAACAGCCAACAAGACCCATGCCGCGATAAACGCGGCGCCACCTACCGGTGTGATGGGACCCAACCAACGAGCGCCCGTCAGCGTCAATCCATATAAACTTCCGGAGAAACACATCACACCAACCACCATCAATGGCCCCGCTGCTTGCAGGACACCGCTAGAGGGCTGTTTGTGATCTACCAGAATCCCCAGGACAACCAACATCACCGCATGGATGAGTTGATACAGTACCGCGGTATCCCAGCTTTGGGTATTTTCATGACCTAAGTAGCTGCTCAACCCATGTGCACCCCAAGCCCCCAAGCCAACGCCCGCCGCACCAAAGATTGCACCAACCGCAATTAAAAACTGGCCTAACCGCATGGGCTACCCGATGGAGGTCAAACCACCATCGCCTTTTTAAGTTTTTTCATCGCGTTTTTTTCGAGCTGCCGAATACGTTCAGCAGACACGCCATATTCGTCCGCTAATTGATGCAACGTTGGTTTCTGTTCTGCCAACCAGCGCCGCTGCATAATGTCTCGGCTACGTTCATCCAGTGCCCTAAACGCCTGCGCCAGCTGTTCACTGTTGTCTTTACGCGCGTCTTGTTCTGCAACTAAATCGGCTGGATCGGCCGCAGCGGAAGCCAAAAAATGAACTGGTGAACTTGACGAATCATCGTCATTGTCATCAGCGTCGAAGGCCATGTCGCTGGCTGAGAGGCGCCCTTCCATGCGCGTCACCTCCGCTGGAGATACACCCAGTTCCGTCGCTATGGCTTGTGTTTCTTCTTGATTTAACCAAGCCAGGCGCTTTTTGTTACCCCGAAGATTGAAGAACAATTTACGCTGCGCTTTGGTTGTCGCCACTTTCACGATGCGCCAGTTCCGCAGGATGAATTCATGCATTTCAGCTTTTATCCAATGCACTGCAAAGGAAACCAGGCGCACGCCCACCTGAGGATCAAATCTTTTAACTGCCTTCATCAAACCCACATTACCCTCTTGAATAAGGTCTGCCATCGGCAAGCCATATCCTTGATAAGAGCGGGCAAGATGCGCTACAAATCGCAAATGGCACATGACCAGTTCGCGAGCTGCATCCAGGTCTTGGTCATAATAAAAACGATCAGCCAATACTTTTTCTTGTTCCGCCGTAAGCAGCGGAAAGGCGCTGATCGTATTTAAATAGGCGTCAATGTCACGCCCGGGCGCAAGATTCGGCAATGTCATTATTTGTGTTGTCATGTGGTACCTCCGGTAACACCAATTGACCTAGTTTAGCACTCTCTGTAGGAGTCTGCTAACCCCAAAAAGTTCAACTTTGCCAATTAAACCCATGAAATTAAAAGAGTTCTAAACCTCTAAGCCGCTGACTGACAGCAAGCAGTGCACCCAAAATACCTAATGTGCAACCTAATGCGAGCAGAGCACCTAGAAATTCCGCATTAAAACCCGACAGGTCCAGATCCTGCTGATAGCTGCCTGATAAAGATTGCAGCGCAGGCTCAATGATAACCAGCGTCAACGCAAGCAACATAGCCGCAATCACCCCGCCACCGAATCCGTAGACTGCGCCAAAATACAAAAATGGCCGGCGAATTTGGCCCCGTGTCGCGCCCACCATCTTTAGCACCCGCAGCTCATCCAGGCGGGACTCTATCGCTAGCCGAACGGACGAAGCCGTTACCAATACCGCGCCAACACCAAATAAGAGCGAGAGCATCATTCCCAAGCGACTTACCACCGTGGACAGGTCATGCAATCGTTCAAGCCAAGTTTTTTCCGCCACCACCTCTGCAACCCCGTTCAGCTGTTGCGATTGTGTCACAAGTGCCAGCAAATCTTGCGCATTCAACGCCGAGGTAAAGCGTGCCGTGAGCGATGCCGGCAAAGGATTTTCCCCTAACAAATCAAGCACATCGGCAAGACCCGAGTACGCCTTAAACTCCTCTAGAGCCTGCTCAGCCGTCGTCAGCGTCACTTGCTCAATATTATCTTGCTGCGCCAGAAATTCCTGCGCCTGCTTAATGTCGTTAGCCCCAACATCTTGAGCAAAATAAACACTCAACCCTGGACGTCCTTGCCAACCAGCAGACATATCTTCCATATTGACCTGAACAATCCACAAACCTGCCGGCAGAGCCAATGCAATACCCACCACCAGCCACACCAAGAAACTGGTGCCCAACCGTTCACTGATAAAATAGACGGACTCAGCAGCCACACGCTTATGATCACGCACCCAGGCAATTGGCTGCAGAAATGGACCACGCCAGGGATCTTGAGGTGTTCGATCAAAAATAGTCAATCTCCTGATCCCGCTTGCGCCGAGGCCCCACGCGCAGCAGGCGTATCCTGCACCACGCGACCTTGTTCTAATCGCAATGTTCGAAACCCCATGGCGGTGATCAAATGGATGTCATGACTGGCGATAATGACGGTTGTTCCCACTTGGTTAAATCGCGCGAATAATTCCATGATATGAATCGACAAATCTGGATCAAGATTTCCCGTTGGCTCATCCGCAAGCAAGATTTTAGGGCGCGTGACCACCGCCCGGGCAATCCCAACACGCTGTTGCTCTCCAGTGGACAGATGACGCGGATACAAGTTTTCTTTTGCCGCCAGCTCGACCTGCGATAACGCTGCTCGAACGCGTCTACCAACTTCGCGCTCACGCATCGCCACCACGCGAAGGGGAAGGGCAACATTATCGAATACGGTTCTTTGCGCCAGCAAATGATGGTCTTGGAAAACCACCCCGATATGCTGGCGATAACGCGGCAAACGCTTATCTGGCAGCTTCGCAATGTCTATGTCGTTGACCAATATCCGGCCACGAGAGGGCAAATCGGCCCGCAAAAGGAGCTTTAGAAACGTACTCTTACCAGCACCAGAATGACCCGTTAGAAACGTCATCGAGCCTTCCGGAAAATCGACCGACACATCCGCCAACGCCTCGTGCCCATTATCAAAACGCCGCGTCACTCGCTGCAAACTGATATGCCCCGAAAGTTCTGCCAACTACTCCTCCCCTTTTTCCAACAGCGCGCTCACGAAGTCCGCGGGCACAAAAGGCCGTAAATCGTCAATTCCCTCACCAATACCCACAAAATAAACCGGCACGTCAACTTGCGGTAAGCTTGCAATGGCAAACAAAACACCTGCTTTTGCGCTACCGTCAAGTTTGGTAATTGCCAGTCCCGATAGGGGCAACGCCTCATTAAATAATCGCACCTGACTCAGGGCATTTTGGCCCACTCCCCCATCAATCACCAATACAACATCGTGAGGTGCGCTCTCATCAAGGCGCTTAATCACGCGGTGAACTTTTTTTAGTTCATCCATCAGCTGCACTTTATCCTGCAAACGACCTGCAGTATCCACCAACAACACGTCTACCGCCTTGGCTTGTGCCGATTGCATCGCATCAAACGCAACAGAGGCACTATCAGAACCTTGCTTTTGCGCAACCACCGGAACGCCATTACGCTCTCCCCAGACCTGCAACTGCTCCACAGCAGCAGCCCGAAAGGTATCCCCGGCCGCTAGCATGACACTTTTGCCTTCCTGCTGCAGCTGCTTGGCGAGTTTGCCAATAGTCGTCGTTTTGCCTACACCGTTCACTCCAACAAAAAAAATGACATGCGGCTTTTGGGCGCTAATCTCCAGGGTCTTGGATAACGGCTGTAATCGTTCCTCTAGAAGCTGAGCCAGCGCCGCATGCAGGGCGCGCGTATTATTCAAGACTTGGCGCCTGACCCCCTTGGCCAATTCCGCCATCACCACCGTTGTGGTGTCCACGCCCACATCAGTGAGCAATAACGCGGTCTCTAAATCTTCTAAAACGGCCTCATCAATTTCCCGCTCGCCCAACAGAAGGTTACCCACCCCCGTGGCGAGCTGAGACCGCGTTTTCGACAATCCCTTGGTCAGGCGGCTGAACAAGGTTGGCTTTACATGAGAGGCTTGATTAGCGTCTTCACCATCCTGATTTGGTTTTTCCCAATCACTCACTTACATCTATTCCAGTTGTTTTCTTTATACTTAATTTTAGGCTTTCACTGACGCGCGGCGGCGCACCCAATATAGCGATACCATGACACAACAAAAAGGCAGCTCACAACAAGTACGCATCATTGGCGGCAAATGGCGCGGGCAAAAACTGCGCTTCAGCGGCGACGCGAGCCTGCGACCTACACTAGGACGCACTCGGGAAACCTTGTTCAATTGGCTGCGGCCCGTTATCCGCGAAGCACGTTGCCTAGACGCATTTGCCGGCTCGGGAATTTTAGGTTTCGAAGCACTCTCACAAGGCGCAGCGTCTGCAGTTTTTATCGACCAAAATCCTCAGACCACGCGCAGTCTGGCAGCCAGCGCAGAAAAACTAAACGCGCAAACCCAATGTGAGGTGATAAAAACCGATTTTTTTGCTTATTTGCGTCGAACAACCGCCACCTTTGATATTGTCTTTCTCGACCCCCCTTTCAGCCAGCCTCAACTTTTGAATCAGGCGCTCACTCAATTAAACCAAAACCCCACGCCTGCTGAATATATCTATGCCGAATCTAAAAGCCTTGAAGTGCTCACTTGGGCGGCACAATCAACTGGATGGGCAATCTATAAACAAACCCAAACCGGCAACACAACGGGCGCATTACTGACGCCCGATTTGCAGCACGGCGACACCAAGGATAAGATCCGCGTCCGTAACAATACATAACCCACTCTAACGTTTTTTGGGAACTCTCATGAAAGTTGTCGTTTACCCAGGGTCCTTTAACCCAATCACCAACGGACACACCGACCTGGTTGAGCGGGCACTCCACCTCTTTGACCATGTCGTGGTCGCCATTGGCACCTCCGCACAAAAAAACCCCAAAGTTGACCTAGCTGATCGTATCGCCCTGTGTAATGAGGTGCTCGCTCCATTTGGCGACCGAGTTTCGGTAGAAGGTTTCAACAACTTGCTGGTCGACTACGCCAAGTCCAAAAACGCACGTTTCATACTGCGCGGACTGCGCACGGTGACAGATTTTGATTACGAATTTCAGATGGCGGAAATGAACCAATCCCTTGCGCCCGGTATTGAGTATGTTTTTTTACTACCGTCCAAAGAATGTTCATTCATCTCATCAACTTTAGTGCGTGAAATTGCCTCGTTGGGGGGTGACATTTCCCAGTTTGTACACCCTGCCGTAGCAGAAGACTTAAAACGCTGACTCAGTCTTCGTTATCGGGCAATACTTAACCGCGCCGAAACCCTCGGGACACTTGGCAATGCCCACAGTAGACTGTGCTGCGCTGGCCCAGCACGCGCCCAACTAAAAGCGACCCACACACGCGACACGCCTGACCTTCACGGCCATAAACATTCAACTGCTGTTTGAAATAACCCGGCTTACCATCAGAACCTACAAAATCCCTCAAGGTGGTTCCACCTTGTTTGACCGAGCGGGCTAGGATGACCCGAATGGCATCAGCCAAGCGTTCATACGCATGCAGCGGCACCCGCCCAGCAGCAACAGCCGGACGAATACCCGCCACGAATAGCGCTTCTGCGGCATAAATGTTGCCAACACCAACCACCACTTTGGCATCCATAATGAAACTTTTCACCGCCACCTTGCGCTTGCGAGACACGCCGTGCAAATGTGCGCCTGAAAAAGTATTACCCAGTGGTTCCGGGCCAAGATTACACAGCAGTGGGTGCACATACGGGTCTTCACCCGGCTGGTATAAAATACAACCGAACCGCCTTGGGTCGTTGAAACGCAGGATTTTTTCGTTACCGAATTGCAGGTCAACATGATCATGCTTTAGCGGCGCAACATCCGGCGTCAATACTCTCAGACTACCCGACATGCCCAGATGAATGATCAGCGTTCCAACGGGCATATGGACCAAGAGATACTTCGCCCGGCGCCGCACAGCCAACACCTTTTGTCCTTCGAGCTCCGGCGGCAGCTCAACGGGCCATCGCAGCGAGGCATTACGAACCAACCAGCCAGTGAGCACCTGACCTTCAACCCACGGCGCCACACCCCGCCGAGTCGTTTCGACCTCCGGGAGTTCAGGCACTCAAGCTACTTAATTTTAGATTCCGTATATAGGACGTGCTTGCGAACTACAGGGTCAAATTTCTTGAATGACAATTTGTCCGGCGTCGTACGCTTGTTTTTATCCGTTGTATAATAGTGGCCAGTGCCGGCGCTGCTGACGAGTTTGATTTTATCTCGCATGGTGACTACCTTCTCCAAAAACGTCTTTCGACATTAGCATTTAGTTTCTCGCGCGGCGGCCCTTCACGAGCCCCCACATCTACATCCAACAATACCGCGCTTAAACCTTCTCGCCAGCTGCACGAAGATCCGCAAGAACTGTATCGATGCCTTTCTTATCGATAATGCGCATACCTTTGGAGGATACGCGCAACTTCACGTAGCGCGATTCGGACGCAACCCAGAAACGGTGCTTGTGCAAGTTTGGCAAAAAGCGACGCCGAGTTTTGTTCATCGCATGACTGACGTTATTTCCGGCCATCGGCCGCTTGCCGGTGACTTGGCATACCTGAGACATCTTTCTGAGCCCAAAAAAAACGAGGCGCGTTTATACTATACACGACGCATTACAGCAACTGATTATCGTCAGTAGCACAAAACTAAGGCGCTAAAAGCCCGCGATTTGCCATTGATACTGAGTCATCCGGTGTCACGATAATATGATCTAAAACAACAATATCCACGCGCGCCAGTAAATCTTTTAGCTCACGCGTCAACTCAACATCTGCACTGCTGGGCTCAGCAGCCCCCGATGGATGATTGTGGCTCAGCACAATAGCGCCGGCATTCAACGCTAACCCGCGCTTGAGTATTTCACGCGCGTAAACATGTGCTCGGTTTAGCGAGCCCAAAAAGAGTTCATCCCAAGAAATTGGACGATGACAAGCATCCAGATAAAGACATCCAAAAATCTCCCGCTCGATATGACCAATACGAAGACGAAGATAACGAATAACCTGCGCAGGATTTGCCATCGCAGCGGGCTTGTCCAGCTCCTGCTCTGCGTGGCGCAGGCTCAACGCATATACCGCTTTGAGCCGCAAAACACGCGCGCGACCCAAACCCTGAACAGCAAGCAGTTTTTCCGCAGGTGCCGCCAGCAGTCCATCAAGACTATTAAAGTCCGCTAGAAGTGCATCAGCCCACTTAATGTTTGAAACACCGACGCTCAGAAACGTCACCAAAAGCTGGGCAGTGCTGATCGCGCCCAAAACATTTTGCAACAGCAATTCAGAGTGGGCGTTTTCATCTTGACCAAATCTCGATTGACGAATTTTTGGTGATGAGCTCCGGCCCATTTCGAGGTACCCTGTATATTATGTTAGACCTTAAAGACCAAAAGATATTACTCGGCATCAGCGCCGGCATCGCAGCCTATAAAACGCCAATTCTTGTGAGAGCTTTGAGGGCCGCAGGCGCTCAGGTTCAGGTAATTATGTCGGCTAATGCTCACAGATTTGTTACGGCCACCTCGCTCCAAGCAGTTTCGGGTAACCCTGTACGGGAAAATCTATGGGACAGCGAAGCCGAAGCCGCAATGGGTCACATAGAACTTGCGCGTTGGGCAGACCGTCTACTGATTGCCCCGGCTACCGCGAATCTGATGGCAAAGCTCGCGCACGGCATGGCAGACGAGTTGCTTACCACGGTGTGTCTGGCCACCACCGCACCGGTATTTTTAGCGCCCGCCATGAATCAACAGATGTACCAACATCCCGCGACACAATCCAACATGAACAGACTGACTGATCTGGGATATCAGTTACTCGGGCCCGCCAGCGGCGAGCAAGCCTGCGGCGAAGAGGGGCCTGGACGCATGCTTGAACCCGATGAACTGGTACAAGCGCTAACGCCAGCAGCAGCGCGTGAATTGCCCCTCAAAGGTCGCCGAGTCATGATCACTGCAGGCCCAACCGTTGAAGCGATTGACCCTGTTCGCTACATCAGCAATCACAGCTCTGGACTACAGGGTATCAGTCTCGCCGAAGCTGCCCGATCCGCCGGCGCAACCGTCACATTGATTGCAGGGCCCAATGTAGCCGCTTGCGATCAATCCATTCACCGTGTTGACGTCACCAGCGCGCTGGACATGCAAGCTGCAGTGACTTCACACATCCGCGGCATCGATTTATTTATCGGTGTCGCTGCCGTCGCCGACTATCGAGCCAGCCAACCGGCAAGCACAAAGATCAAACGCTCGGGCGAGGCCAACCCCAATTTCAATATTGAGTTGGTGGAGAATCCGGACATCATTGCCGGTGTCGCCAAGAGCGCACATAGACCCATAGTCGTGATTGGATTTGCCGCAGAAACCAACAATACGCATGAACACGCTCGGGCGAAACTCAACCAAAAAGGCCTTGACGCTATTGTGCTCAATGACGTTTCGGACCCAAGAATCGGCTTCAACAGTCCAACTAACGCCGTCACTTTTATTCATGGTAACGGTGAAATTGTGTTACCGCTGCAAACTAAACAACAAGTGGCAAACAACCTTATCAGCAAAATAACCCAAATTTTTGCTCGCCAGTTAGCATCCACAAACCCTGATAGTATGCCAGAATAGCAATCGCACCGCGCATAACCGCTATGCGCACGAACAACTGGATGAGCAGGACGCTTCTAACGTGGCAGCAAAGCAGGCAAATCAGCCGAAAAGCATTCAACAGGCCCAAACCTCCCGAGAAGTCATCAAGCAATGCAGCCCCGCTGCCGTGCTCAGTCTAGTTGGGCTATTAGCCGCGTTTGCTGTCATCAGCTGGCAAGTTATTCTGCAGCCACAGGCAACACGCGAGCAGGCAGAGCAATCGCAGCTTACCGGCCATTACGCCGAACTCATCAACGGCCGGGTTGAGGAATTACGCGCCATAGTCGATGCCATGGCCACATCAACAGCTGTTCGTGATGCTCTGGCGTCGTATGACGACACCAAACGCCAGCAGCTGAGCCAGCTGCTGACCCGCCAAAACCCACATATCGCACGCGTAGAAATCATCGAGAAAGATAAAGCTCAAATCGACCTAAACGCGGCGGTACCGATCAGTTTTGCTGCATTAGATTTGGTCAGACGGGCTGAATCAAGGGCTTTTGTAGGCCCCGAAGTTGGCCCCAATCAAGGCAGCCGTCTTTATGCCGCCCAGCCCATCACTTCAAGAGGCGGGGTTGCCGGCGTATTACTGGTGGTGTTTGATCACTCTTTTTTAATCGGCTCACTGAATCGTGAAGGCGTACTTAGAGGTAATTTGAAGGTCTTGCAAACGGTGGTAGGCACACCCACAACCGAAGTCCTCTCTTTAAATCATTCGAGCAATCAAACCCAGTTTCAAGAACAACAACTGATCGTTCCCCATTGGAAAATTGCATTTGCAGCCGCCGCCAACAGCGAAGCTGACCATGGCGGCATTAGCGCCTTAACAGGGCCATTCATACTTGCCCTCATTTTCACTTTTGGGGGAATATTCCTGGGCACTGCGCGATTGTTAAGACACCTCAGACAGGACGCACAAATGCTTGGCGAGCAGGGATGTCGTCTTATTAAGGGGCAGACCGGGGAAAAAATACCCTACAACCTCAGTGCTTTTGAACAAGCTGACGCTGCGCTCATGCATGCATATAAAAAAACCACCGCACCCAATACAGACCACAAGACATCAGCGAGTAAATCCTCACCTGAAATACCTAAGCAAGGTATAACTGCCGCAACACCCGAATCGCAAATCAAGACCCTAAAACGCCCCGAACCTGAACTGCCCGACAATTTAGGCATTGAGGTCAATGAAGACCTTGGCCCACTGCATCTAGACATACCCTGGGACGCCGCCATCTTTCGCGCCTACGATATTCGCGGCATTGTGGACACCAACCTCACCAAAGACATTGTCTATTGGATCGGGCGAGCGTTTGCCGCTGAAGCGCTCAGCCAGGAGCAAACCCGCGTTGTGGTCGCAAGAGATGGTCGGCATTCAAGCATCGGGTTTGAAGAAAGTCTCACCGCAGGGTTAAACGATGCCGGTATGGATGTCATTCAGATTGGCCAAGTACCTACGCCCCTGCTGTACTACGCCACCCATACCTTAAATACCGGCACCGGGATTATGATCACAGGCAGCCACAACCCTGCGCCATACAACGGTCTTAAAATGATCATTGATGGGGCAACCATTGCCCAGGACAACCTGCAGCAGCTGTATCAACGCCTGGTCGAGAACAACCTCACGCAAGGGCAGGGTGGTATAGAGCAAGTCAGCATCAATGACCGCTATATCGACCAAGTGCTGGAGGATGTTGCCATGGCGCAACCGCTCAAAATCGTTGTTGACTGCGGCAACGGCGTGGCCGGCACTATTGCACCGGCGCTTCTAGAGGGTTTGGGCTGTGATGTTGTTGAATTATATTGTGACGTTGATGGTGACTTCCCAAACCATCACCCGGATCCAGCGGAAGCCAAAAATTTGGAAGATCTAAGAACGGTTGTGCAAGCAGAACAAGCCGACCTCGGTCTGGCCTTCGACGGTGATGGAGACCGTCTGGGAGTAGTCACTAATACAGGTCAAATCATTTGGCCCGACAGGTTGCTGATGCTATTCGCCAAAGATGTCGTCAGCAGAAACCCCGGCGCAGACGTCATCTACGACGTCAAATGCACAAGTCACCTAAATCATCTCGTCAGCGAACTGGGCGGCCGACCTATCATGTGGAAGACCGGACATTCCAACATGAAAGCTAAGCTTAAAACTACCGGTGCGCTTCTTGCCGGAGAATTCAGCGGGCATATTTGCTTTGGCGAGCGCTGGTACGGTTTTGATGATGCCCTGTACGCGGCAACACGACTGCTGGAGATAATCAGCGCTGAATCAACCAACGCAGACGACCTGTTTGGGCAGTTTCCTGGGGCTTTCAGCACGCCGGAGATCAAATTAGAGACCACCGAAGCCGAAAAATTCGACATCATTGAACGTTTAGAGCAACATGCAAATTTCGAGGGTGGTGCGCTTACCACAATCGATGGAATTCGTGTCGACTACGAAGACGGATGGGGCCTGATTCGTGCGTCAAATACCGGACCGGTATTAACGCTGAGGTTCGAATCCAATAACGCAGCAGGCCTTGAACGAATCCAAGACATTTTTCAGGCACAGTTGGCAGCCGTGGCGCCCAGTCTATCTTTTCGCTAAGACGTCAATGAATAAAACACAAGCAACAACAACCGTTGAAGTACTGACCGAGGCACTGCCTTACATCCGTCAATTTCACGGGCAAACCGTCGTCATCAAATATGGCGGCAACGCAATGACCGAGGACACCCTCAAACACTCCTTTGCGCGTGATGTCGTATTAATGAAATTAGTTGGCATCAACCCAATCGTCGTACACGGCGGGGGGCCACAAATCGGCTTGCTGTTGAAGAAACTCGGCATTGAATCGCAATTTGTGAATGGCATGCGCATCACAGACTCTGCCACCATGGACGTTGTGCAAATGGTGCTCGGCGGTCTAGTCAATCAGGAGATTGTCTCTCTGCTCAATGCCAGCGGAGGCCGCGCCGTAGGCATTACCGGCAAAGATGGCAGCCTCTTAAACGCTCAAAAGCTGGCCATGGCACCGGCGCTTAACGCCTCAGAAATCATCGACATTGGCCAAGTAGGTGAAATCACTCATGTGAACACCGAAATACTCACGACCTTAACCAGCTCAGAATTCATTCCGGTTATTGCTCCAATTGGAATGGGACAGGATGGCCAATCATTCAACATTAACGCAGACATTGTGGCAGGCAAGGTTGCAGAGAGCTTGAACGCCGAGAAATTACTATTGCTGACCAACACCCCAGGCATCCTCGACGCACAAGGCAATACCATCAGTAAAATTCGCCAGAGTGAAGTGGAAAAGCTGATCTATGATCGCGTAATCACCGAAGGGATGTTACCCAAAGTTCAGTGTGCACTCGATGCAGTTGCGGGCGGTGTACACACCGTTCAAATAGTCGACGGGCGCGTCGCCCATGCACTTTTACTGGAAATCTTCACCGCCAGCGGGGTGGGTACGCAGATTTTTGCCGATGTCTAAAATCAATCGAAGACAACAAATTCTGGAATCACTGGCGTTGATGCTTCAAGAACGACCGGGCAATCGAATCACCACTGCAAGCCTTGCGGCACAAGTAGGGGTCTCTGAAGCCGCCCTCTACCGTCACTTCCCAAGCAAAGGTAAGATGCTGGAGGGGTTAATTGTCTTCGCTGAAGAGACCTTGTTTTCGAGAATCACCTTGATCTTAGACGACCACGACGACGCATCTGCTCGATGTCGAAATATCATCTTTTTGCTCCTGAGCTTTATCGAGCGCAATCCCGGCTTTGCTCGACTATTTGTCGGGGACGCCCTGCAGGGAGAAACGGAGCGTCTGCGAGCCCGCATCCATCAGCTGCTCAATCGACTAGAAACGCAGCTACGACAGATCATCAGAGAGCACAATGCAGCTCTTACGCAGCTGCCTACGCTGCAGATCAATCCGGCGGCCAACCTGCTTCTATGTTTTGCCGAAGGGCGCATTCAACAATTTGTACGCTCAGATTTTACGGATTCACCCACCCGCGACTGGGAAACGCAATGGACTATGCTCAACCGCACCATATTCGAGTAGCCCTTTCTAGGGTTTCGGCGGCAAGTTGTCCTTACAATTTCCTTTGACAAATACCAACCGGTCATAGGCATTGGTTTCGCGCAATTGCCGTTTGTCTGCCAACCGCTTTTTAATTTCTTCTGCAAAATTATTTTCTTGACCTTTAGCACGCTCAATATTGTCCAGCAACGAGTTCGGAATGCGTTTACCCTGCACATCCAATTGTGCAGCCGCGGCCTCAAAATCTTCTCGCTGCGCCTCTATGGCCTGCAAATTTGCGCGAATATTCTGAATATTAAGGTCAATCGAGCTTAAGCCTTTGGCCAGCGCCCGGTCGATATCAGCTTCTGTTTGATATAGGTTTTGCACCCGCTGCAGCATCTTAAGACACTGCTGGTGAGCCGATTTCTGCGCCAAACTCAATTGATAGGCCTCCTCGGAAAGCTGCGCCGGCACACGCTCAATCAAATTTGAATGCCCATCAACAATATCATAACCATATTGCACGCGATCGTTGGCGATGGTGTGCGATAAGACGGTCACCCCGTTTTCGTCAACGTAGCGGAACAATTTAGCGGCGTACACAGGAGCGGCCAGAGCAGACAGCACAAAAACCACCCCGAAAGCGCCGACTAATTTGCGCAGAGAGCGCTGGACACAGAATACAACCCGATTGATTTTAGCGAAGCAGAACATGTTTAAACGATTTAGGCACAACAATAACGTGTTTGATACTCACGCATGCTGGCAAGTGCCTCTAAATTATCTCCAGAACCCGAGCGCTCAAGATACTCTATTAGGTCGTGTAAATTAGCGATGCTGATCACAGGCGCACCCAGATCATCAGCGAGTTGGGTCACCGCGGTTGCGCGAGCGTCGGGCAAGCCCTCAGCTGGTTTTTCCTGATGATACTCCTCTCGATCCATTGCAATGGCCACGCCAACAATTTCCGCGCCAGCATCCTGTATTAGTTGCGCTGCCGAGCGGACCGCTTTGCCCGAGGTCAGCACATCATCGATCATCAGGACACGGCCCTGAATCGGCGCGCCAACCAAAGTGCCGCCTTCACCATGATCTTTCGCTTCTTTGCGGTTATAGGCGACCCCCACCGAATGACCTCGAGCCGACAGTGCCATTGCGGTAGCGACAGCTATTGGTATGCCTTTATAAGCAGGCCCAAACAAGACATCAAACTGCACACCCGAACGGATGATTGCCGCAGCATAAGCTTGGCCTAACTGGGTGAAAGCCGCGCCGTCCGCCACTTCTCCTAAGTTGAAGAAATACGGGCTTAACCGACCAGAATTCAGCGTAAACTGGCCAAATTTCAAGACATTTTGCGCCAGAATGAAATCAATAAACGCGGTTTTTTCTTGGGTGGAAACAGTCATCATCCAGACACACCCAGCGCTGCCGTCTGCAGCGCAATTAACTCTGCTGTCCCTTTCTCCGCCAAAGCGATTAAAGCGGACAATTCAGCGCCCGAAAAAGGGGCGCCTTCTGCCGTGCCTTGAACCTCAATGAACCCGCCCTGATCTAAACAAACCACATTCATATCTGTTTCCGCATTCGAATCCTCGCGATAATCCAAATCCAGCACCGGTACACCTTTATAAATACCAACCGATATCGACGCCACAAACGCTTTGAACGCGCCCTTGACCGGCAGTGTATTTATCGCATCGGCCAAAGCCACAGCACCGCCAGTGATCGATGCAGTACGGGTCCCACCATCGGCTTGTAAGACATCACAATCGATTCTGATTGTACGCTCACCCAGCGCCTTCATATCTACCATTGCCCGCAAAGAACGCCCTATCAGGCGCTGAATTTCAATTGTGCGTCCACTTTGTTTGCCCCTTGCGGCTTCGCGGTCGTTTCGCGTATTCGTCGCCCCTGGGAGCATGCCGTACTCTGCGGTCACCCAGCCCACGCCACGACCTCGCATAAAGCCGGGTACCGACTCCTCAACAGCCGCCGTGCACAGCACTTTTGTTTCGCCAAACTCCACCAACACCGATCCCGCAGCATGTTTAGTATAGGCTCGGGTAAACTTCACGGCACGCATCTCGTCTAGGGCTCGTCCACTTGGGCGCATAATCACTCCTTAATTTGTCTCCATTATAAGAGGACGCGTTAGAATCGCACCTTCGATCTACAAAAAATCATAAGACAGCACAAACAATGTACAGCATGACCGCTTTTGCTAGGGCCACTATCGATACACAGGGCCACCACCTCATTTGGGAACTAAAATCCGTTAACCACCGCTTTCTCGAAACCAGCTTTCGCATGCCAGAGGCACTGCGAATCATCGAACACCCGCTTCGCGAACGTCTCCGAAAACGCCTAAGTCGAGGTAAGGTTGAGTGTAATTTGCGCATCGAAGCAATCGAGGCAACCGATGCCATGGCCCTGAATCAAGAAAAGCTAGACGCCCTGATTGTCGCCATTGAACATGTGCGTCAACACACCGCCAATACCGCACCTGTTGACCCTCTAGATCTTCTCAGGTGGCCAGGTGTTATGAGCACCACAATCGGTACTCTCGAAAATCTACAAGCCGGCGTCAGCGACCTTTTCGACAAAGCCTTAGACGACCTAATCCTCGCAAGAGCGCGTGAGGGGGATCAGTTGACCCTGGCAATTGAACAACGGTTGGATCAAATAGACCATTTGCTGCAAACCCTCAAACCGATGACTGATCACTTAGCCCTAAACCAAAAAAATAAGCTTCAAGACCGTCTTGCCCACTTGAAAATTACTCTAGATTCCAGCCGCTTGGAACAGGAGGTCGCGCTATTGGCGCAGCGGGCAGACGTCGCCGAGGAACTCGACCGCCTGGTTATTCACGTCGAAGAAGCGCGCAATCACCTCGCCGGCAAGGGACCTCATGGCCGTCGCCTAGACTTTTTAACTCAAGAACTTAATCGCGAAGCCAATACCCTGGGTGCAAAATCTGTCGCCCCTGAACAATCACAACGCGCCGTCGATTTAAAAGTTTTAATCGAACAGATAAGGGAACAAGTGCAAAACGTTGAATGATGCAATATCTGGCACAGGAACCGGCCAAAACCAATAACTAGGAATCGATCCACTAATGAAAAACTGCTATCTTTATTGCTAGAAGCCGGGGCGATACCTCACGTCTTGTGGGCAGCCTTTATCATCCAACACCTAACCTGTTTATCAACCGGAACGCTGCAGCTATCCCATGAATAAAGGCCAACTACTGCTAGTGTCAGCGCCATCTGGCGCAGGAAAAACAAGCCTAGTGCAAGCCGCGCTTGAAAAAGACGACAGCCTACGGGTCTCCGTATCCCACACCACACGTGCTAAACGCCCCAACGAAAAAGAGGGTGTAAATTACCACTTCATCGATGACAAGATGTTCAATGACATGATCGAGGCGGGCGATTTTTTAGAGTACGCACACGTATTCGATCATTACTACGGCACCGCCCGCACTGGCGTTAATGACTTACTCGCACAGGGCCACAACGTCATCTTGGAAATTGACTGGCAGGGTGCGGCACAGGTTAAAACAACCGCGCCGGAGGCGGTGGGCATTTTCATCCTGCCACCCAGCCCCGCCATGCTCGCGCAACGGCTCACCAACAGGGGACAAGACAGCGCCGAGGTTATCCAGCGACGTCTTAGTGAGGCTAAACTGGAAATGTCCAAAGCGCCCGAATACAACTACATCATCATCAACGACGATTTTGAACACGCACTAACGGATTTTCTTGCCATCATGCGATCCATCAAATTACGCACAAACCTGCAAATCCAGTCGAACCCGGCAGTTAAAGCGATCTTGTCACTCTCCTGACATCACTGTACACTGCGCGGCTCTTTGAATTTCAATCATTCTTTTTTCCGAGGTAAAAAATGGCACGCGTCACCGTTGAAGACTGTTTGGACCATGTTGAGAATCGTTTTGAGCTTGTCATGCTCGCCACCCGACGTGCACGCGGTCTAAGAAGATACGGTAACGATGCGCTGGTGCCTGAAGAAAATGATAAAGCCACTGTTATTGCCCTGAGAGAAATCGCAGCAGGCTTAATTTCCCATGAAATGCTTGACACTCAGGAAGTCTCCCAAGAGGATGAGGAAGTTGAAATTAGCTTTAGCTTCCGCGAAGGAATGAGAGAAAACAGGTTAGGAGATGACGAGTCCTTCTAGGTCAGAATCAAACACACAATCCTACTTTGTTGGCCTGCTTGCCGAGCAGGCTAGACTGACAGAAAATGCAGCCCCCGCTGACCTTAAACTATTAACCGAAAAACTCACCTATCTCACTGATGAGCAAATAAAACTCATCACCAGTGCACATGCTTACGCCAGCCGTGCACACGACGGTCAGTGGCGTCGAACCGGGCACGAATATATCAGCCACCCAACGGCCGTCGCTTCTATATTGGCGGATATGCGCATGGACCATCAAACGCTGATGGCTGCGCTTCTACATGATGTTATTGAAGATTCTAGCACCTCAAAATCCTCCCTTGGCGACCAATTTGGTCGCCCCGTCGCAGAAATTGTTGACGGTGTATCGAAGCTCACAAAAATTTTTTCCAGCCGCGCAGAAGCGCAAGCAGAGAACTTTCAAAAAATGGCTTTGGCTATGGCCAAAGATATACGAGTGATCATGGTGAAAATGGCAGATCGCCTGCATAACATGCGCACGATCGGCGTGATGTCGCCAACGCAACGCAAACGCATTGCTCGTGAAACGCTAGATTTTTACGCACCCATTGCAAACAGACTGGGCATTCACAGCATGAAAACCGAACTTGAGGAGCTCGGTTTTAAGGCACTGTATCCACTTCGGGCGAACCGCATCGAACGCGCGGTTAAGGCGGCCCGCGGCCATCGCACCGAGTTGATGGAGGAAATCACCAGCACCATAACGGCAGCACTCAACCGAGACAGTATTAACGGCACCGTTCACGCCCGAGAGAAACTCACTTATTCGATTTATCGAAAAATGAAAACGCAGCATAAACCGTTTGCTGAAATCATGGACGTCTTCGGCTTTCGTATTGTGGTCGATCAGGTAGATGCGTGCTATCGCACCTTGGGCATGGTGCATAATTTATTCAAGCCGGTAGCGGGGCGTTTCAAAGACTATATTGCCATCCCCAAAGCAAACGGCTACCAATCACTGCATACCTCCTTATTTGGCATGCATGGGGTTCCTATCGAGGTGCAGATTCGCACCAAACAAATGGAGGCTATGGCCGAAAACGGCATCGCAGGACACTGGCTGTACCGAGCTGGCGAAGATGATTTTGAACCCAGCCAACGCCGGGCAAGACAATGGGTTCAGGATTTATTGGAACTGCAACGCCAGGCGGGTAACCCGCTGGAATTCATCGAGAGCCTCAAACTTGACCTCTTTCCCGATGAAGTTTATGTCTTTACGCCCAATGGTGACATCATGGCCCTGCCGCGCGGTGCCTGCCCAATCGATTTTGCCTATGCAGTGCACACCGATATCGGAAATACCTGCGTCGCCTGCCGAGTTGACCGCAGCCTTGCGCCCCTGTCACAACAATTGCAGAGCGGACAAAGCGTAGAGATCATTACCTCTAACGACGCCCGTGTTAATCCAGACTGGCTGACCTTTGTGGTCACCTCACGAGCGCGCTCGGCCATCCGGGTGAGACTTAAAAATCAGCAAGGCGACCAATCTGTTGCGTTGGGAAGAAAGCTCCTAAACAGGGCGCTCGGCAACGCCAATACCAGCATTAATGATTTGGATTTTCGTCGACTGCGACGCGTGTTTACCGAGCTGGGTGTGCGCAAGCTCAATGACCTGCTTGCCGCCATTGGCAACGGCGATTTGATGGCCTATGTCGCTGCGCAAAAATTACTTGCTGCCGATAACCCGGATTACGAAGCCGTTCAAATTGAGGGCGGTGGCCCCATTGCAATTCGAGGTGGCGAAGGGCTGGTCATACACTACGGGCGATGCTGCGGACCCGCACCGGGAGATCAGATTGTGGGGCATATGACACCCGGAAAAGGCTTTGTCGTACACATTGAAACGTGTCCGAATATTACCGAACTTCGCCGCAGGGCAACACGAGAAATCATCCCGGCTCGATGGACATCCAATACGGAAGGGGAATTTCTGACAACGCTCTTAATTAACGTCAATCGGCGCAAAGGCATTCTGGCTGAAATTGCAGCCGAAGTGACCGCGGCAGACGCGGGTGTTGATAATATGCACGTTGAAGAAAGAAGCGCAGAAGTCAGCACCATAGTGATCGGCGTCACCATCAAAAATCGCTCTCATCTGGCCCGCGTCATGCGTCGGTTGCGCAATATTCAAGCCGTTATCAACTTAGCTAGAAAAGCCTTTTAAGGGATTCTTATGACCAAAACAGCCGTGCATAGCCAAAACGCACCTGCCGCAATTGGCCCTTACTCCCAAGCGGTCAAAACATCCGCGAGCCAGACCATTTATTTGTCAGGGCAAATACCGCTGGATCCAGAGACAATGGCATTAGTCAGCGACTCGTTTAGCGAACAGGCACATCAGACATTCTCTAACCTTCGTGCGGTCGCCGTTGCCGCGGGGGGCACACTTGATGACTGCGTTAAGCTCAACATATACCTCACCGATCTCAGCGAATTCCAAACACTCAACGACATCATGTCGGCTTATTTCGCAGCGCCATACCCGGCGCGTGCCGCTTTTGAAGTGAGCCGTCTGCCAAAAAATGCGCTAATTGAAATCGACGGGGTCATGGCTCTGCAGTGAGCGTAGACCCAAACGAACGCATCTCGCTACTCAAAGGCGTCGGCCCTAGGCTCGAATCTACGCTAGCCAAATTAGGCATTTTTTGTTACTCCGATTTATTGCTACACCTGCCAAATCGCTATCAGGATCGCACACAAATTGTTCCCCTGAATCAAGTTGAGGCCGGATCGGAATGTCTGATTGAGGGAGAAATTGTGGATGCCAGCGTCCAATTCGGGCGGCGCAGAACTCTCAAAGTCACGGTGGACGACGGCACCGGCAAAGTTCACTTGAGCTTTTTTCATTTCTCTAAATTTCAGCAAAAGCATCTTGAAAAAACTCCGTACATTCGCGCCTACGGTGAGTTTCGAGCCTATGCTCAACAACTCAGCTGTGTGCATCCCGAATACGAAACATTCAGCGCAGAACCGGATAGCTTCGTACCCACATTATTGCCGATATACCCAACAACTGCCGGCCTGGGGCAAGCACGCTTACGCAATCTCCTGAAAACGCTATGCAATTTACATTGGCCGGATATTGCCGGCACGCCGTTTACTGCGCTGCGTTTCTTACATCAGCCCCCAGCGGGGGCCAGCCTCAGTGATATTGCCAAGGTTCAGGAAAGAATCGCCTTTGACGAATTGACGGCCTATTACCTAGTGATGCAGGGGCGGGCCTTAAAACGCCAACAGGAAACCGCTTTAATACTGCCTCAAGCGGGGGGATTGGGGCGAACGCTGCTCACAAACTTGGGCTTTCAGCTGACCGGCGCTCAGGTGCGCGTCGTACGAGAAGTGTTACTGGACTTACAACAGCCTGTACCCATGCTCAGACTGGTCCAGGGCGACGTTGGATCCGGCAAAACGATCATCGCAGCGTTTGCAGCCATTCGTGCAGCAGAACTCAACTGTCAAACGGCATTAATGGCGCCGACCGAGTTGTTGGCAGAGCAGCATTACCTGAACTTCTCTCAATGGCTCAACCCATTGGGCATCAGCGTCCTTTTGCTGACCGGACAACTGACCGCAAAAGAGCAGCGTGAACGACTCGAAAAAATCAAAAATGGCGATGCCCATGTGATCATAGGCACACACGCCCTATTTCAGGAAAAAGTCGTATTTCACCAGCTAGCGCTATCGATTATCGACGAACAGCATAGATTCGGCGTACATCAGCGTATGACGCTGCAGCATAAGTCAGGGGCTCAACACCGTCCTCATCAACTCGTCATGACTGCAACACCAATCCCCCGGACGCTGACCATGGCACTCTACACAGACATGGATGTTTCTACCATTGACGAACTGCCCAGAGGGCGCCAACCCATCAAAACACATACTGTCCAAAGTGCTAAAAGAGCACAGGTCGTTGAGCGTGTGCGGAGAATCTTGGAACAAGGTCAGCAAGCTTATTGGGTTTGCACGCTGATCGAAGAATCCACGGAGATAGACGCCGTTGCAGCGGTTCAAACGCATACAGCGTTGGCTTCAGCGTTAACCGAATTCCGTATCGGTTTGCTCCACGGACGCATGAAAAGCGACGAAAAAGTGGCCGTAATGCAGGCTTTCAAAACCAAGGAGCTGGATTTATTGGTCGCCACCACCGTTGTAGAGGTGGGGGTAGATGTACCCAACGCAACCCATATGATTATCGAAAACGGCGAGCGACTGGGCTTGGCACAACTGCACCAACTGCGTGGGCGAGTGGGGCGAGGTCAACTTGCCAGTCATTGTTTTCTGATTTTCAACAAAGGACTCAGCGGCGCCGCGAAAGTGCGCCTCAATGCCATGAGAGATAGCCAGGACGGGTTCTATTTAGCTGAGCAAGATTTAAAGATCCGTGGGCCTGGAGACATTCTTGGGACACGCCAAGCAGGCGAGCAAGGCTTTCGAATTGCAGATTTAAATACACATGCGCATCTCATGCCACGAGTGGTTGAAAAAGGTGAGCTATTGCTCAGCGCAGAAGCCGAGAGTAGCAACGCGTCCCAGATGAAGAATCTTTTGCAAACTTGGGCGCCGACTGACGCTGGCAGCCTGAGCGTCTAATCCCAGCGCCAAGCGCTAGGAGGCGATCATCTTTCCAGCTTCGGGATCGTTAAAAACCTGCAGATCCAGTTCATTTTCGCTTTTCGCCACCGTCGTCGCCACCATGCCATCACCGGTCACATTAACCGCTGTACGCATCATGTCTAAAATTCGATCGACGCCAATGATCAAACCAATTCCCTCTAACGGCAGACCCACCTGGCCCAATACCAGAGCCAACATAATCAAACCCACACCGGGCACTGCAGCAGTACCGATAGATGCTAACGAGGCGGTCAGAATGACCAACAAGTAGTCCTGCGGTCCCAACATAAAGCCATAAAACTGCGCAATAAACACCGTTGCCACGCCTTGCATAATCGCCGTGCCATCCATGTTTATTGTGGCTCCCAGGGGAACGGCAAAAGAAGCAACGCTGTTACTGACGCCAACGCGGTGCTCGACAGTCCTGAGCGTTACTGGCAGGGTCGCCCCGCTGGATGCGCTGGAAAAGGCCACCAACATTGGTTCTCGCATTTTCTTGAGGTAGATCAGCGGATTGACTCCGGCAATAAACCGCAAAAACAGCGGATAAACCAGCATCATATGTAACAACAACGCAGCCACCACGGTCAAAAAATAAGCCAATAGCTTTGTGATCTCCGACCAACCAACGGTTACCCCTAAGGTCACCATTAAACAAAACACACCATAAGGCGCAAGTTGAATGAGCATAGTGACCAGTTTCATCACAATCAGGTTCAAGTCCTCAAAGACCTTCAACACCCGGCGGCCTGACTCTCCTGTTTTGCTCATCGCCAAACCCAAAAGCACCGCAAACAGAATCACTTGCAGCATTTTACCTTCGGCCATCGCCGCGATCGGGTTGCTTGGCACAATATTCACCAAGGTTTCTTTAATGCTGGGCGCATCCTTACCCACAAATTCAGGAGACGGCATATCCTTATCAGCCGCGCTCAGGCCTGGATCGACAATCAACGCCAACGTCAGCGCCAACGTAACAGCCGCGGCCGTTGTCACCAGATAGAGCCCTATGGTCTTGCCGCCCAAACGGCCCACTTTGCCGGTTGCCCCCAAGTTAGCAGCGCCGCAGGTCAAAGAAACTAACACCAGCGGGACAACCATCATTTTCAAGAGCGTGATGAAAATATCACCGCCCGCGTCAATCACTCCATTTGTGAAAAATACGCTCACAATGTGGTCGTCGGTAAAATCACCCCATTGCAGCAAAACACCGACGCACAATCCGACGCCCATAGCGATCAAAATGCGAAGTGTTAGATTCATCAGTGCATCAACCTGCTATATCGCGGTTTGTTTGTCCACGCGCGTCTAACCGAATTAGCCGCAGACCCATCAACATCTACCCGACCTCGATCATTTCAAAATCTTCCTTGCTCACGCCACATTCGGGGCAAATAAAATCTTCAGGTACTGCATCCCAAGGTGTTCCCGGCTCAATGCCTTCCTCTTCACAACCTTCGGCTTCATCATATATCCAACCACACACTATACACTGCCACTTTTTCATCAGCCTACCAATGTCTCCACAGGGGTTTAAAAGGCCAACAACCTAATGGTTAGCCCCCTAAAAATCAATGTTTATCCCCTGCCTTGCCGCGCAAACCATAGCGAGATTCGCAGAATCCCTTTAAAGTTACCACCCCCTGTTGCAGCCTCTCAAACTCTTGGCCGATTTACAAAACTACTTAAAACTCATGCGACTTGACCGCCCCTGGGGCAGTCTTCTGCTATTATGGCCCACCTTGACAGCGTTATGGATTGCCGCAGAGGGTACGCCGGCAGTCTATCTCATTGTGATCTTCACGCTAGGTACGTTTGTTATGCGCTCCGCAGGCTGCGTCATAAACGATTATGCAGACCGGCACGTTGATCGATTTGTAGCACGCACCAAAGACCGGCCGCTGGCCACGGGGGCCGTGAGCTCTCGCCAAGCGCTATACTTA